>Ga0187867_10001598_pt1 | contig 19546 bp, 13 predicted proteins | sample June2016WEW_13_1_FD_132976 | JGI IMG/M metagenome (GOLD analysis project Ga0187867, IMG submission 132976) | Peatland microbial communities from SPRUCE experiment site at the Marcell Experimental Forest, Minnesota, USA - June2016WEW_13_10 | ecosystem: Environmental > Terrestrial > Soil >...
GGAGGTCACGAGCCAGTAGCCGCCCGTCGCCGAGTCGACGGCAATCCCGACCACCGCGCCATTGGACCATTTCGCGCCCCGTGAACCGTGGTATCTCGCATCCCCGAAGGCGTAGACGGAGCCGTCACCGCCGAGGACGAAATAGCCCTGCCCATCCGGGGTAGCTGCCATGGCGACCACCGGGGCTCCGGGAGGCACCGGGCCGCCCCGCCAAGTGCTGCCACGAAGATCCCCGAACCAGGTTGCGTTCCCGAAGGCGTATACAGAGCCGTCGGCGAGCAGGAGCCAGTAGCCGCGTCCGTCGGGGGTGCTGGCCATCGACACGACGGTGGAAGGAAGGACCGAGCTGTTCAAGCCACCGCAGAAGGGGAGGTTGCCCCGTTCGAACACGGCGCCGTCACTGGCGACAAGGCGGTACCCGACGAGGTGGGGGCTGATCGGACCGCACGAGGTCCTGGACACGCTCTGTGGGTCGGCGATCCCTGTGCGATCGGCGTTCGCCCGCCATTCCGGCCAGGCGGGGGGGTTGGACGCGACGGGCGCGACGGGGAAGGGGTAGGCGTACAAGGTCGCCGGTACGGTCGGGCCGCCGCAGGCGTTGTAGAGCATCCAGCCGGTCTTCGGGGCACCTGGCACATAGGCGACAGCCGCGCTGCTCGGCGCGTCGCAGCCCATGTCGAGCGTCGACGCCCACGCTCCGGTGTTGTAAAGGAAGCTTCCGTTTCGGCCCGAAAGCAAGTAGAGCCCCCACGCCGCTCCGATGAGCACGTCATCTCCGTCGTCACGGCCTCCCGTGAGGTCCACGAGCACCGGCGACGAGGTGGCTTCGTTGTGGGCGTCGAAGACCGTGGACCAGATCCGGTGGCCCGAGCCGTTCCAAGCGCTCACGACGGCCGGGCCGTCCAAGCAGCGGGCGCATGATGTCGCCACGACGGCCTCCTGGCCGTCGATGCGTCCTATGGCCGGCGAACCGAAGGTCGGGCCGGCGGCGGTGACGGGCCAGCCGGGCACATCGCTCCCGTCATCGGCGTACACGGCGAGGATCTCGTCCGTGGCGGCACTGTGGTACCCGGAGTAATAGCTGGTCCCGACAACTACGGCCGGACGTCCCGTGCTGTTGAGGATCCCCACCGTCGGGCTCGACCAGATCGTCTGGCCCGTGCACCGTTGCCAAACGAGCTCGGGAGTGGAGCTCACGTAGCGGTAGTCGACCAGCCAGCCGCCGCGGCAACCATAAAAACCGCTCGCGTCACCCCCCATGATGATGTCGTCCCGCCCGGTGTGGCTGGTGTCTACGAGCGTCGGCGACGACCAGATCGTGTCAGCCCGATTGATCGGGAAGCCGGGGACCAGATGGCCATTCGGCTGCAGGGCGTAGATGTAGTGGTCGTACGAGCCGAAGACGATGTCGAGTTGGCCCGTGCCTGTGATATCGCCAACTGCCGGCGTCGCGAAGACGGGGTCCGAGTAGTCATCCGAGCCGGTTCCCCACGGGTTGAACGTACGTTGCGTCTGAAAGACGAATCGCACCTTCCCGTTCGCGTAGAAGGCCTCGAGGCCGCCCTGTTGGTCGCGCCTCCAGAGGGAACCTGCCCCGACGATGATGGAAGGCGGCTTGTTCGGGCCGTCGAGATAGGCAACCGCCGGGCTCGAGTCGATGGCCGTCGGTGTCTGGCTATTGATGTGCACGAACTGAGGCCAACCTGGCAGCTCGGTGCCAGTTCTCGCGTTCACGACGTAGATCTCGCCGGAAAGAGTTCCGAGGACGACGGCCTTGACGTTGTCAATCGTGGCCACGACCGGTGAGCTCATCCACACCGGGCCCAGGCCCCTCAAGGACCATGTCGAGGTTCCGAACTGATTGATCTGTGCGGCTCGGCTGCTCATGGAGTTGCCGTGAACCTTGGGTGTCGCCGTTACGGCCCAAGCAGCCGGGGAGGCAGGGACGGTCAAGAGGGCGACGAGGCTCACTCCTGCCAGACTCGAAAGCGCTCCCGCCAGCAGGCGGCGATGCGCGCCCAGCCGCTGACTCATGCCACGATGGCGGGTGCGACAGGATGCCATGAGACGAATTATAGAGGATTGCCACTATCTGTGAATTCACCGCCACTTAGCGTGCCCAAACTAGAGGGAGGTAGAAAACGCATCGCGTTTGTCACGCCTCGCTACGGAGATGCCGTAGTCGGCGGCTCGGAGGCTGTCGTGCGGGAGGCTGCGCAGGGGCTGGCTGAGCGTGGTTACGAGGTCGATGTCCTCACGACGTGTGCGTTGGATCACTACACCTGGGAAAACGAGCTCCCGCCTGGTACGACGGTGGAGGGGAGCGTGACTGTGCGGCGCTTTTTGACGATCCAGTCTCGCGACCGCAGTCGTTGGACCTCGATCCAAGAGCGGCTCTTATCAGGCGACCGGCTCGACGAAACAGAAGAGCTGGCCTGGATCAACGGGCGATTCCGAGTACCGGACCTGTACCTGTACCTTTCCGGGCACGCTGAACAGTACGCGGCGATCGTCTTTTCGCCCTACCTGTTCTGGTCGACGCTTTACTGTGCAGGGATCGCTCCGGAGCGGACGGTCCTCATGCCGTGCCTGCACGACGAGCCGTACGCTTATTTGCGCGCCGTGGCCGCGGCACTGGCGTCGTGCGCGGCGGTTTGGTTCCTCTCCGAGCCTGAGCACCAATTGGGTCACCGGCTTGCGCCGCTGGCCCCTCATCACTCGGTGATCGGCGCCGCCGTCAAGATTCCCGAGAGCTACGACCGCGCAGGCTTCCGCAAGCGGCATGACCTGACACGCCCCTACGTTCTCTACGCCGGCAGGCGGGAGGGGGGCAAGGGCTGGCAGGAGCTGATGGTCGGCTTCGGGATCGCGACCCGTCGCCACTACCTGCCCTTCGATCTTTTGACCATCGGTGTTGGGGACGCCCAGGCGCCACCTTCGCTCGAACACCGGATCATCGACCTCGGCTACCTCGCCCCGGGCGAGGTGCCCGATGCTTTTGCCGCCGCGGACGCCTTCTTGCAGCCGAGCGCGAACGAGAGTTTCTCGCGCACGATCATGGAAGCTTGGCTCGCCGAGACGGTCGTCATCGCCAACCGCCAGAGCGATGTCGTCACCTGGCACTGCGAACGCTCCGGAGGAGGTCTGCTCTACGGCGACGAGCTCGAGCTCGGCCAGTGCCTGCGCTTTGTCGCAGAGGCGCCCGAACAAGCCGCCCAGCTCGCTCGCAAGGGGCGCGAGTACGTGCTGGCGAACTACAGATGGCCCTCGGTGCTCGATGCCATGGAGCGTTCGCTCGAGGCCTTCTCGTGACCACTGACAAGCGAATGCCATGAAGGTCCTCGTCGTCGGATCGCTTCCCCCGCCCGAGCGCGCCCGCGCCGAGGCGTTGCGGGTCGAGGTCGCCGGCCTGCTCGCCGAGGGCCATACGGTCGAGGTCGTGGCGCCGGACCCCATCGCGACCGCCCACCGCTACCTGAGCGCGAGAGGGGTACCCGGATGCATTCAGCTCGCGGCCATGGTCTCAGGCTTTGACCTGGTGGTCGTCCAGCTCCAGGCCGGACTTCCCGTCCGGGTCCGCGCCGGCAGGTTCGAACGCACCGTCTCGCTCTACGTGTTCTCGTTCGCCATGCGCCGGGCTCGTCATGTCGTCCTTCGCCTCGAGTCCGCAGAGGACCTGCCGGGCGGCCCGGGCGGGCGGGCGGCGTTCTCGGTCTGGCGGGGAGCCGAACGGATCGTGATCGGGGGCGAGGACGAGCGCGCCGAGTTCCTTGCTGCCGTGGGCAAGCGGGCGGAGAGCCTGGCCGTGAGCTCAACTCCTCTTGAGGAGCCTGGTGCCGATGATGGCGGCTGGGGCGAGGGGCCCGAGGTCTCGGTCGAGAACGTGCTCGAGCTCGTGCGCAGGAGGGCGGCGCGGGAAAGACGGGCGCTCGCATCGTCTGATGTGGCGCATTCTCCCGGTTGGGACCGCCTTGCGGCGCCCGGAATCGCCATGACCGAGGCCGACGTCGCCCTGCTCGGTCCTGACGCCCAGCGCAAGCCCACCGACCTGGCCCGGCGTGTCCTCGCGGCCGCGGACCGGCGACCAGCCCTCCGGCCCTTTGTCCGGGGCGTCCGCCTCGCCCGTCGCGGCGTCTATTCGGTTCTTCGACCGGCCCGGGCCGACTAGCCGACCGACACTCCCGTAGGCCCGAGACGAGTCTCAGGTGGCGTTTAGGAATTGAAGGAGGGCACTGGCAGCCGCCTTGAAACTGTGATCATCGGCGTAGGCACGAGCGCCGTTGGCGAGCGTGATTCGTGCCGCGGGATCTTCGAGGAGGCGTGCACACGCCTCGGCGAGCCCGCCGGGGGTGACTTCGACCGGAACCTTGGCGGCTGCGTTGTCGGGCAGCTCACCCATCCAGCCGACGTCGCTCACGATAAGGGGCACGCCGCGGGCCAGGCAGTCGCCGACTGCGGCCGACGCCTCGCCGGAGAACGATGCTCGTAGCTGCACGGCGACCTCGGCCCGGTCCAGCCAGGCGAGGTAGGCCTCGGTCGCGACTCGCCCTGTCACGAGTACCCGCCCGCTGAGACCGAGCCTATGAGCCAGGGCTTCAAGCTCTTCGGCGAGCGCCGTGCTGACTGGGCCGACGAGGGCGAGTCTGAGGTCCGGGTGCTCGTCGGAAAGGGCGGCGAAGGCGCGCAAGAGCTTGTGAGGCTGTTTTATCGGGTCGACGATCCCGAAGCTGGCCATTACCCGGGTTCCCGCCTCGGCCGGGCCGGGCCCACCTGGCGCGGCAGCGGCGGCCCGGGGGGAATCGATCGCGAAGTCGACGACCCCGACGCGTGACGCCAGCTCCGGACCGGCCTCGAGACGCGCCAAGCGGGCAGCTGCATTCGAGGTCACGAGGAAACGGTCGGCCAGATCCATCACCTCTCGCGCCATGAGGAGGCCATAGCGTTCCGCTTCGATCGCGGTGACCTGGCCCGAGGAGGCCAGGCCCTCGGGAAGGAGCGGTCCATAGATCCTCCGGATCGAGCCGGCGACGCCTTGCGGCACGGCCAGTCTGGAATCCGCCGCGAAGCGGTAAAGGCCGCTCAGGCGGACCTCGTGGGCGAGCACGATCCCTCTTCGACGCCGGAGCGAAGCCAGGGCCGCTGTGTGGAACTCGCCGTTGCCGAGGACGTACACGACGTCGTCGTATCCCGCCGTGGCGGCTTCCACGGTCGCAAAGAAGCGGGCGTCGTAGAGCGTGAGACCGGCCGGGGCGACCGGGGACTCGTCGGAGTGGACCAAGCCGTCGGCAAAGCAGTCGATCTCGCGGTCACTGAGAGCGGCCAGCTCCTCTACGAGGCGGAAGCTGTAGCCAGCGATCCCGGACGGAATGGGTGGTAACGGCGAGACAAAGGCAAGCCGTCGCCGTCGCCGCCACGGCCGGCGCGGCCGGGCCAGGAGCGACTCGTAGACGGCGACGCAGCGATCAGCAACCTCCGCCCAACTCGTCCGCCCGGCGCGAGCGTGTTGGCGTGCCGCTTCGCGAAAGCGATCATCTCCGAGAGCCTTTTCGATGGCGGCGCTGATGGCGACAACGCTCGTCGGGTCGAAACGGGCTTCGGGCGCGACGAGGTCTCGCAATGGGTCCACGTCAGAGACGATGGCGACCGCACCGCAGGCCATCGCCTCGGCGACAGGCAGGCCGTAACCCTCAAGAAGCGACGGGAAGCACAACAGCTCGGTCGCTTGGTAGAGACGGAGCATCGCCTCCTCAGACACGTGACCTGGGCAGAGGACTCGGCCTTCGATGCCTTCCCTGGCGGCGATGTGGTGGAAGTGGTTAACCATCAATGGGGGGAGCTGGCCGACAACGACCAGTTGGCGCGTCGTGCGCACCGCTTCGGGCAGCCTGGCGAATGCGACTATGAGGGCCTCGACGTTCTTTCGCCCGTCGCTTCCGGCGGGGTACAGCACGAATCGGGGCTCGAGGCCCGGCACAGCTTCCTGGGCCAGTGCGACTGCCTCTTTAGGGGACTCGGTGGGCACGAACCGCGCCGCTGTGCCGGCGCCGACCATGTGCAGCTTTCTCGTGTCGATGTCCAAGGCGGCGGCGAGCGATCGGTTCGTCGCCGGGGAGATCGTGAGCAGCGCGTCGGCGGCACGTATCACCTCCAGCCGGGCCGAGTAGACGAGGCGCTGGCGGACGTCTCCGAGATAGGTTTGAGGATGCTCGAGCGGGATGAGGTCATAGACGGTGGCGCAAAAGCGAAGTCCCCGTTCATGGGCCCATCTGGGCCATACCCGGTCGATCGGCACGCCTAGCTCGAAGGGCGAAAGCACGTGCAGGACGCGAGCTGAGGCCGGCAGGCCTGTGTAATCAACCTTTCCCGTGGCTAGGAGGGGACCGAGATCGCCAGGCGGAGGTAAGTCGGGGTTCAAAAGGTAGCGGCAGACCACCTCGGGTTGGTCCCGCTCGAGGGCGACCGCCAGCTCATAGGCATACCGGGCGATGCCGCGGCCCCTGAAGTCAGGGCTCTGCAGCGCCTGGAGATCGACAACGACGGGACCAGCGGTCACGCTGCGGGCGCCGAGCCTCAGTGCTATGACGGGTCCCCGGGAGCAGATGGCTTGCCTGCAGGCTTCGCCCGAGGGAGCCTTTGCGCGCTCCTAGAGGACGCCGGCGTCGTCGCCCCGGCCTTGGTCGCTTGTGACCCCTTCAGCTCTGCGAGCGAGTCCTCGAGCACCTCGAGACGGTCGGAGGAGGTGGCGAGAAGCCGGCCGAGCAGCTCGGTGGTCTGGTTGGCCACGTCAGCTTGCGCCGTGATGATGCGGGTCAGTTCCTCGACCTGGCCCTGCAATTGGGTGACGCGTTCGAGCACGTCAGCGAGCGGAACCGTCACGCGTCCGTCGAACTTCGTCGACAAGCTGGACTTCGCCTGGCTCCAGCCTCGGCGGCCGATGGACGTCACGGTCAATCGTCTCCTTCGGTGCGCTCGTTTTCCGGGCGAGCTTACCCGCTTCGTCCCCCGGCGAGGGGGTGAGGAGGGCCTGCGCAGGGCTGCTGTGTCTTCCCTGAGAGCCTTTCTTGGCTAGGGTGCTGGGGATGAAAGTTGCACCGAATCCGACGGCCCCGCTGCTCCAGGGCGGGCTGGGCGGCGGGAGCAGAGAGCTTCCGCTGCGCGTCGTCTCGGCCAAAGTAAACCTGCGCAATCGCTTCGTCGCCATCTGGCAGGCCCGAGAGCTGGTCATCTTCCTCGTCCGCAAGGAGCTGAAGGTCCGTTACAAGAACAGCGTCCTCGGCTTTCTCTGGTCGTTTCTCAACCCCGCCCTCGTCCTTCTCGTCTATTACGTGGTGTTCAAGTACTTCCTCGAGAACCACATCGACCTGTTCGCCATCTACTTGTTCGCCGGGCTTTTGCCCTGGAACCTGTTCAACAACTCGCTTCTCAGTTCAGCCGGGGTGCTCGTTGCCCAGGCTGGAATAGTGAAAAAGGTCGCCTTTCCCCGCGAGATCCTGGCCCTCGCCCAGGTGGGCACATCGATCTGCTACTTCTTCTTCCAGGCTTGCATCATGGTCTGCTTTCTCGTCGGCTTCGGGGTGATGCCGGATTGGAAGTTCCTGCCCGTCGTGCTGCTCGCGTTCGCCTGTGACGTCATGATCTCGGCGGCGCTCGCAGTCTTCCTTTCGGCGGTCACGGTGTATCTGCGGGACGTCCAGCACCTCATCGAGGTCCTGTTGGTGGCGGGCTTTTTCAGCGCCCCGATCGTTTACATGTTCACGACGGTCGGCACGAAGCTTCACCAGCACGGAGCCTTGTGGGTCTATTTTTTGAACCCGCTTGTGACCATCGTGCTCGCGTTCCAGCGGTTCATATACGGGACCGTGGCCCCTAAGGACCACCCGATCCCCATTGCCACCTACGGGGAGCACTGGTACCTCGCCGCCCTCTCGGTGATCCTGCTCATCTCCGTGGCGCTGTTCATGGTTGCGATGGTGATCTTCGGTCGGGTCGAGGGCAACTTCGCCGAGGAGCTCTGAGCCCCCTGCAGACCGCAATCGACGTCCAGGACGTCTCCAAACGTTTCCGCCTCTACAAGGAGAAGTACACCTCTCTCAAAGAGCGCATCTTGCACGCCGGTCATGTGCCCCACGAGGACTTCTGGGCGTTGCGCGACGTAGGATTCGAAGTCAAGACCGGTGAGACGTTCGGGATTATCGGCCGAAACGGATCTGGCAAGTCGACCTTGCTCAAGTGCATTGCCGGCATCCTGCAACCCACTTCGGGTCAGATCGTGGTCCGCGGTCATCTCGCGGCGATGCTCGAGCTCGGAGCCGGTTTCCAACCCGAGCTTTCAGGAAGGGACAACATCTACCTGAACGCGTCGCTATTGGGCCTCTCGCGCCGGGAGATCGCCCGTCGCTTCGACGACATAGTCGCCTTCGCGGAGCTGGAGGAGTTCATCGACAACCAGGTCCGCTTCTACTCCTCGGGGATGTATGTCCGCCTCGGCTTCGCGGTGGCGGTGAACGTCGAGCCCGACGTGCTCCTCATCGACGAGGTGCTCGCTGTCGGAGACGAGCGGTTCCAGGAGAAGTGCCTGGATCGCATCCATCAGTTCCAGACCGAGGGGCGGACGATCGTCGTCGTGTCGCACTCGGTGGGAACTGTGCGGCAGGTTTGCGAGCGAGTGGCGGTGCTTGAGAACGGTGGGGTCGTGACCGTCGCCCCGCCGGGCGAAGCGATAAGGGCGTTTCGCAACTGCCTGCTTGCCGGCGAGGTCCCCGTCGCAATGCCGTCGGAGGAAGAAACGAACGGGTCCGGCGCGCCCTTCTTGCAACCGGAGCGGCGCGTAGTCATCACCAACGCGGTGGCGCGACATTCGGGACCGCCCGGGCGTGACTTCCTCACCCCGACGGACTCTCTTCGTCTCGAGCTGGAATTCCAGGTGAACGAGCCACTCTCCGACGTGGCCTTCGGCTGCGAGGTGCTCGCCAACAACGGCTCGGTCCTGTTCAACTGCGACAGCGCCATGCCCGAGATAAGCCAGGTCCATGATCTCGATCCGGGTCGCTACCGCGTTGAGTTCGATTTCGACCAGCTCTTGCTCTTGGATGGGACCTTCACGATCAACCTCCGGATACAAGACGCCGGCGGGGGAGTCATTCATGCCCGCCTTGAGCCCGCAACCACGTTCGCCATCGTGAGTCCGGGAAGGGTGACAGGTCTTGTGACACTGCCGCTGCGCATCGAGCTCTCGTCGCTCACCGGATCCGGCTCGGCGGCAGCGATTGCCGGATGAACTCCGAGGTCGTCGCTGAGATCGAGGCGCAGGTGCGCGAACTGCGGGCAACTGGGCGTGTCGCAGTGGGCTTTGAAGACGAGCTCGACGCCTGCTTCGAACAGGTCGCAGAGGCGAGCCTCGCCAGCGCCGGATCGCCTGCGGTTGGTGATCTCGGCTCTTCTTCGCCAGCCGGGCTGAGCCTCACCGAGCTTGGCAGGCGGCTTAGCGCCCTTGCCCGCCGCCGCCTCGGACCTTCCCTGCGCCACCTCGAGCGCCGAACGGCGCTCGGCGCCGCCCGCGCCGGGGAATCGGCCTGGATCCAGGTTCACGTCGCGGTGGACCGCCTGGAGAGGGTCGCGGCGGGTTCCAGGGTCGCGACCCGGGCCATCTCTGCGGTGCGGCCCCGGGACTTGGCCGGCTCGGGCACCGCTGCGGCACACCCGGCGATCGCGGGCCTGTTCTTGGACTGGGTGCTCGAACGTCTGAGCGAGGGGTCGGAGCCGGGCCGTGACCTCCCGCGTCGCGTGCTCCACGCCGAGTGCGGTGACGGTCGCATCGTCGAGATGCTCTCGGCCCGGGGCCTCGACGCATACGGAGCGGACCCGCGCTGGTCGGTGCGAACCCGCGGCGATGGAAAGATTGTCGCGGCCGGCGCCCTCGAGTACCTGAGCGCGGCGCAAAGTGAGATGTTCGACGCCGTATTGCTGACCAGCGTGGTCGACCGCCTGCGCCCTGGCGCCGCCCGGGCGCTGGCGCAACTCGCGGCACGCAGCCTCGCCCCGGGTGGGGTGGTCGTGCTCGTGAGCGCGAGGCCTGAGGCAGCCGTTGCCATGGACCCCGTCGCCGCAGACCTGGCGCCCGGCCGGCCGCTCCACCCCGTCACCTGGTGCCATTTGTTGGCGCATTCCGGGCTCGCCGAGCTGGCCGTGTTCGAGCCTGACGCGAGCGATCCCGATGCGCGAGAGTCCGAGGTTTTCGCCGTTTCCGCGCGGCGGGTGTCCCCGAGCCTCACAACCGCCATCGGAGCACGCTTGTGAGGGTACGGCCGGTCAGGATCGACCAGGTGATTCCCTCCATCGTCGAACGTGACGCCGTCAGCCACCACGCCCTCGAGGCACAAAGGGTCTTGCACTCGATGGGCTTTGTCTCTGAGATCTACGCCCGCAATATGGGACCGGGTCTTCACGGTCGAGTCCATCTCCTGGCGGACCTACCCCGGGAGCGGCCGGAACATCAATGGGTCTGCTATCAGGCCTCGATCGGCTCGCCGGCGGCCGAGGTATTCGCCTCCCACCCGGGCCTCAAGCTTCTCGACTACCACAACATCAGCCCTGCCGATCTCGTCGAGCGCTGGTTGCCCCATCTCGGTGAGGAAATCCGCCTCGGACGCAAGCAACTGGCGGAGCTGGCTCCGATGGTCGAGCTCGCCTTTGCCGACTCGGAGTTCAACCGGGTGGAGCTCGAGGAGGCCGGTTACCGCGAGACGGCGGTCGCCCCGCTCATGGTTGACACTACCAACTTCTCGAGCCCCCCCGACAAGCGTTTGCTCGACCGCCTGGCCGAGGCACGTGCACGCGGGGGCCATGACTGGCTTTTCGTGGGCCAGATGCTGCCGCACAAAGCTCATCAGGACGTCATAAAGGCTCTCGCCTGCGCCCGTGAGCTCTTCGACCCTGAGGCCCGCCTGCACCTCGTCGGGCGGGAGAGCTGCCCGGCGTACGCGGACGCGTTGCACCGTTTCGTCTCGGCGCTCGAGCTGAGCGGGGCAGTCGATTTCGCGGGCTCCGTCAGCTCAGGCGAGCTCTCCGCCTACTACGCGAGCGCAGATGTGCTCGTGTGCTGCTCGGATCACGAAGGCTTTTGTGCTCCGCTGCTCGAGGCGATGCATCACCGCTTGCCGGTGGTCGCCTACGGCGTGACCGCCGTCCCCGAGACCGTTCTCGACGCCGGCATCGTCCTGCCCGCGAAGTCGCCCGTGCTCGTGGCGACAGCTGTGCAACGCGTGCTCACCGACGCAAAGCTTCGCGACGAGCTCGTGCGGGCCGGGCTCGGACGTACGCAGGTGTTCAGCATCGAAGCCGCGAGGCGCGGCTTCGCTGAGTCGATCGAACGGGTGCTGCGGGCCTCTTGATCTTTGGCTCAGAGGGCGAGCAGGGCGGGCCTCGGCCGCGCAGAGGCTGCACGAGCCTCAGCACTAACATGGGTCACATCGGCAACATCAAGCGCGGTGCCGCTTTGCTCGCATGTCTTTCGCTTGGCGTGTTGGCCGGGCCGCTCGCCCTCGCCGCAGGCGCTGGTGCGGCCGGGCGTGGGTCGCTCGCGCCCTACCCGGCTCCGAACGTCGATATCGAAGGCTTCGGTGACGGTCCCGGGCTCGGGATGGGCCAGTGGGGAGCTTTCGGGTACGCCGCGCTCGAGCACGAGCCTTACCGCTGGATCCTCGCTCACTACTACGGCGGGACGGTCCTGTCGTCGGGGGACAACCTTGTCTCGAACGACCCGACGATCTCTGTCGACATCAACGAGAACGACGGGCACCCCGTCGTCGTCACCTCCACCTCGGCCTTCTCCTTCGGTGGGTATCCCTTTCTTGGCGGTGAGGTCGCTCGGGCCGTGCTGTCCGGGGGGCTGTGGACCATCTCCGAGGCAGCGAGCTGCTCTTCGGCGAGCTGGGCACCAGTCGCCTCGCAACTTGTCAACCCCGTCGCCACGCCCTCTTTCTTGCAGGCGTCCGCGACATCGAGCCAGGTGCTCACGATCTGCGAGCACGGCGGAACAGACCTGGCCGTTCGCGGGACGGTCGAGGCCTACGACGCGCCGAGCGGGCCGGTCACCTTGAACATCCTCCCGAGCGAGGAGTACGTACGTGGCGTCCTCTCCGGCGAGGTTTCGTGGTCGTGGGGACTGTTCGGCGGCAGCGACGGGTCTCCCCAGAGCGAGCCTTGGGGCTTCCAGGCACTCGAGGCGCAAGCTGTCGCCACCCGCTCCTATCTCGCCGCCGAGTTCGCCGCGGGCGGCTGGCGACCCTACGCGACCACGTGCGATTCCTACTGCCAGTCCTACCCGGGTATGGCGGAGGAAACCCCGGACCTCGACGCAGCCGTCGCCGACACCGCCGGCGAGATCCTCGAGCAGCCGGGTTCGACCGTCCTGGTCGGCCCAACGGGCCAGGTCGCCGACGGCGAGGCGCCCGTGCTTGCTGACTACTCTGCCTCCACCGGCGGCTACACGGGCGGGGGGCCATTCCCGGGCGTGGTGGACCGCGGAGACGCAGTTTGCATAAAGAGCGACTTCTACACGTGCAATCCATGCCACAAGTGGCAGGCGGTGGTGCCGGTGCGCGCCATCGAAAAGCAGTTCAGCTCCGTCGGCAAGCTGGCCGCAGTCACGGTGACCGAGCGCAACGGGCTCGGGGCACTCGGAGGTCGCGTGGAGAGTGTCGAGATCGTCGGGACTTCGGGGGCCGACGTCTCTGTTCCCGGTTTTGAGTTGGGATCGCTGCTCGCGGGCAACAACCCCGATCACTGCAGTTCTGATTGGTTCGGGGTCACCAATGGACCGTGAAGTCTTCCGGGTAGGCTCCGAGCCGGCCTAAGGGGTAGCACCATGGAGATCCGGGACAGGCTCTACATCGGTGGCGAGTGGGTGGCACCGGCGCGCGAGGCCACGATCGACGTCTTCGACCCGACGAACGAAAAGATCATCGGCGCGGTTCCGAGCGGCACTGCCGAGGACGTCGGGCGGGCCGTCCAAGCAGCGCGGGGCGCCTTTGGGAAATGGGCCAGCACTTCGCCCCTCGAGCGGGCCAAGTACACCTCCGCTGTCGCCGAGGGACTCGGCCGGCGCATGACCGAGGTCGCTCAGCTGATCACCCGCGAGGTGGGCATGCCGATCAACCTGTCGATGATCATCCAGGTCGGGCTGCCCATAGCGACTTTCACTTCGATGGCTGATCTCGTCGGGCAGATCCCCTGGGAGGAGACGATCGGCAACTCGCTTGTCATCCGCGAGCCGGCGGGCGTCGTCGCCGCGATAACACCGTGGAACTACCCCCTTCACCAGATTGCCGCCAAAGTGGCCCCGGCCCTGGCCGCTGGATGCACCGTCGTGGTGAAGCCGAGCGAGGTCGCTCCGCTCTCCGCCTTCATCCTCGCTGAAGTCATGGACGAGGCCGGCCTGCCGCCCGGGGTGTTCAACCTCGTGTCTGGGTACGGTCAAGATGTCGGGGAGGCGATGGTTCGCCACGAGGCAGTCGACATGGTGTCGTTCACCGGCTCCACCCGTGCCGGCAGGCGGGTCACAGAACTGGCCGGCGCCACGGTCAAACGTGTCACCCTCGAGCTCGGCGGCAAGTCGGCGACCGTGATCCTCGCCGACGCCGAGCTGGACCGTGCCGTTTCGAGTGGGGTCACCATGTGCCTTTTGAACTCGGGGCAGACCTGCCTAGCCCTGAGCCGGATGGTCGTGCCTCGTGAACGTCTGGCTGAGGTCGAGTCGATTGCGGCCAGGACCGTCGAGTCCTATACGCCGGGCAACCCGTTCGACGACGGGACGCGTCTCGGCCCTCTCGTGTCGGCCGCACAGCGCGATCGGGTACGCGCCTACATACAAAAAGGCATCGATGAAGGCGCAAAGCTGCTTGCCGGAGGTCTCGACCCGCCGGAAGGTCTCGATGAAGGCTTCTTCGTGCGCCCTACGGTGTTCTCACAAGTCCGGCGCGACATGACCATTGCCCGGGAGGAGATATTCGGGCCCGTGCTGTCCATCATTGCCTACGACACAGAGGACGAGGCGATCGACATCGCGAACGACTCGATCTACGGACTGTCAGGGGCGGTGTGGTCGGCCGACCGGGCCCACGCCATCGACGTCGCTCGCCGCATTAGGGCCGGGCAGCTCGACATCAACGGCGCCAGCTTCAACCCTCTGGCGCCTTTCGGCGGCTTCAAGCAGTCAGGCCATGGGCGTGAACTGGGCAGGTTCGGGCTCGAGGAGTACCTCACAACCAAGTCACTTCAGCTGTAGCGCGGCGCCTTGACCGGACTTCCCACCGAGACATCGGCTCCAGGAACGAGTCGCAAGCGCGTCTGGCGGCGCCTGCGCTATGTCGTGGGCATCGCTCTCGGTGGAGTCGCCCTCTGGGCCGTGAGCGGTCAAGGAGGCGAGCTGGCGGGCGCCTCAGCGGAGCTCTCGCACCTCGAGGTCGGATGGCTGTTGTTAGCGATCGGGGTCGAGGCCCTGTCGCTCGTCGCTTTTGCCCGCCTCGATCAGCGCCTTTTGAGATGCGGCGGCGTCTACGCGAGCACCAGGCGCTTCACGGCTATCTCGTTCGCCGCCGGTGCCATCGCCAGCTCACTTCCGGCAGGCCCCTTGGTCGCGAGCGCCTTCGGGTTTCGCCAGTTCCGCCGCCTCGGCGCTTCGGAGGCCCTTGCTGCTTGGGCCTTGCTCGCTACCCTCGTCTTCTCTGCCCTCGGGCTGGCCTTGCTGGCGACGGCCGGGGTCGTGATCGCGGAACGGCAGGGCTCCGCCTTCGACCTCGTTGGTGTGACCGTTGCAGTTCTCCTGATCACGATCGCCGGTGCCGCCGCCGTCTACGAACGTCGCATCCTGGTCGTTTTCGTGGAATGGGTGCTAAGAGCCTCGCACCGGCTCACGGGCCACCCGCGCCGGCCGGAGGAGAACGCTTTTTCGACCTTCGTCGCCAACATGAGCCACGTCGAGTTGGACAAGTCCGACCTGATGAGTGCTCTTACGTGGTCGATAGCTAACTGGGCCCTCGACTGCGGCTGTCTCGTGTTCTCCTACCTCGCCGTCGGAGCCGGCGTGCCCTGGCGCGGGCTGCTGCTTGCCTACGGGGCGGGGCAGCTGGCGGCGAACCTGCCGATCACCCCGGGTGGTCTGGGCGTCGTCGAAGGCAGCCTCGTGATCGCCCTCGTGGCCTTCGGAGGTGCCCATATCAGCACTGTCGCAGCCGTCCTCTTGTACCGGATCGTGAGCTTTTGGGGCTATCTCCCGGTCGGATGGCTCGTCTGGGCGGGGCTCACGTGGCACAACCGGCGCGCAGATAAGCTTGTCGCGTTGACAGCAGAGGAACCGGCTCTGCGGCAAACACCGGTCCCCGCCCTGGCTCCGAACAAGTCCGCGGAGCTTCCAGAATGACTCGCGCCACGCACCGAGCCAGGCGTCTTCGCGAGCGTGTCGCTGACGGCGAGCTCGGGTGTTCGATGCCGGGTGCGCGCGTAGGGCTGCACCTGAGCAAGGTATTGGTAGGCCTCACCGTCATCGTGGCCCTGGCGTGCCTCGGCGGATGCGCCGCCTCCCGCAACGCGCTCGGCACGCACGACAGCGCCTGTTTCAGGGTCCTACCCGAGGCGCTTTCGGCGGTTCACGATCGTGGCCATCTCGCCGGCGAGCGGTACCTGCCGCCCAGGGCCCTTATCGTCGAGATTCACCACGTCGCTGTTCCCGAGGCGTTGCAGCAGGCATCCAAGGTTGCCACCTGCCTGGTCGCCTTCACGGGCCATTACACGGCCTCGGACGTTGAGCGGGGTTGGGCGCCCCATGGCACCACGGGACAGATCGCCATAGTCGTGGTACGCCAGCGCGACCTGGTGCTGTTGGCCACGGTCGTACTGGGCAAGATCCCGCCCCGGCTCGTGTTCGCCCACGTGTTTCCTCGGCTTCATTGAGCCCGTCGGGCTCTAGTGGCACCGAGTTGGCGCCCAACGGGCGAGGCCTACTCAGGGGCGAGCTCGACTGAGACCGACAGAGCCGTGGCCATCGGGTCCGCCACGAGCTCGAGCTGCGTGATGTTCCCGGCGTCCGCCAGGTCGGCCGAGGCGAGCTCGACGAGCTCGAGGAGCGACGCCGGGCCCGTGACGACGCAGCGGGCAACCCGCGTGCGCATGGAGCCCTTTGCCTCCGTCTTGGCCCGCCGGAGCGCGACGAGGACTTCCCCGAGCGTCTCCAAGAGCTCGGGGCGCGCCCCGGGGCCACCCCGAGCCGCCAGCGACTGAGCAGAGGGCCACGAGGCGCGGTGGATCGACCCGGATTGCCACCACGACCATGCTTCTTCGGTGCAGTAGGGGAGGAAGGGCGCGAAAAGGCGCAAGATCACCGACAAGCTGAGTACCAGCGCGTGGCGTGCCGAAGCCGGGCCGGCTTCGGACGCATCGCCATAGGCACGGGTCTTCACGAGCTCGAGGTAGTCGTCGCAATAGGACCAGAAGAAGGACTCGGTGACCTCGAGGGCGCGGGCGTGGTCATAGGAGTCGAACTCCGCCGTCGCCTCTTCTACAACCGCGGCGAGGCGGGCCAACATGCCGGCGTCGAGTGCGCTCAACCCGGTGGGGGGGACCTGGTCGGCGCTCTCGGAGCCGTCCACGCGCGAGAGCACGAAGCGGCTGGCGTTGAGGATCTTGATGGCAAGGCGCCGGCCGACTTTCATCTGCTCTTCGCTGAAGATCGTGTCGGCGCCGAGGCGGGCCGAGCCGGTCCAGTAACGCACGGCGTCGGTGCTGTACTTCTCCAGGTACTCGAGCGGGGTGATGGCGTTGCCGAGCGACTTCCCGATCTTTTTGTGGTCAGGGTCGAGGATCCACCCCGAGATGGCGGCATGGCGCCAGGGCAGCACGGAGTGCTCCAGCTCCGAACGCACGACCGTCGAGAACAGCCAGGTCCGGATGATCTCGTGCGCTTGTGGTCGCAGGTCCATCGGGAAGACCTTGGCGAAAAGTGCTGGGTCCTCTTCCCATCTGCCGGCGATCTGGGGCGTGAGCGACGAGGTCGCCCAGGTGTCCATCACGTCCGGGTCGCCGACGAAGCCGCCGGGCTTGTTGCGTTGGTCCTCGGCGTAACCCTCGGGCACGTCGGTCGACGGGTCGACGGGCAGGCGATCCTCGGAGGCGGCCAGGAGACCTTCGGCCACTACCTCACCCTCGTCGTCGAGGCGGTACCAGACGGGGAAAGGCACCCCGAAGAAACGTTGCCGCGAGATGTTCCAGTCTCCTGTGAGCCCTTCCACCCAAGCTTCGTAGCGGGCCCGCATGTACTCGGGATGCCATTGCAGCTGGCGTCCTCTCGCCAAGAGCGCCTCTTTGCGCTCTTGGGTCCGCACATACCACTGCGCCGACGTGACGATCTCAAGGGGCCGCCTGCCCCGTTCGTAGTACTTGACGGCATGGGTGATGGGACGCGGCTCGCCTAAGAGCTCGCCGGAGGCGCGTAGCAGCTCGACGATGCGCGCCTGGGCGCTTTTTACGGTCAGGCCCTCGATCTCGGCGTAACTGGCCCGCGCCCGCTCGGGGTCGAGCGACTCCCAGCCGGGCGTTCCGAACGGTGCCGGTCCGAGCCTGCCGTCCTTGCCCACCACCGAGCGTGTGGGGAGCGCCAGGTCACGCCACCAGGTGACGTCGGTGAGGTCGCCGAATGTGCAGATCATGGCGATACCTGAGCCCTTGTCCGGTTCTGCGAGCTCGTGGGCGAGCACCGGGACGCGGACCGCGAACAGGGGCGTCAGCACGCTGGTGCCGAAAAGGGACTGGTAGCGCTCGTCGGCGGGATGGGCCACCAGGGCGACGCAGGCCGGGACGAGCTCGGGCCGGGTCGTCTCGATCTCGACGGCCGGGCCCTCTCCGTCGTGTCGCGCGAAGCGCAGCCGGTGGTAGAAGCCCGGGTCCTCCTTGTCGACGAGCTCGGCCTGGGCGACCGCGGTGCGGAAGTCGACGTCCCACAGCGTCGGCGCCTCCTGGCGATAAGCCTCTCCCCGGGCCAACAGGCGTAAGAAACCTCGTTGTGAGGCTCGACGTGACGCTTCACCGATCGTCGTGTAGTGGCGCGTCCAGTCGAACGAGGCACCGAGCTTGCGGAAAAGCTGCTCGAAGGCCTGCTCGTCCTCGGCGATCAAGAGGTTGCACAGCTCGACGAAATTCGGACGCGAGACCGGGACCGCCCGGGCGTTCTTGTCGCGTTTGGCCTCATGGGCCGGCGCGACGAAGTTCGCGTCGTAGGGGAGCGACGGGTCGCAGGTGACGCCGAAGTAGTCCTGTACCCGGCGTTCGGTGGGCAGCCCGTTGTCGTCCCAGCCGATCGGGTAGAAGACGGTCTTTCCCGTCATCCGTTGGTAGCGGGCGACGATGTCGGTCTGGGTGAAGGAGAACACGTGCCCGACGTGCAGGGAGCCGGAGACAGTCGGGGGCGGGGTGTCGATCGAGTACACCTGCGCGCGGTCGCGGCTCGGGTCGAATCGGTATGTCCCGTCCTCTTCCCAGCGCGCGGCCCAGCGGTCCTCCAGCCCCTCGAGTGAGGGTCGATCAGGCACGCGGGGAGTCGGCATAGGCCTAGTACGGTACTCCTGTGCTGCGCCTTCATGACACGGCCACGGGCCGAAGCGAGGAACTGGTAACCCGCCAGCCGGGCCGGGCGGGCATTTACGTCTGCGGATCGACCGTCTACGGGCCGCCTCATATCGGTCACGGCCGTTTCTCGCTCGTCTATGACATCCTTCGGCGTTTCCTCGAATACAGCGGCATGGCGGTCGACCATGTCTCGAACGTCACCGACATCGACGACAAGATCATCACCAAGGCGAACGAGGAGCACCGTCCAACCGAGGAGATCGCCGCCCAGTACGAGGCCGAGTGGTGGGAGGCCATGAGCAAGTTGGGCTGCCTGCTGCCGACGGAGGTACCGCACGCCACGGCCTTCATCGACCAAATGGTGCAGCTCATCTCCGAGCTCGTCGGGCTCGGCTCGGCTTACGAGACGAATGACGGCGTCTACTTCACGGTCTCGGCCGTGGCGGACTATGGCCTGTTGGCGCACCAGAGCCTCGACTCGATGCGTTCGGGGGCCCGGGTCGAGGTGAACGAGGAGAAGCGTTCGCCGTTGGACTTCGCCCTTTGGAAAAAGGCAAAGCCCTCAGAACCGTGGTGGTCCTCGCCGTGGGGCCGGGGACGGCCAGGCTGGCACACCGAGTGCGTCGTCATGTCGCTCGCCCTGCTGGGCGAGGGCTTCGATCTTCACGGTGGTGGCCAGGACCTCATCTTCCCGCACCACGAGAACGAGCGTGCCCAGTCCGTCGCCATCGGCAAGAGCTTCGCCCGTCACTGGATGCACAACGGCATGGTCGAAGCTCGCGGGGGCGAGAAGATGTCGAAGTCGCTCGGCAACGTGCTTTTGTTGTCCGAGCTCTTCGAGCAGATCCGAGATCCCCGGGCCTACCGCTTGCTGGTGCTGCAGTCGCACTATCGAGCACCGATCGAGGTGACGCCCACGACCCTTAGTGAC
>Ga0187867_10001599_pt1 | contig 19538 bp, 18 predicted proteins | sample June2016WEW_13_1_FD_132976 | JGI IMG/M metagenome (GOLD analysis project Ga0187867, IMG submission 132976) | Peatland microbial communities from SPRUCE experiment site at the Marcell Experimental Forest, Minnesota, USA - June2016WEW_13_10 | ecosystem: Environmental > Terrestrial > Soil >...
AATTCCAGGTGCGAACGGGGAGTCCACGCAAGCTGAGAGAGAAAATGTCGATGAAAAGATTTCTGCAAAGGGTGAAAATCCTAATGCGGATACCCAAAATCTCCAAACCGGGGGAAAATCACTACATTCCTCTCATTCATTCACGATAACAGTAAAAAAGGGGGACACCCTTAGAGAAATTGCTGCAGAATGGTTTCCTGAAGACCCGGCGGCCGGCGAGACATCGATCCTGTCGGCCAATCCCCGGATCCATGATAAAAACCGGCTTCTTGCGGGGCAAATTTTACGAATCCCTCTACCCAAAGAAACCGAACCGGAAAAACAATGATAAGCAGTCACCGCAGAGACGCAGAGGCAGCAGCATAGCCTTGGGCCGCAACCAACGGGCTAAAATCGTTTCACCGCTAAAACCGCCGAGATCGCTGACCTCATATGCTTGCAAAAATTTCAAGAATTTGTATGTCAGCAATGCGCGAGAAAACCAAAATTTAACAAGATCAAGAAGCAAAAGCTTCCCGTTTTTTGTTTTACGCGGTGAACGCGTACGTGATGGTGCGCTGATACGGCCAAACGAAAACAAGAGCCTATTTTTTCAGGTTAAAAATCATGGAGGTTGAATTCCCTCCTGAAAAGCAGCCATTGGAGGATTCGGTCCAAAAGGCCCAAATTAGCGTTCCGGCTCCCATAGCTGAGCACAAGGTTTCTTATCACCCTGAGCCGGTCGAAACGGAAGAAAAGCTCGTCATTTCCGGCGAAACGTCCAGCCAGACCGATCCCCTTGCTTTTTTCGAGAGTTCATTTGTCCTGATCGCTCCGGGGACTTTTCCGATGGGAAGCCCTGAGTACGAAACCGGCCGGAGCAACGATGAAATAATCCACGAGGTGACCCTTACAAAAGGGTTCTACATGCAGAAAACCCCGGTAACCCAGGGGCAATGGAAAGCTGTAATCGGGAGTAATCCCGCATCGTTTTCAGATGGTGGGGACGACTGCCCAATCGAGGGCATATCCTGGAACGAATGCCAGGAATTCATAAGGAGGCTGAGCGCGGGAAAGGGCAGCATATACCGGCTCCCCACGGAGGCGGAGTGGGAATATGCCTGTCGCGCAGGGAGTTTGACTCCTTTTTGCAACGGGGAAATTTCAGAGCTTTATTGTGCCCATGACCCACTTTTGAGCGAGGTCGGATGGTATTGCGGCAATTCAGGCCGGAAAAGCCACCCCGTGTCTCAAAAGAGTCCAAATGTCCAGGGACTCTATGACATGCACGGCAATGTTTCCGAGTGGTGTCAGGACTGGTATGGCGAATACGGCCCGGATTCACAAACGGACCCATGTGGTCCAAAATCAGGGTCTGCGAAAGTAATCCGTGGAGGTTCCTGGTTCAGTAATGCCAAAAACTGCCGGTCGGCAAGCCGGTTTTACTGGCCGTCGAATTCCGGGAGCGAGTTTATCGGGTTTCGACTCAGTTAAGGAGATATCCTGATCCGTCCATTACCTTGATTCTGTAAGTTTTAGAGGCAAATTTTAACATTAGCCCAGGTGATAAGCCCGGGCTTTTCTTGTTTATGCGCCGGGCAGGGCGCACTCGCCTGGACGGAAGCTCATACCTTCAGGGCGTAAAAATACGACCTGCCCGACTGAACTGGGGGACTATTATAACGTGGTCCTTACTGCATTTCCGCTACGCCCGGGCTGGTGCTACTTGAAAATACCTGATGCCGGAACCCCCTCCGATTGCTATGATTACCTGCAATTAAGCTCATTTATCTCCCGCTGGTTGGAAACGGCCGCAAAGGAAATAAAGTTTCAATGGACAAAGATCATATAAGAATTCTTCTGATCGAAGATGATGAAGACGATTATGCCCTGGTCAGAGGACTGCTTTCGGGGCTTAGCCGCGCGGATTTCTCTCTGGAATGGGTGAAAACCTACCAGGAAGGATTGAAAGAGTTGTGCCGGGCCGATCATGATGTCTGTCTGCTTGATTATCGGCTTGGATCTCGAAACGGGCTTGAGCTGATACGCGAAGCGATGAGAGCCGGCTGCGACAAGCCGATCATATTCCTCACTGGCGAAAAGAACCATGGAGTGGATATGGAGGCAATACGGTCCGGAGCTGCCGATTATCTCGTTAAAGCCTTGTTGACTGCTGATATGCTCGATCGCTCCATCCGCTACTCGATCGCAAGGAAAAAATCCGAGCGGGAACTTAAGAGTTACCGCCACCGTCTGGAAGACCTTGTTCGGGAACGCACCGAACAACTCGAAACGGCCAATGAAAAACTTCGGTTGGAAGTAGCCGAGCGTAAGCTGGCTGAGGAAGCGCTGCAAGAGTCGGAAGGAGAGCTCAGAGGGCTCTTTGCCGCGATGACGGACGTCGTTCTGGTGCTCAATGCCGATGGGCATTACGTCAAAATCGCGCCGACAAGCTCCACGAATTTGTATCGCCCTCCTGATGAGTTACTGGGGAAGAAGGTTCACGAGGTTCTGCCTAAACAAGACGCAGACAAGATTCTCGAACAGATAAAACGAGCATTGGAGAAGCGCCAGACGATCAACTTCGAGTACGCGTTGGAAATCGGATCGAAAAAAGTGTGGTTTGACAGCAAAATCTCACCATTGACAGATAATACGGTGTTTTGGATTGCGCATGATATCACCGCACACAAGCAGGCAGAGGAGGCGCTGCGGGAGAGCGAAAAAAAGTACCGCGAACTGGTGGAGAATGCCAACAGCATCATCATGAGAAGGGATAACATAGGCAACGTGACCTTCTTTAACGAGTTTGCCCAGAGTTTTTTCGGCTACAGCGAAGAAGAAATACTCGGCAAAAACGTTGTAGGCACCATTGTCCCACGGGTTGAATCAACGACCGGGAGGAACCTGCGGTTGATGATCGAGGATATCGCAGTGAACCCGAGCCGTTATGCCAACAACGAAAACGAAAACATGCGCAGCAGCGGAGAGCGCGTCTGGATTACCTGGACCAATAAGCCTGTCTTTGACGAAAATGGCAGGATAACGGAAATCCTGTGCATTGGCAACGACATCACCGGCCGCAAACGGGCAGAGGATAAACTGCGCGAGAGCGAAACACAACTCCGGCAGATCATTGACCTGGTGCCACACATGATCTTCGTGAGGGACTGGGATGGGAAATATCTCCTGGTAAACGAAGCGGTCGCTAAGGCCAACAACATGAGTGTCAGTGCTCTCACCGGAAAATATCTAGCCGACTTCCATTCCAACTCGAGCGAATTTCAAAAAATGTTGCAGGACGACCGGGAAGTCATGATGACGGGAGAAACGAAGTTCCTCCCAGAGGAACCCTTTACCGACGCCCGGGGCAACCTGCGTTTCCATCAGGCCACCAAGGTCCCTTTCCATGTCTTTGGCGATAAGACGCCCGCGGTGCTTGGTGTTGCCATCGATATTACCAAGAATAAGCAGGCCGCGGAATCATTACGGGAAAGTGAGGCACGGCTCGATCTTGCGCTACGATCCGCTCATATGGGTGTGTGGCGCATAGACTTAATCGAAAACAAACGCTATTTTGACGACCAGGTCTGTCGTCTTCTGGGGATCGACCCGGCTAAATTCACCGGAACCGAGGAGGAGTTCTACAAATCGGTACATCCTCACGATCGCGAGATGCTCACTGCTGCATTGGCCCGAAGCATTGAACAGGACGTGCTGTATGAAAAGGAGTACCGAGTGGTCTGGCCGGATGGAAGCGTCCATTACATCATTACCCGTGGAAAATTGTTCCGCGATGAAACAGGTCAGCCAGTGAGAATGAACGGCCTTATATGGGACATCACCGAGCCTAAGCGTGCGGAGGAAGAACGGGAAATGCTGGAAGCACAGCTCCGCATATCACAGAAAGTGGAAGCCATCGGGACGCTGGCCGGAGGCATAGCGCACGATTTCAACAATATTCTTCAGCCTATTATCGGCTACACGGAAATGGAGCTAAATGAACTTTCTGCGTCTGATCCAGTGCGAAAAAGTCTTGAACAGGTGCTCAAAGCATCTCTCAGGGCCAAGGAACTGATCAAACAAATCCTGGCGATTTCCCGCTCCACTCAAGAGCAGCACAGAATACCGACCGATATAAGTTCGATTATCAAGGAGGTCCTGACGCTTTTGCGGTCTACGCTACCAACCTCGATTGAAATGAGGCAGAAGATCCGGAGGGGTGTCGCGCTGGCCGATTCAACTCAAATCCATCAGGTATTGATGAATCTTTGCACCAACGCAGCCCATGCAATGAATGACAGGGGCATTCTCGAAGTCCGCCTGTCCACTGTAGATTTGAGCGAAAGCGATTTGGCCGGTCAGGCAATCTTTGATCTCAAGCCCGGCCCACACCTGAAATTGACGGTTTCAGATACCGGGTGTGGAATGGATGCAAAAACCAGGGAGCGCATCTTCGACCCCTACTTCACCACTAAGGAGGTGGGAAAAGGAAGCGGCCTGGGGCTCGCGGTTATTAACGGAATAGTCAAACGGCACGAAGGGGCCATTACCGTCCAAAGCCAACCTGAAAAAGGCACAACGTTTACTATATACATCCCAAGCCTTGATGTGCGACCCGAAACAACCATGCAAGTTGACGATCTGCCGCTGCGTGGTTCGGAAAGGATATTGCTCGTGGATGACGAGCCGACCTTGATGGAAATGGGAACTAGTCTTCTGGAGCGTCTGGGCTATAAGGTCACCTCTCAAACAGACAGTATGAAAGCGCTGGAGATTTTCCGTTCGAGTCCGGACAAGTTCGACCTGATCATTACCGATTATACTATGCCCAAACTGACAGGGCTCGATTTTGCCAGGGAGGTTTTGCGGGTCCGGCCTGATATGCCGATCATGCTTTGCACTGGTTTCAGTGAAAAAATTACCCCTGACAGCGTGAAAGAGCTTGGCATGGGATTCCTGATGAAGCCTTATGGCATGAGGCAAATGTCCGAGGCGATCCGAAAGATTCTCGATGCGTGAAAAGGGGGTTGATTTTAACCGGCAAATCAAAAGGGTCCCGGTCGTTGATGATGAAGAAAATATTTGTGCCGTGCTGACTGGATTTTTGCGATGCTCCGGTTATGCCTGCGAGAGCACCACCGATCCTACTAAAGCGCTGCATTATGATGATCCTGTTTTAGGAGTGAGAGCAGCGTCTCATTGCAGGGCTATTCCCGGTAAAGGAGTTTCTTAGCCCTGAGCAGCAAGCCAATGGGCGAATAAGCTACAATCATTCTTTGTCCTTTACTCCCATCCTCAGAAACAGCATGTAATTTCGGAAGGTCCAAGATGGCCCGCTTTCGCATGTAGACCATCATGAGCCTCGTTGAGCAAAGACTATGCTGCCTAATGCCGGGATTCAAAAGTGGCTGTATATTTTATGGTAAAAAAGAAAAGGAATCCATCAGACGTAGGTGAGAATCCAATGGGTTCCTCAAATGGTGACATGTTGTGTTATCGTCTATCAAATGACCTCTCTTTGTTGAATGTTCAACTCCTTACCTTTTACCACAATTAAATTTTACCCCCATTTCAGAAGAAATCAACCCTGTCCGGAGAAATTTTTGTGTTTTTTCAGAATGTTGCGAGAATGGCTCCGCTAACTTGGCAGGCTGGAAGCCTTGAAGTGCGGCCATGAATTTCAGGTATTTCGGAAATGAGGTGTATCTGTGATGGCCGAATGGAGACAACCATGGACAATAAGAGAGATTCTCTATATTGGCGGCCTGATAAGTTTTACCGATTTGGACATTACGATCCTAATCGGAATGACCAGCATCGGGGCTATACGGGAACTTCTCAGTCGGCGCGCTCGTCAACGGATACTTATTTTGCGTACTCCTTTTGCGTACTCCTTCATTCCGGTTACATCGATTATCACCACCGGTTCATCTCCGACAACCCAGGCATCGTGTCCCGGAGGAATGCTGCTGAAATCCCCAGGTCCGAATTCATCTTCGCTCCCATCATCCATCACGACGTGAAACCTGCCTGAGACGTGGTATTGGGTGTGCCGGGCCATGCAACTTTCCGTTCCGACAATCGGTTTGAGGCTTTCCGACCATTTCCACCCAGGCAGCAGGGTCGCTTTTCCGAAGACTACGCCGCCTAATATCGCAAGCTCCACTTTTCCTTTAGGAAAAGTCCGGACTTCATCGGCTGCCGCCATGTTCTTCTTTGTCATTTTATGAATTGGCATAACCATCCTTAATCCTTATAAGCCCTTTGCAAATCAGGACGCAGAAGATGCGCCCGAACCTCACGTATCCGTCCACCCTGCCTTCTTCTGCCAATGATCTCACAGGTCAGGGCCAACACAAATGCTCACTTCTTTTTCTCTTCTCGCGGCATCTTTCTCCGACAGGCTCCTAGCAACGATCAGATCCACATATCTGAGCAATTTTCTGCCTTAACATCATGGACAGGTTGTCAAATGAGCCGTTCGCTAATATTGAGCGGAACTGGCTGCGATAGTTGGCCGCCAGACTCATTCCATCGACAGCGATATCGTATACCTTCCAGTTACCATCCTTGAGGTGGAGGTAATAAGCAAGAGAGACCGTGCCGCCCTGGTCCCTTACAAGCGCCTCGACGACGACATAATCCTGGTTTATTGTCCTTTGATTGTAAGTTAACTTTTGTTTAGCATATTTTTGAATGTCTCCTATGTATGTGTTAAAGAGCAGCTTGCTGAAGCCCCGCGTAAATTCCTGCTGCTTTTCGGGTGGCTCATTTTTCCACCGTGGTCCAACGGCGAGTCTGGCTATCGCCTCAAAGTCAAAGTATCCATCGACGGCCTCTTGAATTTGTTCCCTGCGGGCCCGGGTATCTTGAGGGTACTGCGTGAGTATTTTGAGGACCTGATCCATACCGGTTTGTACCACTGCCTGCGGATTCTCGGCCGCTATAGCCCGTGGGCCCCACAAGCAAAGACAAACCACCAAGATGAGCGTTTTATAAATGAAACGTTTACTCATCGATTCAATTTGTGAACGAGCTATAAAAAGCATTTTCGGACTCTTTCCGGTGAATAAAAATCACCTTCGGTCCAAGCAGCATTATTGCTGGCTTGCAACAGCCAAAATGCGACTCTCAAAAATTCAAAAGTCTCGCGCTCTGCTAATGTCATTATAACCATGGATCAAGTGGAAAAACGTTTAACTGTTAGATTCACCACAAAAATCCAAAACGGTCTGCTCCCAAATAGAGCCCCGGCCTTCTATTCGTGGCATATTGAGATAGAGAAGGATCAGGTTGGGCCCGGGGTACTTTGCAGGGTCCACAAATTCCCCATCGATGTACGGGGGTTGCCGATTTGAAGGCGAGGTTTACCAGAAAACCCGACAAGTCAACGAGGTTCCTGGTAGAGTGATACCGGAAAAATTCTGTGCCTGTGCCTCGGCACGATCTTTAAAAACGCCCGAATTTCTTGCGGCGATCCGGTTAATCCTTATATTGGGATAAGTGTTATGGGATGTCAAACCGCGGTGCTAATCAGGCTCCCGTCTCGTATCAATATTTTCCCGACCCAATAGCCCAGGGATCAGCAATTCAAGATTTAAAGCGTACCGCACATCCCACCTCTATCCTGGAGGGCGCCATGCAACCTGATAGCCGCTATTCTCTGGCCGAGCATAAAGTTGATTCGGTATTGGAAATGCTTCGAGGTCGTTCGCTGGAACTTTTGCTCCCCGAAAACGATCTGTTGTTAAAGGGTTCATTAGATGATCTCGCCAGTGCCATGGAAGAACTTCGGGCCGCTCATGAAGAGGTCGATGCGCAACGAGAACAGCTTGCTGAAGCTTCTCGAAATGTGCAGCGGGAACATCGGCGGTATGTCGAGCTTTTTGAGGAAGCTCCCGACGGATATGTCGTAACCGATCTGTATGGGGTTATAAGGCAAGCTAACCGCTCCGCCGTTGAACTTTTGGAATCCGCCAGAGATTTCGTCGTCGGAACCCCATTGGTTCTTTTCGTCAGCAAAGGGCATAAGACAGCTTTTTACCGGCGGTTAAACGAAATGGATGCTGTCGAAGCAGTAAAAGATTGGGAGCTTCGTTTGCAACCTTTGAAAAGCAGGCCTTTCTGGGCATCAATAAACCTTGCCAAAGTTCGAATCTCGGAGCACGAAGGTATCGGTTTGCGGTGGCTCATCCGAGACATCACGCAGAGCAAGCGGACGGAAGAAGAACTTCGCAAGTCACACGACGAGTTGGAAAGGCGAGTGCGGGAGCGAACAGCCTCACTGGAAAAAGCCAATCAGGAACTTCGGCAAATACCATCAAAGCTCATAGCGGTTCAAGAGGAAGAGCGGAAAAGGCTTGCATCCGAACTCCACAACAGCATTGGACAGACTGTTCCTGCTATGAAGCTTTGGGTAGAGATGGTTCTGAAGCTTCGAGATGAGGGCTATGGCAGTGCAGCCTTGGACCGCCTGGAGCAATTTGTTCCGATCCTCCAGCAGGCAATCGAGGAAACCAGAAGTATATACATGGGTTTGCGGCCCTCAATGCTGGACAGTGTAGGGCTTTTGTCCACACTTGAGTGGCTGCGCCGGGAATGCATGAGACTCTATCCCGGTCGCCACATCGAGTTTGAAACCGGAGTTGCGGAAGAAGAAATCCCGGAAAGCCTGAAGGTGAACATCTTTAGAATCGCCCAGGAGGCACTGAACAATATTGCCAAGCACAGTAAAGCGGAGTGGGTCGACGTTTCCCTCTCAAGGAAGGGTGGCGAAATTGAGTTGGTCGTTTCCGATGATGGTGTAGGAATGAATTTGGATCACATCGTCCAGACCAGCACCGCCGGAAGTCTTGGGCTTACCAGCATGAGAGAAAGGGCCGAACTTACCGGGGGGAGATTCTCCATCGACGCTACTCCCGGCGTAGGGACAACCATTCGAGCTTGCTGGCCAATTGAAGCTGAGGATCAACTGCGCAAAGACGAAATCACCCAATAGCCCTCAGCATCAAATCGCTACCGCATACGCTCTGCAAATCCTAGAATCACACTTTTGCTTTCTTGTAGAAGTTGCTACAGCCCTCCTTGCCCATGAGAAATTAAACGCCAAAATCTTTGCCGTTTTCAAATGATTTATTTACCGAGACGCCGCAAGCTGGACTCTTTAGTTTAAGTTTTCATTCAACGGAGGAGGCGATTGTATGTCTGCTCGTCGATGCTTAAGTTAAGGTATATCAGGTAGATGGATTTCGATGTTGGGGGTTTCCCTTCGGCGAATTCTATCAACTGAAATTTACGGGAAGTTATCGTATGTTAAAGCATGTTTCGATTATGGTGGTGATTAGTTTTATGCTGATCTTACCGTTTTCAGCGCGAGCAATGGCGCGCGCCAGACTAGACCATTGTTCTGAATTGAGTCCCCACGATCAGGGTCATCCAAAGAGTCTTTTGGAAGAGGAATGGAACAGGAATGACTGGGGCCTGTCATTCGGACCAGTTCATCACGGGCTTGAAGGATCTTTTTTGCCGCCCCAGAAACCTTGCACGAGTGGCGGACTCAAAAGAATGGCAAAAACCTTCTGCGCCTGCCCCGATCCGCCATAGTCCCATGAAAGCGCGGGCTTGCAATTTCGGTCGGACCAAAAAAAAGTAACCCGGAATAATGCATCAACTATCGCACGCATAATCCAGGTTTAGAACAGTGGCAAGTTCTCAATACCATTGAAGAGCCCCGCCATCTCTTTTTCCATGGGCCAATCTGTTCAAAATATCCAGGGGATTTTTACCTCACGGCAGAGCTGACGAACGGACAGTTGGAGCAAGGAATGGTCCGTATCTCGAATCGTCCACCCGGAACGCTACAACGCTGAGGATGTTGAACCGCTCATCTATCTCGCTCGTTCTTTCCTCCCGCCCAAAAATAAACCGGTATATCGGTTTCGATTAGACTTTTGATAGTAAGCCTGCCGACCTTTGTCTTGCTTTGATTTCTGAAGGGAAACGTTTCCACCGGAGATTGATGCTGTAAAGTTTCTTTAGATGTCCATTGGCTCATCGCGCTGAGCCGGTTCCAAAGCAGCCGGTATACAACCAGGGTATGCCTCTTTTCTGAGAATCGACGATGATTATCATTACTTTACGGTCTCAAGATTTCGAACTTCTACCTCATACCGGGTTGAGAACCAGCTTGAGGCCGGATCATATAACTTGGTCAAAGGGCTTGCACGCAGGAGGATACTGTGAAAAAGATTATCTTAATAATAGCAATAATTCTAACTGCTTATACTTCAGCCTGGGGTGGGGCCTGCAGATTTGATCTGGATGCGTCAACTGCAGCTATTTGCAGTCGAGAGTATGCATCGGGGGTGAAAATATGCAGGGATACGCACCCTAATCCTTTGGACTATGACAATCTTGCGATGTGCATCGGTTACTCGCAAGATGTGTATAGCAAATGTACGGGCGGATGTAACTGAACTGAATGAAGCGAGCTAAGATGGCGGCTTTTTGGCTTAGGTCTGCTCGTCGGCTTTGATGAGATCCTATGAACAATGACCTCGAGAAGGCTCTGCGGCGGTCAGCAGAGACTGACCGCCGCAGATTGCGGTTACTGAAAGATGATAATTTTTGAATGGCCGTCACAGCACTGCTGCACCGTGCAGGAGCCGGAACCAAGCGACAATATTAGGAAAGGTGTAGGACACTGCTGCAGGATTGCTGCATTCTCACAGAGCGTTTGTTTAACGCCTGATCTGTAAATTCGGCAGATGGACTTCCGTTTGTGGAAAATAGTGTTCAAAAAACCCAAAAACTACAGGCAGGGGAGGCATGAACGTTCCAGATCGCCCTTGTTTACCAAGATCGTTTTAACCATCAGTGCGGAAACTTCAAAATGGTGTGCGGCATCTTCTATGTCTTCATCACTAGGCTCGTCTGATTGTAGATAGCTAACTAAGTCTGAATATGGGCAAAAAAATTCCTGTGCGAATGCCCTCTGGAATTTCTGACGCTGAGTCTTGGCGCCTGGAGCAGCCGGAAGCAATTTGTCATTTTGTGGAGCTGTCAGGTGGTCTCCAACCAGCCGCAACAAAGCGGAGCGCCGATTGGCCTGAAAGGGGCTTTTAAGGAAGACGCTTAAGCCATTCAGGTTGCCATTGCGAAAACCGGCATCCATCGGTCCTTTCACACCGATTGGATTTTCTAAAAAGCCTTTTCTGATTTGTAAAACATCAGCGAGGGTCGATGTCGAAACGGGCCCAGGGCTCAAAGCACAGACCTCACGAACTATCCGTGCCGCTTCCGTGGCCTTTTGCCAGGGGGAAAGCGATGATCTCATCGCGTCACTGATTCGCCCCTTCAGACTATCGAAATCGGGGATAACGAGTGGTAGGGCTTCCTTGCGTGGCTCGCCCCAAAGAGTCTCAATATGGGCTATAGCATTTTGCATAGACTCCGCCGCCATCTCCTCAACGGCACTGGATCCATATTCAAGCGCCGCAATTTGAAGGGCTTCGATAGTTTGGTCGGGCGCCTTATCGGGATCATATCCCATGATAGCTTCAAGCTTGCGCCAGGACGCCAGTTTCGGGTCGCGCCGCTCAACGAGAACTTCCTTCCAAAGAGATTCAAATTCAGCCGCTTGAGTCTTTGTATCTGACAGTCTTCTGGTAACTGCCTCGATAAATGAATGCATTCCGCTTTCAAAAACCTCAGCGGGGATGAATACATCGAAGCTGTTCAAATATCGTACAGGTTGTTTTGATGTGAGAGGTGAGGGTCTGCCGCGAACTAGAACAGCTTCGCCATCGCTAATGAATGTAAGGTCTGGCCAGAGGTAACCCTCTCCGGCCGCCCCAACTTTGTGGCTCATCTTCCAAGATGTCGTATTTCTTTCCGGCTCCCAAAGCAGTCTCCACCAGTTGGATGCGAACCATTGCGCCAAAGCAAAAGCGGAAACGCGAACGGCCGGCCGGACAGTCCTGGCAAGAAGGTCTTCTATCTCAGTAGCCTTCCACTCATTGGCAGTGATCGTGATTTCAGCCAAGGTGGAGCGGGCGACGGAGTCCCCGTATTCACGCGCCAGCCATTGGAAATCGATAGAAAAAAAGCTCATAATTTCTTCCATTTTGCTAGAACTTCTTCGTGGAATGGGTCGGCTTCCGTCATGGGGTACCCATGATAAGTCCCTCTTTGGGGGTTTTCGAGCTGGGCTTCCATGGGCCACCCATCTTTGGTCACGGCCCAGATGTTTTGAGGATATCCGTTTCGCACCTGGTCGCTGATCAATCCTTTGCGGACGCCTTCCTTGAGCAATCTTATCGCCTCTTTTCTAAGGAAAACTTTAACTATATCGCACTTTGTCTTATCAGCCTGCGGCAACGAAGGAGGCGTCAAACCGAAGTCTCCTGGATTAATCTTGTGTTCGGGGTTGCCGGCGTAGTCGACGGATTCGGCAAGCGATTTCAAATAATTCGGATCTAAATCCCGCCGTATCCGGGGTTTCGGATTAAAAACTGTTCGTTTCCGCATCAGATATCCCGTGCCGGAATAATTTTCAGTGCCATTTTTATGAAATATAAACAATTTACCGATCAAAATAATACTACATTCCTCAGTGTCTAATTCAACAAATTCAGCACAGCCATGATTTTTACCGGCAGGGCGCCCACCAAACACGGAGCCGCTCTTACTCAGGCACTGAGAAAGGCGGCTTTTGTACTGAGCGGAATATTTTGACTGGGTGCCGAGGACAGTCCTCAGCAAATGAGTTGTAACTCTCTGACAGCGCTGATCCAACCAAGGAGTTCCTCTTGATCTATACTGTCTGTTTTCACACCAGGGATTCTATCCATACCCTCAAGAAGCCTATACCCGACTTCGGCCCTGGCCTTTACCTCCAGGGCAGGCTCTTGGTCACCAGTCTTGTCGCGATGGGCTGGCAGAAATACGTCGCACAATATATCAACAAAGAATTGGGGGTCTTCTGCCATGAACTCGTGTATTGTCAGCCCCCGTACATCCAGTCCTAACAATGGCAGAGCCCGATATTCCCTTCGGGCAATTTCATCCCTAGAAAGGTCTTTCCGACTTCGTAGCTCATCCAGAAACTCCCCCACTTCATAGGAAGTCAGCCCTATCCCTTTTATCTGATCGACAGTCTGAGCCTGGGCAATCACGTCAAGTGTGGAATCGAATACCTTGACCATAGTCTCGGTGATCGTTGTGTGTGTTTTAATGTAAAATACAAGATAAAAAAGGCGGAAGCCGGTTTTTGGGCAACCCTCAATATGGCTTTCAGTATATCGAATCTGGAAGCAAACTCAGGGCGTTTCAGATCTGATTCAGATTTGGAGACAGGGGTTGATGAGAGGAAACGAGCCGAAGGGTTCCGGAGCCAATCCTCGGCATCGCAGACTTAGGTAGATGATGTTATTATTGAAGAACAGAGGCGAATGTAGGCAAAAAGATCTAGGTGTATGATACTACTTCTTGATAAGCAAAAGTGCCGAAGGCCGGACTCGAACCGGCACGGGTCTCCCCACCACCCCCTCAAGATGGCGTGTCTACCAAGTTCCACCACTTCGGCAGCGTCAAACATTATAGAGAAGGATCATGGCTTTGGCAACATCCTTGTTGAAGTGACCGGATTTTTAGCCACGAAAACCTGGGGGCTCGAGTGGCGAGTGGTTGCGCAGTGCGGGGCCTGACCGGCGCAATGGTTTTCTTCTCCACGGCTTTTCAAAGGGATTACGGCCGCACCCTGCGGGCCCGCTTATGTTTAGTTGCTATTATGCTGCTTTAGCTCTATATTTTATTGGTATAATAAGGTGGTATAGTAAATGAGAGGAGAAATATAGATCGCCGGATGTCTAATTTCGATTACTATGAAACACTGAGCGTCTCAGCAAACGCATCTGCCGAAGAAATCAAGAAGGCATACCGCAAACTTGCCCTGGAGACTCACCCGGACAGAAATCCCGGTGATCCCGAAGCCGAGGAGCGCTTCAAGAGAATCAATGAAGCATACGGTGTGCTTTCCGATTCGGGCAAGCGAGCCCAGTATGACCAGTACCGCAGGCTGGGATATCACCCCGGAAGGACTCATGGGAGCGGGTTCGGGTATTCGCAGGATGAAATATTCAGAGATTTTTTCACCGGCGGGCATGCCCAGGACACCTTTAAGGAAATGGAAAAAGAGTTTGCGCGCATGGGGATGAGGTTCGATCCGGCATTTATCAACAACCTCTTTTTCGGCGGAAAGAACGTTTTCTTCCAGGGCTTTGTTTTTGGCCCCGGGCGGGTTCGAGTGGTCCGCTACGGCAAACCGTTCATGCAGCAGCAGCGTGACGGCCGCCCTGCGGCTGAGCCTGCCACGGAGGTCTTAAGACCTGGCAAGTTGCTCCAGTCGGGATTTTCTTTGCTCGGAAGAGCAGGCAAATATCTCCTGAAGAAAGTTTTCGGCGTCCAGCCCGAATACCGGCAGTCAGAAAGGCTGGCGGGGAAAGCTTTTGAGCTGGATTTGACATACAATCTTCAAGTTACACAAGAACAGGCGCAGCTTGGTGATGTCGTGCAAATTAACCTTCCCCATTTGGGAAACGGGAATTTGATTTCAGTGCGAATCCCGCGCGGGGTAAAAACGGGGACCCGGCTGCGGCTCAAGGAAATGGGAAACCTTCCTCCCGGCGGTCAGGTTCGTAGAGGTGACGTGTACATCATTTTGCGAGTCACCTGATGTCTTGTGATTTCCCTTTTTCCCGGCCGATTTGCAGATCCCGCTGCTCGCTGAAGGCGGGTTTTTTTATGGTCCATTGGGTGGATGGACAACCGGGAGCAGCCATTCGTGATTCTGTTCTTTTTCAGGAGTGAACTATTCGGAGGGGTAAAGCATGAAAATAAAAATCAAAGGAATGTCGTGCCAGCATTGCGTCAAGACAGTGAAGAAGGTCCTGGAGGAAATTGACGGAATCGCTAACGTCGCCGTGGACCTTGCGACCGGGGAAGCTACTTTCGAGGAGGCGCATCCCGTGGACAAAGACCTTGTGAGGGAAAAGATCAAGAAAGCCGGTTATGAGCTTGGCTAAGCGAACCGTCTATGTCGAGGGGATGAGTTGCGCGGCATGTGTGAGGAGAGTTGAAGAAGGGTTAAAGTCCCTCCAGGGGGTTTCGAGTGCCTCCGTCAATTTCGCAACCTCCAAGGCGCTTGTCGAATATGACCCGGCGGCTCTGGATGAGGGATCAATACGAAGCAGGATTGAAGAACTCGGCTACGGCGCGCAACTTGAGGCCCCCGCCGAAAAGGCCCGAAGGACGACGACCATTCTTGTGGGGGGAATGACCTGCGCGGCGTGCGTCCGGCGAGTGGAAAATGCCCTCAACTCGGTCCCTGGTGTTGAAAACGCGGCGGTAAATCTTGCCACATCCAGGGCGACTATAGCCTATTCTTCCCGGCTTGCAGACTGGTCGGCGCTAAGGGCCGCAATCGAGCAGGCCGGCTATGAATACCTCGGGGTCTATCGGGAGGAGGCAGACGACCCGGTCGAGGCCGCACGACGAAGAGAAATCGCCGATCTGAAACGCAAAGTGGCGGCCGGCGCAGTGCTTAGCGTCTTGATAATGGCCGGGACGATGCCGCATTCTTTTGCGATTCTGCATGTTATTCCCCACCAGGCAATGCTTTTCGTACTGCTTGTCCTCACCACGCCTGCCGTATTCTGGGTAGGGGACCGTTTTCTCAGAGGAGCGCTCAAAGCAACCCGCCAGAAGACGGCCGACATGAACACCCTGGTCGCCATCGGTTCTCTTTCCGCGTACATCTATTCCGCGCTCGCGACGATTTTACCTCATTTCTTTTCTGTTTCCGGCAGCGAGCCACCCGTCTATTTCGATGGGGCGGCCATGATCGTAACTCTAGTGCTGCTCGGCAGGCTTCTCGAGCTCAAGGCCAGGGGCAGGACTTCGGAAGCGATAAAAAAGCTGGTTAAGCTCACGCCGAAAACGGCGCGCGTAATCCGGGGCGACTCGGAGATGGACATTGCCGTCGAAGAAGTTCTTCCGGGCGATAATATCCTGGTTCGGCCCGGCGGTCGAATACCCACCGACGGAACTGTTGTGTCGGGGGAATCTTCCGTCAATGAATCCATGCTCACAGGCGAGAGTATGCCGGTTTTCAAAAAGCCCGGCGATGATGCGTTTGCCGGCACCATCAACCAGAGCGGAAGTTTCATTTTCAAAGCCACAAGGGTCGGCGCTGAAACCGCTCTTGCCCGGATAATCCGCCTGGTCGAGGAAGCTCAGGGGTCCAAAGCCCCCATACAGCGTTTCGCTGACAAAGTGGCCTCCATTTTTGCGCCGGTGGTTATCGCGATAGCCATAGTTACTTTCATCATCTGGTATTTCGCAGTTCCGGGGCACATTTTAAGCCGTGCCATTTTGAATTTCGTATCGGTGTTGATCATTTCCTGCCCATGCGCAATGGGTCTGGCCACGCCCACGGCCGTGATGGTAGGTACCGGCGTTGGGGCGGAAAGCGGAATTCTAATTAAGGGCGGTGAAAGCCTGGAGCGCGCACACCACCTGGACACGATAGTGTTCGACAAAACCGGCACCATAACAAGGGGGGAACCGGACGTAACTGATATCATCGCAGCTCCCGGGTTCTCCGAGGCGGATGTTTTGAGCCTGGCCGCCTCCGTCGAGAGCCTGTCAGAGCATCCCCTGGCAAAGGCGATAGTGAAGAGGGCGCTCGACAAGGAAGCCTTGAGGACAAGCGTGGACACCGTCCTAGACTTTGAATCCTTTTCCGGGCTCGGATCTCGCGGCAGGGTAGGCGAAAGCAAAATCATTATCGGCAGCCGGAAATTTATCGAATCTGAGGGGGTAAACGCCGACACCCTGGACGAAGGAGCCGCAGTTCCGGAAAAATCCGGCAAAACATGCGTATTTGTGGCAAAAGATGGAAAGCCGGCCGGAATCATCGCGCTTGCCGATACGATCAGGCCGTCCGCGCCAAAGGCCGTAACACTGCTCAGGAACATGGGCCTGGAAGTCGTGATGCTCACCGGCGACAGGCGGGAGACGGCGGAGACAATCGCCCGCCAGGCCGGAATTGAACGGGTCCTCGCCGAGGTTCTGCCGGGGGACAAGGCAGGCGAGGTCCGGCGGCTTCAGGCGGAGGGAAGGATCGCAGCCATGGTGGGCGACGGCATAAACGACGCTCCAGCCCTTGCTGCGGCCGATGTCGGAATTGCAATCGGGGCAGGTGCGGACATAGCAATCGAGGCAAGCGATATTACCCTCATACGGGACGATCTTCTCCTGGTCGCTTCCGCCATAGAGCTTTCTTCGCTGACCATGCGCACTATCAAGCAGAATCTTTTCTGGGCCTTTTTCTACAACATAGTCGGCATTCCGATTGCCGCTGGAGCGCTCTATCCTTCCTTCGGCATTTTGCTGAATCCGATGTTTGCTGCCGCGGCAATGGCTCTGAGCTCCGTTTCGGTCGTGTCTAACGCCCTGCGCCTGAGGCACATATGGAGGAAGCACTCTTCGAATCGTGCGTGAATATCCTGGTGGACGAATTCCTTAAGAAAAATCCAGGATTCCATCCGGTCCGCACAATGTGCTTTCGTCTTCCGGTTGCATTCCTGAATGATGACTTTTATATTAGCACCCTGCTTGTTTTCCATTACTGACAAATACCCACACTTATGAGGAGGAGAGATGGATCGATACGTGTGTACGGTCTGCGGCTATGTTTATGACCCGGCGACAGGTGATCCGGACAATGGAATACCTGCGGGAACTAAATTCGAAGATTTACCCGACGACTGGGTTTGCCCGGTCTGCGGCGCGCCCAAGGAAGATTTCGAAAAGGAAAAATAAGCGGGTAGCTCAAGCTGAATTGAGTAGAAAGGTGAATTTCCGAATGAGTTATGGTTTCAATGCGGGAGAGGTTTTCAAAGTTGCCATTCAGATCGAGGAAAATGGAAGGAAGTTCTACGAGGAAAGCCAAAAGATCATAGAGGGCGCTCAGGTCAAGGCGCTTTTTGCCGAGCTTGCGCAGCAGGAGATCGAGCACAAAAAGAAATTCGAAACCCTTCAGGCGCAGCTTCCTCCCGAATCGACGGCCCCCACGGTGTGGGACCCGGAAGGCGAAATGGACCAGTACATCAAGATGATGGCCGAGGGTCATGTTTTTGTATCCAGCGCCGGTGTCAAAAGCCAGGTCGACCAAATCAGGGACGCAGCAGACGCACTCAAGCTGGCCATAGAATTCGAGAAGGACTCGATACTTTTCTTCCTTAGCCTCGAGGAAGCCGTGACAGGCAAAAAGGACCAGGAACTCATAAAAAGTCTCGTAAAGGAGGAGCAGGAACACCTGAGACGGCTTACATTAGAATTGATGAAAACTTTCAAGAAGTAATCGAGAAACAAAAATTTAATTCGCCGGTCTGAGGTGAGATGCGCCGATGTGGGTGGATCGTCGCCGATGACCGGCGGTGGAGTTGCTGGTATGGCCGGCAGGATCAAAATCTACTCGACTCCCGGATGCATTCTGTGCGATCGGGCAAAAAGGTATCTGTCCGAGAAGGGAGTCGATTTCGAGCTGGTGGACGTGACCACGGACAGCGAAGCATTGCTGGAGATGAAAAAACTGTCCGGAGGCGCACGGACCGCCCCGGTTATCTCGATCGGCGACAAAGTGCTGGTTGGGTTTGAGAAGTTGCAGCTTGATGAGGCTTTGAGTTGCCTTTAATCTCCGCGTCCCGCGAGGTAAAGAGACGTTGCAAAGTTAAATCAGGGAATGAAGTATTGAGAGATCGGTGTATTCACGGGTCTACTCCTCTACATCCGCTGATTTCTCACGTGCGCTTATCATTTGCATTTGACCCGGTTTTCATTGTCTGATAAATTCTTCTTCGCCTTGGTGAAATCAATACCCATAATGCACTGTAGAACTGCGGAGGCAAGTCCATGTTAGGATCTGGTGGGTTTTTATGTGAAGGCCTGAAGCGGAGTTTAAGCAGTATGCTGCCATGGGATATACCATGGTATGATCCGAGTCACTTCGTATTTTTTGCCGCCCTGTACGGCGCGTTGTCAGTAATCGGGATTGGTGTCGTTGCCGCTCTTATCCTGACCTTAAAGCGTCTGAAAGCAGTGGAAGACGGCTCGCACCATTGACGTGTTGCCGGGTGTTCTCATCTCGATTTCTTCAAGCGAGGGTCTTTGCGGATTAAGTATCCGGGTCGCTCTCCATTTTTCTATTGTAAATTCAATTGCTTGTTTCCCCGGGTCTCCCACTTTCCCCAAACTTTCTCCAAACAGCAAAGGAAAATGGAGGTCCTCCTATTCCGGTAATCCTGCAAAATCCCTCCCCAAATAGTCCAGAATCTTTCCCGAGTGCTTCTCTAACCCTTCCAACTACTTTCCATCACTACTGTCCGGTTAATTTCCGAATAAATTCAACTGGTTTCCAGCATGAATCGTTTCATTAGGTTGCTTAAGAGCCTCGGAAATAAGCGATATAATTGCCTTTTTCCCGAATATGTTGA
>Ga0187867_10001604_pt1 | contig 19513 bp, 11 predicted proteins | sample June2016WEW_13_1_FD_132976 | JGI IMG/M metagenome (GOLD analysis project Ga0187867, IMG submission 132976) | Peatland microbial communities from SPRUCE experiment site at the Marcell Experimental Forest, Minnesota, USA - June2016WEW_13_10 | ecosystem: Environmental > Terrestrial > Soil >...
CCAACCTGGCACATACACAGGGCAAACACGTTACCAGTTTCGGCTCTCAGTTCCGCCGGACGCAGATCAACGGCTACCAGTCGAACTTCGCTTCGGGCACCTTTTCCTTTACCGTTCAGGGCTACACCAATAACTCGTTGGCTAATTTCCTGCTAGGTATGCCGGATATATTTACTCAGGCCGGGGGCGACTTCACGCGTGATCTACGTGGCTGGGAGTTGGGCTCCTATGCACAGGATGAGTACCGCATCAGCTCGACGCTTACGCTGAACTACGGCGTGCGTTACGAGATCACGACGCCGTTCCGAGACATCCACAATCGCATGATGGAGTTTGCGCCGGGCCACCAATCCACCGTTTACCCTAACGCTCCAAACGGCCTTCTGTTTCCCGGCGACTCCGGTGTACCCGACACCATTGCCCCCGTCTTCAAGAATGACTGGGCGCCCCGTATCGGCTTCGCATGGGACCCGCTAGGCAACAGCCGCACGGTGATCCGTTCAGCCTATGGCATCTTCTACGACGAACTGCTGAACGGCGTGGGCATGCCGTTCCGCGCCACCAGCTCCGCGCTCCCACAGACGGTCGTCCGGACTCTTACCGGATACACAAAGATCAACTACGCCAACCCGCTCGGTACCGTTAGCAACCCATTTGCGCCCGGTCAGTTTGCTCTGCCCGCGTCCACCTTCACCATCGATAGTCACCTGCTGCCTCCCTATGCGCAGGACTGGAACTTTACCATCGACCAAAGCCTGGGTAAGCAGAATCTGTCCGTCGGATACATCGGGTCGAAAGGAACTCGCTTGCCGCGGTTGGTCGAAGCTAATCCTGCGATCTATCAACCCGGTGCAACCTTTGCTAACTCCCCTCGGCGCCGGCTTTACTCTGGCTGTACGCTGACGACCGGCACCTGCACGCAGGGTACTGCCGGACTGGTGGAGGGAAATGCCAACTCGACCTTCCACTCGGCACAGGTCTCACTGACTCGACGCGGCACGCCGGACCTGAACTACACGCTGGCTTACACCTATTCCAAGGATCTGGATTACTCGTCAAGCCTTCACATGTCTGGTCCCGCTCCCTGGATGGTTCTTGGGGAGCTTGACATAGCCCAGAACAACCAGGATCTGAGCGCTGAACACGGACGCTCGCTCTTCGATTCGCGCCATCGTTTTGCCGGGAGCGTGACCTATGCCGTTCCGTTCGCGCGCAACTTCACAGGTCTGTCCCGCACGCTCCTGGATGGCTGGCAATTCAATGCCTTATTAGCCGCGAACTCCAGCACCCCATTTACCGTCTACGACTCGGCGAACGTCTCGTTACAGGCGCCGCACCCCGGAGTTTCCGGCATGTTCGGAGACCGGCCCAACGTCGTCGGTAACCCAAATAAGGGAGCACCGCACCAGGTGTCGCAATGGGTATCGCCTTCGGCATTTCAGCGGCTCGATCCGGTTGCGAACGCCGGGCAGTTCGGCAACGAGGGGCGAAACAGCGTAGATGGCCCTGCCTATGGAAGTCTCGATGCTTCACTCGACAAGAGCTTTGCGCTTAGTGACAGGTCAAGAGTGCAGTTCCGGGCTGAAGCATTCAACGTGACAAACCATGCCAACCTGATCCCGCCCGTTTTCGACATCAACTCGCCTGCCTTCGGGCAAATCACTGAGGCGCAGGCCCCGCGTGTCCTTCAGTTCGCTTTGAAGTTTGTACGATGAACCCGCCTCCAACGAAAGAAACCATTACGAAAAGCAATACTGGCAGCTACTCGAACGGCCGTACCGACGCCACCATCGCGCCAACTATCGGCGTGGGCAAAGGCATAGGCCGCCTCGATGTGCAGTCCTGTGCGAACATCGTCGTACCCATCCGCGCTAACTCCACAGGCCAGAGCATCTTTCCTTCTGGTACACGCAACTCGACCACCTGGTTCAACCCCGGTGCGTATTCCGCGCCGCCCGCCTACACCTTTGGAAGCGTCGGACGGAACTCGGTCTACGGCCCTGGACTACAAACCATGGACCTGGCGCTGGTCCGCGGCTTCAGCCTGGCGGAGAAGGCCAGGTTCGGAACTCGCGCCGAGTTCTTCAACGGTCTCAATCACACCAACCTCGGAACTCCCAACCGCTTCGTGAACACTTCCAGCTTCGGCAGCATCACCGAATTCGCCACGCCGGGACGGGAGATCCAGGTCAGCGCGCGGCTCAGCTTCTAAGAACGTGTCATAGGCGGAGACTTAAGAGATGCGCCACATGTGATCGATCAGCTCGCGATTCTATTGAGGAACGGACCTGAACTGAAGGGTCGCTTGCGAGCGGCCCTTTCGAACTCTTCAGCATTCGGCCTATGAAAAGTGAGGAACGCTTCGCCATTCAAATCGCTCTGAAGACAGCTTAACCTACCGAACAAGAGTATTGCTTTCTACATGGCAGACTTCGGCAGCAGTAGCGTTGTAGAACGCTACTGCGTATCAAGGACCTTCAAGCGGCAAGAAGCCCGGTTTCCTTCAATGAACGAATCTCATTCGAATGCATTACTGTCATTCCGCGTACATTTCATTCGCATGCGTGGGCCTGATGACAACCCAACGGTGCGAATGCTTTTGGTCGAGACCACCGAAGCGCAAACTGTTTATGAGGGATTCGGATACTGGCTGCAATGCAAGGGCTGGGTCGCCCAACTCTCAGGTTACGTCATATCGAGAGATCAGTTGGCTACAGTTCAGAGAAGCCTGAACCTTAAAAGACTGGCGACCATTCAAGAAATCTGGACCTCTCTGCATGATCTTGACTCTGTAGGATTCAGGCGTGTGGACAGCTAAACAACTACCTGTCGTAGAATCCACGTGCGTTAGAACGGCGGGAATGCGAGTGTCGACCACGGCCGTGACAAGCACAAGCCGAATTCTCAGCGATCTACAAGCCGCCGATGTCAGAAATGGCCTGGATGGGGAGTCTCAGACGGCTTCGTACCCGGCCTTACAGCTGCGCCCAAGCTAAAGCTCGGACGGTCGAGCTTGCTGACCTCACTCGCAAATTCCTTGATTTCGATGTACTGATTCTTGGCAACGTTCGTGAAATGCTGGCGGGTGTTGGTCGCGGGCCACCACACGTCGATTGCTACAATGTGTGCATTGTGTCCCAAGCCGATGTGCTGCTCCATCGGCTGTGAGCCGAAGGAACTCGTTTCTCCGACAGTACGATAGATTGATCGTGGCGCCTGGCCATCATCTGTCACCGTGATTTTGATCTGTGCGCCGACGCCAGAGCGGTTGCTTTTCACGCCAACCAGATGAACATTGATCCAGTCGTTATTGTTGCCGGGGTTCTTGAATACGCGCAGTGTATGGGCGTCGCCCGGCACAGCTCCTCCGATTTCTGCAACAATAGCCACGTTCCCGCTTCTGTCGAGATCGGCAAAGGTGATTGCGTGTCCCTTGTGCAGTTCTCCTGTTCCGGAGGATGCTGTAATGTCCACAAACTGCTTTCCGTCTTTGTTGAGCAGGAGTGTGTGCGGCACCAGCGCAGTATAAGAGGGGTTTCCATTTCCAAGATAGATGGAAAGAAACCCATCGTTACGGATGTCGCCAAAGCCGGAGCCCATGGGCATGAACACCTTGTCAAGGCCAACTTTCTCGGTGACATCTTCAAAGGTTCCATCGTGCTTGTTGCGGTAGAGCTTGAGAGTCTCGGCGTTGTGCGGCAGGCCCAGATAGGTCTTCATCGATTCGGCGACGGAGACGTGGTAGCTTGTCACAAACAGATCGGGCCATCCGTCGTTGTCGTAGTCGAAGAAGAACGTCGAAAAACTGACCAATGGCGCCTGCACGCCAGCCTGACGCGCCACATCGGTAAATGTCAGATTGCCGTTGTTGTGGTAAAGATTATTCGCACCGGACATGTTCGACACATAGAAATCGACATAGCCGTCCTGATCGTAATCCGCGGCTGTTACCCCTTTGGAGAATGCGGTCTGGTCGATACCTGCCGAATGAGAAATGTCTTCAAATGTGCCGTCACCCTTGTTGTGGAACAATTGACTAGGGGAGTTTTCGTTGGCAATAAAGAGGTCAAGATAGCCGTCGTTATCGATGTCAACCCAAACCGCGGAGTTGGTCTGGGCTACGTTATCGGCCAGCCCGCTAGCTTCCGTAACGTCCGTGAAGGTTCCATCGCAGTTGTTGCGCAAGAGAGATCTTCTTTGCGGGTACTCCCACCCTCCACGCGGAATGAAAAGGTCCATGCATCCGTCGTTGTTGTAGTCCACCTGCATGATGTTGAGCGCGCCAAGCTGGTTGGCGACCCCTGCCTCAACCGATCGATCTATAAACGTCCCATCGCCGTTGTTGTGGAAGTATTTGATCGGATCGCAGGTCTCCATGCTGGAGACGAAGATATCGAGCAACCCGTTGTTTTCGAAGTCGTCGATGGCAAGCCCACCCGCTTGGCGCATTACATTTAGGCCTGCGGCGGGCGCTACATCGACAAAGCGTCCAATATCTTCCTTCGACCGGAAGTCGCTTACGGGAATGAGGTACGCTTTGGGAACGCCACCCGGATACTCTCCCAGGGTCGAATATGCATAATTGAGCATCCACTTTACTTCTATGTCGTCGGGATATTGCGTGAGATAGTGAGTGAAGTATTGAATGGCAAGTCTTGATTCTTCTTTCTCCTCGTAACTCGCCTTGGGATTCACGGGAGGAAAAATATCGAAATCGGTGGAGTTGCGATATATGCCGTTCTCCATCTCTGCCCAATGCAGGTATGCCCCCCCCAGCATCTCTTCCAGTCTCAGCGTCACGGGGAGCACCGGAGCCTGGCTGACGGCGCCCATGCCTCCACTGGCTCCGCCATCCGGTTTTTGCGATAGGTTTGGCGTAGCGGCCTGGGCCATCTGATAGGCAATCTTGAACTCTTTGATTGCCTCCTTCATGTTCCCTTTATTCGCATCAAGCTGTCCGATGGCCATATGAACCTGCATAATATCGTTTGAACTATAGTTATTGGCCGTTCCGGATTGTGCCCCATTGATGATGCCTGTCAGAAGATTCATGGCAGCGTCGTATGATTCGGTTCGCAAGCTGCAACTTAGCTGGAGGTCGCGAGCCCATCCTTCGGGCTTTGGATATCTGGCAAATGCCCCATCGGCTTCGCTAAGGCCGCCCACACTCGCCCCATATCGAATATCGCCGTTCGCAATCATCTCGCGAATGTGCTTGGGATTCAAGTCTTGCGTAGCCGGGGCGACAGTAAGGATCTTCAAGATAGCAAATCCAGAGGGGACAGAAACAATCCTGCTGAGCTGTCCGGTTGCAAGCCCAGCCACAGCCTCTCGCAGGTCAGGACGCAATTGATCAGGACTCAACCTTCCCAGGTAGCCTCCATCGCTCGATGTTGGGTGGATGGATTGTTCTTTCGCCAACACACTGAAGTCCCATCCGGCATTGAGCTGCCGCAGGATGTCGGCTGCCTCATTCTCGGTTGGTGTAACGATGATGCCCAGTTCCATAGGTTGCGCAATCGCGCCTTGTTGTGCCAGGGCCTGGCTGAAAGAGCACGACAAGAGCGAGGCAGTAAAGATGAATAGTTTTCCAATGAATAGAAGGCGGGCGATTGAATAACGTTGCATGGGCTCCCCAATGGTCGATCTGAATCTTGTGTGAATGTGTGGACGAAACTAAGATGATATTGATTTCCGCACTGCAAGTCATGGACCGTTAGTCTTAGCGCCAGTTCGTTCATCCGGACGATACGCAAAGTCAGCCTGACGGTGGACATCGCCACTCCGCTGTTCGAACGAGGAGGAGCGTCATCCTATTGGTGGACGGAGATGTTCAACCGAATGGCCGATGGAGAATGCGGCAAGAATTGGCACAATAGTCTATTGGCAGGAATTGCAACTGGAGATGTCCCGGTGGATATTAGACCATTGCTGTGCGCGGTTGCATTTGCTGGCTGCAGGCTGCTGTCCGCACAGGGAAGCCATGACGCTCCATTGCCGACTTCACTCGCAACTCTCCTGCGTGAAGCGGATGCAAACAACAGTCAGATTACATCGGCTGATGACGCAAGGCGAGCGTCGGCACACGTTGAAGAGCAGGCCTCTGCGCTTCCCGACCCTCAAATCAGATTTGGTTCGTTCGGCGTTGGCAGTCCCAAGCCGTTTGCCGGATTCAGCAACAGCGAGTTTGCATACGTGAGCTTGGGAGCTTCACAAGAACTTCCGTACCCTGGAAAGCTCAGGCTCCGGGGCGAGGTTGCTCATCGTGAGATGGAGACTCAGAAGGCAAACGCTGTAGTGACGCGCTCCTCGGTGGCAGAGCAGGTTAAGCTGCTGTATCTGCAAATCGCATATTCCACTGCTGCGATTGCATACCTGGATCGTATCGATTCGCTGTTGCGGTCGGTAATTCAGGACGCGCTCTCACAATACGCCCTGGGCAAGGGCAGCCAGTCGGCAGTCATCAAGGCTCAGATGGAGCGCACGCAGATTCTTCGACAGGATACAATGCACAACCAGGAACTTTGGCAGGCGCAGGCCCGGCTAAAGCAACTTTTGCACCGTACGCAGGATTCTCCCGACATATATCCCGATGCGCTGACAGCGACGCCCTTCGCAATCGACCCGCAAGAGTTGCAAAGTCAGTTGCGCTCCCACAACCCAACTCTTCTTGTGGACGCAGATGCGGTGGAGAAGCAGAAAGCACTGCTAGCTTCTGCGAAACGCGACGGCAAGCCGGATTTCAATGTTGGCTACGATGTTCAACTTACAGGCGAAGGCTATCGGAATCGCTATTTGTTCTCGGCAAATCTGCGTCTTCCCAACCGCGGCCGTGTTGCCGGTGAGATTGCACAGGCCTCGGAAGAAACAACTCGTGCCAAACACGAAATGGACTCGGATGTACAGGAGAAGTTGGCCGAATTGCAGGAACAATACATTGCCGTCACGAGCAAGGCAGAACTCCTCAATGAATACAAGGAAGGGCTGATACCGCAAGCTGAGGCGGTGTTTCACTCCGAACAGTCAGCCTATCAATCCGACAAGCAGGAACTTGGCCCAGTGCTCTCCGCGCTGTTGGACATTCTCACACTGGAAAGCGATTATCAGCAAGCGCTCCTCGATCACGAGGCCGCGCTTGTGCGCATAGAGACATTGACAGGGAGAGCAATACGATGAGCGTGTCAGCGCAAAGAAACATCCTGACAACTTCACTGGTCTGGGCTTCTGCGATGGCCTGTGTGCTGATCTATTTTCTGAGTCGTCCGGTGGTGCATTGGTCACGGGGCGCCGATTCTCCTGCCCCCGTTGCCATGGCCCCCGCTTCTTCGGCGGCAATGGCCATGGATACGCCATCGCAGCAGATGGAAGCGCCGCTTTCGCCCGTTCAACTAACCGCCGAGCAAATCCGAAACATCGGCATGACAACAGGCACAGCGGAATACAAGGATCTCAGCGACGATCTGCGCGCCACTGGAAGCGTGGCGATCAACGATAGCCTCCTTTCTTACGTTCAAGTGAGATTCTCCGGCTCGATACGCAAAGTCTTCGCTAATGCTACCTATCAATATGTACGGAAAAACGAACCGCTCTTTACCGTCTATAGCCCGGAACTGGTGGCTACGCAGCAGGAATACCTGCTTGCGAATGAGAATCAACGGGCCCTGAGCAGCAGTTCCATTCGTGACGTTGCCGCCGGCGCAAGGTCTCTTTCGACAGCGGCCGAACGCAGGCTTACGCAGTGGGAGATTCCTGAGAGTGAGATTGCAGAGCTGAAGCGCAGTGGGAAGGTGCTTACCGATCTGACGATTCAATCGCCGGTCTCCGGCTACATCACGGAGCGGAACGCGCTGCCGAATATGTACGCCGAACCCGGCACGCGTCTCTACACCATCGCCGACCTTTCGCGCGTGTGGGTCAACGCGCAAGTATTTCAATGCGATGTTGGCCGCCTCAAACCGGGCGATCAGGCCGCGATCACCGTCGACGCATATCCGCAAAAGACATTTAATGGACGTGTCGAGGAAGTTCTTCCGCAGGTTGACGCAACAACGCGCACCGTACAGGTACGACTTTCGATTGACAACACAGGGTTGCTTTTGAAGCCGGGAATGTTCGTCAACGTAGACCTCAAATCCGCAATGGGCCGTCGCCTGGTCGTTCCCGCATCCTCTGTTTTACAGACCGGCCTGAAACAAATTGTGTTTCTGAATCAAGGCGATGGGCGCATTGAGCCGAGGGAAGTAGTCCTCGGCCCGCAGATCGGCGACAACTTCGTGATTCTCAAGGGACTCGAAGCGCATCAGGCAATTGTGACCTCCGCAAATTTTCTTATCGATTCCGAAAGCCAGATGCAAGCTGCCTCCGGTGCAGGCATGGCGTCAATGTCTAACTCTGGCGCAAGCGAGGGAACCGCATCGCGTCAGTCGATTCGGATAGAGTTCACCACCAATCCCAATCCGCCGCAGAAGGGGACGAATACACTCCGCGTTAAGCTTACTGACGGCAATGGAGCAATAGTCTCAGGCGCTGACGTTGCAGTCGCATTTTACATGGCGGCAATGCCGGAGATGGGAATGGCTGCAATGAGCACAAACACAAAGCTCGCCGAGAAAAGCGGCGGAGTCTATGAGAACACAAGTGAACTGCCCTGTGGAGGAACATGGCAGGTAACCGTCACGGTGAAGCAGCACGGTCAACTCGTTGCGACAAAGAAACTCAGCGTCAATGCCAAGGGCGGAATGTGAGATGATCTCCCGGATCATCGAAATCTGCGCACGAAATCGATTTCTCGTATTCGCTATTGTTTTGATGCTGACTCTAGCGGGCGCATGGTCTCTCATGCATATTTCCTTGGACGCCCTGCCTGATATCTCGGATGTTCAAGTCATCGTCCATACGAGTTGGGAAGGCCAGCCGCCGGATATCATCGAAGATCAGGTCACTTATCCGATTGTCACTAGCCTCCTGGCTGCGCCTCACGTGAAGGCGGTGCGCGCGCAGACAATGCTTGGAGACTCCTATGTCTTTGTCATCTTCGAAGATGGAACCGATCCGTATTGGGCGCGTTCGCGCGTAGTCGAATATCTTCAGCAGATCAGCGGCCGCTTGCCACAGGATGTGCATCCCGCCATCGGGCCCGACGCAACCGGCGCGGGCTGGGTCTTTGAATACGCCCTCATTGACAAGAGCGGAACTCACAGCCTCGCCGACCTGCGCAGCTTGCAGGACTGGCATCTGCGGTACGATCTGGAAACAGTTCCCGGGGTTTCAGAGGTAGCCACGATCGGCGGGTTCGTTCGCCAGTTTCAAGTGCGGCTCGATCCTAACAAGATGCTCGCCTACGGCATTCCGCTTTCCATGGTGATAGACAAAGTTAAAGCCAGCACAAATGAAGTTGGCGGGCGCGTTCTCGACCTGAGCGGCGCGCAATATATGATTCGCGGCCTCGGCTATTTGCGCTCGACGAATGATCTAGAGTCTGTCGCAGTGGGCAGCAAGAACGGCGCTCCGGTTCTATTGCGCGATCTAGGCAGTGTCGGACTTGGACCCGATATTCGTGAAGGCGTCGCGGAGTGGAATGGCGAGGGCGAAACAGTTGGCGGCATTGTGGTGATGCGTCAAGGTATGAATGCGCTGAGGGTGATCGACGGTGTAAAGCGCAAGTTTCACGAGATCGCGGCCTCTCTCCCGTCCGGTGTCGAGATTGTCTCTGGTTACGACCGCTCAGGCCTCATCAAGGACTCGATCGCCACTCTTCAGCGCGACCTGCTCGAAGAAGCGATTATCGTGAGCTTGGTCATCCTTATCTTTCTTTTTCATTTTCGCTCCGCGCTGATTGTGATTATTGCTCTGCCTATCGCTGTGCTAGTTTCCTTCATCCCGATGTACTTTCTCGGAATCACTTCAAACATCATGTCGCTTGGCGGCCTGGCGCTCGCCATCGGCGTCCTTGTCGACGCAGCCATTGTCATGGTCGAAAACGGCTATAGGCATCTCTCTGAGCGGCAAGAGGCAGGTTCACTTCCCGTATCACATACGGAGCGCCGGCAGATCCTCATCGGCGCCGCAAAGCAGGTTGGACCCGCGCTTTTCTTCTCTCTGCTTATTATCGTGGTCTCTTTTCTTCCGGTTTTTTTGCTTGAAGCGCAGGAAGGACGGATGTTTCGCCCGCTCGTTTGGACAAAGACTCTTGCTGTTGGATCTTCATCCATTCTCGCCATCACGCTGGTGCCTGTTCTGATGGTGCTGCTGATTCGTGGACGGCTGCGGCCTGAGCGCGAGAATCCGGTTTCACATTTCACGCAGGCGCTCTATCTTCCAGTGCTTCGGTTCTGTCTCAGGCACAGGACTCTGACAATCGTCCTCAATCTTTTATTTCTGATAGCAACCGTACCCATCGGCTTCAAACTCGGAAGCCAGTTCATGCCACCGCTCTTTGAAGGGTCCGCACTCTATATGCCGACCTCCCTCCCCGGCATTTCCATCGAACAAGCGAAGACTGTAATGCAAAAGCAGGATGCTCTTCTACGTGCATTTCCCGAGGTGGAAAGTGTTTTTGGCAGTGTGGGCAGGTCGGACAGCGCGACGGATAATGCCCCGCTCGATATGTTTGATACGACCATCATGCTGAAGCCTCGAGAACAATGGAGGCGCGGTATGACATACGAAAAACTGATTCAAGAGATGGACGCAAGCGTGCAGTTTCCGGGCATCTCCAACACCTGGACAAGTCCGGTGGAATGCCGCCTCGACATGGAACTTACCGGCATCAAAACGCCGTTGGGCATCAAGGTGCAGGGACCAAACATTGATGGGATTGAACGTCTCGCGGGACAAATTCAAAGCGTGCTCGCAACCATGCCGCAGCAGCGTTCCTCATTTGCGGAACGCATCTCCCAGGGCTTCTACGTGAACGTGGACGTGGATCGCGAGGAAGCGGCGCGTTATGGGTTGAGCGTGGCTGATGTACAAACCGCTGTCTCGTCAGGCATCGGCGGACGGAACGTCACCGAGAATATCGAAGGTCGAGAACGCTACCCCATCAACGTGCGCTATGAGCAGGACTTCCGCGACAGCGTGGATCGGATGCGGAGTGTTCTGATCGGCACTCCATCCGGATCGCAGATTCCTCTCGGGCAGGTCGCGCGCGTCTCGTTCTCGAATGGACCTGCCATGATCCGGGACGAGGATGGCCAACTTACCGGGTATATTTACATCAATCTCAAGGATACAAACTACGGCGCTTTTGTCGATGCGGCAAACCGATTGTTGCGCGATCAAGTCGCATTGCCCGCGAACTATTCGTTCACCTGGTCGGGAGAATACCGATTTGAGCAGAGGGCAAAGCAGCGGTTGAAACTGATTGTACCGTTGGTCTTTGCGCTGATCTTTCTCTTGCTGTATATGGTCTTCCACTCTGTTGTGGAGGTCGTAGTCCTCATCCTTCCTACGCTCTACGCGATGACTGGCGGACTCCTGATGCAGTGGCTGCTCGGTTACAACTTCAGCGTTGCGGTGTGGGTGGGATACATTGCGCTCTTTGGAATCGCGGTCGAAACCGGAGTTGTGATGGTTGTGTACCTTCACGAGGCGGTGGAACGTCGCTTGAAATCGGGTGATATTCATTCGGCTCACGATATTGAACTCGCTGTCATCGAGGGTGCGGTGCAACGTCTTCGTCCGAAGCTAATGACCGTCTGCGCAGTGCTTGCGAGCTTGGTCCCAATTCTTTGGGCGTCCGGTGTCGGTTCCGATGTCATGAAGCCGATCGCCGCTCCTATCGTCGGCGGCATGATCACCTCTGCAATTCATGTCCTTATTCTGGTGCCGGTCTTCTTCGTCATGATTAAAGAGCATGCACTGCGAGTTGGCAAGCTGTACGCGATAACAGATACTGACTAACATAATGCAACTGCATTCAGTGCGAAGGGCATCGCCGCGCCGTACGGAGGCTTAGCAGCATCACGGTCGCCTCACCAATCCCTCGGGCCGTCCATTTGCCGATTCCGTTTCTGCTCTGGATATCAGCGTTGCACCAGCGCAGCCGCAGCCTCGGTCACCGCGGAATACCCATGCCTAACGATGTCGGCTGCGCGCCCATGATAGATCGCGGGATCTTCGGGCGCCCAGGTTCCCAGCCCGTCCACATATCGATTGCACATGCAGAAAGCCGCCGCAATCAGAACTGTATCGTGGATCTCGAGATCCGTTGCTCCCTGGCTGCGCGCCGCTGCTACATCCTCGGCTGTAACATGTTTTCCGCCAAGTTGAACTTTTCCTGCAATGTGCAGCAGCGCCTTCAGCTTTGGGGAGATTTCCGCGTCTTGCCAATCTGTTTTGACTCTCTGGACCAACTGTTCGTCGTGTCCAAGCTCAGCAGCCGCAACCGCTCCGTGAATTGTCTGACAGAAGAAGCAGCCGTTGCGCCAGGAGACGTGGGTCGCAATCAATTCGCGCTCCCCTCGCGAGAGAGTACTTTCGCCGCGAAGAAGGACGTTGACAAGCTCATTGATGGGCGCTGCTGTCTCCGGACGGAACGTCATAGGACCTACGATTCCTGGGAACTCCCTGCCCAGTTCGGGAGCGATTGGTAGTTGAATATGAGCCATTTGCGTTACTCCAATTCAATTTGAATTCTGTGTCCGCCAGCGAGAAACCAGGCCCGACGGATCACTGCGCGCTCATCCTACGCGTAGCTGATTGCATCGCGCCTCAACCCAAAGGTTGAAGGAAATACCCATCCAAGGTCGCTTGCGAATCGCTCGCCGGCAAGCAGAGTATACGGAACAATGCAGTTGCTCGGCACGAAGCTACGCAGTTCCCCGTAATGCATCTCTCAATTCCTATCCGCGAGGTCGGAGCGTCCTCGGAGAGCAGTCTCCGCTATCCAGGCTGGCGCATAGTACTGGTTTGTCACATTTGCGTGCTCACGGGATTCGCTGCTGTTTTCATCGACAGCTTCACTTTGATGGTGAAGCCGATTCAGCACGAACTCGGATGGAATCGCGAGCAGATCTCACGCTGTTTCACCATAGCCGCTCTATCCGTCGCAATCTGCTCACCCATTATGGGCAAGTTCATCGACCGGTTTGAGCCAAGGAAACTGATCACGAGTTGCATGATCGGCCTTGGGCTAGGCTTGGCGTCCATGGCATGGCTCACACCCCGCCTTTGGCAACTGTATCTTACGGCTGCATTCATCGGTGTCACAGGAAGCGGGACCTACCAGCTTGGCTATGCGCGAGTGATAGCCACCTGGTTCCAGCGCAGATTGGGTGGCGCATTGTCAGTGGTCGTTGCTGGATCAAGTATCGGCGCGCTTGTGCTCCCCGCCTTGGTGCAGCGCTCAATTGCGTTCAATGGATGGCGTCAGACATACCTGTTGCTAGCCATGCTGCCGTTGCTTGTCGGAGCACCGCTTACCTGGTGTTTTGTCCGCACCTCGCATCTTCACCGTCCCACAGCCAAGCGTCCAGAGGCTGGTAAGAGCTTGCGTCAGGCACTCGCATCACGCGGTTTCTGGCTGCTTGCTCTTGGCGTCTGTTGCTTATCGCTCAGCGAGAATGGAGCGCTTGCCCACCTGGCGCCCATGCTCAGCGACCGCGGGATGGTGCTTACCGATGTAGCTCTGGTCGCGTCGATCTTGGGTGGGTCGGGCCTCGCTGGCCGTCTGTTACTAGGCTGGCTTCTCGACTTTCTTGAAGGTTCGCACATTGCCGCGATGTCGCTGCTTTTCGCGGGCGCTGGCATCTTCCTGCTTGCCCATTCGTCCGCGTTTCACGTGGCTGCTCTGGCTGCTCTGTTGGCCGGGCTTGGCATGGGATGCGAGCTTGACCTGATCCCCTACATCCTTCGGCGTTACTACGGCCTGCGTTCATTCTCTGCGCTCTACGGATCGATCTACTTTTTCTTTTGTATTGCGGGCGGAGTTGCGCCCTTATTGCTGGGCCGTGTCTTCGACGCCACCGGATCCTACACTGGCATACTGTCGATCTTCTCCGCACTTGCCATGCTGGCGGCGCTTGCGATGCTGACGCTGCCCAGATACGCCTATGCGGAACAAACCGCAGTAAAATCCGAACCCCTTTCTGGGCAAATGCTCGACGTCCTCCGAATCCCCGAAGAAGGAGCTGCACTTGAGAGCAACTGAACAGGCACCTATCTATCTTCCTGAGGTTGAGGCCAACCCGCAACCCAGTCCTTACGCGGATCTGATTTCCGCGGCGAAGGCGGCCGGCCGCGAACACTGGCAGATTTGGAACCTCTTCGCATATTGGCCCGAGGTAACCTCGCATTTAGCCAGCTTTACGGAAGGCGTGATGCGCGCGCCCGCTCCCATCAATGCAGGCCTTCGTGAACTGATCGCCGCATACACCTCTTACATCAACGAATGCCAATTCTGCTGGATGTCTCATGCGGCGGTGGCGGCGGAAATGCTGGGCGGCGGCGATCTGGTGCGAAAGGTACTTGATGACGTTGAGACTTCGCCGCTGGGCGAATCGGAAAAGGCGCTGCTGCGCTTTGCAGGGAAGATTACGAAGAATCTGCCTGCAATGGCGGAAGAGGATGTGCGGGAGCTTCGCGGCCATGGCTGGAACGATGAATCCATTTACTACACCATCCTCGTGGTTTCCCTGTTCAACTTCTACAACCGCTGGGTAACTACTTCAGGCGTGCATCCTGTTTCCGACGAGATTCATCGACAGCACGGCAGGCGCCTGGCGCTTAGCGGTTATGAACCGAAGAACCGGCTGGCAGGTATGCGGAGCTAGCCGCTCGGCAGACCGCAAATCATCCCAGCCGGTGCTTGCAAGAGGCAGCCCTTCATCGGCCCGGTCAGGCAAGACAAATCAACTTTCTGAGAGGCAGTATGACAAACAAGTCTATTCGTTTCATTTCCGTGATCGCATTGATTGTGGCAAGCGTGAGCCTTCTCCCGGCTCAACAGCTTGCCACGCTTAACGTCGCGGTCAGCGATCCAACTGGCAAGGTGCTGCTGAGCGCCCGAGTCGAACTGAGAAGCGCGAAAACAGGAGTCACGCGCAGTCAACTGACAGATCGAACAGGGCAAGCGGTACTGACCGGACTCACCGCCGGAGATTATTTGCTCACTGTCCAAGCAGACAGTTTCAGCGCCTATCGGCGGCCCTTGACGCTCAACGTGGGTCAGGTTGCCTCTGTGACCGCGCAGCTCAGTGTTGCTGCTGTCAATCAAAGCGTCTCGGTTACCGACTCGAACGTCGGCGTGGAGACCGAGAAGACCGAATCGAGCCAAGTCATCAACCCCGTTCAGATTGGGGACTTGCCCACTGCGGGCCGCGATTTCATCGACTTCGTTCTGCTCACGCCTACCGCAAACGTGGGGCGTAGCACCGCGACGGCTGCTCAGTCACCCTTTCTTGAGACGGTTCTACAGTTGAGCTTCGGCGGACTCCGCGAGACGCATGCCTCATTCTTCGGGCTTGATGGTACTGACTACTCCGTAAGCCTTTCAGGCGTGCAGCATGTGAGTCCGTCGCTCGATTGGGTGCAGGAATTCCGCGTGGTCGATGGGCCCTACGCCGGCGATAACGGGCGCAATCTAGGCTCCGTGGTCAACACCATCACCAAATCGGGAACCAACGATGTCCACGGATCGGTGTACGAGTACTTTCGCAACGGTGTGTTGGATGCGACAAATCCCTTGTCGGCGCCTGGCTTTGACGCACTGCGCGCCAACCAGTTTGGCGCGGAGGCCGGTGGTCCGATACGAAAGTCCAAGACGTTCTATTTCACCGGATATGAAGGGCAGCGCCGAGCGGGATCGCCGACCTATTCGAGTTTCATACTGGGCTGCATCGACACCGCCGGATGCCTGGGACCCGGAACACCAAGCATCAATCAAGTCAAGCAATCGTTTGGCCTACAGCCCGAGCAACTCGGATCGATCCTTCAAATTGATAACTACGACAAAGCAATTGGTAAGTTGACCCATGTCTTCAGCGAGAACAACATTTTCAATGCAGGTTACCTGTTCAACGACGACCGCAAGCTGAATGCACCGACAGCGGCTCCGGGACAGGGGCTGCCATCCACCTACCGGGACAACCCGGTCCGCGACCAAACCGTGTTTGCCAATTACCTGCATCTCTTCGGCCCACGCTTGACCTCAGAGAGCATTGTGGATTACGGTAACCGGCTCTTCCACCTTACGCCCAGCGGTGTGGGCTTCGAGCCGACGCTCGATGTCTCCGACACCTTGGTGAGTGGAGGCTTCACAGGCAGCGTAAGTTACTACAGCGAGCCGCACTTCGAGTCGCAGGAGAACATCACTTACATTCACGGATCGCACACCTTCAAGTCTGGCGGCGGCTTCGAGCCGGTCTGGATTGCTGCGGATACAACATTCTTTAGTCCCGGCGCGGCTATCTTTACGCCGCAAAGCTTCTTTGGCGCGGGCGAATTCAGCGGGCCTCCGTTCGGTCTGGGCACCGCGGTCCAGTTCCTGTTCCTTGAACCCAGTTCCTATTTCGGCCAACAACTCCCGGCGCGTCCGGTGCCGTTTTCCGGCGGACTATACGCCGGCTCGACTGCGCCGGCGTTTGAAAATGCGACAAGGCTGAAGTTCTGGCACCGGCTCTTCAACGCGTACGGACAGGATCAATGGAAGGCAACTAACAATCTGACATTGACTTTTGGTTTGCGCTACGACATTGACCTCTTTCCGACAGCGCAGGATGTGCGCGTCATCGGCAAGATGCAACAAACCAATTATGGCAACGTCCAACCGCGCATTGGAATTGCCTACGCATTCGACGGAGGCAAGCGCGTGATCCGCGCCGGCGGCGGGCTGTTTACTGGTCCTTGGGACTACAGCGATCTGATGGTGGGCTGGCAAGGCGCATCGGCCTTCACACAGATGAATAATTTGCTCGTACAGGACCTCTCGAATCCAACCAATGATCTGGTTGGCTTGGGTGTATCGGGCGTTGTTGGTGTCTCCGGACCCTTCGGGGCCACAGCAGCCCTCAAGAGCTTCGCGTCAACGGGCGCCTATCCCGTGCCTGCATCCCTTCAGCAATTCCCACTGGGCTATATCCAGCGCAAGTTCCCCAACCCATACGCTGAACATGCCAGCCTGGAGTTTGAAAGCCAACTCGGGATGGGCTGGATGGTCACGGCAGGTTACCAATTCGTGCATGGACTCGATATGCCCGTCTACTTAAGCGTCAATGGCTTGCCCAACGGAACACTTCCCGATGGCCGTCAGGCGTTCGTCCCTGCGGACCCTCACTTTGGATTCGCGCTCATTGCCACGCCCTCCGGCTATTCCATTTACAACGGCGGAACGCTCAGTCTGAGGAAGAACTTCGCCAACCACTATAGCGTGCTGGCAAATTACACCTACTCGAAATCCATCGATCTCGCTACCGACGTGCAGCTTACCGACACGCCGCAAGACTATCTGGACCCCAATCAGGATAGAGCCATTGGAGATAACGACATTCGCCACCGCTTTGTGCTTTCGCTCATGGGCGAAAGCCCCAACGAGTGGCCATTGCTGCTGCGCAACTTCAAGCTCTCCATGCTGAATACACTGCAAACTCCACGCTACTTCTCGATCCTTGCCGGTTTCGATGTGAATGGCGATGGTTTTCCTTTCAACGATCGTGTCGGTACGTCAGGCCGCAACTCCTATCGCGGCGACTCGTATTACGACAGCGATCTTCGCTTGCAGCGCATCTTCCATCCGTTTGAACGGCTCTCGACCGAGGCCAGTTTCGAGGTCTTCAACCTGCTCAATCGGGACAACGTGCAGGATATTGACCAGGTCTATGGCGCACCGGACTTTATCGGCTCTGTGCCGAAGCAGTTTGGAGACCATGTTACAAGCCCAGCCAATCCAACCTTTGGCTCGCCCACCTTTACCAGTCCCGCGCGTCAGATGCAAGTCTCGCTGCGCTTCAACTTCTAGGAGAGAGGAACCCAATGGCCTATATTGCGATTGAAGAAGGAATCCCAGGCATCCTTGGCCCCATGATGTTTCGGCCCGAAACGACGAAGCCTCTGCGCGAACTCGCGGAGGTCCTGTTGCGCGGCGACAACACGCTCAGCAGCGCGGAACGCGAAACGATCGCCGCTTTCGTCTCTTCCCGCAACGATTGCAGATTCTGCCAACTATCGCACAGCGCGGCGGCAGCGGAGCATCTGGGCGGCGCGGAGGCTCACTATGCTCTGATCGATTCAGTGAAGGCCGATTTCGAATCGGCGAATGTTTCACCAAAGCTGAAAGCGCTGCTCACTATCGCCGCCAAGGTGCAACTGGGAGGCAAGCACGTGACGGCAGGGGATGTCGCCGCAGCTCGTGGGCAAGGCGCGTCGTATCGCGAAATTCACGATACTGTTCTTATCGCTGCCGCCTTCTGCATGTTTAATCGCTATGTAGACGGCCTCGCCACCTGGCAGCCCGAAGATCCGCAAGAGTATAAGCCAATGGGAAAGCTGATGGCGCACTCAGGCTACACGCGCACCAACTGGGAAGCCGATGCCAACGCGGCGGCACAGCGATGACTTCGGACCTCGGAGACAGAGTCTCTTCATGCCTTCAGACAGGGCATATAAACTCATGATGCAGTTCCCGCAGCGTCAGGCAAGGGCACATCTGCGGCCCTTGCCTGTGCCTCAGCAACGAAGGATATCCATCCAAGTTTCTGTATGGCTTCCCGCCTCCACAAATTCATCCCACCTTTACAGCATCAATCTATAGATGGATGCCAGGCATCAGCCTTCGGATCGATGCTGGGCCTCCTCCCTAATGCCGAAGACATAAACCCCAGGATCGTCGAAGATGATGTGCAATCGCTCATAGTCCTTTTGCGGCACTTGAAGACTATTCCTTCAGGTTGCGCAAAATCACTACTACCTGTCCTCCCGTGCTCATGAAAGTCGGTTGTGCCGACGCATGGTGCGCGGGAGAGCACTGTACGTAAATTGTGGAGGCTTCATGAGAATTCGACTTCAATCTCTCGCAGTGTGCCTGCTGTCGATTGCAGGCGTGATCTTCTTGGGCGCAGTTCAAACCCAGGCACAAGCTACCACCGCTTCGATTCATGGAACGGTAACCGATCCAACTGGCGCAGTCCTCGCAAACGCTGCCGTCACTGCCGTAAACACGAGCACAGATGTTGCGAGCACTCAAAGAACCGACAGCAAAGGCTACTACATCTTCCCCGACCTGCATATAGGTGGTCCATACACAGTGACTGTGGATAAGGAGGGGTTTCAGAAGTTCATTGCAACAGGAATCATGCTGGACTTGAGCTCCGCGCGCGAGATTGACGCTATGCTGCAAATCGGCACATCTTCGCAGACGATCCAGGTCAATTCAGCGACAGTCCAGGTAGAGACCTCCGATGTCCAACTCAAGAATGTGGTCGGAGCAACGGAACTCGAGGAACTGCCAACGCTTGGTCGCGATGCCGTCCAGCTTCAGAAGACTGCGCCTGGTGTGGTTGAGTCCCAGGATCGCAATGGC
>Ga0187867_10001605_pt1 | contig 19511 bp, 19 predicted proteins | sample June2016WEW_13_1_FD_132976 | JGI IMG/M metagenome (GOLD analysis project Ga0187867, IMG submission 132976) | Peatland microbial communities from SPRUCE experiment site at the Marcell Experimental Forest, Minnesota, USA - June2016WEW_13_10 | ecosystem: Environmental > Terrestrial > Soil >...
AGGTTAGCGGCCAGTTTGGAGCGGCGGCGCATGACCTCTTTATGTTTCACTGTATACAGTGAAACATGATCGCCCATTTTTGTCAAGGGCGAAAATGTCCAAACTCCAGGGCGAGCTACGCTCGCCGGTGCCGGCAAGAGTGCCGACACGGCACGCCGAGGGCGTGCGCCACGAGAAATTATTGGTTGACGCCGGAGGCTAGGAATCCCCCGTCCACTGCGATGCACTGGCCGGTGATGAAACTGGCGGCATCGGAGGCCAGCAGGATAGCCGCTCCGATCAGTTCCTCGGGATTTCCGAAGCGGGCCATGGGGGTGCGCAGTTTCAGCTCGCGGCCGCGTTCGGTGCCGTCGAGAAGTTGTGCGTTCAGGTCGGTGCGGAAGACGCCCGGCGCGATGGCGTTGACGTTGATGCCGTCGCGCGCCCATTCGACGGCCAGGTTTCGGGTGAGCGCCAGCACGGCGGCCTTGGATGCGGCGTAGGCGGTCACTTCCATGAAACCGACGAACGAAGTCAGCGAGGCGATGTTTATGATGCGCCCGCGGCGATGGGCGGCCAGCGGCTGGTAGAACGACTGACAGGCGCGCAGCATGCCGGTGAGATTCACGTCCATAATGCGATTCCAATCGGCTTCGGAGACGTCCGCGGTGGGCTTGCGCTGGGTCTGGCCGGCGGCATTGAGCAGCACGTCGACGCGGCCGAATGCGGCTAGCACGGCGTCGCGCAAGCGGTCGATGGATTCGCGGGAACCTGCGTCGCAGGCGTGGCGCAGCGTTTTGCGGCCGGTTTGTTCGATCTCCCGGCAGGCCTCTTCGACGAGCGGATCACGGCGGCCGGTGGGGACCACGTCGGCGCCCGCGGCGGCCAGGCCGGCGGCCAGTTTGCGGCCGAGGCCGGAGGTGCCGCCGACGACTACCGCCACGCGTCCGGTGAGATCCATGAGGTGTTTGATGGGCACGTTCGTTTCTCGCTAGTCCAGGTGCGCGGCCAGAGTGCGCGCGGCGAGGTCCGCATCCTTCTCGGGGAGACCGGCGACGCCCGCGATCCATGCGCCCTTCGCGAAGACGAAGACGGGGCGTCCGGCGTCTTGGCCGAAGTAGCCGCCAAACGCGGGGATGATTTTCGAACCGGTCAGCGCCTTGTGCCAGTCGAGCAGGAGGAATGCCGCATCCTGTGCGTTGGGCATTTTGGCGATGAACATGACGTATTCGATCTTGCCGCGGTGGTAGTGCGCGAGGGTGCCTCCGGGCATGAATGGCTTACCTAGGAGGTGGTTGTCAACGACTTGGGCGTCCACGCGGTTGAGCAGGGGGAGGCGGCGCGATTCATCGGCGGGCTTGGCGGCCAGGGCTGGATGGGAGCTACAGGCGATTAGGAGCGTGGCGGCGATTAGGGGAGGAACGATTGAGCGCATTCCAGCGCAGTATAACGCGGGTAGTGGCGGGGCTGGGAGCCCCGCCGCAGGCTACGAGCCTGCCCCACGCGCGACGCGGAAGCCGTAGTCGGCATAGCGGAATTCGGGCGGAATGCTGCTGCGCGCCGCGCAGCGTGCGATTTTGATCTGGTGGCGCCAAGCGCCTCCACGGGATGCACGGCGTGCGCCGGTGGGCGGTCCTTGCGGATTGCCGCTCGGCGAGACCGCGTAGTATGCCGGGTCGTACCAGTCGGCGCACCATTCGTGCACGTTCTCGCACATATCGTAGAGGCCGAAACCGTTGGGCGCGGCGGTGCCCACCGGTTCGGGTGCGCGCGACCAGCGGGCGTGGTAGGCGGGACGGTCGAACACGGGTTGGCTGCCCCATGGATAAAGCTGTTGTTCCAAGCCGCCGCGCGCCGCGAATTCCCATTCGGCCTCGGTCGGCAAGCGGGCTGAGAGCCATTCGCAGTAGGCCACGGCATCGAACCAACTCACGCCAACCACGGGCTGCGCGGGATCGGCGAACTCCGGCTGCATGCGGAAGGGCGGCATGGCGCGGCCGGTTGCGCGGCGGAATTCGTCATACTCGGCGTTGGTCACCTGGCAGCGGCCGAGACGGAACGGCGCAACCGAGACGCGATGCACCGGGCGCTCTTCGTCGCGGCCATCGGCCTGGCCCATAAGAAATTCGCCGCCGCGAACGATCACGAGATCGGGCGTCACGGGCGGGCTTTCCGGCGCGGTTTGCGGGCGGGCTCCGGCTCCACGATGGAGAATTGCAGCTTGCGCTCGGCGGCATCCACGCGATCCAGCGAGACGCGTAGCTTATCGCCGATCGAAAACTCGCGGCGGGTGCGCTGGCCGACGATCTTGCGCACATTTTCGTGGTAGGTATAGCAGTCGCCAGGCAGTGTGTCGATGGGCACCAGTCCCTCGATGAACATCTCCTCCAACTCGACGAACAGGCCGTACTTGGTGGCGCTGATGGCCATGGCGCCGAACTCCTCGCCCAGGCGCGACTCCATGAATTTGACCTTCTTCCATTCGACCAGTTCGCGCTCGGCATCCGCGGCGCGGCGCTCGGATTGGGAGCAGTCTTCGGCGATGGCGCGCAACTCGGGCTCGGGCAGACCGGCCTTCTGCCGCAGGGCGGCCTTCAGCAGGCGGTGGACGATCAGGTCGGGATAGCGCCGGATGGGCGAAGTGAAGTGCGTGTAGGAGTCCGCGGCCAGGGCGAAGTGGCCGGCGTTATCGGTGCTGTAGCGGGCCTGCTTCAGGGACCGCAGCATCAGGTAGCTGAGAATGCGCTCTTCAGGCTTACCTTCGATTTTGGCCACCAGCCGCTGATAATTCCGGGAGGAAATCGCGGCGGACTTTTCGGCGACCACGACGTCTTTGCGAACTTTGCGGCCATCCCGACGGTGGTCCGCATAGGTGAACTTCTTCACCGGGATGGCGCCCACGCCGAGGGAATAACCGAAGTGCGCGGCGACCTCTTCGAAGTCCATGACGCGCTTGGGATCGGGCTGCTCGTGGATGCGATAAATGGACGCTTCGAGCGTGGCTCCCAGGTGCGAGGCCACGGCTTCGTTGGCCGCCAGCATGAACTCTTCGATGAGCCTGTGCGCGATGTTGCGCGGCGCGCGGATGACGCCGGTCATCTCGCCAAACTCGTCGAACTCGATGAGCGGTTCCGGCAAATCGAAATCGATGGAGCCGCGCCGCACGCGCTTGCGATTTAAGATGAGGGCCAGTTCCTGCATGAGTTCGAAGCGCGGGATCAACGGGGCGTAGCGATCGCGCCGGGCGGCATCGCCTTCGAGCAGCAGATGGACGTCGGTGTAGGTCATGCGCTCGGCGCTGCGGATGACGCCGGCGGTGAACTGCTGGGCGACGCGGTCGCCCTGGTGATCGAACTCCATGAGCGCGGAGAGCACCAGGCGGTCCACCTGCGGTTTGAGCGAACAGATGTTGGTGGAAAGCTCGAAGGGCAGCATGGGCACGGCGCGGTCCGGGAAGTAAACGCTGGTGCCGCGCAGGCGGGCCTCGGCGTCGATGGGGGAACCGGGGCGCACGTAATGGCTGACATCGGCGATGTGGACGTGGAGGGCGTAGTTGCCGTTGGGCAGGCGGTCTACCCAAACGGCATCGTCGAAATCACGGGCGGTTTCACCGTCGATGGTGACGATATCGAAGGCGCGGAAATCCTGGCGCCCTTCGAGTTCCGAGGCGGCGATGGCGGTGGGAACGCGCTCGGCCTGTTCCACCACTTCGGGCGGAAACTGGTGGGGCAGATGATGCTTGCGGATGACGATTTCGACGTCGATGCCGAAATCGCCGGGATGGCCCAGAATCTCGATGACACGTCCGGTGGCGCGGCCGCCTTCTTCGGGGAATTCGAGCAGTTCGACGTCGACGATCAGGCCGTCGAGATCGGCGGGATCGGAAACCTGGAGCGGCGGCGCGCCGATGCGATCGACCTGGCGCACGCCGGCGGGAATCTCCATGCCCTCGGGAATATCGATCCACTGCTGGATGCGGCCATCCTGCGGCACGACGTAATTGCCGCGGCGGCCCACGCGAAACTCGCCGACCACGGTGGGATGCGCGCGCTTCAAGACTTTGACGATTTCGCCGTCGGCGCGGCCATCCGGCTCGACGCGGGCGATGCGCACCAGCACGCGGTCGCCATGCATGGCTTTGCGCGCGGAATCGGCGGGGATGTATACGTCGCCCTGAACGCCCTCGACCGGGCGCTCGGAGAGCAGGAAGCCGTAACCATCGCGGTGCATGTTGATGCGGCCGACGGCGTACTCGCGGCTGCGGGCGGTGACGACGTAGTGACCGGGCCGCGGCTCGACCAGATTGCCACGCGCCAGGAGGCGGGCGAGGGAGAGATCCAGGTCGGCGCGGGTGGCGCCTTTGGCGGCGAGTTCACGCACGAGTTGTTTGAAATTGGCCTTGGCGTGCGGCAGGCGGGTGATGTGGTCGAGCAGCGCCGCGTCGGTCATTAGATTGATTGTAGGCCAGTGCGCGCGGATCAAGGAGACGGCCGAGATGGAAGAGAAGGGCTTCTGGGGGTGCGAGAAACGGCACGGAATAGGCGAGATTGGGTTTTGCGAGGATGCCGTGACGCAATGGGAGGTGGTGGGCTGTATTCCCCGCATCAGTGAACAACATCTGCAACCCCTGTTCGAGGCGATGTTGGCCCAGTACCCCTTTCCCATATTGGGTTTGCACTTCGACAACTGATCGGAGTTCATCAATCATAGGATGGTCGAGCTCCTCGAAAAACTGCGGGCGGAATTCACCAAATCGCGGGCTTGCCATTCGACCGACAATGCCTTGATCGAGGGCAAGAACGGGGCCGTCGTGCGTAAGTACATGGGGTACGGCCACATCGCCGGCGGGCATGCGGCCCGCATTCAAGAGTTCTATATCGTTACCGCAGCGCTGGACCGTCGTGCCGGACCGAGGTCGATAAGGAAGTGGAATGATTCCTTTAAAATAGGGCCAGCTCCGGGCCCATGAGCGCTGTGCCGCTCTGAGGTTGTCAGGACCCCTGATGGTTGGTTTTTGGTTTGGTTTTGGTTGGTTTGGTTTTGGTTGGTTTGGTTATGGTTGGCTTTAGTCAATGCGCGAAATTGCCGTCCTAGCCGACGGCAGAAAGGTAGCCGCAGATCCGCCCGGTTTCAGGATCATCATTCGATTAGAAAATGCTTAGACTTCGCGCAGCTCGCTTAGAATCGGCACGATCTCGTCGCGGACCAGATGCTGCCAGGCAACCCCGCAGCGAATCCGCCGCCGGACATCGCTGGCTGAAATGTCATCCAGGCCGGCGGGCAGTTGCAGCGCAAGAATATGCTGGCGCAGGTGGGGCGGCGGTTCATAAGCTCCCTCCCGGCACGCAACCAAGAGTTGAAATATCTCCAGCATCTTGTTAATGGCATTGGGCTTGCCGTAGTCCCAGCCTACGATTCGCTCCGCCGCATCCCGGCCGCACACGAAAGCCAATTGGACGTTGGGGCCGTAGGCGGCGCGACACTCTTCCGCAATGTCAATGAAGAGGCCGCCCTCGGTAGTTGCGGCGGCCAGTCGCGGACGGCGGTCCACCAAGGCGTGCAGCATATCCGCACGCTGGGCAAAACTTGCACCAGCGTAGTTCTTGTGGGGGAAAACGCGCGGGAGAACCAGCACCACTTCATCCAACTCGGCCAAAGCGGCCTCGGCCAGCGCCAAGTGGGCGCGCGTTAGGTGGGTTGAAGCTACCGGGCAGAATTCCCAGGCGATTGGGCTGTCCCCTATGTCGGCTGAGAAACTGCATTGAGCAAACTAACCCACTACGTGCCGACTACAGCCCACCTGCGCACACACCGGATACCATTCCTGACACACGAAAGGCGCGAGATTGCTCCCGCGCCCCAAGTAAACATGCCGCGATTAGGCGGCGGCCAGCAAGTCGTCGAGCGACTCTGCGACCGCAAATTCGTTCCGGTCCGCAGCTTCCTGGCAACGGATACAGAAGGCAGCCCACGGCACCGCTTCCAGGCGCTTGGGCTTGATATCCTCCTCGCAGTGCAGGCAAACGCCATAACTGCCGTCGTTTATGCGGAATAGAGCGGCCCGCACATTGCGCAACAGGCTGGCCTCACGGTCCAGGTTGCGAATCGCAAGTTCTCTCTCTCCAGCAAGTTGCACCTCATCCAACGCATCCGGAGTCTTCTCGATCAGGATCTCGTCGCGGTTGCGCAGCCCACCCGACAATTCGGCTTGTTTGGCTAGCAGGACCGCTTTGTATTTTTCGAGCTCGGTTCTGTTCATGGTCTTTCTCCTATCTTTTTTCGTTCTATCTTTCGGGTTCGTTTGCCCGACACGAAATAGACGAAATTTCACTCCAAAAGTTTCAAAAAATCTCAGCCTCTTCGGCTCAAGTACGACCGTTCTCTGCGAGAACGGCCCGCACGGGAAACCACTGTAGCAATTCCCATGCCAAATTGCAAAAACAATTATATAGGCTCCGGTACTATAACGAAAGTTACCCTCGAGCCACAATTGCCCTGGGCGCCGGCCGTCGACAAACGGCATCTCGACCAAGCAGTCGGTACATTAGTGCCGAATCGGGCCATTTGTATCAGCAGACGCCCGCGCAGCCGATTCGTTTCGTCTTGGTAGGGAAAACGGTCCTAGGATCAAGTGTTTAACATTTGAACACTAGCTGAGAAAAGGGCGGGCCGACCTTTCAGGTGCTCTCGTTGTCCGGTTGCAGCAGCGCTCCAACCAGTTCCCTGGCCTCCGCCTCACGGTCGCGCGGCACCTGCACGCGCACCCACTTGTGCAGAAAGCCATCCACGTCCTGGACCAGCGTGGCGATCTGGCCTAGAACGAAGAACGGGATTGCCGCATCCTCCAGCAGCCCCTTTATCATCGCAAGTTGGATACGATCGTTGGTCTCCAGCACCACCACCAAGTCCATCGCCGGGTCGAACCGCGGGACCGGCTCCGGCTCCGGCGGCCGCGTCCCGGCTAATAGGGCAACCCGGCAATCGGAGCACTCGATGAAACCGTCGCGGTACTCGACCCCGCAGGCGGGACAATACATGGCGCACCTCTGGTCCAAGTGTACCGCCGCGCCTTGCATTCACACAGCCCGCCAATTCTTTTGACACGCCAAACCAACAACTTGCCGGGGTCGCGCGCCAATCCTGTTGTGCCTCCGTCCTAGCATGCTGTCAGGAGGGTTGAACTCGCAATGCCAAACGACAAACTGCGACGATACTTGGCCGGCTTTTTGCTGTGTTGCCCGGCTTGGGCACAGTGCAACATGACCAATCAGACGGGCTGCGGCGGCGTGTACACTCTAGCGGGCACGCCCAACCCATCGCTGGGCACGTTCCTGTCCGATGAATGGGCGTCCTTTCAGGCCATCAACGCGGCGCTCGCCGGCCTCCCGCAGCCGAAAATACCGGTCCTGACGGGTCAAATCCTTCCCGCCAATGGATCTTTCCTGCTCGGGAACGGCGACGCCAGCGTAGCGGCTTATGGTCCGTATATCACCGCTTACATGGCGCAGATGAAGGCCATGGGGATCGCCACCCAGGATTGGTTCGGGCAGACCACTGCCATGGCGGCTGCGGTGCAGTGCAATTCCAGCAACTACAACTGTTCGGTCCCGACCGACTGCGGCGGCGGCGGATACCTGGCGCTGAATGCGCCCCTGCCCTCTGGAAGCGGTCCTTACTGTACGGCGCTGCACGACTACGACCTGATGTTCCAGTATGCCGCCGCAAACGGCATCACGATTCGCGGAGGTTTCCCCCAGGACGCTCCGCAAGTGACCGCCTGCGGACTCACGCCTAACCCCGGCGTCATCACCGAGGCGCAGTTCGAGGCATGTATTTTGCCCCTTACCAAAGCGGAGTTCGCGCGCTGGGGCGCGGCGATCGCCAGGTATCAGGTGGTCATCGAGCCGGTGGCCGGGATGTCCGGAATTCAACAGTTCAGCGTCTCGGACACGGCCCTGATCATCAAGAATTTCTCGACCGCCATCAAAGCCATCTCTCCATCGGTCAAGATCGGCGCTGCCGCCACCGGCCAGTCATATCCGATACTGGCCGCGCCGGGCACGGACTTATGCTATTGGCAGGACTGGGCCTCAACGACGCAGCTCAACTCCGCCTGCGCCAGCGCCGCCACTAACACCTATCAGTACTTGGACTACCTTAACCTCGATGTGTTCAACGGTACTTCAGATCAGAGTGGCAATGCCTACGCGAACGAACTGCAATGGTTCCAGCAGAACTATCTTTCGGCGGCCGGCAACGCGCGCAACTTCCCGGTTTATGTCGGACAGGCCGACCCGCCGCGCTGGGCGTTTGTGTCGGCACATCCGACGGAGGGCAATGCCTATCTCGGGTGCCTGGATGATATCTGGAATACCAGCGGGCTCCGGCCTCTGTGGCAGAAGACGTTCGTATCTTGGGCCAGCGCATCTGGGATTCAGTCGGTATCGCTGTATTTCACGATTCCGTGGTTCGGCGCCACGGCCAATCAATCCGCCGACAATTGCCAGTCGGGCGCGGTAGCTTCGGCTATGGCCTCGCTGGCTCCCAATGCCAACGCCGCCGCATGGGCGGCGCTGGGCGGCTGGTGGACGGCCTCCATGCAGAGTAACGCCCATCTGACGGGCCGCTCTCATTTGGGGCGTTAATTCATGCATCCCGCACCAGGGCTTGGTCGTATTTGATAGCGAGGCGGGAAACACAATGAAAATCGCAATGATCGCATTCGCGGCAGCGCTCCTTCCGGCATGGGCTCAGGAGATTAAGCTGCCAGTCAATCTGGACGCGTTGACCAACAAGGCGGACGAAGCCGTGTCGGTCACCATGGATAAATCCATGCTGCAGTTCGCCGGCAAATTCCTTAACGATAAGGACGACGACGAGGCCGATGTGCGCAAACTCATCGAGGGCCTGGACGGCATTTACGTGCGGAGCTTCCAATTCAAGAACGAAAACGAATACAACATGGCCGACATCGAATCTGTGCGCAGCCAGTTGCAGGGCCCCGCATGGGGGCGCCTGGTGGGCGTGAGATCCAAGCACGGCGACAATGTGGACGTGTATTTCAAGGACGCCGGCAATGGGCACTTGGGGGGCATCGTAGTGATTGCCGCCGAACCGCGGGAGCTGACCATCGTCAACATCATCGGCGAGATCGACCCAGACCGGCTGTCCGATCTGAGCGGCCAGTTCGGAATCCCGCGGCTTGAGAAATCCAAGACTCACAGGGAGGCGAAATGAGAGTGCGACTGGCGGCGGCCGCTCTGACGGCCTTCACCATCGCGGGGATGACGGCGGGCGCGGCTTTCGGCGGCGATACGGAATTCGATCGCATCGTGAAGGCCATCGAATCCCGCTACGGGACAAAGCCCCTGCATATTCCGTTCATGGGGGTGGCCAATTTCGCGCTGAAAGTGGCGCATCCCGAAGGCGCCAGCGGCGTCAAACTCGCCGTATTCGAGGGGCTGAAGGATCTGCGGTCCGAGGCCGATCCCGGTGAATGGGGCGCGCGGGACCGCTTCATGGATACGCTGTCCGGCCCGAATCTGCATCCGCTGGTGCGCGTGCATTCCCGGCACGACGGCGAGGCGACCTATATTTTTATGACTCCGGAAAGCAAATCGCGCAAGTCTACGCGTGTGCTCATCGCCACCTTCGAGCGCGACGAAGCCACCGTGATTGAAGTCGAAGCCAACATCGATACTCTGCTGAAGTCGCTGGAGGACCCGGAACACGCCGGCCGCACGCTGAGGGAATAGTTAGAATAGGTCCATGTGGGCCAAAACAATCACCGTCTCCTTCGCGGGATTGGCCCAGGCCCAGCAGCGGCTGCCAGTGCATTCCGAGTCCTCCTCCACGGTCGACTATCGTTCCGCCGCGGACGGTTCGGAAACAGTCGAGATCCGGAATATCTCGCATGAAGTGACTGGCACGAATGTCCCCGGCCGGCCGGCCGGCGAGCGTCTGCTGCTGCGCAAGACCATCCTTTCGGAACAGGTCTTGGGCGACATCGGCATGAAGTCAACCGTCACATTGGAAGCCTGGCGCTTGGGCGAAGATCCGCGGCAGAAGCCGCTTTATACGCTGAATGTCACAGGCGCGGATGGCCTCATTGTCGACAATGCCCTCTTCGCCGTGGCGCGCGGACTGGAAGAAACCGAATGGTGGTCGATCTATAAGTTGGGATCCGGCCAGCATCTCTTCGATACCTATGTGCCCTTGCTGAGCTTTTCGATTTCACGCGAGACCGTGACCACGCGGTACGTAGGCTTCGAAGTGCCGCCCGACGACACCAAGGATGCCCGACTGAAGCAGCCGAACGTGGTTGGAGTGCTGACCTATGCCTCGGAAGACAAGCTGATTCGCCAGGCGCTGCTGACCTGCGACGATCGCAAGCAGGCCCAGCTTCTGCGCTCCTACGCGGACACCACGCGAACCGTCGCTTTCGCGGAAGGCGCGCTGACTCTATCCTTCAGCCAAAACTACCCATCTCCCCCAAACACGGTAACCGTGCGCCTGCTGGTACACCGCGACGATCTAGATCTGACGCACGCCCAACTGCCGCCGCGATTACACCTGACGTCTTATTCTGACTTCTGACTCCTGACTCCTGACTCCTGCCCTAAATGCCTGTAATTCATCATGGCATTGAAGAGCAGAAAATGGCTCCCTGAAGTCTCATTCCGCCACATAGGATTGTTGGAGAACATCACGATATGTCCCTGGCCGTGCGGGACGTCGACCACTGCCGGCTTCTCGGCCAACTCGGAACCGCCATCGAGCAATCCGCTCACCAGCAAATCCGCCGCCGCCGCAAACCGCAAGATTACGCGCGGTAGTTCATTCGCCGGTGGAATCCGCCAGCCGGCGTAGGCCCGCACTTCCTCCGGAACGTAAAGCTCCTTTTCGCGCGGAGTGCGCTTCGGCGGTTTTTCCGGCGCCGCGTAAGGTCGCCCCTGGATTACATCGGGATCGGTGGCCGATCCCCGGCCGCTCGACCGGCTGGCCTGGCTATCGTCGCCGCCGAATCCCAGGCTCACATTCAGGACGGGGTTTTCGCTGTAGTAAACATACAGCTTTTCGCCGTAGCCGTAGGCGATGGGGCTCTTGGTATCTTCGACATCGGCCAGCAGCACATCGCCCGGACACACCAGTTTCTGCGTTGGCCGCAGAGAAACCGCGCGGGTCATGCCACCTTCCACGGGCACAGCCGCAGCTTCGCCGACTGTTACCAGCAGGCCGCCCTCCCGTACGAAGCGTTCCAGGCTGGCCACACCCGCATAGCCCAAGCCGCCGCGAATGTCGTCGCTCGTATCGAGTCCCGGCGCGCCGAAACTGGGCGTCTCGGGCGTGCCCTTCCAGGGCATGGCATTGCCCTGCATGGGAATCCCGTTGATGGCCGCCGCCAGGCTGCCAGTGAAGGGCGGAACGACGATCACATCGAACAGATCGCGCAGATTTGGTGTTTCGCGAACTTTGGTGTCCGCCATGTAAGTGTACGGAATCTTGAGTTGGTCCAACGTGACGCGAAACCAGCCGTCTTCCTGCGTGTCGGTCCAATTGTGCAGCAGGGCCACGCGCGGGGCTTCCAGGGCGTGCCGCGCCACGCTCACCTGGGCGTCGGTGGCGAACACTGCGATGCCCAGATCGCGCGCCGCCGCTTCGATCTGGCCGCGGTCTGCGTTGGCGATAATGAACGTGCCGCGATTGAATTTCCGGCCGTCTGCCTCGAAAGGCTCCTCGGCGGCTTCCATGGCTACGCTCGCCAAGCGATAGCGGAAGGTAGCCAATGCGCTGTCCGTATTATTGTTGACCAGCAGCGTGGCGCGGCCGGCGCCTTGTATGCCTCCCTGCACGCCGATATCGTCTGAAAGCTTGGCCATGGGCACGTCGAGCACGGACGCGTCTGTCACGCGCACGGTCTTGACGTTCGCCAGCGCACCCATCGTCCAGCCGGTGTCGTCATAAGGCCGCGGGTCTTTCGTGCTGAAGTACTGCGTGTCGAGCAAGGTATCCGCCAGGCGGCTGTAAGGCTGATCCATGCGGACGATATAGCTGCCCGCGGGGAACTTTACCGACGCAGTAGTGGCGGGGGCCTCCTTCGGCTTGGAATCCGCGCCCTTCTCCTCCGCGGCTTTGCCGGGGCCACCGATGGCCGCGCTCTCCACACTGGGCACAGCCGCGGAGAAGGCCTTATCCGCGCGCCAGATTTCAATGCCTTGCGACCGCAGGACATTCAGCAGGCGCGCCTGGTCGCCCGGTCGCGGATCGTCCGCCGGAAATACCCAGGCCGCCGGCCCTTCCGTGCGCGCCTTGGCCACCGCGCGCAGGCTCTTCAGGTAGAAATTCCGCAAATACTCCTGTCCGTGCGAGGCGACATTGTACAGGCCCAGCAGCAGGCCGCTTTGCTGCAGGTTGATGTTGTCGCGCGCCGACCATTTGACCTTAGCCAGCGGCGGATTCGGACGATACCACTCGCGGCTGGTAGCATTCGCCGGCAGCGTGCGCTCCTGAGTGTCCGCGCCGCGGTTGCCGAAGGTCTCATAAAACCGGCCGATGGCATTGTGGCCGGTAGCCGCCCAGATCAGGTAGTTGGGCGCCCATCCGTCGTAGAAGCCGTGCGTCCACACGCCCACCACGCCGCGCCGCGTCAACTCCTCCACTTCGTAAAACGCCAGCCGCTGCCACTCGCTGGTGACGATCGGATCGAGCCACGCATTGTACGGTCCGGTACCGGTCGAGATATAGAGGTAGGGGATGGATTCATGCAGGTCGTGCATCACCGTGGCGTGCCAGTCCAGATACGTCTTAGTGACATTCTTTGAGAGCGCCAGCGATAGCGTAATGCCATCGCGGTTGTTGTCGTGCGACACGTAGTGGCCCCACCAGGTGAGCGGATAGAGCATCGCCTCGGGATGCCGTTTCGCATACATATAGACATCCACGAAGCGGTCGCGTCCATCCGTCTCGATGACCGGCGTCAGCAGCACGATCGAGTTTTTCCGGATGGTATCGAGCATAGGGGTGTCTTCCACCGCCAGCCGGTAAGCGAGCTCCATCAGCATCTCCGGCGAGCCGGATTCCGGCGAATGGATGCTGCCGTCGGCCCAATAGATGGGCTTGCCGCGCTGAATCAGCGCTTGCGCGTCCGCCTCGGTCAAGCCGCGCGGGTCCGCCAGGCGGGCCGTGATCTTCCGGTAGTCGTCCAGGCTCCGGATGGTGGCTTCATCGGCGATGGCCACCAGAATCATTTCCCGTCCTTCCTCGCTCATGCCCATGGAGAACACACGCACGCGCGGGCTGCGGCTGGCTAGCAGGCGCATGTAGCCGTTGATCCGCTCCACGTGGTCGAGCACTTCGGGCGCGCCGATGATATGGCCCAGGTAGGTGTCGGGCGCGGGCACGCAGGAGTTCCACGGCAGGTGATCGACCAACTCGGTGGAAAAGTAAGCCTCCGTGGTGGCTTTGCGGATGGCGGCGGTGTAGGCGGTGTCGTCTTTCGTCTCGCAAGATGCGGCCGCCTGACCCGCCCAGGCTGAAGATGCGGTAATCGTAAACGCGAATGCGGCCAGCAGCCATGGCCGTGCAACTGGTTCCAACATGGGTGTCCTCGTCTTGCTACCTATACCACAGGGTCCGAATCGACGGCGGCCTTAGGCATATACATACCTGAAGGTCCGAATATCGCGATATACTGATTGTGTGGCGCTTCTCGACAGTTGACGGGATATTCCAGCGTATGCTCACACGACGGAGTTGGATCATTGGCGTGGGATCAGCCGGTCTGGCAGCCGTTCTGCCGCCCGCCCGCGGTTCGGACTGGCCGCAGTTTCGGGGACCCGACCGAAATGGCATCTCCAAGGAAACAGGCCTCTTACGCAAGTGGCCGGCAGCCGGTCCCAAGCTTCTCTGGTCGGTGCCAGTGGCCGAGGGCTATGCCGGCGCGGCCATCGTGGGCGGCCGCGTCTATCATCACGATTACGACGAGGCCAAATCCGAGTGGGCGATCAACTGCCGCTCGCTCGACGGCGGCAAGCTGATCTGGCAGTTCCGCGAGCCGCGCGAGATTCGTCCGAATCACGCCATCACCCGCACCGTTCCCGCGGTGGATGGCCGGTTCGTCTGTTCCCTGGACCCTAAGGCCGTGCTCCACTGCCTGGATGCCAGGACCGGCAAACAAATCTGGCGCAAGAGCCTGGTCACCGAATACCAGGCCACCATTCCGTCCTGGTACAACGGGCAATGCCCGCTGCAGGAAGGCGGCCGGATCGTGGTCGCCACCGGTGGCGCCGCCATTCTGGTCGCGCTGGACAAGGCCACCGGCAAGGAAATCTGGCGCACGCCGAATCCAAACCACCGGTTGATGACGCACGCCTCGGTAATGCCGGCGGTGCTGGGCGGAGTCCGGCAATATCTTTACGGGACTCTCGAAGGCCCGCTGGGCGTGTCGGCCAGCGACGGCAAGCTGTTGTGGGAATTCCCGCGGAAGTTCAATGTAGCGGTGGCCCCGTCGCCCATCGCGGTGGATGGGGAACGGGTCTTCATGACCGGCAGCTACGACGCGGGCAGCGTCATGATTCGCGTGCGGCGCGACGGCGGCGTTTTCAAAACCGAATGCCTGTTCGACCTGAAGAACAACGAGTGGAATTCGGAGGTGCATACGCCGATCGTGCACCAGGGCCATCTGTTCGCGGTGGGCAAAAAGAAGCGCGGCTTGTTCACCTGCCTGGATGGCGGAGGCAAGGAGGTCTGGACCAGCGAAGGGAAGGCCTCGTTCGGTCTGGGCAGCTTCATGCTGGCCGACGGCATGTTTCTGGCGATGGATGGCAACACCGGCAACCTGCACCTGATCGAGGCCGGCACGTCGGGATATCGCGAGATCGCCAGCGCGCAGGTTCTAGCGGGGCAGGAAGTCTGGGCGCCCATGGCGTTGTCGGAGGGCAAGCTCGTATTGCGCGATTTGAGCAAAATGATCTGCCTCGATATGCGCGGGTAGCGGGTAGAGGCCCAGCCAAGGCAAGGGAGGCTTTCGGGATGGAATACCGTCAGGTTGCAGCGATCGGCGGCAAGGGCGCCGGACCCGGCCAGTTCGGCGCTTCGCTGCGCGGCATCGCGGTAGACGCGGCCGGTAACGTGTATGCGGCCAACGACTCCCAGATCACCCTGTTCGACGCAGGCGGCCGCCTGAGACGGCGATGGTCCACTTCCCAACCGGTACACTCTGTGGCGGTAGCTGGCGATGGCGCGGTATACACGGGCCAAATCCATCAGATCGAGATTTTTGATAGCGCGGGAACGCTCATCCGCACCTGGCGGGACGACGCGCTGCTGGGGCGTGTGACGGCCATAGGCTTTGTCGATGGCGACGTGCTGGCCGGCGACGCGACGGGCCGCGCAATCCGCCGCTTCGACTCTAGCGGCAAGTTTCGTAACAACATTGGCCGGGACAACCCGCTGAATGGGCTGCTGATTCCTAACGGCGTGGTGGATTTCGGCGTGGACGCGCACGGCATCGTTCACGCTGCCAACCCAGGCAAGCACCGCGTGGAGCGCTACACGCCCGGCGGCGAACTGCTGGGGCACATCGGGCATTTTCACGGCACCGATCCAGCCGGATTCGGAGGCTGCTGCAATCCCACCAACGTGGCGGTGCGCGATCGCATCTACTGCACGGAAAAGGCCGGCCCGCGCGCCAAGGTCTACAGCTTCAATGGGGAGTTGGAGGCGGTCGTCGCATCGGATGTGTTCGGCGCGAACTGCAAGAACATGAGCATTGCGGTGGATGAACACGGGCGCGTGTATGTGGCCGATACCGTTAAGCTCGCGATCTTCGTTTTCGAACCGGTGGCAATATGAGCGGAGATTTCAGCAGGCGGGATCTGCTGCACAAGGCCGCGCGCGGAACCGTCCTTGCGACCATGGCGGGAGGCGCCGGATTCCTGGTCAAGAAGGCGAACGGGCAAGTGGTCTGGCAGGTGGATGCGGCCCGCTGCCTGAACAGCAGGCTGGGCGAGGTGGGGGTGGCGGCTTGCAACCTCTGCACCACCGAGTGCGTCGTGTCGCTGTCGGCGGTGCGGGCCGTGAACGAGCACTCCCGCTGCGGACGCTGCAACATCTGTCCGGCCTACTTCAACATCACCAGTGCGGTGGACCAGCGGGGGCTGCCGAGCGAGAAGCTGTGCCCGCGCGACGCCATTACGCGCAAGCCGATTGGCAAGGCCGATCCCGAGGATCCGGCCAACAACTTCTACGAGTACGTCATCGACGAGGAGAAGTGCGACGGCTGCGGCAAGTGTGTGATGCAGTGCAAAGAGCCTCTTGGTCTGGGGTCGATCGCGCTCAAGATTCGCTATAACCGGTGCGTGGACTGCAACCGCTGCGCCATTTCCAAGGCCTGTCCGAAGGACGCATTGGTGCGGGTCAAGCGGATGTTCGCATGAGTGCGAACACGGCACGCACGAGTGCGTGCGCCACATGGCTGTTCCTGCTGGTGACCGCCGCGGGGCTCGCGCAGTCGATTCCGTATCAACGTCCCGTGGACACGGCTCCGCAGGAAAAAAGCATCGGTGGCGGCTACCGGACACCCGCGGTACAGAAGCCGCTGCCCCGGAGTTCCTGGTTGCAGTTGCTGGATGTGGGGGTGCTCGCGGCGGCCATGGGGATATCCTCCTGGTTGGTCTTGAAGCGGCGCAGCCGGAAAGCGCTGGTCGCTTTGGCCATCGGTTCGGTCGCTTACTTCGGCTTCTACCGCGAAGGCTGCGTTTGCCCCATCGGATCGATACAGAATGTGGCGCTGGCGCTGACAGATCCACGGTACTCGATCCCCATGGTGGTGACGGCCACCTTCTTCCTGCCGCTGGTGATGGCGGTGTTCGTCGGCCGGGCCTTCTGTGGAGGCGTCTGCGCTCTAGGCGCGATTCAGGAGTTGGTATTGCTGAAGCCGGTCAAGGTGCCGCCGCGGCTGGATCGGGCGCTGGGCTTGCTGAAGTACGCCTATCTCGGGTTGGCGCTCTTTTTCGTCCTGAAGCCGGCGGGGGGCGACTTCTTGATCTGCCGTTTCGATCCGTTCGTGGACTTCTTCCGCCGCACCGGCCCTCCTCATATGCTGTTGATCGGCGGCGCGTTTCTGTTAGCGGGCATGTTTATCGGACGGCCGTATTGCCGCTATCTGTGCCCCTACGGCGGCCTGCTGGCCTGGTGTACGCGCCTGGCTCGCCGCGGAGTGACCATCACGCCGAACAAAGAACTGGATTGCGGCCTGTGCGTGGACGCGTGCCCCTACGGGGCGATCGAGAAGATGCGGGCCGTGCGCCGGAACTGCCTGTATTGCGCGCGTTGCTATGCGGCGTGTCCCCGCGACCGGAAGCTGGTGCAGTTGTCATGACCGCGCGGGCACCTACATGGTGGACGTGGATCGCCGGCGTGCCCGTAGTGGCCTGCGTGGTGATCCTGCTCGCCGATTATGCGGTGGCAACCTGGCGGGCGCCGCGCGACGACGCGACCGTCAAGAACCTGCAGCAGCAGGTGAAGTCCGACGCGGCGCTGGCCGCCAAGCTGGCTGCCGAACAGAAGAGAATCACAAGCGCCCGCCGCGAGCGCAAGTCTCGGGACAACGCTGTGGCGTGGATCTTGATTGGGGCCGCCGGTATGTTTTTAGCTTTTGCAAAGCGAGCGGTGGGGCAGGCTCACTGGCCTGCGCGGGGCTCTCAGCCCCGCCCTGTGTCCCCAGGAGTGGGGACACGGCACGCACGAGTGCGTGCGCCACGTGATGAAGATCTCAGATTTGTCGACGACCTCGTCGCCAGCCAGGGACGCAGCAAAGAGAACGCCATCACTCTTCTCCAGGCCATCCAAAAGCACTATCGCTACCTCCCTGACGAAGCCATCCGCCGCCTCTCGGAGCTCACCGAAATCACGCCTGCCCAGTTCGCCGGCACATCCTCTTTCTACGCTCAATTCCGTCGTACTCCAGCCGGCAAGCACACCGTGCGCGTGTGCCACGGCACCGCTTGTCACGTAGCCGGAGCGCGCCAGGTGACCGAAGAATTGCGCCGCTACCTGGCCATCCCCGATGGCGCCGATACCGATCCCAGCCGCATGTTCACCGTCGACGAAGTCGCCTGTCTGGGCTGCTGCAGCTTGGCGCCCGTGCTGATGGTGGACGGCCACACGGCCGGCAGACTGACACCGGCGAGCGCCGGCGCCGCTCTGGCGCATGTGGAAGAGACGGAGATGGCATGAAGCGCGGCGCCGTCGAAGTCCGGATCGGACTTGGTTCGTGCGGCATCGCCAGCGGCGCGGAAGCGGTACGAGACGTCCTGCAACAGGCCGTGGAGGTCAAAACGGTCGGCTGCAACGGAATGTGTTATCGCGAACCGTTGGTGCAGGTGGTGGAGCGCAGCGGGCGGGTTACGCTTTATAGCAACGTCACTGTTCAGACGGCGCGCCTCATTGTGCGGCGGCACTTCAAGCCGGCCGCGAACGCCACTTCCACCAAGCAAGAACGGATCGTACTCGAGAATTGCGGTGAAATCGATCCGCTCAACATCGACGACTACCTGGCTCGTGACGGCTACCGCGCGCTGGCGCTGTGCCGCGCGCAACCGCCTGACCAGGTGATCGCCGCCATCGCCGCATCCGGCTTGCGCGGACGCGGCGGCGCGGGTTTCCCCACCGCGCGTAAATGGGCCCTGGGACGAGCGCAGGCGGACCCGATCAAATACGTCGTCTGCAATGGCGACGAAGGCGACCCCGGCGCTTTCATGGATCGCGCCGTGCTCGAATCCGACCCGCATCGCGTCCTGGAAGGCTTGGCCATCGCCGCGCACGCCATAGGAGCCGCCGAGGGCTACCTGTATATCCGCGCCGAATACCCGCTGGCCGTGCGGCATGTGCGCGCCGCGATCCTGCTGGCCCGCGCGCGCGGATATCTGGGCGCGTTGCACCTGGAAGTGCGCGAAGGCGCCGGCGCATTCGTCTGCGGCGAAGAGACGGCGTTGATCCAGTCGCTCGAAGGCCGGCGCGGAACACCGCGGCTGCGGCCGCCATATCCTGTGGAACGCGGCTTCCGCGGCAAGCCCACCATCATCAACAACGTCGAAACGCTCGCCTGTGTGCCATGGATTATGCGCCACGGCCCGGAGGCCTTCGCCGCGTTCGGCACAGCCACGAGCAAGGGCACGAAGGTGTTCGCGCTGGCTGGAAAGATCCAGCGCGGCGGCTTGGTCGAAGTCCCCATGGGCGTCACGATTCGCGAAGTCGTTGAAGAAATCGGCGGCGGCATTAAGAACGGCCGCCCATTCAAGGCCGTGCAACTCGGCGGTCCCTCCGGCGGCTGCATCCCGGCGCGTCTCGCGGATACGCCCATCGATTATGACGCGCTGGCCGAAACCGGCGCCATTATGGGCTCCGGTGGCCTGGTGGTGCTCGACGACCGCGACTGCATGGTGGACATCGCGCGCTTCTTTCTGAAGTTCACGCAGGCGGAATCCTGCGGCAAGTGTACCTTCTGCCGTATCGGCACCAAGCGCATGCTG
>Ga0187867_10001610_pt1 | contig 19487 bp, 20 predicted proteins | sample June2016WEW_13_1_FD_132976 | JGI IMG/M metagenome (GOLD analysis project Ga0187867, IMG submission 132976) | Peatland microbial communities from SPRUCE experiment site at the Marcell Experimental Forest, Minnesota, USA - June2016WEW_13_10 | ecosystem: Environmental > Terrestrial > Soil >...
TCAGCAGAGGCACCGCACCGGCGCTTTCGACCGCCGCCACGGTGGCGACAGCGGTGTGCGACACCGTAACGACCGTGCTGCCGGCACCGATGCCAAGTCCGCGCAATGCGAGAGCGATGGCGTCGGTGCCATTGCCGCATCCCACAGCGGTGCCGGCACCAAGCCAGGCGGCAAACTCGGTCTCGAACGCGCGCCCCTCCTGGCCAAGGATATACCACCCGGATTCGAGTGCTCGGCTGATCGCGGCGTCGATTTCCTGCTTGTGGGCGCGGTAGCCGGCGCCAGGATTAGCCTGCGGAACGATGATACCGGACATGGGCGGTCCTCAGATTGTACGTGTCGCGTCGCTATCCCCGGGGTGTCTTTGACCGTGACCTCACAGATAATCCGCCAGTCTGGGCTTATACCATTCAATCGTCTGCCTGATGCCATCTTCCAGAGATACCTGCGGTTGCCAGCCGGTCGCCGCGCGAAACGCCGAATCATCCGCGTGATAGCTGCCGATGTCGATCTGAGCACGCTCCGCCGGAAATTGCTTCACCGTGTAGTGGGCCGGTGGACCCGCCAGGCGTACGACCAAATCAGCCAGCGTTCGCAATGACGCCGGCGGTGCACCACCGATATTGAATATCTTCCCGTAACATTGTTGCGTGGTCGCGGCCAGCAGAAACGCCTCGGTGGCGTCGTCGACATAGGTCAGGTCACGCAACTGCTCACCGCCCCAGACCTCGAACGGCTTGTTTTCCAACACCGAGCGGATCCAGATGCCCAGAAACGTTTGTCGCGCGTCACGAACACGCAGTCGTGGACCGTAACAATTGGTCAGACGCAAGGATACCACCGGACGCCCGCGCACACGGTGTTCCAGCAGCCAATATTGCTCGCCGGCGAATTTCGACACGCCGTTGGCATCGGGAGGCGCCACCGGCTGGTTTTCACCGACCGGCAATTTCGCGACCCGACCATAAAACTGCCTCGTTGAGGCATGCACGACGATCGCATCCGGCGCAGCCTCCCGCGCTGCCTGGATCAGCCGCACCTGGGCCACCGCATTCACTGCAATGTCGGCGAGCGGGTCGTTCTGTCCACCCATGTGACTGGTCTGCGCCGCCAGATTGAAGATGACCGACGCCCCCTCGCAAAGCGGACGCAGGTCAATCTCACGGATATCGCCGCGCACCAGTTCGACATCGGAGCCTTCGAGGTTCTTCGGGTTGGCGCCGCCGCCGAACAGGAATCCGTCGAGCGCAATCACCCGCGCGCCACGAGCTGCCAGCGCCAAACCAAGGTTTGATCCGAGAAAACCGGCGCCGCCTGTCACCAGCACGCGTTGGCCTGACCAGTTCATGCTGTCTCCACCCCGTTGCAGACTGCCCGCTATCCAGCCCCGACATTACATCCAAACCGTGGCGGCGCGATGATGGTTCCTGGGCGTCGGGCAATACAAACCGTGAACCCCGTTGCGGCCAGGCCGGGGGCCGGATTTTGGCACCATGCGGTTACAGCGATATAATAGAAGCGCCCGTCAGGGCCTCGCCACGCGGTTGAAACCATCATCACTTCAGGCTTCGCTGCCGACACCGGGTCTGCGATGACCGGGCACAGTGCCAGCCTGGCGATGTGCCGCGGAAAGCCCCTGGCTGTCGCCGTTGTTTGCGTCGGACGCGACGAAGCCGCGATCAGGTCAGCACGGCCTCGGTCTTGCGTTTGATCAGGTCAAAATCGATCTGGCCGCCAATCCCCGGTTCGGTAGGCGCATGCATCAGACCATCCTTGTCAGGTGTCAGGTCCTCCACCATGCCATACTTGTGGGCGCCATCCGGCAGTAACACCTCCCACATCGTGGTGTTCCGCAGCGCCATGCAGAGATGCAGGTTGGCCCGGTTGTTCAGTGAGTTACCGGAATGATGCACTTCGTAACGCAAGCCAAACGCCTCGGCCAGATGCGCGGTCTTCAGCATCGTGGTCAGGCCGCCTTTATTCGGGATGTCGCCGCGCAAATAGTCGGTTGCCTGTTCGGTCAGCCAGATCGGATAGGTATCGAGGCCGCCGGCCGGGAATTCCGTTGCCATGATTGGAATGTTCAGCTTCTGGCGCAGCTTGACGTAGTTGTAGATGTCCTCGTCGGCGAGCGGGTCTTCGAACCAATAGTACCCCATTGCCTCGATCGCGCGGCCGACGCGCAGCGCATCTACGTAATCGTACGACCACGTTGAATCGAGCATGATGCGGTACTCGTCGCCAACCGCCTTACGCACCGCCTCACAGACTTTGATGTCCCGGTCAGGATCGCGTGGCGGATGGATCTTATAGGCCTGCCAACCGGCTGCCTTGAACGATTGTGCCTGATCGACGTAGGCGGCAATGTCAGGCAATACCTGCGAACTGGCATAAGCCGGTATCGAGTTGCGGAACGTTCCCATCAGCGCGTGCACCGGCATCCCGGCGATCTTGCCGGCGAGGTCCCACAGCGCGGTATCGACCGCGCCGATCACCCGATAACTGACCGCGCGATTGATCAACCGCATGCCGGCGTGGATTTTCTCCCGCTCCAGCGGATCCTTGCCCATCAGCATCGGTTTCAGCGAGCGGATCAGTTGCGCCCCATCCATCGCGGCCGGGTTGGTCGCCGACCCGAGGAAAGCGTGGCCCTCCAGTCCGGCGTCGGTTCGGATCCGCAACAGGCCCAGATTGCTGTTCCCGACCGTGGCCGTGCCAGTGTGATAGTTGGTGGCCGGGATGTTGTCCCAGGTGAAGATGGTCAGCGAGACGTCATCGATCTTCATGGTTGCGTTCCCTCTCGACCGGCGTTTGCGGCGGATCTGATAACCGCAGCATAGCGCCGGGAGAGGCTTCCGTCATCCGGACGGTAATGCCTCGACAGTTGGACGGTTGACCAGGACGAGGCCGGATAAGGCAGTCGGCGACCGACGAATCCGGCACCGGTTCCTTGAGCACTCCCGCCCGCCGCACCGTCCGTCCGTCTGTCTTGGCCCAGGCGGCATAGGCCGCGACGCGGGTTTTCGTGCAGTGCGATGCGTCGGTGAACAGCGTGACGAGCATAGTACTGCCCGAACTGGTCGTTTCACGATAGTGCGGAAAAGCCGACGTACCGCCAAAGGTTGTCTTCAGCCCGCGCGCGCAAGGCCGCTCGCCGATCCGACCGTGTACTACCGGCGTCCGGCGTGCGACCTTCGAAGTTTCAAATCACGGCAGTCTGTTATGCGATCCGTCGCAGCGCGGCTTGTTGCCGCTTTGCTTGCACCCACAGAACGAGACCGTTCCATCCTGTTCGGCATCAAACTTCATCGGGGTGAACGCGCTGCCCTTGTGCGATCCGTCACAGAACGGCTGCTTGCCGCTCTTGCCGCAGGCGCACCACCAATAGGACTTCCCGGCCTCGACATCGATTTTATAGGAGCCCTTCTGGGCCATGACAGGCAGTGATTCGGACATCGGCGTCTCTCCCTCGATGGCGGCCATCCGGCGTTCCGGCGGCATCTGTGCCAGGGTAGCGGCCCCAGCAGATTCCGCAAAGACCCGCGCACGCGCCCTGCTGGCCTGTGCCAGGCCGCTCCGCTATGCTGCACCCAACCCGAACGCAGGAGACAACACATGAGCGAGGAAGTCGCGGTACTGGGCGGCGGCTGCTTCTGGTGTCTGGAAGCCGTCTACAAGGAACTCCGGGGCGTTACCGCGGTGATGTCCGGCTACGCCGGCGGCCACGTCGCCAACCCGGACTATCACCATGTCTGTCAGGGAACCACCGGACACGCCGAGGTCGTGCAGGTGAAATTCGACCCCGACCAACTCAGCTACGCCGATCTGCTGCGGGTGTTTTTCGCGATCCACGATCCCACCACTCTGAACCGCCAGGGCAACGATGTCGGAACGCAATATCGTTCCATTATCCTGACCCACTCGGACGCGCAAAAAGCCACCGCCGCGGAGGTGATGCAGGAAATCACCGAGGCCAATATCTGGGGCCGCAAACTGGTGACCCAGATCGAGCCGCTCACCGCGTTCTATCCGGCGGAGGAAGAGCATCACGACTATTTCGCGCGCAATCCGTGGTCCGGCTACTGCCAGGTCGTGGTGGCGCCAAAAGTCGCGAAATTCCGCAAGCAGTTCACCGACCGGCTGCGGCGCGACGCGGCAGAATAACCGAGGAACCGTCCGATGGACCTGAACTTCACTGCCGAAGAGCTCGCGTTTCGTGACGAGGCGCGGCACTTCTTCCGCACCGCCATTCCGGAATCCATTCGTGCCAAGGTGGCGGAGGGCGAGGGTCTGAGTCGGGACGACATGATCCTCAGCCAGCGCACGCTGAATCAGCACGGGTGGGCGACGCCGAACTGGCCGGTGGAATGGGGCGGCAAAGCGTGGTCGCCAGTGCAGGTCTATCTGTATCAGGACGAGATGCAGCAGGCCAACGTGCCCTCGCCGATCCCATTCAACGTGTCGATGGTCGGGCCGGTGATCGCACAATTTGGCGGTCAGGAAATCAAACAGCGTTTCCTGCCGATGACTGCCAATGCGGATATTTTCTGGTGTCAGGGATTTTCCGAACCGGGTTCAGGCTCCGACCTCGCCTCATTGCGCACGCGGGCCGAGCGCAAAGGCGACAATTATGTCGTCAACGGCCAGAAGATCTGGACCACACTCGCGCAATACGCCGATTGGATTTTCTGCCTGGTCCGAACTGACACGGCAGCGAAACAGCAGGAAGGCATCTCGTTCCTGCTAATCGACATGAAGACGCCGGGCGTCACCGTACGCCCAATCGTCACCATCGACGGCGGCCGTGAGGTGAATGAAGTGTTTTTCGACAATGTCGAAGTCCCCGCCGAAAACCTCGTAGGCCAGGAGAATAAGGGCTGGGATTACGCAAAATTCCTGCTCGGCAATGAACGCACCGGCATCGCTCGGGTCGGCGCGTCCAAGGCGAAAGTGGCACGCATCAAGGAACTCGCCGCGATCGAGCGCTCCGGCGACCGGCCGTTGATCGACGATCCAAAATTCCGCGAGAAACTCGCCGCGGTGGAGATCGAGTTGAAGGCGCTGGAAATGACCCAGCTTCGCGTCGTCGCCGATGAACGCAAACTGGAAAAAGGCCGACAGAACCCGGCATCGTCGATTCTGAAACTGAAAGGTTCGGTCATTCAGCAGCAGTTGACCGAACTTGTGATGGAGGTGGTTGGTCCGTACGCCATGCCGTACCAGCGCGACTTCGACGGCCGCAACGAACCGGTTATCGGCCCCGAGTACGCGACCGAGGCGGCGCCGATGTATTTCAACTATCGAAAAGTATCGATCTACGGCGGCTCCAACGAGATCCAGCGCAACATCATCGCCAAAGCCATCCTGGGGTTGTGAACCAGGCAGCAGCCGCCGGGAGGAAACAATGGACTTCGATCTAAGCGATGAGCAGCGCCTGCTGAAGGAAAGCGTCGACCGGCTGATCCTCGACCAGTATCAGTTCCAGCAACGCAAGCAATACATGGCCGAACCTGCAGGATACAGCGCCGCCATGTGGTCGCGCTTTGCCGAGCAAGGGCTTCTCGGTCTGCCGTTCGCGGAATCTCTGGGCGGCTTCGGCGGTGGTGCAGTCGAAACCATGATCGTGACCGAGGCATTTGGCCGCGGCCTGGTCGTCGAACCTTATTTCGCGACGGTGATCCTCGCGGGTGGGCTGCTGCGGCGAGCCGCCGATCAGGCGCTGATTGCCTCCCTGGTGCCGCAGATCACCGCGGGCCGGCTGAAACTCGCGTTCGGCCATGTCGAGCGGCACTCGCGCTATGACCTTGCAAATGTCACAACCACCGCGCGCAAGGACGGTGCCGAATATCTGCTGAGTGGTGCGAAGAGCGTCGTGCTGCATGGCGATGCGGCGGATAAGATCCTGCTCACGGCGCGGATTTCCGGTGCGCAGAGGGACCGCAGCGGAATTGGCCTGTTCCTGACCGAGTCTGACGCCCCCGGCCTGTCCCGCCGCGGCTATCCGACGCAGGATGGGCTGCGCGCTGCTGAGGTCACGCTCGACGGCGTGCGCGCCGTTGCGCTCAGCGACGACGCCCTGCCGCTGATCGAACACGCAGTCGATGAGGCGATTGCAGCTCTATGTGCCGAAGCCGTCGGCACCATGCAGGTGATGCACGACCTGACGCTGGAATATCTGAAGACCCGCAAGCAGTTCGGCCGGCCGATCGGTTCGTTCCAGGTTTTGCAGCACCGCTCGGTCGACATGCTGGTGGCGCTCGAGCAGGCCCGTAGCATGGCGATGTTCGCCGCGGTCATGGCGGCGGAGGAAAACCCGATTGAGCGCCGGCGGGCGATTGCTGCTGCGAAAGTGCAGATTGGCCGCTCCGGACGGCATATCGGGCAGGAGGCAATTCAGCTGCACGGCGGGATCGGCATGACGATGGAGTATTCGGTTGGCCACTACTTCAAGCGCATGACGATGATCGATCAGCTATACGGGGATGCGGACCAACATTTGGCCGGCCTCGCACAGCTAGGCGGGTTGTTTGGCGCGACCAGCTAAGGTCAGCTGCGGCGATGGGATCGCCTCGTCGCATCATTCGCCGGCAGCGACAGCGCCACCCCGGCGCAAATCAGGCCCATCGATCCCAACGGCAGCCACGCCGGCCTGACCAGCAATGGGCTGGCGACGTAATCCCACACCCAGGGACCGATGATCCGCACCAACCAATGGTGCAGGTCGCTCTCGGCGGTGGTGCTGAGATAAGACAAGACCGCACCCAGGCTGACCATCTCGGGTCCCACCGTGGCAAGCCCCACCGAGCCCACGAACAGGACGGCAGCCAGAACAGCCAGGATGCGTTGCGCGTTCACATAAACAACTTCTCTGACTTGCGGTTGGAATACAACCCGGCGACGAAGTCCCCGTAACCATTGTAGATTTGGGTCGGCACAACCTCATTCGAGCCCAGCAGCCGCTCGTGCGCCTGACTCCAGCGCGGGTGGTCAACCGCGGGGTTCACATTGGCCCAGAATCCGTACTCGCTGGCGTTGATGTCCTGCCAGAAGCAGCGTGGTCGCTTTTCGGTGAACGTCACCTTGACGATCGATTTCACCTGCTTGAACCCATATTTCCACGGCGTCGTGATGCGGATTGGCCCGCCATTCTGCGGCGGCAATGGCTTGCCATACATTCCCGTCGTTATGAACGCCAGTTCGTTCCCTGCCTCGTCGATCGCCAGCCCGTCGACGTAAGGCCAAGGATACAACGGTTCGTTCAGACCTTCCATAGTTTTGTCCTGGACCGTCTCGAACGCCAAATACTTCGCCGAACCCAAAGGTTCCGCCAGTTTCAGCAATTCCGTCATCGGAAATCCGGTCCACGGCACAGTCATGGCCCAGGCCTCAACGCAACGGTGGCGGTAGATGCGTTCTTCGACGTTGACCTGTTTCAGCAGGTCCTCGATGGCGATTTTGCGCGGCTGTTTCACCAGCCCGGCAAACTCGATCGACCACGGGCTGGTCTTCATCTTCTGGGCCAACTGCCAGAGATCCTTGCTCTCACTGAACTCGTAATAGTTATTGTAGGTAGTGGCGTATTTTTCCTCGGTCAGCGGTCGACCCGCGGGATATTTCGGATTTGGCTCGGCATGGGCGAGGCCCGGCGCAATCAAAGCGGGCGCGGCCAGCATCGCGGCGGTGCCTCGCAGCAGGGAGCGGCGGTTGACGACCACTGCTTCCGGTGTGACCAAACTCTCGGCGATTTCCCAGCCGCGCCGCCTGATGATACGCATGACACTCTCCATTTTCTGGTCTCGTGCTCCTCAGACGCGCCAGCCCGGAAAATATTACACCCACCCGGCGCCCGCGCCGACTTTTTTGTGTGCCAACCTTGTTGTGTGCCAACCTTGTTGTGTGAAGGACCCGAACGCATGCACCTCGCCCGCTTCCCTCGCGTCAAACTGTTCCCCGCACCGACTCCGCTGCATCGGCTGGATAACCTCACCCGGGAGTTGGGTGGGCCGGAGATCTGGATCAAGCGGGACGACTGCACCGTGGTCGCCACCGGCGGCAATAAGGTGCGGAAACTGGAGTGGCTGATCGGGGAAGCGAAAGCCCAGGGTGCGACGCACGTGGTAACCCAGGGTGCGGTGCAGTCGAATCATGTGCGGCAGACCGCGGCGGTGGCGGCGATGTTCGGCTTGAAGTGCACTGCGCTGCTGGAGCATCGGATCGAGACCAACGATCGGGACTATCTGAACAGCGGCAACGTGCTGCTGGATCGGTTATTCGATTGCGCCATCGAGTACCGGCCTGGCGGGATCGACATGAATGCAGAGGCCGAGAAAAAAGGCGCCGAACTCCGGGCCGCCGGAGAGAAGGCATACGTCATCCCGGGTGGGGGCTCGAACAAAGTCGGGGCGCTTGGCTACGTCTCCTGCGCGCAGGAGCTGGTGCGGCAGGCGGATGAGATGGGCCTGCGAATCGACCGGCTGGTGACCGCGACCGGCAGCGCTGGAACCCATGCCGGCTTGGTGGTGGGGTTGGAGGGTGAAAACGCCGGAATCCCGGTGCTCGGCATCGGCGTGCGGCTGCCGCGCGAGAAGCAAGAGGAAAACGTGTTCCGGTTGGCTGAGGCCACGGCGGATTTTGTCGGGGTACGTGGCGGTATCCCTCGTTCCGCGGTCGTGGCGAACTGCGATTATGTCGGCAAGGGCTACGGCATCCCGACCGAAGGCATGGTCGAGGCCGTTCGGATGGTCGCGCGGCTGGAGGGGATTTTGCTCGACCCGGTTTACTCCGGCAAAGCAATGGCGGGCATGATCGACCTGATCCGAAAGGGGGAAATCCGCAAGAGCGAGACCGTGGTGTTCCTGCACACCGGCGGGGCAGTCGGGTTGTTTGGCTACACCAACGTGTTTGACGCGGCGGCCTAACGACGATCACGCCGAGGTATGGGCAGGGGATAATCCATGGAATTCGGCATTTTCCACGAGTTTCTGTCCGCCGGAGCCGGTTCGCAGAACGAGGCTTTCGCGCAATCCTTCGCGCAAATAGAGGCAGCCGAGCGTTGGGGACTGGATATCGTCTGGCTGGCCGAAATCCACATGAACCCGACGCGCTGTTTGTCAACAGCACCGCTGACGTTAGCCAGCGCTGTCGCTGCGCGCACGCAACGGATCAGGGTTGGTACGGCGGTCCAGGTTTTGCCGTTGGGTCATCCGCTGCGGCTGGCTGAGGAGACCGCGACGATCGACCAGATCAGCGGCGGCCGGTTTGTCTTCGGCGTCGGCCGCAGCGCCTTTCCGCGCGCCTACAACGCCTACGGCATTTCGTACCAGGAGAGCCAGGATCGTTTCGCCGAAAGCCTCGACATTATCAAGCTGGCATGGATGGAGCCGGTATCGTCGTACAGCGGGCATTACTGGAGCTTCGAGAATTTTACTCTTGTGCCGCGGCCGTTGCAGCAGCCACATCCGCCGATCCGTATCGCAGCGAGCCAACCCGACACCTATACGGCGATCGGCAAACTTGGTTACCCGCTGCTCTCGGCGATGCGCGCCAGTCCGATGGATGCGCTGCCCGCCAATATCCGAGCCTACCGCGACGCCTGGCGCGAAGCCGGCCACCCTGGGCGTGGCGAGGCCTATCTGCAGGTGCCGATCTATGTCGCGGAGACGCGGGAACAGGCGTTGTCGGACGCCGAGGAAGGGTTGATGCGATTTGCCACCTATCGGGCGGACCTGTTGCGCGGACCGTTAACCTATGAAGCGGCATTACAGCAAAAGGGCATCGTCGGCACACCCGACATGGTCGCGGCGCGGATCGCGGAACTGCAGGAAGCGGCAGGACTGGACGGGATATCAGCGGAAATCAACGTTGGCAGCCTGCTGAGCCATGAGCAGGTCATGCGATCGCTCAGCCTGTATTGTCAGGACGTCATGCCACGGTTCAAATAACCGGCAACCGAGATAACGGCCGAATGGAGACTGACGTCCTCGAGAAATCTACCAATTTGGTCAGGCCAGGCTGCCACTGAAGGATTCACCATGCTCCACAGCACCCACCGCATTCTGACCACGCACACCGGCAGCCTGCCCCGACCGCCGGCGTTGACCGCCCTGTACGCGCGGCGTGCGGCGGGTGAAACGGTGGACCCCGCCGCGATCGAAAGCGAGGGCAAGGCTGCCACTCGCCATGTCGTGCGCCAGCAAATCGCATCCAGCATCGACGTCGGCAATAACGGCGAGCAGCAGCGGGAGGCGTTCTTCCTTTACGTCCGCCACCGCATGACCGGCTTCGGCGGCACCTGGACCCGGCGTCCTGTCGCCGACCTCACCCACTATCCCAAGTATCAGGCCTGGGCCGCCGCGGCCGATGGCGCGCGGCCCTCGGTCAGCAATCGCGGCGTGATGCCTTCTGCCACCGGTGCGGTGACATATATCGATCCTGCGCTGGTCGAGGCGGAGTGCGACGAATTCCAGGCGACAATGGATGAGATCGGTGCGCCGGGGTTTCTCGAGCCGTTCATGACCGCCCCCTCCCCCGGCATCATCGCCGCCGCGATGCGCAACGAACATTACGATACCGAGGCGGCGTATCTGGCTGCTCTGGGCCGCGCATTGCAGGTCGAATACGAGGCGATCGTGCGGCACGGCTTCCTGTTGCAGATCGACGCGCCGGACCTTGCACTGGAACGGCACATTACGTACCAGGATCAACCGGTGTCGGCGTTCCTTGATTTCGCCGAACGTGTGGTGGCAACGATCAATGACGCTCTGGTGAACATTCCCCGCGATCGGGTGCGTATCCATGCCTGTTGGGGCAACTATGAAGGACCGCATGATTGCGACGTGGCGATGGCAGAAATCCTGCCGGCGATCAGTAAAGCCCGTGTCGGTGGCTGGGTTTTACCGATTGCCAATCCGCGGCATCAGCACGAGTACCGGTGTTTGAAGGATCTGCCGCTGGATGACGGTCAGGTGGTGGTCGCCGGCGTGATCGATCCGTTGACCAACTTCATCGAGCATCCCAAGGTGGTGGCGGACCGGTTGGAGAACGTGGCGCGGGTGATTGGCGATCCGTCCCGTTTGCTGGCGGGTACGGATTGCGGGTTCGACACTTCCGCTGGACGAGGCCGGGTGACCGAAGACGTGGTGTGGGCGAAGCTGGCGGCGATGGCAGTGGGCGCGAAGATCGCCTCGCGGCGGTTGGGAATGGGCTGACAAACCGCTCGACCACTCGGGCTGGGTCGTCTTCGTTGTTGCCATAATCCCTCGGTCGGCCTATATCAACCAGTCAAATCGACCAATCGTTTTTATGGGTGCCCGCCATGCGCGAAGTTCAGGCCTCTGAAGCCAAGACCCACCTCCCCCAACTTCTCGACGAGGTGGAGCGCGGCGAAACCCTGGTGATTACCCGCCACGGCCGTGCGATCGCGCGGATCATTCCCGAGACGCAAAGACGACAGGAGGAAATCGACAAGGCGATCGAAAATATGAAGGCGCTTCGAAAGCGCACCGCGAAGGTCACCGTGGACGAGATCCTTTCCGCTCGCCATGAGGGTCACAAATACTGATGCCCTTTGTTCTCGATGCTTCGGTTGTGGCATGTTGGGCATTGGATGACGAGGACGATTGTGTCGCTGACCTGACATTCGAGCGAATTCGCACCGACGAAGCGCGTGTGCCCGCGCTGTGGTGGTTCGAAGTCCGGAATATTCTCGTTGTGAACGAGCGCCGCAACCGATTGACCGAGACGGCAACGGCGGCGTTCTTGCGTGAACTCGCGCAAATGCGCGTGTTGGTCGATCGATCACCTGATGAAACCGACGTTCTCACGCTCGCCCGCCGGCATCGGCTAAGCGTTTATGATGCGAGCTACCTGGAACTCGCGCGGCGGGGTGATATTGCACTGGCGACGCTCGACAAAGAGCTGGCGGCTGCCGCATCATCGATCGGCGTACATCTGCTGGGAAGCACCGCCGGATGACAAGTCGCTCGGCAGCCAAACCAAGAATAACGCCCGCAGGCGATGGCGGGATCGACGGACAGGGCACACTGTCACTGAACAAACTCCTTTCCATCAAGGCTTTGTTTCAGTGCAAGAAGTACCAGGGGTCGGTTTCGGTGCAGCATGTCCGTAACTTTCAGGGAGCCATGGCCGGCCGCGCTGAATACGGCCTTATCATCACCACCGGACATTTCACAGCGGAGGCGCGGCGAGAGGCGACACGGGACGGCGCGCCAACCGTCGAACTCATTGACGGCGTTAAGCTGGTCTCGCTTTCAGAGGACCTGCAGCTCGGCGTTCGCCCAATTCAAACCTACGAAGTCGATGAAACATTCTTCGACGGTTTTCGTTTAGAGGGGCGGTCAGACCCGCGCTCGACGCGTCAAACTGGCGGCACTTAGGCCGCCGCCGGCCCCCATGCCAACTCAAATCTCCCTGATCTGCACCACCACCTTGATCGCGTCCTCGATCCGCTCGCGGGCGTAACGGATTGCCGTCGGCACTTCACCAAGCGGAAAGCTGTGGGTATGGATCAGCTTGGCATCGAAGCGCTTCTGCGCCATCAGGGCCGCCGCACGATGCGTCGCACTCCGGCCCTCGCCACGGATGCCGAACAAATAGATGTTGTTGCGGACGATATGCGCCAGATCGACCGGCACTGCCTCATGTGGAAACGCCGCGAGGCAAATCCGCCCACCGCGATTGACCATCCTGGCGGCTTCGTTCACTGCATTGGCAGCGCCTGAGCACTCCAGTACATACTGCACGCCCTTCCCGCCGGTGATGCGTTGCACCGCCGCCACCGGGTCCTCGCGGCCGATATTGATTGTCGCGTCGGCGCCGAGCAACCGTCCCATCTCCAACCGTTTGTCCCGCGTTCCGGTCAATATCACCGGCTGCGCTCCCAGAGCCTTCGCCACCGCAACGCCCATCAATCCGATCGGTCCCGGGCCGACCACCACGACGCCTTCTCCCGCGATGATCCCGCCCATCACGTCGAGGCCATACATCGCAGTGCCGGCAGTGACGATCAGCGTCGCCTCGGCGTCGCTCATTTCATCGGGAATATGCACCATGGTGTTGACGTTGTTGACGGCATATTCGGCAAACCCGCCGTCGGTACTGAAGCCGTTGGCGCGATGGCCTTTGGCGCGGAAACCATAATTGAGGCAGGAGGTGTACATGCCTTCGCGGCAGCGCTGGCAACGGCCGCATCCAGCGTGGACCTCCACGGCCACGCGATCGCCGATCTGAAATTCGTCCACGGTCGGACCAAGTTTGACCACCGTCCCCATATACTCATGGCCCGGCGTAAAGCCTTTGTTGAACGGCAATTCGCCATCGATCATCGCCGGCAGCCCATGGCTGAGGATCTCGATGTCGGTTGCGCAAACGGCGATGGCGTCAACGCGCACCAGCACCTCGGCCCGGCCAGGCTCAGGGACCGGTTTTTCGACCATCGACAGTTGCTCGGGATCGCCGAGCACCCAGGCCTTCATGGTCGGCGGAATGGTGAATTCGTTGCCACCCTGCCGGGTCGCGCCGCCTTGTGTTGAAGCCATGACGAACGTCCTTTACTGCCGCCTGGTCGTGATGTTCAGAGGGTTTGCCCACCCGGTCAACAGACGCCAACGGCCCGCATTCAGATCAATGCAGCGGACCGCCTTCGATGGTGATCCGGTGCATCAACCGCCGTTGCCCCTGGTAGTCGTTCAGCGCGTAATGCCAGGTCGAGCGGTTGTCCCAGAACGCCAACGACCCATTCTGCCATTGCAGGCGACAGGTGAACTCCGGCCGTGCCGCATGCTGAAACAAAAAGCGCAGCAAAGGTTGCGATTCCTCCGCCGTCCAACCCTCAAAGCGCAGCGTGAAACCCGGATTGACGTACAGCACCCGCCGGTGGCTCTCCGGATGTGTGATTACCACCGGGTGAATCGCGTCCTGGGTTGCCAGCTCAGGATTGCCGATACGGCCTTGCATGGCCGGCCGTTCGATACCGAATACGTGCCGGCTGGAGTGTACCGCACGAAGCCCGGACAAAGTTTGTTTCAGCCCGTCCGATAGTGCGTCGTAGGCCGCGTACATGCTGGCGAACATCGTATCGCCTCCGCATGGCGGCACCTCGCGCGCGTACAGCATCGAACCCAGAGCCGGGTGATCATCATAACTGTGATCGGTGTGCCAGCCGCCGCCAATATTCGCCGTCTGGTCAGGTTCTTTCGACACCAAAGCAATCTCCGGATAACCATCGGCATAGGCGAAGAAGCGATTGACGTTGATCTCGCCAAAACGGCGAGCGACGGCAATATGTTGTTCCGGCGTCAACGTCTGATTGCGGAACACGACAACGCCATACTCGGCCAACGCGCCGCGGATCCCGGCAACCGTTGCATCGGACAAAGCGCCTTCGAGGTCGACCCCGCCGATTTCGGCACCAATGGTGCCAGACATTGGACGAATTACCAGGTGATTGCTGAGCAACGCCGCCTCCCTCGATAACCGGAAGACGGTGCCACGCCGGGAAGCGATTTGCCAGGGAGCGATTCAGCCAATCATTTGGAACCCGTGCAGTGCATCCGCCACCCGCTGCATCACGCTGGCCCAATCTCCCGGCGTCGTCTGCCGAAACAGGCGCATGGTTGGATACCATGGGCTGTCATCCCGGTCCCTACCCCACCGCCAGCAGGCATCGTGGCGGCTCAGCATCCAGACCGGTTTGCCAAGAGCGCCGGCCAGGTGGGGGACAGCGGTGTCGACGGCGATAATCAGGTCCAGTGCGGCAACCAACGCCGCCGTGTCGGCAAAGTCGGTCAGGCGAGTGGCGACGTCGATCAACGGAAACGGCGCAGTCTCGAGTTGGGCCGCCGGAGGGCCAAGCTGTAACGACACGAACACGTGGTCCGACACCGCACCAAGGGGCGCCATCTGCGCCAGCGCCATCGATCGCCGCCGATCGATGGCTGCTGCGTGCGGTTGTTGCGGGCGGCTCGCGCCAGCCCAGACCAAACCGACCCTCAATCCCGGAGCGCCGGAGGCTGTTTTGCCTGGCGACGGGACGATCGAATGCCATGCGGCGACCGCATCCGGATCTGCCGCAAGGTAAGGAACCTGCCAGGGGATGGTTTGCTCGGTCGTGCCAAACGCCCAAGGCAGGCTCATCAGCGGGCAATGCAGGTCGAACGTAGGCAGTGCGTCGTCTTGCGACACCACCTGGTCGACGCCCGGGAGCGACCCCATCAGGCGGGTGAGCGTCGCCGGCACCGCCAGGATGACGCGTGCGCCAAGGCCGGCGACCATTGGGGCATAACGGCAGAATTGCAGAACATCGCCAAAACCTTGTTCGCCCAGAAGCAGGATGGTTTTCCCGGCGAGCGGCGCCGCGCCTGTCCACCGTGTCTCGGCCGGCAATTGGGGTAACGAGACCAGTGGCTGGACGCGCCAGCGGGCCTCGTACCACCGCCAGCCTTCCTTCAGCCGGAATTGCGTCAGCAGAATCATCCCGAGGTTGACTGCTGCCTCGGGGTAATCGGGATTGGCTGCAAGGGCGTCACGGCAGACTGCTTCGGCCGCGTCCAGCCGACCCAGTTCGGCCAGTGCCAAAGCGAGGTTGTTGCAAACCCGGGCTTCATCGGCACCAAGCCCCCGGGCTCGGCGGTACAGCGCCGCCGCCTCCTCCAGGTGGCCCAGAGACTGCCGGATAACGCCGAGGTTGAGTGTGGCGTTGGCATGATCGGGCTCAAGGCGAAGCACAGCGCGAAAATGGTTCTCCGCCTCGGACAAGGCATTCAAAGCATGCAGGGCGATGCCGAGATTGTTGAGCGCTTCGACGTTGTCCGGATCGATGCGGAGGGCCTGGCGTTCGCACTCGATGGCCTCCGCCGCCCGCCCTTCCTGCAGGATGGTCAGGCCGAGATTGGACCAGGAGTCGGGGCGTTCGGGGGCAAGAGCGAGCGCGGCTCGGTAGAAGGTTTCCGCCTCAACGCGACGACCCGAATTCTGCAGGTCGACCGCAACGGCATGACAGAGGTCGGCGTCGATTGTGAAGGGCGGCTCGCCCTCGGACGCTTTGCTGAGCGGTGAGTCGGCTGGATCGCCGACCCAGGTCAGTAAGATTTCGTCCGATGCGTCCTGCGGCGAGAGGTGAGACAGGGTGGAGTTTGGCGTGTCTGAATCCATGCCCCTATCAGGGCACGGACTTAAATCCGCGCCAACACCTCATCGCGGAATTTCTTCATTTCGTCGATCGCCTTGTCGGTGTCGCGCCCCTCAAAGTCGAAATCCATCGCGGTGACGCCCACGTCGCGCAATGCGGCGATGTCCTCGATCACATGGGCGATCGAGCCGGTAAACAGCTTGCGACATCCATCGGAGGCGAGCGGTGCTGGTTGGCCGTGGCGCTTAATGCGGTAGGCGATACCGATCCTGGCCGGATCGCGGCCGACCTGTCGGGTCAGATCGCGAAGCTTCGCAATCCCGGCCTGCAACCTCGGCAAGGTGTCGAGCATGTTGGCCTTGTTACTGCCGATCGGATACCAGACATCGCCCACACGGGCGGCGCGGCGCATGGAGGGGCCGGTTTCGCCGCCGACCCAGATCGGCGGGTGCGGTTGCTGCACCGGTTTGGGATCGACCAGCAAACCATCGATGTGGGTGTATTTGCCGGCGAAGGTGACGTGCTTCTGGGTCCAGACGGCGCGGAACGCATCGAGGTATTCGTCGGTGACGGCACCGCGTTCCGCGAACGGCGTGGTGGCGACGGCGTCGATCTCCACTTTCTGCCAGCCGGCACCGATGCCGACGTCGAGACGCCCATTGGACAGCACGTCGATGGTGGTCAGCATCTTGGCGGCCAGGATGGCGGGCCGATGCGGCACCACCATCACCGCGAGCACCAGCCGGATTTTGGTGGTTTTGGCGGCAATCCAGGCAGCCGCGGTCAATTGTTCCATGCGATGGCCGGGATCGGGGGAGTAGAATTCGCCTGACTCCGAATAAGGGTAACCGGGGACCGTCACATCGGGCAACGCGATGTGGTCGGTGAGAGTGAGGTAGTCGAAGCCGAGTTCCTCGCCGAGCTGGGCGACGCGGGCCATATCGGTGGCTGTGGCCATCGGGCCGGAGATCGGAAGGTTGAAGCCGATGAGCATGCAGGGGCCTTTGCCGGACGCGGTGAAAATTCGCCTCAGGTGATAGACGAGACTGAGTACTGGGCAAGGGGGTGCCCATTCAACCCGACAACCCACCGATGTCGCCACCGTCACCTGCGATCGTGGCTGCATTGCTTGTTTGCGCCACTTGGGTAGATGATTTCCTCAAACGCCCCGCCAGGAGGAAAGCCATGCAAATCACCGCCGCCGTATTTCGAGAGGTGCACCAACCGCTGACCATCGAAACCATCGATATCGATGAACCGCGCGGCCGTGAGGTGCTGGTCCGCACCGTTGCCACCGGGGTTTGCCACAGCGATCTGCACATCGTGGACGGCCTGGGCCGCTTCAACCTCGACCGGCCCTTCGTACTCGGTCACGAGGGGGCCGGCGTGGTCGAAGCCGTGGGCGACGACGTTACCGCGGTGCGCAAAGGCGACCACGTCGTTGCCTGCCTGTCCGGCTTCTGCGGCAATTGCCCGCAATGCCTCAGTGGCCATCCCAACGTTTGCACCGGCGGCATCGTCGGACGGGAAAATCGGCTGTCACAAAATGGCCAGCTGTTCCAGCAGTTCGCGAATATCGCCAGTTATGCGTCGCACATGCTGCTGCACGAGAATTCGCTGGTGCGGATCGATCCGGATCTGCCGCTCGACCGGGCCGCTCTGGTTGGTTGCGGCGTGCTGACCGGGGTCGGCGCGGCGCTACGCAGCAGCGGATTGCAGGCGGGCCAGACCGTCGCCGTGTTCGGCTGTGGCGGCGTCGGACTGTCCATCGTGCAGGGCGCGCGGATTGGCGGCGCGCGCCAGATCATTGCGGTCGATCAGTTCGACTCCAAACTGGAAATGGCGAAAGCCGTCGGCGCCACCCACACCGTCAATTCGACCCAGGACGACGCGGTCAAAGCCGTGCGTGCACTGAGCAAAGGCCTTGGCGTCGATCACGCGTTTGAGGCGGTCGGTCTGTCCGTGCTGTGCCGCCAGGCGATCGAGAGCCTGGCCGTGCGCGGCACCGCAACGATCGTGGGCGTGCTGCCGCCCGACGCAAAGATCGAGTTCCCGTGGCTGGCGATCCGACCGGAGTGCAAAGTGCAAACCTCGCGCATGGGATCAAACCAGTTCCGCACCGATATTCCGAACTACCTGGAGTTCTATCGCCAGGGCCGTTTGGACCTCGACTCGATGATCTCCCGCCGCGGCGTACTCGGCGACATCAACGATGCGTTCCGGGCGATGAAAGCCGGGGAAGTGGCACGGTCGGTGCTGCTGTTCGACTGATCTCGCGAGAACGTCAGAGGCATCATAGACTATCGGCCATGGCCAACACCCCTTTCCTGCTACGCGACGATCAGGACGGCATCGCCACGCTGACCCTGAACCGCCCGCAGACTCGCAACGCTTTGTCCATCGATCTCATGGAGGCGCTCGACACCGAACTGGTGTCGATCGCTTCCGACCCAACCACGCACGTTGTCGTTATCGCCGCGGTCGGTCCGGCGTTCTGCGCCGGGCACGACATGCGGGAGATGCGCGCCTCGCCGACCCGCGAGGCGTACGAAGCGGTGTTCGCACTGTGCTGCCGCCTGATGCAGCGCATCGTCAGCGTGCCGAAACCGGTGATTGCGCGGGTGCACGGCGCTGCCTCCGCGGCCGGCTGCCAGTTGGTCGCCACTTGCGATCTCGCCATCGCCGGCGAATCCGCCCGCTTCGCGACGCCCGGCGTCAATATCGGCCTGTTCTGCTCGACCCCGATGGTCGCTCTCAGCCGCGCCGTCGGCCGCAAGGCGGCCATGGAAATGTTGCTGACCGGCGAGCCGATCGACGCCCATCGCGCCCGCGAAATCGGCCTCGTGAACCGCGTCGTCCCTGATCGCGAACTCGACGCGGCGGTCACCGGTCTGGCCTGTCAAATTGCCGGCAAAAGCCCCCTCACCCTGGCCATCGGCAAGGAAGCATTCTATCGCCAGGCCGAACTCGATCTGGCCGCCGCCTACGCTCTGACCGCCAAGGTCATGACAAGCAACATGCTGGCCCATGATGCTGAAGAAGGGATCGATGCGTTCCTGGAAAAACGTCCGCCGATCTGGACCGGGACTTGATCCGCTCGCGTTCCGGGCTCAACTACGCAGGCCATGAGAGACCCATACGAAATTCTCGGCCTGACACGCGACGCCGACGAGGCGGCGATCAAAGCCGCCTACCGCAAACTCGCCAAGCGGCATCACCCTGACCTGCATCCGGGCGACAAGAAGGCCGCGGAACGGTTCCAGGAACTGAACAACGCCAATGACCTGCTATCGGACCCCGAACGCCGTGCCCGCTTCGATCGCGGTGAGATCGATGCCGA
>Ga0187867_10001612_pt1 | contig 19465 bp, 15 predicted proteins | sample June2016WEW_13_1_FD_132976 | JGI IMG/M metagenome (GOLD analysis project Ga0187867, IMG submission 132976) | Peatland microbial communities from SPRUCE experiment site at the Marcell Experimental Forest, Minnesota, USA - June2016WEW_13_10 | ecosystem: Environmental > Terrestrial > Soil >...
ATCGCCGATCTCCTGGTGAAGAGCCGGCGGGCCAATTCCCGCCCACTTTTTCGTTTTGCCGCCAATGTGTGAAGAAACCGTTGAGCGGAAATCGTCTTCTCGCGATGATTCCCGGCTTTTCATTCTGATAGCGATATCCATGGAATCGCCCGACCCATTCGGTATCAATTATCATCCACCAAACTTCGGGCCGACAGTTTATAGACCGTGCCACGGCTCGATCGCTATCGGCAACCTGTCGCGACCATGAACGCTGTCGGATCAATCCGATGCCGCTCAGGCAAGGTCAGAAAAAGTCGTTCTGTCACCCTATCAAAACCGCGGTGGCCCCAGCCGAATGTCCGATATATGACGACCCGCCCGGCGGACCTGGTTACGCCGATCCCCCGCCCTTCATGACGTTCCAACGTCGGTGGACCGGAGCAGGGCCCCACTCTGCCGTCAGACATTCCACCGATAACTCCAAAGCTTAGTGTGCTATTGCTTTCCCGCACCGCGCCCCCAACCTACCCCACCCGAAACAGCTGCTCCGCTCCCCCGCCCAGGAGACCCCTCGCCAATGAACCATCTGGACCGCCTGTCCGACCTGATCGCCCGCGCCCGCGCCGCCGGAGCCGATGCCGCCGACGCCGTCCTGGTCGCGGGCACCTCTCTCTCGGTCGCCCGCCGCCTCGGCCGGACCGAGCATGTCGAGCGGTCCGAAGGTCAGGATCTTGGCCTACGCGTGTTCATCGGCAAGAAAGCCGCCATCGTCTCCGCCACCTCCATCGACCCGGCGGGCTTCGCTGCGCTGGCCGAACGAGCCGTCGCCATGGCCAAGGTCGTTCCCGAGGACCCCTACACCGGCCTCGCCGAGACCGCCGCGCCGCCGGACACCCAGGACCTCGACATGGTGGACCCGGCCGAACCCTCCGCCGAGGACCTGGTCGCCCGCGCCGCGATCGCCGAGGATGCTGCCATGTCGGTGCCCGGCATCACCAACTCCGAGGGCGCCGACGCCGGCTACAGCCGTGGCGAGATCTTCCTGGTGACCTCAGCCGGGTTCGCCGGCCATCGCGTGGGCACCAGCCACTCGATCAGCGCCACCGCGCTGGCTGGCGAGGGCACCGGCATGCAGCGTGATTACGACTACGACTCCAAGGTTTATCTGGCCGACCTCGACGACCCTGCCACGATCGGTCGCAGTGCCGCCCACCGGACGCTGGCGCGGCTCAACCCGATCCGGCCGAAGACAGCGAAATTGCCAGTGGTGTACGATCCCAGGGTGGCGACCTCGCTGCTCGGCAGCCTAATGGGCGCGATCAACGGCGCGTCGGTTGCCCGCGGCACCAGTTTCCTCAAGGAGAAACTGAGTCAGAAGATCTTCGCCTCCGGCATCTTTGTGCACGACGATCCGCGCCGGATACGTGGCCCACGTTCCCGGGTGTTCGACGGCGAGGGCACGCCGACCAAAGCCCGTGCCCTGATCGAGGACGGCGTGCTGACCACCTGGCTGCTCGACAGCCGTTCGGCGCGGCAACTGGGCATGGTGTCAACCGGCCATGCGTCGCGCGGCACCAGCGGGCCGCCATCGCCGTCGTCCTCCAACCTGTGGCTGGCTGCCGGGACGATGACGCCCGACGAACTGATGGCCGACATCAAACTCGGGCTCTACATCACCGAGATGATGGGCGGCGGGGTGAACGGGGTCACCGGCGATTACAGCCGGGGTGCGTCAGGTTTCCTGATCCGCGACGGCAAGCTGGCCGAGCCGGTGGCGGAAATCACCGTCGCCGGCCACGCGCTCGAGATGTTCGCCAGCCTGACCCCGGCCAATGACCTGGTGTTCCGCCGCGGCACCGACTCGCCGACGGTGCGGGTCGAGGGGTTGACGATGGCAGGCGCCTGACCGCCCCTCTTGCCAGCGATCCGGCGCGCCACCAAATAGGGAACGTTTCAACAACAAAGCGAAACACCAATGGTTGGCCTGCGTTCACGTCTGCTTCCCGCCGCTACTGCGGTGTTACTGCTGCTGGCACCCGCCATCGCCGATGCGCGTTTGGGCGGCGGGAGTTCCATGGGCAGCCGCGGCAGCATGACGTTCTCCGCGCCGCCCTCTACCCGCACCGCACCGGGCTACGTTGCGCCAATGCAGCGCACACTGACGCCGAATTCACCCTCGCCTGGCTACCCGGCACCGGGCTACGCCACGCCGGGCTACGGCCAGCGGTCGCCGTTCATGTCCGGCCTTCTGGGCGGGCTGATCGGCGCCGGCATCGGTGGTATGCTGTTCGGCGGCGGATTCTTTGGCCACGGCCTGGGCTTTGGCGGGTTCCTCGGGTTCCTGCTGCAGATTTTCCTGATCGTAATGATCGGCCGCTTCCTGTGGCGGCGGTTCATGGGCGGCCAGTCGGTGTTCGCCGGCGGCCCCGGCCTCTACGCGCGGAGTGGCCCGCCTGATGGCATGAAGGGAAGGTCACCGCCGCCGCGCCCCTCCGGTGGGCCGCCCGTGGCGATCACTCAGGCCGACTTCCGGGAGTTCGAGCAACTGCTGCAAGCCGCCCAGGCTGCCTGGAGCGCCCGCGACCTGAACGCTCTGCGCGGCATGGCGACGCCCGAAATGGTCGGCTACTTCTCCGAGCAATTATCCGACCTTGCGAGCCGGGGTGTGAGCAACACGGTCACCGACGTTCGCCTCGAGTCAGGCGACTTGGCGCAGTCATGGGCGGAGGCGGGACGCGAGTATGCGACGGTGGCGATGCGGTTCTCGATGATCGACGTCACGCGCGACGGTGCTGGACGAGTGGTGGACGGCAGCGTTGCCGAACGCGTGCTGGTGACCGAGGTCTGGACGTTCGTGCGGGCGCGTGGCGGTCATTGGATCCTGTCGGCGATCCAGCAGGCAGGGTAGGAGCCGACCCCGCGCCAGACTGCGGTTGCCATGTCGGTCCCCCGGCGATAGCTGAGGCAAAAGCTTCACAGGAGCGCGAAATGACCGCCCTTGACCCCATTCCCTACACCGACGCGAAGCTTCGCCGCATTCTGTCGAGCGTGCGCACCATCGCCATGGTCGGCGCCAGTTCGAATTGGAACCGGCCGAGCTACTTCGTGATGAAGTATCTGCAAGGCAAAGGCTACCGCGTCATCCCGGTCAATCCCGGCACCGCCGGCCAGCAGCAACTGGGCGAGAAGATTTATGCCTCGTTGCGCGACATCCCCGACAAGATCGACATGGTCGACATCTTCCGCGCCTCCGATCAGGTCGGTCCGATCGTCGACGACGCCATCGCCATCGGGGCCAAGGTCGTCTGGATGCAGTTGGGCGTGCGCAACGACGCCGCCGCCGAAAAAGCCGAGGCGGCCGGCATTGAAGTCGTCATGAACCGCTGCCCCAAGATCGAATTCGGCCGTCTGGGCGGGGAACTGTCGTGGAGTGGTGTCAATTCCGGCATCATCCGCAATCGCGCCGCCCAAGCCCCGACCGACCGGCGCAGCAAGCCGCAACCGTTGCCCGCGGCCAATATCAGTTACGGGTTCGAGACCAGGGCGATTCACGCCGGCGCCTCGCCCGATCCCACCACGGGTGCACGGTCTACGCCGATCTTCCAGACCACAGCTTATGTTTTCGACGATGTCGAGCACGCCGCCTCATTATTCAACCTGCACAATTTCGGCTACATTTACTCGCGGTTGAACAATCCGACCGTGTCGGTTCTGGAGGAACGCATCGCCAGCCTGGAAGGCGGCCGCGCTGCGGTTGCTGCCGCCACCGGCCACGCTGCGCAGTTCCTGGTGTTCGCCACGATGTTGGAACCCGGCGACGAGTTCCTGGCCTCGCGCGCGCTATACGGCGGCTCACTGACGCAGTTCGGATTGAGCTTCAAAAAGCTCGGCTGGCACTGCCATTTCGTCGATCCATTGGACCCGGAGAATTTCCGCCGCGCACTGACGCCGAAGTGCAAAGCGATCTTCGTGGAAAGCCTGGCGAACCCCGGAGGCATCGTCGTCGATATCGCCGCGATCGCGGACATCGCCCATTCCGTGGGAATTCCGTTGATTGTGGATAATACGCTGGCGTCACCATATCTGTGCCGGCCGATCGAGTGGGGTGCCGACCTGGTCACCCACTCCACCACCAAGTTCCTTGGCGGACACGGCAATTCTATGGGCGGTATGGTGGTGGAGTCCGGCAAATTCGACTGGGCGGCGAGCGGCAAATTTCCGTCGCTGACCGAGCCGGAACCGGCCTATCACGGACTGCGGTTCTACGAGAATTTCGGTGATTTCGCGTTTACCACGAAGGCGCGCGCCGTGGCGTTGCGCGATTACGGGCCGACGATGGCGCCGATGAACGCATTCCTGACCATCACCGGCACCGAAACATTGCATATCCGCATGGAGCGGCACTGCGAGAACGCGCAAAAAGTTGCTGAATTTCTGGCCGCGCACGATAAGGTTGCCTGGGTGTCGTACGCCGGACTTGAAACGAGTCCGTATCGCGCGCTGGCGCGGAAATACATGCCGAAGGGGGCCGGATCAGTGTTCACCTTCGGCATCAAAGGCGGCTTCGATGCCGGCGTGAAACTGGTTGAAAATGTGGGGATCTTCTCACATCTGGCGAATATCGGCGATACCCGCAGTTTGATCCTGCACCCGGCCTCCACGACGCACCGGCAGTTGACCGACGAACAACGTCTGGCAGCGGGAGCCGGTTCCGACGTGATCCGGCTGTCGATTGGGCTGGAGACAGCGTCAGATCTGATCGCCGACCTGGATCAGGCGTTGGCCGCGGCGTGAACCGGATCGGCTGGAATGTATTGGCGCGTGATATCTTGAGGAACCCTGTCATTGCGAGCGAAGCGAAAGCAATCTCGACGTCCACTGATGCAGATTGAGGCGCTTCACTCGCAATGACAGGGGAGACAGGCCTTTAAGGGTCCGCACCAAGCCGCTTCAAACCGTCCAATGCGAGTTGCATGTGGGTATCAAGAGCCAACGCCGCGCGATAGTCGGCAATCGCACCGTCGTGTCGGCCGAGCCGCTCATAAATCTCCGCTCGGGTCTCCAGACTGGCGGCATTCGTTGGTGCCAGCGCTACGGCTTTCTCGGCGTCGGGCAGGCCTTTGGCGTCTTCACCTTTCAAATGGTAGGTCCAGCCACGCTCATTGTACGCCCTGAAGTCGTCCGGTCTGAGCGCAACCATCTTGTCGCAATCTGCGATCGCTTTGTCGAACAGGCCTTGTTTGGCATAGGCGCTGCATCGATTACCATAGGGCTCGGCGAAATTGGCTTGCAGTTCGACGGCCTGGGAGAAGTCCGCGATGGCGTCGTCGAGGTGCCTCGCCCGGCTTCTGGCTATACCGCGTTCGTTGTAAAGAAACGCGCGCTTCGGATCGAGAGCGATCGCCTGCGTGAGATCGGCGATCGCCGGCTCCGCCATGCCTTTCATGATATAGGCATCGCTGCGCGCATCGTAAGCTTCGGCGAAATCCGGCTTCAGGGTAATCGCCTTGGTGGCATCGGTAATGGCGTCGTCCTCACGGCCGTTCGTTCTGAATACGTATGAACGGTGGCTGTATGCGGCAGCGAAATCCGGTTTGAGCGCGATCGCCTTGTTAAAATCGGCGATAGCCTCATCAGTCAACCCCTTTTTTACGTATTCCCGACCACGATTGTCATAGGCCGATGCGAAATCGGGCGCGAACGTGATCGTTTTTGTGTAGTCGGCGATAGCCTGGTCAAACTGCCTTTTGCGGCTGTACACCACGCCGCGATTGTTGTAAGCGATTGCGTTTTTTGGATCGAGCGCAATCGCCTGATTGAGATCCATCAGAGCCTGATCGTTTTGGCCTTTACTGAGCCAGGCGAAGCCGCGATTGGAAAATGCCATAGCCTGAACCGCCTGGGTCTCGTGCCCGGACTCGAGCAAAGCCGTACACCCTGAGATCTTCAGGTCAAGATTGTTGCCGCGGCAGTTCACCGAGTTTCCGAGACTGCCAAAGACCCAGCTGAACAGCCAGGCCAGAAGTGTCAAAATCAATGTCATGCGCGGTCATCCATCCGGCAGTCGCCAGACATCCAGATAACCACGGATTTTGTTACAAATTTGTAAACGACCGGACCGCGCGGTGCTACCCTACCACGACCTGGATTGGCGCCCGCGCATTGGTCACCGACGTCACGCCGCAGCCGAACGGATCGCCATCGGTCTGCGCCGGAACCGGCTCATTGCTGATGAAATCAACCCGATTGGCCCGCACCCGCCGCACGCCTGGCGCATGGCCCAGAAGATTCAGCGGCAACGCGGCACCATACATCATCGCCGCGCCCGGCCCGCCGCAATCGAACATGACGACGGAAAACCCCGGCTCACCCGGAACCGCGTCCGTTGCCAGCCGGAAACGTCCTCCATATAACCGGCCTTTCGACACGATCACGCTCGCCGCCTGCGTCTCCACCTCATCAAGGCGCATCCGGATTGGCGGATACGAGTACCGTGTCACCTCGGCCATCGAGCGCAACACGTAAGCGCCCTTGCCGAGCAGTTTCTTCATCGGAAACGTCACTCGTTTCACGACATGCGCATCGAACCCAACGCCCAGCATCTGGACGAACAAACGGTTGCCGTGCGTTGAAGTCGCGAGGCCGGGCCACAGCGTTGTCGTGCGCCCGAACGCCAGCGCCGCCGCCACTGCTTTTGGTGAAAACGGCAACCCCAGTTCGTGCGCCAGCACATTGGCTGTGCCAAGTGGAATGACGCCGAGCCGCGCGCTGGTACCCATCAACCCGTTGGCGACCTCGGCGATCGTGCCATCGCCGCCGGCCGCAACGACCATTGGTTCGCCGCGTTTCACCGCCTCCAAGGTCAGCGATTCGGCATGGCCCGCCCGACAGGTCTCGGCGAGTTCCAGCCGTACGCCGTTCGCCGCCAGCACATCCAGCACGCGCCAAAGCAAATGGGCGCGCCGTCGCCCGGCGACCGGATTGAACACGATGACCATCCAGGCGTAGCCTTTCGAGAGCCGGCGCGAATCCAACTACCGACTGCAACATAAGGTTGTATTGTTGCCACGATTGCGCGTCGCTTTCATGACGATTTCATGACAAACGTATGACTTTGCAATGCCGTGTGGATTTTACGGCTCGTCATCGAATCTTCACTGACGCAACACGATGCGGGCGGTATGTGCTCCCCATTAATGAACGCGCCCCTCCTCTCCAGGCCTGGATTCGGTGCCCGCACCGAGTACCGGAGCATCTTCATCTCCGACACCCATTTAGGGACCAGGGGATGCCGCGGCGATTTTCTCGCCGATTTCCTTCGTCGTACCACCGCACAGCATTTATTTTTGGTCGGTGATATTATCGACGGCTGGCGACTGCGGAAATCGTGGTACTGGGATGAACATCACGACGACGTGCTGCGGCAAATTTTATGTCACGCCCGCAGTGGCACGAAAGTCACTTACATCCCCGGTAACCATGATGAAATGTTTCGCTCCTGGTTGCCGGCCGGCGTCGATGTCAGCGGCATCCGGCTGTGCCTGGAAGCCGAGCATATCACCGCTGACGGCAAGCGCTTGCTGATCATCCATGGCGACGAGTTCGACAACGTCGTCCGCTATGCCAAATTCCTCGCCCTCCTTGGCGACTGGGCTTATACCACCGCGCTGGTGGTCAATCGCTGGTTCAATGCCGTGCGCCGCCGCCTGGGCATGCCATACTGGTCGCTGTCGGCATGGTTGAAGCTGCAGGTGAAGGAAGCGGTGAAAGCGATCGACCGGTTCGAATCAGCCTTGGCCGCCGAGGCGCATCGCCGTGGCTTCGACGGAGTTGTCTGCGGTCACATCCACCACGCTGAAATGCGCGAGGTCGATGGCATCATGTACATGAACGACGGCGATTGGGTCGAAAGCTGCACCGCCCTCGTCGAGCACCACGACGGTCGTATGGAACTCATCGACTGGGCTGCCCTGAACCGGCTGTCGTTCTTCGAGCCGCGTCAGACCAGGGTCGCGCAAGCTGCCTGACCTGGCCCCGATCGCAAACCGCATTGCGATGTTGCCCGCTGCTCCCTCACACCGCATCCTGATCGTCACCGACGCCTGGCATCCTCAGGTCAACGGCGTGGTGCGCACGATGACCACGGTCGTCAATGAACTGCGGGCGATGGGCCATGTCGTCGAGGTGATCGGTCCGGATCAGTTCCGCACCCTCCCTTGCCCCACTTATCCGGACATCGCGCTGTCGATCTTTCCCAGGCGCAAGCTGGTGCGAATGATTGAGGCGTTCCAGCCGGAAGCACTGCATATTTCCACCGAGGGTCCATTGGGCCTGGCCGCCCGTAGTTGGGCACGGCGCACCGGGTTTCGCTTCACGACTGCGTTCCACACCAGATTCGCCGAATATCTACAGGCACGAACCCGCATTCCCGTGCGGCCCGTCTATGCCTGGATGCGGCGGTTTCACGACGCCGGCGCCGGGACGATGGTTGCCACTCAGTCGCTGCGCGACGAACTCACTGCGCGCGGGTTCAGCCAGATCCGGGCGTGGTCGCGCGGCGTCGACCTGGACCTGTTCAAACCGGAGCCGCGGGAAGACTGGCAACAGCCCCGACCGGTGTTTCTTTATGTCGGCCGGGTTGCAGTGGAGAAGAATATCGGCGCCTTCCTCGATCTTGACCTGCCTGGCTCCAAGGTTGTTGTGGGCGGTGGTCCGCAGTTGGCCTCGCTGCGCCGGGACTATCCCGCGGTCACCTTCACCGGCCCACGCTACGGGGAGGCTCTGGCACGAGCCTATGCCGGCGCCGATGTGTTCGTGTTCCCGAGCCTGACCGATACCTTCGGCCTCGTAATCCTGGAGTCGCTGGCCTGTGGTACGCCGGTCGCAGCGTTTCCGGTGACCGGCCCCAAGGACGTGCTGAGCGGCGCTGTGGGCGGCGTCGGTGCCGTCAATTCGGACTTGCGCCAGGCCGCGTTGGACGCTCTGCACGGGGATCGTGCGGCCTGCCGCGCCCATGCTGAACGCTACTCCTGGCGCGCCTGCGCCGAACTGTTCCTGTCCCACCTGACACCGATGCGCGAGGCGTCGTAGGCGTCAGGAAGCGCGAGAGCTCCGCCCTCGGACCCGCCAGGGGAGCTCTGCTCCCCTGGACCCCTCGGCAAAGGGCGAGGCCCTTTGCAATCTGTCCATTGGTATTGTTTCTGAGGAGGGCCAACCGTGACCCTTCAAGGTCCGTATCGGCCCTCCTCAGAAACAATACCAAAATGAATGGTTCCAAGGGCCACTGCCCTTGGCGGAGGTCCAGGAGGCAGCGCCTCCTGGTCGGGGTCCGGGGCGGAAGCCCCGGCACTTCTTGACTCCCCCGCCGCCCTGCTCATTGATCGCCGGCGAACACGACGCGAGGAAACGATGGCCGCGAAATCCAAAGTGGTCCCCAGCTTTCGGGAGGCGGTAGCCGACATTCCCGACGGCAGCACCATCGCCTTTGGCGGTTTCGCCATGCCCGGGGTGCCGTATAATTTGATCCAGGCGCTGCTGGAGCAAGGCGCGAAACGCCTGACCCTGGTTGGCAACACCACCGGCGGCGCGCAACAGCCGCGCATGCCGGACATGGGAATGTTGGTGGAGAACGGTCAGGTCGCCAAAGTGATTTGCGCCTTCACCGCCGCCACTCGCCCGACCGATACGCTACCGTTCACAAAATATTACGAGTCCGGCGAGTGCGACGCCGAACTGGTGCCGCAAGGCACGTTGGCCGAACGTTTGCGCGCAGCCGGAGCCGGCATCCCGGCGTTTTACACCCCGACGGCGGTTGGCACCGAGCTCGCCGAGGGCCGCGAAACCCGTGTGATCAACGGCCGCGAGTATCTGCTGGAATACGCTCTACCGCTCGATTATGCGTTCATTCGCGCGCATCGCGCCGACGACTTCGGCAACCTGCAATTCCACCGCGCGCAACGCAACTTCAACCCGGTGATGGCGACCGCCGCTCGCTGCACGATCGTCGAGGTCGACGAACCGATCGTGACGTGCGGCGAGATCGATGCTGACGCGGTACATTGTTCCGGTTTGTTCGTGCAGCGGCTGGTGCGCGTGCCACCGCCACCCGAGGGCCTATGGCCCACCAAACGGCAGGAGCGACGCCGATGAGCGGAACCAAAGGCCTCAACCGCCAGCAGATGGCCGATCTGATCGCGCGGCAGTTCCAGGATGGCTGGGTGGTCAATCTCGGCGTCGGCATTCCGACCATGTGCTCGAACACCGATATCGGCGACACCGATATTGTCTATCACTCGGAAAATGGTGTCATCGGTTATGGTCCCGTGGCGGCCGAGGGGCACGAGGATCTGAACCTCGTTAACGCCGGCGGACAGAATGTGACGCTGAAACCCGGTGCTGCGGTGGTGCACCACGCCGATAGTTTCGGCATCATCCGAGGCGGCCACATCGATGTCACCGTGATGGGGGCGTATCAGGTGTCCTGCCGAGGCGATTTCGCCAACTGGAAATTGAAGGGCCAGAAGGGTGGCGGTATTGGCGGCGCGATGGATCTCGCTGCCTGCGCCAAACGTGTGTTCATCATTCTGGAGCACACCACGCGTGATGGTTCGTCGCGTCTGGTGCCACAGTGCGATCTACCGGTGACCGCTCGCGGCGTGGTGAAACTTGTTGCCACCAACTACGGTTTGTTCGAACCCGCCGGCGACGGCTTTCTGTTGCGCGAGATCGCTCCGGGGCTGACCGTGGACGAAATCCGTGCGGCAACTGCGACGAAGCTGACGGTGGCCGATCCATTGCCGGTGGTGCGGCTTGCGGGGTGAACGCCGATACGGTCTTCGCCCTTGCGTCAGGCGCGGGTCGTGCTGCCATTGCTATTTTCCGGATCAGTGGGCCGGATAGCGCCTCGGCGTTGACCGCGTTGTGCGGAACTCTGCCGTTACCGCGGCGCGCCGTGGTGCGGGCGTTGCGTGATACCAACGGCGAGGTGCTCGACCGTGCCGTGGTGCTTTGGCTACCAGGCCCGCAGTCGTACAGCGGCGAGGATTCCGCTGAACTCCATGTGCATGCCGGCCGCGCCGTGATGGACGCGGTTGCCGACAGGCTGGCCGCACTTGGGTTGCGTGCTGCCGAGCCGGGCGAATTTACCCGCCGTGCGTTCCTGAACGGCAAGTTGGACCTGGTGTCCGCCGAGGCGGTGCATGATCTGGTCGCCGCCGAAACGGATGCGCAACGGCGTCAGGCGCTGCGGCAACTGGAAGGTGCCCTGGGTATTTTGTATCGCGACTGGTCGGATCGTTTGCGCGGAGCCTTGGCGCGGCAGGAAGCGCTGATCGATTTTCCGGATGAGGACCTGCCACCGGAGGTCGAGGCCGACCTGTTGGCCTCGGTACGATCGTTGCGCCAGGAGATCGGCGTGCATCTCGACGATCGCCACCGTGGCGAAAAGCTCCGGGAGGGCCTGTGTTTTGCCATCACTGGTGCGCCCAATGTGGGAAAATCCTCGTTGATCAATGCGCTGGCGGAGCGCGACGTGGCAATTGTGTCCCCCACTCCCGGCACGACCCGTGACGCAATTGAAACGCGCATCGTTCTGGGGGGTGTCCCTGTCACGCTGGTCGACACTGCCGGGCTTCGTGACACCGCCGATCCGATCGAGGCCGAAGGCGTGCGGCGGGCGCGCGCAAGAGCCGCCGCTGCCGACCTTGTGCTGACAGTGGTGGAAGCGGGTTCACCGACCGTTTCCGAACCTGGCAGTTTGGTCGTTGTCAACAAATCCGATCTCTACCCGGAACGACGTGCTGATGTGCTGGCGATCAGTGCCCTGACGGGTGCCGGTCTGCCCGAACTACGGGACCGGTTGGCCGCTGAGGCAACCGCGTTGACTCAATCGAGCGGCCCCCCGCCGTTGACCCGCGCCCGCCATCGGACGGCGCTGGTTGCCGCCGCGCGCTGGATTGCGGAGGCCGAGGATGCGATTGAGCCGGAACTGCGTGGCGAAGCGATGCGGCTTGCATTGCGTGCGCTCGGGACGATCACCGGTCAGGTGGGGGTGGAAGAGATCCTGGACTCAATTTTTCGCCAGTTCTGTATTGGCAAATGACCTGACATTACTATTGTGCTGCGACCTTGAGGTATTTGTTCCGCCGCCCAGAGCCTGCAACAGCTCAGTGCGGTCAGGCGGCCGGCCCGGCGTCCGACGCGATCCGAACCGATTCGTCAAACGCAAGTCCATCTGTGTTTATCTGCAGTCATCTGTGTGTATCTGTGTTAAATTCTTATCTTTCTGCGACTCATAACGTTACCGGTCAGAATCCCGCTCGGCCGTCACAAAAGCAAGAAAATTGAACACAGATGCACACAGATAAGCACAGATGAACACAGATAACGAGTGGCGAGAGCCAGACCAGCATGCCCAAATTGCGGGCTATCTCAAGTCCTGGCGTGTAGAACCGCGCCGAGTCGATTGCCAGTCGGAAAACAAAACTGCAGACCACACCCTCCGTCTGCCACCAGTGGCGTTGGTCCCCGGAACCGGTCAACCTGTCGACACACCGGAGGAGACCGCAATGCGAACCGAGCTGATTTCCATTCCGACCGAGACCGTGCCGCTCGATGGCGCGCTGCACTGGCCGGACGGTGCGGTCACCGGCGCGGTGCTGCTGTTCCATGGCAATACGATGAACTTCTACGTCGGCGCGCCCAGGTTTCTGCCGCCGGCACTGACCCGGATGGGCTACGCCTGTCTGGCATTCAATCGCCGCGGCCACGATATTCTCAGCATCCGCAACAGCCGCGCTGCCGAAGGCGCCGCGTTTCAACTCACCCGCGAAAGCATTGAGGATAATCGGACTGCAGCACGCTGGATGGCCGCACGCGGGTTCCCGCCGCCCGTCATCATCGGCCACAGCAATGGCGGCATGCTGGCCGTGCCGCATGTCGTGACGCATCCGGACACACCGGCAATGGTCCTGTTGTCGGCGCATGGCGGCGGCAAGGACGGCGTGCTGCGCACGAGCCGGGCGGGGTTGATGGCAGCCGACCGGCTGGAGGAAATTACCGCTCAGGCAAAGCAGCTGGTCGCTGCCGGCCGCGGCAAGGAACTGCTGTTGATGCCGGGCTGGTGGTACGTCATCTCGGCGGAAAGTTTCCTCGACAGAAACACCGAGATGCCGGACACGCTGGAACTGGCGCCGCAGATCCGCTGTCCGGTGCTTTACCTCCGCGGCGATCAGGAGAATGCGGAGACTTATCCAGCCGAAGCGTTCCAGGCCCGCTCCGGCGGCCCATGTGAGGTGCAGATCATTCCCAACTGCGATCATTTCTACAATGGCCAGGAACCGGCGGTGATCGACCGCGTCACCGCCTGGCTGGCGAAGACGTTGCCCAAAGGCGGCTGATCAGCGCGGCCGGTCCACGAACGGCACCAGCACCAGCACGAAAGCGGTGAACGCCGCCGAGACCACAATCAGCGGTGCCAGCCGATTGGCGAACACGTGCTCATACATCACCGCGCCAATGGTGTCGGACAGCGGCGTCGCGAGGTTGATCACCGACATCAGCGCCGCAAACGTAAACCCCTCAGCGCGCGGCGGGCAAACCGCCGCGGCAAGGCTCAATGTCGCGACATTTGCCACCATCGCTGCCATGCCGGCAAAGAAGTAAATCACCACCGCGCTGATCGGATCCACCAGCCCGAGATAGGCCAGCGTACTGACCACGCCGAACACCAGCGACAGATTCAGCAATGGTCGCGTCGGCATCCGCCACAATACGTACCGGTACAGCAATCCCCCGGTGATCCAGCCCACAGCAGTGACCGCCGACAGCACGCCGATGAACCCCTGCGAAAACCTCAACGTATCGGTCAGCTCAAAGTACAGCGGCGTGCCGAATCCTGGACTGAAGTAATAGCAAAATAGGAATATTCCGATCAGCCACAAATCGCGCGATCGAAACGCCGCCCATAGTGCCGCCAGGCCTAATACAAATCCGGTGCGGTCGATCCTGGCGCGGTCCTCACGCACCAGTCGTAACGACAGCATCACCGCCACAGGTGCTGCCGCGGCAACCCAGGCCGCTGCGCGCAAAGCGTTCTGTGCCGACAGCACCTCGATAAACCAACCGCCCAGAAGCGACGTCACCACTGTGGCAATGTTGAACCACAGCCATTGCTGATTGACGAAGGTATCGCTGGCGTTGAGCCGCTGGCCATTCTCGACCAGCAGCCCGCCGCACACCGTACTGGCGACCGCCATGGCGACCGACGTCACCACCAGAGCCGGAATGATCCCGGCGGGCGTGGTCAGCATCCCCACCCAGGCAAACGCCGCCCCCGCAGCGCCGGCGGCGAGGAGCAAGTACGGCCGCCGCCGGTATCCCGCGATCGGCAGGAAATCCGACACCAGCCCATACAGCGGCTTGATGACCCAGGGCACATCCAGTACCGCCAATGAGGCGCTGATTTCCACCGGGCTCCAGCCGTGCACCTGTTTGAGGAAATGGGTCAGCGGCTGCCAGACCACGCCGGATTTGGCCTGGCCGATTCCCTCCACCGCGTAGGCAACGGCGAAGAACAGCATCAGACGGCCGGTGCCGTCCGGTCTGGGCTGGGAGGACATGCGGGTGCTGAGTGTGCGCAGCGGCGCCAGGCCTCGGCAACACCCCTCGGGAAGCCGCGAGGATCATCGTGAGATTACCTCCGGCCGGCGGCGCAAAAGGACAATGGCTGAAGCCATTCCAAAAAACTGGACCAGCGGACGTCAATATGGTTGTATTCGTCCAGCAGAGCGGAGGATCCAATGTCGGAGGACAGCACCATCCGGATGATGCCTGGTACCAGCGCGTGGGGAGTCGCGCCGGCGCCGGTTCGGCACACCTATCCGTTGGCAGTACGCGACCATGGACTGGCCCAGTCGATTTCGTTGCTGATGAGGAGTTTGCCTTATGCGTTGGCCCGGTTCGGCATCCTGCTTGGTTGCGCGGTAGCCTGCATCGTCTGGATCGTCGTCGCCTTCGGCGGTGCGGCGTTTCTCGGCAGTCATATCGCCAGCGCGTTCGGTTTCGTCTGGCTGCTGATCTGCCTGGGTGTCGCCGGCTTCTTCTGGGGCACGATCCTGCGGTACCTGTTGGATTTGCTGGCCTGCGGCCACGTCGCCGTACTGACCGAACTGATCACCAAAGGTCAGGTCGGCAACGGGTCCGAGCCCATGCTGGCCTATGGCAAGCGCGTGGTGACCGAGCGGTTCGGTCAGGTCAACGCGCTGTACGCGCTGAACCTCATGGTGCGAGGCATTCTCGCCGCGTTCCACCGCACCCTCGACTGGGTCAGTGAAATCCTCCCCATTCCTGGGCTGGAAGGTCTGGCCAATCTCGCCAACATTATTTTGCGGGCAGCGACCCGTTATCTCGACAAGGTTATCCTGTCGTACAACCTGGCGCGCGGCGACGTGGAACCGTGGCAAGGCGCGCGCGAGGGAATGGTGTATTACGCGCAGAACGCCGTGCCGATTTTAAAAACCGCCGTATGGATCGTGATCCTGGAGCGCGTGTTGACCGTTGTGCTGTGGCTGTTGCTGCTGGCCCCGGCGGCGGCGATCACCTTGATGCTGCCGCGCGCGGTGCACGAACAGGCCGGCATCGTGACGATTTTGGTGGCGGCGTTGCTCGCCGGTCCGTTGCGTGCGGCGTTTCTGAAGCCGGTGTTCCTGATCATGATGATGGTGCGGTTCCACGCGCTGATCGAGAACCAGCCGATCAACCAGGAATGGGATGCGCGGTTGGCGACAGTTTCCGATAAGTTCCGCGATCTGGGGAAGCAGGCGGTAGCCGGGTTCGCGTAGTATCCAGAATTGTCGGAACCCGACGCCTCCCTTCTGTCATCGCGATCGCCTTCTGTCATCGCGAGCGCAGCGAAGCGATCTCGTGACAGGTGGACACCGACGACGAGATTGCTTCGCTCCGCTCGCAATGATCGCGGGCGTCGCGCGGCTCACGTTGCAACGCCAGTGAATACCAGGCGGACCGTCAGGAGGCGCCGCGAGGTCGTGCCAGACCACTCACGCCCGCCGCAAGCAGGCCGGAGATGATCCAACCGAGGAAGCTGTTGATAACCACCCACCACGAGGTTTTCCTGAATACGAAATTCTTTTTCTGATTGAGGTCCACCACCGGTACCAGCGTGTCGATCGCATATACCACACAATTGAACTGGACCTCTGGGTGCATCGGCGATGGTGAGGCCGTGCTGGTACCCGAGACGGGACTCTGGTTGTCGTGAGTCGCCGTCAAACGTCGACCCTCGAATTCGGCATGGAAATGCCAGGCACTAACGAAAATCCAGAAAATCAGGAACGCCAACGGCCGCCAGGTCGAGTAGCCATAACGGAAACACGGATCCAGCAGCCAGCGCCAGATCTGCTGGCGCCGCAGGATTCCACCAAAGCACGTGCGATGCCGTTCCAGACGGATCAGAATTCGGTTCGCGGCGTCCTCGTAGCCAGCAGTGCGAACCACCTGCGCCAGTTGCATATATGGCTGCGGCGAGAAGCGCTCGCGTGCCCCCACGAGATCGTCGTTCGAAATGCCGACCAACGCCGCCAGCGCGGCACACGATCGTCCCTGCGTCGCATACTTGCCGATATACTCTCGATCCAGCCGACATAAGCGCCGATCGAGTTGCTTTGTCACCGCAAGGATCGACTTATAGTTGCAGCCGATTACGTTGATCCGGTGGGCAGCGTCCCAACTGTCCTGGTCATCCTCGACAATATCGGCGGTCGCATATTCCATCGATAGCCACACCGTGCGTGTGCCGGTTCCCCACCGGCTGGTGCCGCGGAACAGAAACGTGCCGCCAATTGTCGCACCGGTCGCATAAATGCCGCAGACATTGTTGCCCAGTTCTGACGCCGAAACATTGTTCTCGCCGAGGTAATTGTTGTATTCCCCCTCGCACCCAAACACCGCGCCGTCGATGAAAAATCCCTGCGACAAATTAGCCTGGATGAATCGTAGCAGTCCGTTCGTCCTCGCTCCGTTGTTCAGGAAGGTGGCGCCGTTGACGGTGATCCCGTCGGCGGTCAGCGCCTCTTCCCCCGGAAGGTCGAAACAGCAGTCGCCACAATTAAAATCCCCGCCGATCCGCGCGTTGATCAGGTTCACCGCACCCGTCGCCCGGAAACCATCCTTGAACAGCAGGTCGCCACCGACCGACAGGCCGTCTCCTGTCAGAGCGTCGGTTTGATCGCTCGGAACGTTGGCAGCGAGAGGATGCGATGCCGCGAACCGGCCCGCGGTGAACTCTCCCGCCGTCGCGTCAATGTTGCCGTCCACCTTCGCGCCATCCAGGTGGAATGTACCGGTGGAGGTGAATTTCTCGCCGCAATGTTCGATCAGCTTAACGCTTCCGTGCACGTGCCCGCCGGCCGCTGACAAACTCCGGCCACCTGGATTCGTCATGTTCGCGCCGCGACAATCGAGATTGCGCGAAATCTCGCAGCCATTCAGGCGAACTTCGCCGGTGGACCGCAGGCCGTCACCCAGCAGTAGGTTGCCCTCGACCGCGATGCCATCCGCCAGCACGCAGCACGGATCGTTATGTGCGGTATTTGGGTCGCCGAGTTGGCTGCCGCGCAGATCGAGGTTGCCATGAATTTTCGCGCCGCACAGCAGCACCTGTTTGGTAATGGCGATCGGCGCGAGGCCCGGCGCGGGTTGCGGATGACCGTAGGTCGGATCGGCGAGTGCCTTGCGTAACAACACCGAGCCGGACGCGGTCAGCCGATCGGCGTGCACCATCGGCACACTGCCACCGATCATTTCGAAACCGACCACGGTCGCGTCGGTCAGATTTATCCCGGTGTCGAACGTGCATTGGACGAAGCTCGGCGTGAGCTTCAGTTCGGTGCCCTCCAGGGTCAGCCACCCGTCAATCGTGGCGCTCCACAGCACAAACCGGGTGATGCGTGGTTCCGGCGCGGTGCTCGCCTCGACCAGCAGCCGGCGGAGGAAATCGGCGCCAACAACCGGGTTGACGTCCGCGTGAACGCAGACGCTATCGTCCCGATCGTTGCGCGCACAGTCGAGCGCCCGCCGCAGCGCGTCTTCGGTCGGGCGTGACGTGTCCGGCTTCGCCATATCAGTGCCACCGACGGTTGTTGTCACCACCGCCGCAGCTCTGACCGGTCGCCCAGGCTGTGCGGAACGCCTGATATTCTCCTACTGTTCTAACTTCGCATCAAGCGTGATTTCGGCGTTCAACACCTTCGACACCGGGCAGTTTGCCTTGGCGCCCGCCGCCAGTTCCTGGAATTTCGCCGTGTCGATCCCCGGCACCTTGGCCCGCAACACCAGATGCACGGCAGCGATTTTCCAGCCGCCCGCCTCCTGCTCCATGGTCAGTGTGGCGTCGACGTTCAGGCTCTCCGGCGGATGCCCGGCACCGCTGAGTTGAAATGCGGTCGCCATGCCGAAACATCCGGCATGCGCGGCGGCGATCAGCTCTTCCGGATTGGTGCCCTTGCCGTCACCGAAGCGGGCGTTGAAGCTGTAAGGCGTGTCTTTGAGCGTGGCGCTCTGCGTGGTCAGGCTGCCGGAGCCGTCCTTGCCGGAGCCGAGCCATACTGCGGAAGCGTGTCGTTTGATGCTGGCCATACGATGTCCTCCTGATTGTCCCGCGCCGGCTATTGGTGCGGGGATGGGAACCGGTCGCAGGAGGCATTCAAAGCCTGGCCCGCCAAATTGTCGAGCCGAGCCCGATGGCACGCCACAACCGCCAGGACACCAGAAACGCCGAAAGTCTCTTGATCAGCGACAAACCTGGGCCGCCGACGCCGTTCAATCACGACGTCGGCTTCGACGGTATCGGGGGCGCCGTTGGTTCCGTTACATTATCACCGCTACGCCGCCGCTGTACGTGACATGGCTGGACAACAACGTCGCAGCCTTCAGCCCGCTACTCACGTCCGCAAGCACAACGCCATGCGTGGGATCGGCACTGCTGTAAAGCGTGATCGCGTGCTCCCCATTGTAGGTGGTGTTGGCTGCGCGAAGCACGCTGTTGGAGGCGCCGCTGAGATTGATATCGAGATGATCCAGGCCGAGGGTGAAATTGAATATTGTCTCGATCCCGCTGCTCGGTGCCAGCGTGTAGTCAACGGTGCTGGCTCCCGTACCCAGGGTGATGACGTCGGGCGCGCCGATGAATTTCAGGGTGGATGCGGTGAGGCCGCCGCGGGCACTGGCTGCATCGCCGTCCAGATTGATCGTCGCGGCGACTTTCGACCCGGACAGGTTGATCGTGTCCGCCGAAGTCGTTCCGCTCACGATCAGCGCCGTCAGTTTGCTGTCGGCTTTCAATGCGGCCAGCGCCGCCGTGACATTGGCAGCGGTGTCGGACACCGAGAAGGCGGTCACCTGCGTGTTGCTCTGCAATGCCGTGGCGGCGGACGCCGCCGCACCGGTTACCGTCAGCCCATATGCGCTG
>Ga0187867_10001618_pt1 | contig 19443 bp, 13 predicted proteins | sample June2016WEW_13_1_FD_132976 | JGI IMG/M metagenome (GOLD analysis project Ga0187867, IMG submission 132976) | Peatland microbial communities from SPRUCE experiment site at the Marcell Experimental Forest, Minnesota, USA - June2016WEW_13_10 | ecosystem: Environmental > Terrestrial > Soil >...
AGGACTACTGAGCGGCCCATCGACGCTCGCCGCCACCAGGGACGCGTTCACATGCTGCGCATCAGCCTCGGAAAGCTGGAACACGCGCACCATATAGCTATTCGCAGTCTGATACGGGTGCCACAGCGAATATTGCTGGTTGATCTGATTCGGCAGCGTGAACTTGATCCCGCGGCTGTCAACCGTGGTGTGATCCGTAGGGATGGCGCTCAACGACTGCACCGAGCCGTCGCCCCAATCCACGAAGACGTTGTCGAACGTTATCAGATTCACGCTCTTGATCAGGCCGGTGCCGGATTCCTGCGGCGTGCCATTGGCGCGATAGGGCGAGTTCGTCAAGTCCACCGTTCCCGACAGCAGCCAGCGGTCAAGAACATAAGCGTTAGGATCGGATTGAGTTTTGTCGGCGTCGGTAATATTGAGCCCATTGCTCATGCCCGAGCCGTTGCACTGCAGGCCGGTTGGCGCCTGGGTCGTGCCCAACTGCGAGAGTGTGGAGACTTCCACTTCGAGGCTGGTTGTCTCGGCTGGTTGCTGGTTGGCGCCCGCCGGCTGGCTCCCTATCTGCGTCTGCACGATGCTTTTCGCCGCAATGTTCTGCGCGACCTGCCGCGTCATCACGCCGTTTTTCGTGTAAGTATGAAACCCCGCCACCTGCCAGTAAAGCTGGTGGTAATCAATGATCATTTGCGGCTTGCCGTTCGCGAGAGCGGAGAACCGGTTCTGCAGCACATTTGTCAGGAACACGGAATCCGGACGGTAGTACGTAGGAGGAAGCGCAGTCTGCCGGCCGTAATAAAGTACGTTGGGGCCAGAGATTGTCTTTTTTGTGATCAGCGATTTTTTGTCTTGCGCGTAAATGCGCAGTTCGTAGTAGTCGGCGGTTCCGGGATTCTGTTCGTGCCATTGAAAAACCGCATCGTCATCCAGCAGAGGAACGACCGTTGGCCCGCCCTCATATGCCTGCTTGACCAGCGGCGTATCCAGCGTGATCACGCCTTCCGGAAAAGTCTGCATCGTGATGGGTGGAATTTTCAGCACCGTCGGCGGTCCCGCTTGTTTGACCGCCTGCACATTCAGCATTCCCTTGCCCACCACCGCCTGCTGATTGGGCACTTGCAAATTGACGTCCCGCCCGCCGGGGAGCGCCGAGGAAAGCGCGCTGACGGTGACGTGCATCTCAGTACTGTTGATGTAGCGCGCAGGCCCCGCCGAAAAGACAGCCGCCAGAACTCCAGCACCCACTGTAAACGTCACCTGCGTTCCGGGCGAGAAATTCGTGCCTTGCAGAGTGAGATCTACATTCTGGCTCCCAGCGGTAATCTGGTTCGGAATCACGCGCAGAATCTGTGCTGGCTGCGTGCGAATCTGGCTCCCGACCACGGTGAATGTATTGGGCGCGGCCGCACGGGTCGCGCCTTCGACTAACACGACTGCGCGCGCTCCTAAAGGAGCATTCGGCGCAATACTCACCTGCGCGTGGATCTCATTGGCAGTAACCACCGTGGTGGACTGCACTGTGATTCCGGCGCTTGGTGTGAATTGCAGCGTGGCAGGCGAGGCGAAATTGACGCCGGTCAATGTCAGCGCGACGGTGGATCCCTGCGTTCCCTGCAGCGGCGAGAATTCGCGAATGGCCGGACTTTTGGGCCCGCTCGGTCCACAGTTCGTGGTAGCGGCCAGTACTGAGCAACCTGGTGGCGAAATAATCGTGAAAGGCGTCGGCGACCGTAAACTCAGGTCGGCATCCACGAGCATAACTTGGCGAGTGCCGGGTTGCGCGCTCGCATCAATTTGAATTTGCGCGGTGATCTGGGTCGGAGAAACCACCTGTAGGTTCGAGACCGTGAGCCCGGCATTGGGCGTGAAGATCAGGTTTGAGGATCTCGGGGCAAAATTCATCCCGGTGAATGTGATGGTCAGCGTGGATCCGGCGGCTCCCTGCGTCGGGCTGAAGCCAATCAGCGTTGGCTTCGACGGCCTCGCCTGCGCGGCGGCGAATCCAGAAAGCGCACACGTTACTGCCACCACGCATAGCAGCCACTGCATGGTCGCAACACGCGCGGTCTGCGTCTGAGTAATTCGCATCGAATGCATCGAGAACCCAACTCCGTAATTCAAGCCGTGCGAAGCCCTATCCCCTGAGTTCAAGCTGTGCGCGAGCGTCGCAAAGCCTCAGAACGTGTGCTTGTGGCCCCAAGTCGCCGTCCACAACACCAGCAACTGCGTGCTGCGGTGGTCGAAATTCATGATGTTGTCCTGATTCTGGTTGTAGCTTCCCTGAGCCGACAGCGTGCTGAACTTCAGTACGCCCGGCAGCGTCCAGGAAACTCTGCCGCCGTATTGCCCGGTCAGCGTGTCGCTCGTCAGTGAGCCATTCGCCAGAATCGTTCGCCCCTTCATCACCGAGATCAGCGGTGAAACCTGCAAGGCCGGCTTCTTCCAGACAAATGCCGGCTGCAGATAGAGGGTAATGTTCCGGTTGGTGCCCGTCGTCAATCCATCCGCCGCCACCCAATTCGTGCTGAACTGTGAATTGAGCTGGAAAAACCGGCGTGTTATCCAATTGGTGCCCAACGTCAGCGATGAAGTGATCGTGTCCGCCGTGGGAAAATAGTTGTTGCGATTCCAGTCGCGCGTGCCTCCGACCGACATGGTCACCGTGCCAACCTGCCGGCTGAGGTTGATATTTCCGGAGACGTCCCGCGAATCCTGGGCACCGGTCTGCTCCGGAGGCTGGCCTTGCAACGCAGCGGGAATTGTGCCCGTCTGCGTGAGCGACTGCCGCGCGTCCACCACGATGTTGGTCTTCGGATCAACCTGCTTGCTCCAGGTTTCGTCGAAAGTATGCAGCAGCAATTCGGCGCTGGTGGTGGGCTTCACGTTGTTTTCGAGAAAAGTGTAAGTCAGGCCGAATGTCCCGGCCTTCGTCGTTTCCGTTACTCCCGAATCCATGCCGCGCAAATTGGGTTGGCTGGCTTGGGTCAGGCTGGGGTTCGCCGGATTTCCAAAATTCGGCCCCACATCGCGATACGACACATTGGCGTTGGTTTTCCCCGTCTGCCCGGAGATGCCCGTGCGCCACGCGCGGCCAAATTCCGTTTGAGAAGTTGGATCTGCGGTATTGGCATTCTCACGGCTGAAAGCATACTCCGAGGACCACAGCCATTTCTGCTTCAAATGGATATTGAGCAACGCGCCGTAGACATCGCCGCGCGCCTTCGCGGCCACAGGGTTGGGCAGAATGATCGGATTGCCCTGCGAATCGTATCCCACCGTCGTGGGCACACCAATATCTTGCGCGCTGAGCCACATCAGACGGAACTGCGCCCACTTGGGCAATGGCGCCTGCCAACTAGCCCCCATTATCTGCTGATGAAAGCTAATCCCTGAGCCGCCGCCGAGCGCCTGGTCGTTAGTGTTAACGAAATAGCCAAAGGTACCGGCGCGCGTTGTCAGCGTGGCCTCAACGCCCTGCCGCGGTGTCGCTGCGGTTACGAATTGGGCATCCGTATATAAGACGGGCGACACAGTTCCGAAGCGCAAATTGGCGCCCCAACCGTCTCCTTTGTAACCGAGCTGAAATACGTAGTCGTTGACCAATCCGTGACTGGTGCGTTGCGCCTCAGGGTTGAGAACGGAATTGAGCACGCCGCTGCCGTTCGCCTGGAATTTCCAAGGACCATCTTCATACATCACGCGTTCTGAAACTGAAAAGTCATTCGAGTCAGGAGGATTCGATCCTGAAGCCCACTGTGTATTCGAGCTGATTTGGCCTTCTTCCGACCGACCAGCCTTGTGAGTCTCGGCCGCCGGTTTCGGACCGGCCGCAACCGCATGAACCGCCGCAATGGAGGCAGATGACGGCAACACTCCATAGAGGGCAGGAGGAGCTTCCGAATCGTTGCCGGACTGAACGACGGCGGCTGGCGTAGCCGGAGCTGCTGCTGCGACCGGCGCCGTCGCGGCCTCCGTGAACTTCCACGAGGCAGCTTCGTTACCGACTGTTAAATTGACATTGTGATCGCCGCCGGCCAGCGCCAAAGGCGGCGTGAAAGCGACTTTGACATCGCTCACCTGCGCCAGAGAAGTGATGTCAATATCGTCCACTAGCAGGCTGACATCCGGAGGATTCACCGGCGTTTGAAAACTCACCGAGATCGTTGGCTTCGGGTCGTTGATATTGCCGTTCGGCGGCGGTGTCCGATCGGCAATCTGGGACACGAGATCGAAAGCTGCAGGCAGGGATCGCGGGCGTCCCAGCGAAGCCAGTTGTACTAAGTCGCTGTTCCCAGTCAGGCTCGCCTTCGGAACCATCTCGGAGACAAAACTCTGCGGCGGCCCAGACATGATGATCTTCCCGTTCGGCGCAATCGCATCCACGCGCCAGAAATAGGTCGTGCCGGGAGCAAGCCGGCCATCCACCGCGCGCAGGTCCAACTGAGGCTCTGCGGTCAGATATTGCCGAATCCGATGGTCTCCCTCCGGATCGCTGCTGATGAGTATGTAGTAGAAGCCATTCTTGAGTGCAGGCTTCCACTCCAGCAGCGTATGTCCGGCGGGAGTCTTGGCGGGAACTGGACGAACAGAAATCAACCCACGCTCTGGCAAGTGGTAGATACTTCTCATCGGCTGAGGCTTGCGCGTCTCGCCAACGCTGCCGACAGCCCGTACTGTCCAAAAGAGTTCGCCTACCGGCAAACTCTGCCAGAGGCGCGCCGGAGCCTCCCACTCGTTGTCGACCGCGTCAAACCAATTGTGAACGCTCGAAAGATAGGGCTGATCCGAGAACCCAACCTGATATTTTGCGGCTCCCGGCACCGGCGCCCAAAGCAGCCGTGGAGGGTGATCGCCCCCGAACGCCGCGCCATATTCGGGCTGGATCAGCTGTTCCAGCTTCCACTCTCCAGGATTCACCACGATCACAACCGGCTTGGTTGCGATCTGATTCGGCTGCACGATCCGCAACTGCAGCGCGTGACCGCCGAGAAACCACGTTGGCAGCGACTGCTGCATTCGTATCGTTGTGCTTTGTCCACCGACGATCGCAGCGGAAAACTGCTCGACGACATTCCCATCCCAGACCCATTGCCCAATGACCGTGCCGGTGCCCGTGCCGCCGAGTACGGCTTCGGCGCCCAGGTCCTGGCCCAACGTGACCACCGTTCCGTCACGCGGATGCGTCAAGGCCATATTCACTACAGACAGCGGGGCTCCCAGCGAGTTGGACGACCGCACATAAATCGGCTGCGACGTGCCCGGGCCTCCAGTTGGAGAGCCCGCTGTGCTCGTTCCGTCGAGATTCAGAACATCTACAGCACGCAGACTGAGCACCGCCGTGGGACTGACGCTAACGATAGCCGTCATCAAGCCGCTGTTCACAACAGTCACACTCAGCACCGCAACGTCCGCAGCGCGGGTGTGACCGTTGGATTGGCTCACGCTCTGCAGTGGCGGAGAAACCACAACAGTCGCCCCAGGCCTGAAATTCGATCCGACAAGGGTCATCTGCATGCGGTTGGCACCTTGCGTTGAAAACTCCGGAGATGAACTGATCAGGACCGGAGCTGGCGCTGCGCCTACGACGAGCGACACTGGATTCGAGGTAAGCCCGCCACCGGCGGCGAAAGGATTGAATACGGTCACCTGCAATGTGGTGGGCGATGCGATGTCCGAGGCAAAAACCGTGGCGGTGAGCTGTAAGGCGCTTCTGAAAACAGTGGGACGGTTGCTCCCGTTAATTTGCACTACGGAATTCGATTGAAACCCGCTGCCGTTGACCGTCAAGATAAAGGTTGGTCCCCCTGCCGTAACGGAAGGTGGAGAAAGTGCAGTGATGCTGGGCGTGGTCTGAGCACTCGCGCCAAAGGGCAGCAAGAGCGCACACCCCAGAAAAAGCACACATGCAGATCGAGCACGCGCGCGAGGCAGCATCAGGAACGATGAGAAACCGCCGTTACATACGAACATCGGTTTAGCGTAGAAGCAAAAGCCAGACTGGAATTCCCATTCATTATTGCCCGAACCCTGTTTCCACACAGCCTTAATGTGGGCTCCCAGAACCGAAATGGGTACCTTTGGTAACTACGAACAGAATCGTAGCCGCGAGGATGTCAACGCAGTTACTGTGCTGAAGGGTATGTGCGATCTCACCGGTTCGCAATGGGTCGCCTCGAACCCTATATCGCCCGGTTCGATCTCGTAACCTTCTGTCTGTGGGGGCTCTGCGTCATCCAAAAGCGTGCGTTGAGATCGCCGTGCTGCCATCGGCAGCCCGATCTCGGACTCAGCACCACGACGCGACTGGGCGGGAAGCCAACCCCGCTACAATCCAGTAAACGCCTCTGTTTGCTGTCGTGTGGATCTGGTGGCGGCGGTAGGACTCGAACCTACGACCTACGGATTATGAGACCGTCGCTCTAACCACCTGAGCTACACCGCCCATCCGGAAATACTCGGAAGAAAAAAGGGACAACCCAGAAAAGGGGTACAAAATCCCGCAGACGCGGGTGGAAGCGTCCCTTATGATTTTAAGAGGGCGTGGATTCAAGTGTCAAACCGTCCGGACCCGTGCGAAACTGGTGTCCCATGAAAGTTGTTGCTGTGATTCCCGGGCGGCTGGCCTCCACTCGCCTGCCTCGCAAGATGCTTCGTGAAATTGCCGGCATCCCGTTGCTGGCCCGCGTTTATCAGGCTGCGCGCCGCGCCTCATCGCTCGACCAGGTTATCGTCGCTACCGACTCCGAGGAGATTCTGCGCTTTTGCGAGGCGGAACATTTTACGGCGCGCATGACGTCGGCGGCGCACCGATCCGGAACTGAGCGGGTGCACGAGATTTCGACCGCAATCTCCGCCGACGTTTATCTGAATATCCAGGGCGACGAACCCCTGACACGGCCCGAGCACATCGAAAGCCTGATCGCCGTGATGCGAAATCCGGAAGTCGCCGTAGGAACGCTGAAAACGCCTTGCGCCGACGTGGATGTGAACAATGCCAGCGCGGTCAAACTGGTCACGGACAGTCTGGGACGAGCGCTTTATTTTTCCCGCGCCACCATTCCGCACGATCGCGACGGCATTGGTCCGCCGTATTACAAGCATTTGGGATTCTACGGGTATCGCAAGCCTGCGCTCGACCAGTTCGTGCGCTGGCCGGAATCGTCGCTGGAGCGCAGTGAACGGCTTGAACAGTTGCGGTTCCTCGAAAACGGAGTGCCGATTTACGTGGCGGAAACGCCCCACGATACGGTGGGTGTCGATACCGAAGAGGACTTGCGGCGCGTCGAAGAAATCCTGCTAAGAAAACAAATCTAGAACGCAGAATTCCGTAAACGTCTCTCGATTGAAATGTCGCAGAGGTAGAGACGAATGCGGGTGGTTGCGAGCAGTTGCTGTGGGGGTTGGTTGCTATGTCTTCTTCGCCAAGCCGGTGGCGGCAAGTCGAGCGGTTATTTTATGAAGCCCCGGAATTGCCGCCCGACGCGCGCTCTGCCTATCTCGATCAGAACTGTGCGGGAGACACCAAACTGCGGGCTGAAAGTGAAAGCTTACTGGCGTCCGCCGAGAAGCCGGCGGACTTTCTGCGACAGTCGGTGCGGGACGCGGCGCACCGCATGATGGCAGACGATCGCCGCGAGCCCGAATTTCAGACCCTGACCAAGCAGGCTTTCCAGCGGCACAATCAATTCAAGGCAGCATTCTGCTGAGAGGTCTCGCGGAGTTAGTGCGTTCTTGCCCAGCCTTCTGCGGCGGCCACGCGTTTGGTGATCGCCGGGTGAGAATGAAAAAGCAGCTCCACCCAGGGCGACGGCGTCTTCTCGGCAAGGTTCTGCTCGGCCAGCTTATTCATTGACGAGATAAATGGCTCCACGCTGGCGACGGACTGGAAGCAATAGCGGTCGGCCTGCCGCTCGTTGAACCGCGAATATGCGTTGAGCGCGGGCATCAGCAGAAACGACAGTACAGTCGAGACCAGAATCAGCAGAGGAAGATTGGCGAAATCCGACATCGTTTCAAACATGTGCCGGCGATCCACGGAATAGCGAAGAACTTCGTTCGCCAGCCAGAAGCCAAACAAAGTGATTCCGGCTTGCACGAAAATGCTTTTCAGAATGTGCCGGTGAACGTGGTGGCCCAGTTCGTGGGCGAGCACAGCCTCAATTTCATCTTCCGAATAATTATCGAGTAGCGTGTCGGCCAGGATAATTCGCCTTGTCGCACCCAGTCCGGTGAGTGCGGCATTTGCCTTCTTGCTTTTCTCCGAAAGGTGCCAGCGGTAAACTCCGCGCACGCGCGTTCCGGCTCGCTCCCCCAAGACAATCAGCCGGCGCTTCAACTCCTCATTTTCGAGGGGCTCGAATTTGTAGAAGATAGGAAACAGCACGACTGGTGCCAGTTGCGCGAGCAGCACCATCAGTCCCAGAAACACGGCCCAAGCGATCATCCACCAGTATTGCGGAACTTGACGTATCAGGAAGTAGAGCAATTCGACGATGATTGTTGCCATCACCAAACCGATCAGCAAACCCTTGCACTCGTCCCACGACCACGAGCCGAGTTTCTGGTTTGAAAGATGGAAGCGGTGCTCCAAGCGGAATCCGTAATACTCCAGCGGAATGCCGATCACTTTGCTGATGAGCATAAGCATCAGCAGGTAGAGAAACACGGCGAAGCCATAGTTGCGTGCGATGCCATGATGCTCGAGAGCCAGGTCGCGCAGTGTGCCTGTCCAGCCCGTAGCCAGCAGCACAACAAGAAGCCCAAATCCGATTACGAAGTCGCCCATGCCGATCCACCGCTTGATGCGGTTGTAGCGGCGTGACTCCTCCGAATCGACTGGAATGGTTTGCGTTGTGCTCATGATCCCCGAAGTGTTGTCATTATTTTATCGTGTTTGCGCGCTCTGCCAGACGCGAAAGTGTCATGAACGCGGTGTCCGGTAGTCAGGGACAGGCTAGTTCAGCAGCGGACAAAACACCGCAACAGCTAGCCCTGAAGCGCGAAGCGTTCGGCGTTGTTGAGAATTTCAGTGACCAGTTCCGGCGATGCCGCCTCGACGTAAACCCGCAACAGGCGCTCGGTTCCGGACGCTCGAAATAACACCCAAGCATCGGCGCCATCGCCATTTTTCGGAGCATCGAGGAAAAACTTCACGCCGTCGAGATTTTCTTTGCGCAACACGTTATAAGGGCCAATCTTCGTGGTTGCGGGATCGGCTGCGCGCCGCACCGCTCCATTTTTCAGTTCGTCGGAAATATGCAGGTCGCGCCGTCCAAAGTAATGCGGTCCATATTCGCGTTGTAGACTGGCGACCAATTCGCCCAGCGGCTTGCCTTCTTCCGCCATCACGTTGGCCAGCAGTAGCGCATTCAAAACGCCGTCGCGCTCCGGCAGAAAACGCCCGTATCCGATGCCGCCGGATTCTTCTCCCGCGATCAAAACTTCGCGTTCCATCATCACGTCCGCGGCGTATTTGAATCCGATGCATACTTCGTGCAACTTGCGTCCGTTTCTGGCGGCGATGCGATCGAGCATGCCAGTCGTGTTAAACGCGCGCACAACGTCGCCCGGCCACTTCTTGCGCACCAGCAACCAGTTCAGCAAGACTGCAAAGCATTTGTGCGAATCGACGAAACTGCCGTCTTCGGCAACCGCACCGATGCGATCGGCGTCGCCGTCGGTCACCAGGCCCGCGTGGCATTTCTCCTTCACCACGGTTTCCTGCAGAAGGGCCACATGCGGCAGAATCGGTTCTGGATTGATTCCCGGGAACAGGGGGTTCACGTCCTGCCGAATCGCGACGTACTGAATTCCGTTCTTGTCGAAGATGCCCGGCAGCACTCCTCGTCCTGAGCCATACATCGAGTCGATTGCGAACTTGAAGTTCGCCTTGCGGATCATGTTCAGGTCCGCGAACTGACAAACAGCTTCGATATAAGCAGGTTTGAGGTCGACTTCTGCGATCGTTGCGGTCTGGTTTTTCGGCATCGCGTCGGCAGCCAGCTCGCCTTCGATAATTTCCATGATGGCGGGAGTCGCTGAGCCGCCAAATTTGGCCTTGAACTTCACGCCATTCCAGTTCCATGGATTATGGCTGGACGTCACCATCACTCCGCCCGCCGCGCCGAGTTTCTTGACGTTGAAGGAAACCGTTGGCGTTGGGCAGTAGTCGTTCGACAACCGCACGGGAATTCCCGCGGCCGCAACCACTTCCGCGACTGCTCGCGCGGCACGGTCCGAGGCAAAGCGCGTGTCGTAGCCAATGACGACGCCGCGAGTGGAGTCTTCGTGTTTCAGTACATAGGAGGCGATCGCGCCCGCCACGCGCCGCACGTTCTCAAAAGTAAAGTCGTCGGCAATAATGCCGCGCCAGCCGTCAGTTCCGAATTTGATGTCTGTCATGAGCTTGGTCGTTCGTCGTCGGTCGTTCGGTGATTTGTCGACGGCCGTTTGTTCGTCGTGGCTCGAACCCCCCAATGCGACGCATTCTGAGTCTATTGGTTGCCAACTACTAACGACCAGCGACCAGCGACTCCTTCACACTAATTTCCGTAGCTTCTTTTCATCAAGATGCTTCACCACTTTGCCCACGTCCTGCGATTGGTCGAGCGTGGTGATGAGCAACGCATCGTCGGTTTCGACGATTACGAGGTTCTCGACGCCGACGACCGCGACAAATTTTCCCGGCGCGTGCACGTAATTATTCTTCGCATTCAGGACAAAGTTCCCGGATGAATTCACGAGGCTTCCATGTTCCGGCCTGCTCTTTGCGACGTGGTGCTCGTGCAGCGCCGTCCAGGAGCCGAGATCGTTCCAACCGAAATCGGAGGGCAGGCAGAAGATGCGCGACTTGCCTTCGCCCTTAGCCGACCGTGGCTCGAGCACCGCGTAGTCAATGCTGATGTCCTCGCACTTTGGATAGAGCTTGCGGAAAGTCTCCGCGAACTTGCGCGTGCCGTAAGCGGCGGCGATCTTTTCAAGAATCGGCGCGGTCTTCGGCAGGTGCTCGCGCAGCGCGTTGGCCAGCGTATCGGCGCGCCACAGAAACATACCGCTGTTCCAAAAATAGTTTCCTGCCTCGACAAACTGCTGCGCCCGCGCCAAGTCCGGCTTTTCGGTGAACCGGCGCATCCGCAATTCGCCGTGTTCGTCGCGAGCCCCAGCTTCGATGTAACCGTAGCCGGTCTCCGGACGAGTCGGCCGGATTCCGAGTACGACAATGTTCTCACCCGCCGCCGCGATCTCAATCCCTTTGTTCAGCGTGGCGCGAAATTTGTTGGGCTCGGCAATGACGTGGTCGGAAGGAAAGAGGCCCAGCACGGCTTCGGGGTCCTGACGCAGCAGCAGAAATGCGGCCAGTCCAATGGCGGGCGCGGTATTTCGTCCAACCGGCTCCGGAACAATTTGTTGCGCAGTAAGCTTGCGCAGTTGGCGCAGGATGGCGGGCCGCAGGTCGCTGTTTGTGATGATCCAAAACCGGCGCGCGGGCGCGAGCGGCAGAAGCCTCGCCACGGTCTGCTGGAGCATTGTCTGCTTACCGTCGAGCGCCAGCAATTGTTTGGCGCGCCGCTTTCGGCTTAGCGGCCAGAAGCGCGTTCCCCGGCCTCCGGCCAAAACGATGGGATAGAAATGTGGGTTTGCCTTCACCGCTTCAAAGCCTATCACTTTGCGGCGAAAAGCTTAAGCCACGGAGGGCACAGCGTGGCACATGAAAAAGCCAAAGTCGGTTTCCTCCGTGCCCCTCCGTGTTCTCTGTGATTCAGGGTTGTCGCGGCGCTTATCGACAGTTTTTGCGGCCTGAAACTGTCAAATGCGAGTCGCAGGCTCGCCCGCCGCAACACCCGGCACATAGGCTCGCAAAAACTCCACCGCCCATTGTGGCCGCATGCTGAAACTGCCCATGTTTGCCGGAATTACAACCGCGTCTCCCTTGCTAAAAGTCACGGGAACTTGTCCGGCCGAGTCGACAATCCCGCATCCTTCCAGCGCGACGAGGATCTGCGCCGAATCTTTGCCGGACGCGTCGCGCGTCGAAAAGTCGTGCGCTTCCTTCAATTCGAAAAGATCGACTGTGAAGTAAGGCGCGGCGATCATCGACGATTGGCGATTGTTGCCGCCATCAATATTGACCGGGGCTGGCCGGATTACCTTTCCCGAAGTCACCTTGTCTTTCACCGAAGCGAGCCCGCGTTCGAGGTGCAATGGCCGCGGCCTCCCGTAATCGTAGAGCCGGTAGGTCGTATCGGACTGCTGCTGTGTCTCGACGATGACTGCGCCCGGTCCGAGCGTGTGCACAGTTCCACCGGCAACGTAAATCATCTCGCCCTGAAAAACATTCATCCAGTTCAACAGTTCTTCCGCTTGATTTTCGTGGATCGATTTTTCGAACTGCTCGCGCGTGACGCCCTTTTTCAAGCCGAGCGCAATCTGCGATCCGGGGCGAGCGTGTGCCACATACCAGCATTCCGTTTTGCCCCAGGGCTCGCCGAATCCTTGCGCAGTCGCATCGTCTGGATGCACCTGGACCGAAAGCTTCTCTTCGGGGAATAAAAATTTCAGCAAAAGAGGGAAGCGCTGCGGGTCGCGCGCGGCCGTGCCCACGAGTTGAGGGCCGAATTCTCTACTCAGGTCCGCAAGCGTGCGCCTGGCTAGCGGGCCGTTCGAAACGACGCAGTTGTCGCCGGTAAGCCAAGCCTCGCCGATCTTCTCATTGAACTTGTGGTTCGGATAAATCGGCGCCAGATCGTGGGTACCCCACGGGCGTGGGTCGAACACGGGCGTCATCAGAAGCGGGTAGAGTTGGGTCATCTAGAAGCCGATTCAACTTGGAAAATAACACGAGAGCGCGAAGGCAGCGCGAGCGAGGGCCCCTTCGACTTCGCTCAGTGCAGGTCCGAGCCGCACAGACCTACAGTTTTTCAAAGTACTTTCGCATCCGCTCCAGCGCCTTATCGATGTTCTCGATCGACGACGCATATGAAATACGGATGTGCTCGGTCGTTCCAAATCCTTCTCCGGCGACGGTTGCAACATGCGCTTTGTGCAACAGGCCATGAGCGATGTCGGCGCTGCATGTCATCCCGCTCTTTCCGATGAACGACGAAACATTCGGAAACGCATAAAACGCGCCCTCCGGCTTTGTGCACTTGATGCCCGGAATCGCCTGCAAGCCGGCCACAATGTGGTCGCGCAATTTCATGTAGTCGGCACGCATATCAGCCACGCATTGTTGTGAACTCGATAAAGCCACTGCTGCCGCTTTCTGCACGATCGATGTCGGATTCGACGTGGACTGGCTCTGCAACTTTTGTATGGCTCCCACCACCGACGCCGGACCCAGCGTATATCCCAGGCGCCATCCGGTCATCGCGTAGGTTTTCGAGAGCGAACCCACCACCAGAAACTGGTCGCGATATTCGTTGAGTTCTCCCACCGAAAAATTCCTGTCCGTATAGTTCAGGTAGACGTAGCACTCGTCGGAGATCACCCAGATTCCGCGCTCGTGGGCGAGTCGCACGACCTCGGTCATGTCCTCGGGACTCATGACCGCGCCTGACGGGTTCGACGGCGAATTCAAAATGATGAGCTTCGTCTTCGGAGTCACCATGCGCGCCACCATCAGCGCCGTCACCCGGAAGCGCTGCGACTCATCGGCCTTGAGCAAAACGGGGTGGCCGCCGACGTAGCGCACCATGTCCTTGAACGAAACCCAGTAGGGAACCGGCAGAATTACTTCGTCGCCGTGATCGACCAGCACGGAAATCGCATTGAAGAGAGCATGTTTGCCGCCCACCGAGGCGCATGTTTCCTCGCGCTTGTAGGCCGAGCCGAAATCGGTCGCGTGCCGCTGGATGATCGCATCCTTCAATTCCGCCGTACCGCCCACTGCCGTGTAGCGCGAAAAATCTCCGCGAATCGCCGCGATGGCGGCTTCTTTAATGTGCTCGGGCGTCGTGAAATGCGGCTCACCCGCCGTCATGTCGACTACGTCGACTCCTGCTTGGCGCAGCTTTTCGGCCTCTGCCACCGCGAGCATGGTCGCGGAAGGCTCGATTCGGTTTATTCGTTCCGTCAGTTGCACGGGACGGGTCATGGAGCTGAATGCTGTGCTCATGATTTCTTTTTCCTGGGTTTGGATTTCGGTCCTCGCTCCGGAGCCCCACGTTCCGGCCTCGCCATTTCCGCAGATATCGCCGCGGAAGCCTGCTTGGCGGTTTTGTCTCCGTCGCTGAACTTGTGCGCTACATCCATCTTCTCACGAACTTTCTGCGCGACGAGTTCCGGAACCAGGCAATCAATTGAGCCGCCCAATTCCGCCACTTCGCGCACCAGCCGTGAGCTCAGATACGAATATTTCTCGGCCGGCATCATGAACACTGTTTCAAGCCCGGGTTGCAGCTTGCGATTCATGAGCGCCATTTGCAGTTCGTACTCGTAGTCGCTGATGGCGCGAATGCCGCGCAGAATGGCGCTGGCTTCGACCCGGAGTGCGTAATCGACCGTGAGCCCATGAAATGTGTCGATCGAAACATTGTCGTATCCGGCCGTCATGGATTCGAGCATTTGCCGGCGGTCAGTGAGGCTGAAGAGAGGATCTTTCTCCGGATTGCGCAGAATGGCGACCACCAGCTCGTCAAAAATCTTGCTGCCGCGGTCAATCAGGTCAAGATGGCCGTTGGTGGGAGGATCGAACGACCCGGGATAAATAGCCTTAATACGTTTCACAAGTCCTCACCAAAATGAGACCTAGATTGTATGCGGGGCGAAACAGGGAAGGCAATCGGGTTCGGAAGACAATCTTAGGTGTACCCGCGTGCCGGGACGGAGAAATGCCCCGCCAATCAATCCGTAATGAGAAGATGGCAGCAACAAAAAATGGACGGGCGTGGCCGCCCGTCCGTCAATTGAAACAACTCTCAGCCGCTAGCGCCGAGCCGCCGGAATTTTCGCCGCTTCCGGAGCCGCGGTCGGAATGATCGCCACTTTCCCGCTCGCAGGCGCAGCCGCAGCTTGAGCAGTCGCCGCCGGAGCCGCCACAGGCACCAGCCCCAGCGCCTTCCGGACTTCCGCGTCCAGTTTTGCCAGCGTGTCTTTGTTTTCTTTCAAGAAAGCGCGCGCATTCTCGCGTCCCTGACCGATGCGCTCAGTCTTGTAGCTGAACCACGATCCTGATTTCTCGACGATGTTGTGAGTCACCGCCAGGTCGAGCAAATCGCCTTCCCGCGAAATGCCCTCGCCATAAAGAATGTCGAATTCCGACTCGCGGAACGGCGCCGCCACCTTATTCTTCACAATCTTCACGCGCGTGCGCGAGCCGACAACCACGTCGCCTTCTTTAATGGCGGCAATGCGGCGAATGTCGATGCGGACGGACGAATAAAATTTCAGCGCGCGGCCGCCGGTCGTCGTCTCAGGATTGCCAAACATGACGCCGATCTTCTCGCGAATCTGATTGATGAAGATCAGGCAAGTCCGCGACTTCGAAACTGTGCCCGTCAGCTTGCGCAGCGCCTGAGACATCAGGCGTGCTTGCAGACCCATGTGGCTGTCGCCCATTTCACCGTCGAGTTCGGCCTTGGGCACGAGCGCGGCGACCGAGTCGACGACCAGCACGTCGATGGCGTTCGAGCGCACCAGCGCTTCGGTGATTTCCAGTGCCTGCTCGCCGTAGTCGGGCTGCGAGACGAGGAGGTTGTCGACGTCTACGCCCAGTTTCTTGGCATATCCGGGATCGAGCGCGTGCTCGGCATCCACGAACGCTGCCATGCCGCCCGTTTTTTGCGCCTCGGCAATGACCTGCAAGGCGATGGTGGTTTTGCCCGAGGATTCCGGCCCGAAAATCTCAATCACGCGTCCACGCGGCACTCCGCCGACACCCAGCGCCGCATCGAATGAAATCGCGCCCGTCGAGATCACCGCGATGGGAACGATCGCTTCTTTCGATCCCAGGCGCATGATCGAGCCTTTGCCAAACTGCTTTTCAATCTGAGAAAACGCGAGTTCAATTGCCTTGCTGCGCTCATCCGCCATGATGGCTGCTCCTGAGTTTTATTCTGAATGCGGGTGCAACTTGTAGCCTACCCCCGCGGGCTGGAGCGAGAAGTGTTGGCTGTCACATCAATTCTGGTCAGTTTAGCACGAAGCGAACGAAAAGCGAAGAGTGAAGTTGATGAAGATGGTTCGCATGATGCTGTCTTGCTCCGGCAATGGACACCCAAACCTATTTCCGCCACAGAGACACACGGTCACAGAGGAAGTTCTTTGCTTTTCTCCGTGACTCAGTGTCTCTGTGGTGAAAGCTTTCTTGTAGACTTGCGTTATGCCGACGGAAACCCAGCCCGAAAGCAATAACGGACGCGGCAGCCTCGGTCCAGGTTCGGCTCTATACCTTGTCGCGACTCCCATTGGCAATCTTGAAGACATCACGCTTCGCGCCCTGCGCGTGCTCAAAGAAGTCGATCTGATTGCCTGCGAAGACACGCGGCAGACGCAGAAACTCCTCACGCATTACGGCATTCACACGCGCACGGTCAGTTACCACGAGCACAACGAGATGACAAAGGCCGCCGAACTGGTGGTGGACCTCGAAGGCGGGGCCAAGATCGCGCTTGTCACCGACGCGGGCATGCCAGGCATCTCCGACCCCGGTTTTCGCCTGATCACGTTAGCAATTCGCCATCACGTGCCGGTCGTGCCGATTCCGGGCGCGTCGGCGTACCTGGCCGCGCTAGTGGCCAGCGGCTTGCCGACCGATTCCTTCCGCTTCAGTGGCTTCTTGCCCGCGAAATCCGGCCAGCGTCGAAAACTCCTGGAGAGCGTGCGCGAGTCGCCCAGAACGCAGGTCTTCTATGAGGCTCCGCACCGGCTGCTGGAGACGCTCGGGGACATTGTCGAGGTTCTGGGAAACGCGAGACACGTAGTCGTAGCGCGCGAAGTCACCAAGCTCCACGAGGAATTTCTGCGCGGCCGCGCCGGGGATATCCTCGACCAGCTAAAGAAGCGAGGCGAAGTCAAAGGCGAAATCACGCTGCTGATCGCAAAAGCCGAAAGCCAAGAGCCGAAAGCCGAGAGTCCGCGCGTAACCGTAGCCCAGCGCGTCAAGGAGATCATGTCCGTCGATCAGGTCGACGAAAAAGCCGCGCTGAAAAAAGTCGCCAAGGAGCGTGGGATTGGGAAGAGCGAAGCGTATCGGGAGTGGCAGCAGAGCAAGTAGTGGAACGCGACACCGTCCACCACTTAGTGCGACGGGGCTGCTGCCTGACTGACTACCGTGGTGTGCCTCCTGGCGAGGAAGTCAGGGGACTTCAGCCTCTTGGGAAGAATCATTACGGCGGGCACTGCCAAGACCAGCACCAGAACATAAAGGTTGGTACGGAGAACCGACGTGAAGAATTCCGTGCCCTTGGGGCGCTTGCTCAACCGCCATATCGTCCATTCTTCCCAGATAGTGGTAAGCGTGACGCTCGCGACTAGAGCGAGAAAGATGGCTGCAACCTTGACCGTCCAGTAAAACGCGAGCTGATGAATCTCCACTGCCTCTCGACCCACGACAAACAGTATGCAACTGGCCAAGAGTGCGCTGGTCATCATCCCAGCGATCGCACTGGGGAACATTCGCTTCAACCACGGGAGGGGTGCCACTTTGACGAGCCTTCGCGCTGGCAGCCAGCAGAACAGGCAAACCACCGGTAGTCCGATTACCCAAATGCCCGCCGAGCTTGCAATCATGACTGCGACAAGAAATCCGACAACACTCGTGAGCACGTTGCCGGCGAACATCCGCCAGGCGGCACTCACAAACGGAAGCCGCCGCTCAAAAAAGCCGAACAGCAGGGACTTCACAAGCACAGCCGCCGCCAGCACGAGTAGAGAGCCAGACAGTGCGAGTGCCGGAAGCATGACCTGCATGAACGGCACGACGGGCTCACACGCCCAAGCTGGACTTGCGACCAGAACGGATGCCCCGACCAGCAGGAGCCATCGATTTCCAACCATGCCAGAGAACCCGCCTCTTCTGAAGAATGTTTGCGTGCCCGCTACCCCATCTAGAACGGGGCAAATGACAAGGCTTGCGCTGGACCTGCTTCTTGTCTGGATTAACCTGTCAGGCAACCGCCATTGGAGTACAAGGAGACACCTGATTAGGCGGACGAGCATCCGCCCTAAGTGAGTTTCGCGATCCCCTACTTCCCCGCCAACTCCTTCTTCACCGCCTCGCTAACCACTTTCCCGTCCACCCGCATGCCCGCAGCCGCGAAGCGTGCCATGGCAGCCTTCATCACCGCGCCCACATCTTTCATCGCCGGAGGAGGCGTCATCTCGGCAATCGCCGCCCGCACTCCCGCTGTGATCTCTTCTTCTCCGGCAGCCTTCGGCAAATAGGTCTCGATCAGTTTGATTTCGGCGGCTTCTTTGTCGGCCATTTCCTGGCGTCCGCCCTTGGTGAACTGCTCGACCGAGTCCTTGCGCTGCTTGATCAGCGTCGAGAGCACCTGCTGCGACTCCTTGTCGTCGAGCGACGCCATCTTCTCGACTCCTTTCAACTGGAGCGCGCTCTTTACCATGCGCAGGGTCGAAAGCCGTTGTTCTTCGCGCGCCTTCATGGCCGCGACGATGTCTTTCTGGATCTGGTCAATTAGGGGCATGAGGAGATTATAGAGCGCGCGCGAGGTCAGAGGTTAGAAGTCAGATTGCACAGGTTAAAGCCCACCGGCCTCGGGTTCGCGCGGAAGGACGGACTGGCTGTCCGGAGCTAGGTATTTGCTTTTACCTCTGCAATCTGACCTCTGCCCTCTGCAATTTGCATTACCTTCGCAATTTCTTCCCGAAGCCCAGTCTTTCGAATATTCTGAATGAGATGCTCAAGAAGAACCGCCTTTTCACACCCGGACCCACGCCTCTCCTGCCGTCTGCGCAGACAGCGATGGCTTCCTATGGAATGCACCATCGCACCGCCGACTTTCGCACGCTGTTTACGCGGGTTCTGGTCGACCTGAAGGAGTTTATCGGAACCACCAACGATGTGCTGGTTCTGACCTCCTCCGGCACCGGATTCATGGAAGCGGCGGTCTCGAACCTGACTTCCCCCGGCGATAAGGTGCTTGTCCTCACCGCTGGAAAATTCGGAGAGCGCTGGGTTTCTCTGGCAAAGGCCTTTGGATGTGCGGTCGAAACTGTCATCGCTCCCTACGGCGAGACTTTTGCTCTGGATGCCATTCGCCCCAAGCTCGCGCCCGACATTCGCTGTGTCTATGTGCAAGCTACCGAAAGCTCCACGGGCGCGCGTCACGATGTCGAGCCCATCGCTCGGCTTGTGGGAGCTCTGCCGGATACGCTCTTAGTCGTGGACGCGATCACCGGCCTCGGGACCACGCGCCTGGACGCCGACGGCTGGGGGATCGACGTGATCATCGGCGGATCGCAGAAGGCGTTGATGATTCCTCC
>Ga0187867_10001621_pt1 | contig 19426 bp, 17 predicted proteins | sample June2016WEW_13_1_FD_132976 | JGI IMG/M metagenome (GOLD analysis project Ga0187867, IMG submission 132976) | Peatland microbial communities from SPRUCE experiment site at the Marcell Experimental Forest, Minnesota, USA - June2016WEW_13_10 | ecosystem: Environmental > Terrestrial > Soil >...
GAGCGCCGTGTGGGAGAGGCGAATGAAGGCATTGGTATCGCGCGCGCGGCCTATTACCCGAGCCTTGTCTTAAGCGCCACCGGCGGTGTGGAAGGAGACACGATCGGGAATTGGATCGCTTGGCCTAGCCGGTTCTGGGCGGTCGGTCCCACCATGTTGGAGATGCTCTTCGATGGTGGCCGGCGACGGGCCACATCGGAAGGCGCGCTAGCCAACTACGATGCTACCGTCGCCAACTACCGCGAGACCACCCTTGTCGCATTTCAGGAAGTGGAAGACAATCTCGCCGCGCTCCGGATCCTCGAACACGAGGCGTTGCAGCAACGGGAAGCGGTGGCCGAGGCCGAACGCGGAGTGGAGATCTTCACGAATCGATACCGGTTGGGTGTCGACCCCTACCTTCAGGTTGTGTCCGCCGAGACTATAGCGCTGCAAAACGAGCGGAACGAAGTCGACATATTGCGGCGCCGCATGGACGCCAGCGTTCTCCTGATCAAGGCGTTGGGCGGCGGCTGGGACGTATCCAAGCTACCCCAGACTAGGTCAATGCGCTGATTGTAACAGTGCGATCTTCCTAAATGCCGCCTAGGCGTCTCGTCATGGCTTTATTTCGACACAATAAGCAGGTCCCGCGAAACAAATGGCTTTAGATTAGAGCCCAGACAATTGGCGGCCCACTTGCACAACTTTAGTGATGACGGGAGCGCACGATGCCTAATACTAGTGACGCGATTCCTCTGCGACAATTCGGCCGCCACAACGTCAAGATCTCAGCGATAGGGTTCGGCGGACATCATCTGGGCGATGCACCGGACGTGAGTACTGCCGTACGCCTCGTTCGGCAGGCCGTGGATGGCGGGATTACATTCTTCGACAATTGCTGGGAATATCACCGTGGCAAGACCGAAGTCTGGATGGGCGACGGTTTACAAGGTGTGCGCGATCGCGTGTTCCTCATGACCAAGGTCTGTACCCACGGGCGCGACAAGGCCCTTGCGCTGCGCATGCTCGACGAATCGTTGCATCGGTACCGAACCGACCATCTGGACCTTTGGCAGATCCACGGCGTGAGCTTCGACAACGATCCGGCCTTGTTCATCCGGAAGGATGGCGCCGCGGAGGCACTGGAACAGGCCAAGAAAGAGGGAAAGGTGCGGTTTGTCGGATTCACAGGACACAAGGACCCATCCATTCACCTGAAGATGCTGGCCACAGGCTTTCCGTTTGACTCGGTGCAGATGCCGCTGAACGCGTTTGACGCTAACTTTCACAGCTTCGAACAACAGGTGCTACCCGAGTTAAATCGCCGGGGAATCGCCGTGCTAGGGATGAAGCCCATTTGTGGCCATGGCGAGCCGGTACAAAAAGGGGTGCTCACTGGCGAGGAAGCCCTAAGATACGCGATGAGTCTGCCGGTGACTACCACGATTACCGGAATCGACAACCTCGAAGCGCTGCAGCAGGCGCTCAAAGTAGCGCAGGGTTTTGAGCCCCTGCAGCCGTCGGAGATGCAGTCGCTGCGGGACCGTTGCCGCCCATATGCGGCTGACGGACGATTCGAACTTTACAAACTATCGCTCCGGTTCGACAACCCCGAAGCGCGCCTCGCTCATGGCTTTCCTCTCGATCTGCAGCAGGTTGAGGTGCGCGAGATGATCAACATGGCAGCCAACAGCGGGCATCCGTTCCCGCCAACCAAATAATATGGCACCCGGATTTGATGTAACCAGAAGAACTTTTGTCGAGGCCTTTATGCTCGGAGCCACGGCTCTTGCGGCCCAGGGCCGATCCGGCGCCGAAATACCCAAGCGCCCGCTCGGCCGCACTGGTTTGGAAGTTTCGGCCTTGGGAATTGGCGGATACCACCTGGGTTCCGCAGGCAGCGATGCTGAAGCCACCCAAATTGTCAATGAGGCATTGGATGCCGGCGTGAACTTCTTCGACAATGCCTGGGAATATCATCAAGGCCTGAGCGAGGAACGGTTGGGCCGGGCACTCAAGGGCAAGCGGGACCGCGCCGTCGTGATGACGAAGGTCTGTACACATGGGCGTGACAAGAAGGTCGCCATGCGCCAGCTCGAAGAATCGCTGACCCGCTTGCAGACCGATCACCTCGATGTATGGCAGATACACGAAGTAATCTACGAGAACGATCCGGACCTTATATTTGCTCCAGATGGCGCAGCGGAGGCCCTGCTCGAAGCCAAGCGTCAGGGTAAAGTGCGGTTTGTCGGATTCACCGGGCACAAAGATCCTTCCATTCACTTGAAGGTGCTTTCCCACAACTTCCCCTTCGACACCGTTCAGATGCCGCTCAATTGTCTGGACGCCACTTTTCGTAGCTTCGAGACGAACGTGCTGCCAGAGGCGAACCGGCGCGGCATCGCAGCTTTGGGCATGAAAAGCCTGGGCGGAAGCGGCGAACTTGTGCGCGAAGGCGCCGTCATTGCCACGATCGGACTGCGCTATGCCATGAGCCTGCCGGTTGCCGTGACCGTGAGCGGCATCGATTCCCTGAGCGTGCTGCACCAGAATCTCCAAGTCGCGCGCGGTTTTCAGCCTTTCAGTGCGGCCGAAATGCAAACGATCCGCGACGGTTGCCGATTTGACGCGTCAGACGGTCACATGGAGCTCTTCAAGACGACCAAGATTTATGACGGAGACCTGGGACGTGAGATGCACGGGTTCCCATCGAGCACGGAGCTTCCCGTGTGATCCTGGCGGATCGCGTCAGAGTCTGGCGCTATGAGAGCATTTACGAAGATTCGTGAACAGGCCAGAGGAACTCTATGATCACAGAAAACGACTGAGTTGTTGAAACGCTTCGCCAAGCCAGAGCAAAGTTGCTGCGCAGGTGACATTTGTGCGCAGCCCGCTCTCCTCGGCCACGAATGGGGCAGCCTTGCGCATAATAGCAGGGTCGTGCCGTTATTTGTGTGACCAGCAAGTGGAGTGTTCGCAAACTGAGCGCCGAACTTAGGACCGCCGGGTTGCGACGCGCAAACCAGTGAGTACATGGGAGGAATATGCCGCGACAGGTTTCTGTAACTTCAGAATCTCTAAGATTTGTCCAGAACATATCCGTCGGCCATCACGCGTTGCTGGCCGACGAAACAAGTGACCACGGTGGCAAAGACGCGGGGCCCGACCCGTACGAGCTGCTACTGGCCGCGTTGGGAGCGTGTGCTGGTATTACTGTTCAAATGTATGCAGACAGAAAACAGTGGCGCCTTGAGGGAGTACATGTCGTTTTGACATACGCGACAATTCCCGCGACGGATCGTGGCCACCCCGATACGAAGGTCCAGATGGTGGATGGCGTCGAAATGGACATTTCTTCCTCCGGCGATCTATCCGAAGACCAACAACGCAGGCTCTTAGAGGTAGCTGGCAAATGTCCAATTCATCGCCTACTGAGTTCGCCGGTTCCAATTCACACGGGACTGCTCGTTGCCAGCATTCCTTCAATGTGAATAGGTCTCGTCGGAGTTAGCCGACATCAATCCGCGAGAATAAAAGGGGTCTGCCGCGGAGAAAAGGAGAACCAGCCTTGGGGGAGTAATGCGGGCCGCGAACGGTCTTTATGGTTACTCGACGGTGATAGGGCCGCGCCGCATCGCACCTCCGTCACGGCGCTCCGGCCCGCTTGCAGTCCCGGTGAGGGCACGGCCTCACGCGCAGTTCCACGCATAACCACCGAGAAAAGGCATGCGGAACCAACTTGCCTGCTCCAATGATTCCGATCTTCATATCCGCCCTCTACCAGATCGGTTGACGTCGCAATGATTGATACCTGCTTGCTCGGTGCCTTCGCTAGGCGCTGCAACCGGGTAGTCACCGGCAATCGTAGATGGCAGGCTTCGCAGTGTCACCGTTCTACGGTAATGAACTGGGCTCAGCCGTAGCCGAAGGACCAGTCTTCATCAGCGTTCTGTGTTATTGAAACAACGACGTCCGACGCCTGCACCCCACAGTGCCGAAGTAGTTCCTGGCACGGCAGCTCATAGAAAGTCAGTTTTTCAACCTGGCTTCGCGGCCGTGTCGTCACTTGCACCATGACGATCCGTTCGGTTCGCGTTATGTTTAATCCCGTGTCTTCAATCTAATTCGTTTGACGACCGGCGCGATCGATTCGCCGTTGAACGGCTTGCCGCCTTGAAAGTGACAGTTGTACCGCGTGGAATGGCGTTTTCAGGTTGCCTGGCCGATAGCGCGACGCATTAGAAGCAGGGCGTGTCGACATAGCGCCGCCGGGTGTCCATTAAGCGCCTTGCAACCGATCGGCGAGGCGCACTCTCAGGATCTGAGATTTCGCTGCGGCCGGAATTGCCCTTTTTGCAGTGGTGCAGCGTCAGTGGAAGTTTCCCGCCTAACGAAGAGCCGGCGGATATACGGTCGGATCACGTGAGATCGAGCGCCTGGTGTTTGGCATCTCATATGCATCAGGAGACCGTGTGCGGTTCGGAGCCCGCCTAGAAGGTGACGCGGAACGGACGAGCAAAATAAGGAGACTGTGATCATGAGCTTACCTCTTGAAGGAATCAAAATCATTGACTTTACCCAGGTGCAAGCCGGTCCGGCGTGTTGCCAATTACTGGCCTGGTTCGGCGCCGACGTGCTGAAGGTTGAGCGTGTCGACGGAGGCGATATTACGCGCCGGCAGTTGCGCGACATTCCAAATGTCGATGCGCTGTACTTCACGCAACTCAACAGCAACAAAAGGTCTCTGGCGCTGAACCTCAAGACGCCCGAAGGCAAAGAGATCATGGAGAAGCTGATTCGACGGGCCGACGTGCTGGTGGAAAACTTCGGTCCGGGTGTCATCGATAGGATGGGTTTCACCTGGGAGCACATTCAAGAACTCAACCCCAAAATCATTTTTGGGTCGGTCAAGGGTTTCGATGAGCAATCGCCATACAACGACCTGAAGGTGTACGAGAATGTCGCGCAATGTGCTGCCGGCGCCGCCTCGACCACCGGCTTCTGGGACGGTCCCCCGACGGTCAGCGGCGCGGCGCTGGGCGACAGCAATAGCGGAATGCACCTGGCGATTGGCATCCTGACCGCCTTAATCAGCCGTCAGAAGACCGGTAAAGGCCAGAAGGTATCGGCCTCGATGCAGGACTCCTGCCTGAACCTCTGTCGCGTGAAACTGCGTGACCAACTGCGACTGGAGCGACTCGGCTACCTGGAAGAATATCCGCAATATCCCAACGGGACTTTCGGTGACACGGTCCCTCGCGGCGGGAATGCGGGCGGCGGCGGCCAGCCTGGCTGGATACTGAAGTGCAAGGGCTGGGAAACCGATCCGAACGCGTATATCTACTTCACTATCCAGGAGCAGGACTGGGGGCCCACGTGCCGAGCTCTGGGTAAGCCGGAGTGGATCGACGATCCGGCCTATTCTACGCCACGTGCACGCCAGTCCCACATCTTCGAAATCTTCGCCGACATCGAGAAGTGGCTTGCCGACAAAACCAAATTCGAAGCGATCGACATACTGCGGAAGTACGAGATCCCCTGTGCGCCCGTGTTGAGTATGAAGGAAATTGCGCATGACCCGGCCCTACGCGCGAGCGGGATGATCGTCGAGGTTCCTCATAAGCAGCGCGGCACGTATCTCACCGTCGGCAGCCCGATCAAGTTTTCGGATTTCACTCCTTATATTACCGGCTCTCCGCTCTTGGGCGAGCATACGGCCGAGGTGATGGCCGAATTGGGATATACCCCCGAACAGATTGCCAAGTTGCGTGAGGCGAACGTTCTAATAAGGGACGGTGCCGCCGACTCTCATCAGGACCACAAGACACTCTCGCTGGCGAGCACGCGATGAATAGCGCTACGCAAACATTCGTCAATTTCGAGCACCTTGTCGAGGCACTCGGCGACGCAATTGTTGTCGCCGATCCGAGCGGTGCCATCACCGTATGGAACCCCGCCGCCGAGCGCCTCTTCGGATTCACTCAGGGTGAGGCGCTCGGCAACTCGCTCGACGTCATTATTCCCGAGCGTTTGCGGGAGCGTCACTGGGCGGGTTACGAAAAAACCATGGCGACCGGGGAGACCCGCTACGCTCATGACGTGCTGCGCGTTCCCGCTGTGCATAAAGACGGGCGGACCTTGTCGATTGCATTTACAGTCGGACTACTGAAAGTCCCGCAAGGCACCGTGACAGGAATCGTGGCGGTGATTCGCGACGAAACTCAATCCTTCAACGAGAAGCGGGACTTGCTGAAGCGCCTCGCCGAGTGCGCGGAGAACAAAGCCCATTAAAAGAGAGGTACTCATGATCGCGACGGAAACGAAATCATCGAACGAACTGGCATCGTCAAACGGACAGAAATCGGCTATGACCGACGGATTTCACCTCGTAGTCGATGCCCTGAAACTCAACGGAATCGACACGATTTATGGTGTTGCGGGAATTCCGATTACGGATCTGGCCCGACTGGCGCAGGCCGAAGGAATAAGGTTCATCGGCTTTCGGCATGAACAGTCCGCTGGAAACGCAGCAGCGATCGCCGGGTATCTGACCCAGAAGCCGGGGATTTGTCTGACTGTCTCCGCACCAGGGTTTCTGAACGGCCTGGTTGCGGTCGCCAATGCCACCACCAACGGTTTTCCCATGATTCAGATCAGCGGATCGAGCGACCGCGAAATTGTCGATCTCCAACAGGGCGATTACGAAGAACTGGATCAGATGAATGCGGCGAAACCTTACACTAAAGCAGCCTTCCGGGTGAACAAGCCCGAAGATATCGGCATTGGAATCGCACGCGCGATACGTGCCTCGGTATCGGGAAGACCGGGTGGCGTCTATTTAGACTTGACCGCGGAAGTGCTCGGCGCCGCACTCGATGCAAATGCGGGTGTGGAGTCGCTAGTCCGCGTTGTGGATCCAGCGCCGCGGCAAATTCCCGCGCCGGAATCGGTCGAGCGCGCCATCGACCTCCTGGCGGACGCCGAGCGCCCGCTCATCATCCTCGGCAAAGGCGCTGCCTACTCACAGGCCGACTCTGACGTCCGGTCGTTCATTGAGAAGACGGGTATTCCTTATCTACCGATGTCGATGGCCAAAGGGCTCCTGCCCGATAACCATCCTCAATCTGCGGCTGCGGCCCGCTCTTTGGTTCTCGCTCAGGCCGATGTGGTCATGCTGATCGGAGCCCGGCTGAACTGGCTACTTGCACATGGCAAAGCTCCGCGTTGGTCCTCAACCACGCGTTTCGTGCAGGTCGACATCTCGCCCACGGAGATCGATAGCAACCGGCCCATTGCCGCGCCTGTCGTTGCGGATATCGGGTCAGCCATGTCGGCATTCTTGGCCGTGCTCAAGCCCGGACGGATCCAACCCCAAACCGCCTGGATCAAAACGATCGCAGAACGCAAGGAGCACAACGTCGAGCGCATGGCGGCCCGCCTCAATGCCAACCCCAGCCCGATGAACTTCTCGAGTGCACTTCGCGCGGTCCGCGATTTTCTCGCCGATAAACCCGACATCTACCTCGTCAATGAAGGGGCCAACACGCTCGACTTCGGCCGCGACATCATCGACATGCAGCAGCCTCGCAAGCGTCTCGACTCCGGCACTTGGGGTGTGATGGGTATCGGTATGGGTTATGCCATTGGCGCAGCGGTGACGAGCGGAAAGCCCGTCGTCGCCATCGAAGGCGATAGCGCTTTCGGGTTCAGCGGCATGGAAATCGAGACCGTTTGCCGTTATTCGCTCCCGATCGTCATTGTCGTTTTCAACAACGGTGGCATATACCGAGGTGACGACGTGAACCGCAGCGGAGGCGCCGATCCTTCACCAACCATTCTCATGAAGACCGCGCGCTACGACAAACTCATCGAGGCTTTCGGCGGCATGGGCTATCTTGTGACCGATCCGCAAGGCCTCACTAAGGCTCTCACAGAAGCAGTTGCGTCAGGTAAGCCGGCGATCATCAACTGCGTCATCGATCCCACCGCGGGAACCGAGAGCGGCCATCTGCAGAGTCTGAACCCGACTTCCCAGATCGACAGTGGACGAAAGTGAAAGCCATGGCGACCATCGCCGCCGCTGCACCGCTCCTGAACAACCTTTCTGAGTTGCTCACAAGGCACGTTCAGGAACGGCCTCAGCAAACTGCCGTCGGGAACTCAGATCGCGGGACCGTACTTAGCTACAGCCAGCTTGACGCTCTCGTTCGGTCGGCGATGATCCAACTTTCCGGGCTCGGACTGAGTCGCGGCGCCACGATCGCGCTGGTCTCGGACAATACGGTTGAATTCGTGGTCGGTCTGCTCGCTGTTCTGTCTTTGGGCGCTCGTGTCGCGCCGCTGAATCCGGGGCTCACATTGTCTGAATTGAGTGCACGAATCTCGGCACTCTCCGCGCATGCCGTCCTCGCTCCGACACACCTGGCAAACAAGCTAGACTTTGCGGACGCCGTCGCCGGAAGCGCCGCCCGATGGATCATGAATATCGATAGCTCCGCCGGCGTCCATGAGGTGCGGATTGCGAATTGGCGCGGGCAAAGCCCAGCTTCTGGCGCGGCTGCCGATGCGAGAGCCCTGATTGACAGTGAAGACGTCGCACTCCTGATGTTCACGGCCGGCACGACCTCCGCGCCAAAGCTTGTTCCCTTGACGCACAGCAACGTTCTCGCATCGATCCGGGGCATAGTCTCCGGGTATGATCTATCCCCGCAGGACGCAACCCTCATCATCATGCCGCTGTTCCATGGTCACGGGCTCGTGGCGGGGCTGCTGGCAACTCTGGCGAGTGGCGGCAGCGCCTATCTCCCGAGCACTGGCGCGTTCTCCGCACACTTATTCTGGGCCGACGTAGTCCGCCTCGGAGTGACGTGGTACACGGCGGTGCCCACGATTCACCGCATCCTCCTGAACCGTGCTTCCCAGGATTACCCAAGCGGTTCTCGAGTGGCGCTTCGTTTCATTCGCAGTTGCAGCGCACCGCTCGACCAAGAGCTCGCCACAGAGATGAGTGCCACGTTCCGAGCCCCGGTGATCTCCGCCTACGGGATGACAGAGGCCTCTCATCAGGTTTCGTCCAACCCACTCCCCACCCATGGATCCAACAAGACTTCGTCAGTGGGCCTGCCGACGGGAGTCGAGATCCGAATCGCTGCCAACGATGGAAAGGAAGCCGCAAGTGGTAGCGTCGGAGAAATCTGGGTTCGGGGCCCAACGGTTACGACAGGATATCTCAACAATTCCGCGGCAAACGCCGCGAGTTTTGTCGATGGATGGTTCCGCAGCGGCGATCTCGGCAGCAGGGACCCGGGCGGCTACCTCTTTGTGACGGGAAGGCTCAAGGAAATCATTAACCGAGGCGGAGAAAAGATCTCACCGGGCGACGTCGACGCGGTCCTCTTGTCCAACCCGAAAGTGCTCGAAGCGGCGTCGTTCGGCGAGTCCGACTTGGTCTACGGAGAGAACGTCAACGCTGCTGTCATTCTGCGTCCGGGAATGCAAGCGACTGAGAGTGAACTGCAAGCCTACTGCCGTACGAAGCTCAGCGCGTTCGAAGTTCCCCAACGGATCTACATCGTGGCCGGCTTTCCACGCACGGCAAAGGGTTCCACTGATCGGCGTGCGCTTGCTCTGCAGTTTGCCGCCGGCTGATGAGCGTCTGAGCAATAGGAAGCAGTTAGGAAATAGTAAAGGAGCGAATAAAGCGATGCCCAACGAACTTATGACAAGCACCCCCGATCAAGCACTTAAAATCAGGATTCGCGACATCCTGCTCAACACACTGACGGTTTCGTCGGGAGCTATCGACGCGGTCAGCTTCCTTGATCTGGGTAAGGTCTTCTCGGCCTTCATGACAGGAAATGTCGCGTTTCTCGGGCTGCGGGCGGCAGGCGCCCCTGGGCCCGACTGGACCAACATCATGGCTGCGGTATTTGCCTTCGCGGTGGGGGTGTACTTCTCGACGCGAATCGTTAGGCCTTCGGAAGCCTTTGGAATTTGGTCTCAACGGGTGACGGTCGCACTTTGCGTATCGCTGGTTGCGCATGCAGTCTTCCTGTCCGTTTGGTTCGCAAGTAACGGCCGGCCTTCGGCTGGCGTCGTGCCCGTTCTCCTCGGCTCGTGGGGTTTTGCGATGGGGATGCAAAGCGCCGCAGTTCGAAGGCTGCATGTGGACGGTGTGTTTACGACTGCTGCGACCGCAACTGTCATATTTCTTGCGGGCGACCTGGCCTACTGGTCCGCGACAGCAAGAGAGAGACGGCGGCTTGCAGGCGTGCTCGCCTCGTTGTTCGTCGGCGCCACCGCCGGAGGCCTGCTCTCGGTTCATGCGCACATCTACGCCCCGGTCCTGCCATTCATGATCACCGTCGGGGTGGTCGCAACGGCAGCGTTCGCGTTGGGAAATCTTGACGCTGAGGGGGCAGCGGAGAGACAACCGTCGGCGACGCCAACCTCCACCGAAAGGGCAACGCCCACGGGATTCCCGTCTCTCCCGCACTCGAATTGACGCAAGCGTAAGGTCAGGGTTTCCGGTCGGTGCAGGGCTCTCCGGAATGGCGGGCTCACATTTCCGGATATGGGTTCTGTTGCCTCCCTGTGTCGTCACGATTGCGTTGGGTCCTCCGAGCGGATTGAATCGTAGCTTAGGGGCGAGGGACGGCAGTGGCGCCTTTGGCTAGAACCGTCCGATGCTGCGCGTTATCGCTCCAGTGAAGGCCCCGCGCTCGTGACCGAACTGCTCGCTTTCCAGCAGTCCAGGAGGGATGGCGGCGCAATTCACTTCGGGCCGTTCGCTCGGCTCGCTGGGCCTGTGAATGGCTTCGGCAATCAGTTCCTTGCCAGTCCCGGTTTCCCCGGTGATCAACGCCGTGGCGTCAGTCGGAGCCACAATCCGCACCATGTCGAGGACGTCCATCAGAGCAAGGCTCGTACCGATAATTCCGGGGAATTCCCTGTGGGGGAGGGATGCGTTGTTGGATGATTGCGGGCCGATCGCCTACCCTAGTTACTTGTGCCGCCATAGGAGACCGTCAGACGCCGCAAACACATCCGTCCTTCGTTGATGCACATGCAAGAGGCCACGGTCCGCGGTTCCGATCCAAAAGACCGCCATTGCGATCCCGAAGCACCCTAACGGGTTGGAACGGTCGCCCGAATCCCGGGGGCGGATACGGCTCGGTTTTCCCATTAACGAGCTGTTTGATTCCGTCGCGCATGACGATCAGCAGAGCGCCGTTTTCGCCCTCGATCAGAGCGGTGATTTGGGGCGCCGGTCTGGCATCGGATAGAGTTTCGGAGGGCCAGGCTTCCATCGCCAGAGTCCCGTCGAAGATCCCGCCCAGACATTGCCTCGGCTGTCCTCATATAAAGACAGCACTCCGTGGCCCAGACTGCCACCCTCTCCGTAGCACCTCGCGCTGCCGCCCTAAACCGAACAGAGCCTCCGAGTCGGAGTCGCCGTTCCGCCGGCCCAAATCGTTCCTTCGCGATCCTCAAGGAGCGCACCAACGTCCTGTCCAGCAAGCTCGGGATAGTGCGTCAGCTTGCCGTCCTTCGAACTTGCAAGCCCTGCGCGGGTGCCGATCCAAAGACGCCCATCGCGTGCGGCGAGCATGCCTCGAATACAGTTGCTGGGGAGATGCTCACCCTCTGGCGGCTGCCATGGGACCCTCCGAACGCCCTCGAATCGAAGCAGGCCGAATTCCGTGCCCAGCCATAGATAACCGTCGGGGAGCTGAGCAATTCGGTTGATGCCTCTCTTAAAAAGCCGTCACGGACCGTCCACGCGTTGTGCGCGTATTGATTCGCGTATTGATTGATGTCGAGAGACGGGTTTAGGGCGATAGCACAACGGCAACACGCCAGGAGCACGGCCGCGGCTATGGTTAATCTTCCCTCCATTTACAAACGGATTATATGGCTCTGGAACAGAGTTTGCACTCGTAAAATAAGCGGATGTCGCTGGTGGGGCAGGTTGGTGCCCTACAGCGGGTTGATAAACCGCTCGGTCGTGCGGAAACAGAATCGCGGGAGCAGTATCCATCCATCCTACCCACCCTTGTGACGTCGCTCTGCCCACTGCAACGCCCCTGGTGGCCGAAACCGCGGGACTATTCGGCATCATCACCGATCCCTCCGGCCTCGCGGTGCCCGCACACGCGTGGTCGCAGAGTGCGGGCACCGTCATGTCGCAAACGGTACTCCTCTTTGCGCCAAACGGCTTGCGCCGCCATCCGAGCGTTTGTGCATCGATTCCCCCAGTCCCAGCCGAAAAGCCCGGGGGCCCCCTGTCTGCGTCGATAACGGCGCAACGAAAGCGGATGCTCAGAAAGTCGGACAATGGCATTCGCCGAGACGCCGGGCATCGCAGTTCTCGAAAGAGCGCCGGTACCAGTCGGCCGGCAAGCTGTTGGGCAATAGTGGCGTGATCACCGGTTAATCACCCCCACTCACCGCATAATGTATCTCTTTAGGCCTCGCCAGTGCGAACATTCTTCCCACGTCAGAGTTCGCATCGGAGCTCCCTGAACTTGCACCATCGCAAGCAAATGCATTGAGCGGAGGGGTCCGGAGGGTTGGGTTTTCCGAGCTAGGGACTGGCGCTGCTGCTCGCCCCGACGACGCTGAAATCCGCCCGCCATTGATACGCAGCCGCTTCATCTTGGCGATCAAGGTCGTCCGCGGCAGACCAAGCCGGGCGGCCGCACCATTCGGACCGCCGAGCACACCCCCTGTGTGCTGAAGAGTCTGAAGGACGTGCGAGCGCTCCGCCTCTTCCATCGTCACGGGCGCGGATAATCTCGTGTAGGTCAGTTCGGGTAGTGAGCCATTCAGCACAGCGCCTTTCGAAAGAATCACGGAACGCTCAATGAGGTTTTGTAACTCACGAACGTTGCCCGGCCAGGAATGCCGCGCCAGAGCGGCCAGGAATTCCTCAGCGATGGCCGCAATCGGCTTCCGCATACGCGCCGCGTAATCCATCGCAAAATGGTGAACCAACGAAGGGATATCTTCACGGCGATCGCGCAGCGGCGGCAGTTCAACGGGAAACACGCTGAGCCGGTAGAAGAGGTCGGCGCGAAATTGACGTTCGTCGACCATTTCCATCAGATTCTGGTGGGTAGCGCAGATCACCCGCACATCGGTGTGAATCGTGGCAACACCGCCGAGACGCTCAAACTGCCTTTCCTGCATGACGCGCAGGAGCTTCGGCTGCAATTCCAGGGGAAGGTCTCCAACTTCGTCCAAAAACAACGTCCCTCGGTTCGCCCGCTCGAACCGTCCGATGCCGCGCCCGACAGCGCCGGTATAGGCGCCACGCTCGTGACCGAACAACTCGCTTTCCAGCAAGCCCGCAGGAATTGCGGCGCAATTCACCTTCACAAACGGGCCGTTGGATCGGTTGCTCCACTTGTGAATGGCTTCCGCAATCAGTTCTTTGCCTGTTCCGGTTTCCCCGTTGATCAAGATCGTGGCGTCGGTCGGGGCTACGAGCCGCACCAGACCAAGCATTTCCTGGAGCGCGGCGCTGTTACCGATTATTCTAGGTAGGCCTTCGTCGCGGCGCTCGCTGTTGTGTAACGCGTGGTTCGCCGGCATCGTGTCCTCGATCTCGAACCATTTCGGGCTGGACCCAATTAAATTTGCAGTGGCCATAGTTACCTCCTTGCCGAACCGATCTGAACTCCGGATTAATCCTCACGAGCGTCTTTCAACGCGGCTTCGATCGTTCTCAGCAGCTCCGCGCCGTCGAAGGGCTTGTATAGAAACCTTATGGCTCCCTCGTCCAGGGCTCGCTCGCGGGCTTCATCGTCCTGGTGGGCTGAAATAAAGATGACCGGCAACTCCGGACGCTCGAGTCTTATGCGGCGCTGCAACTCGATGCCGTTCATTCCCGGCATCCGTACGTCTGTGATTAGACAAGCCGCTCCCGCAAGGGCGCCCGACTGTAGGAACTCCTCCGCGGACGAATATGTGGCAGCGGCATATCCGGCGGACTCCACCAGGCTCTTCAAGGATTCTCGAAGCCGAAAATCGTCGTCCACTCCCACGACCAGTTGTTTCGGAACGCCCGTCATCACCGAGGTATCTCCATCTATGCCTTGATGATACGGCAAAAGTAAAAGCTTGCCTATTATATGTTTATTTAGATCGGCCAGGAGTGCGCACGATTCCCAGCTTGTCGGACATCCTCACAAGCTCCGCCAGCGACCGCGCGCCCATTTTGTGCATGATCTGGCCCCGATGAACCCCGATCGTGATCTCGCTGGTCCCGAGGTCGGCGGCGGTCTGCTTGTTGGCGAAGCCTTCGACCACGAAAGGAAGTACCTCCCGTTCGCGAGGCGTGAGAAGAGAGTAATGCTTCTGCAACTCGGCCAGTTCGGATCTCTTCCGGCGTGCTTCTCGATTATGGACAATTGCGGCGTCAATCGCACGTAGCAACTCCTGCTCGCTAAACGGTTTGGGCAAGAACTCGATCGCTCCGGCCTTCATGGCCTGTACCGAAGAAGGAATATCGCCATGGCCCGTGATGAAAACGATCGGAGGACCGTCTCCGTCCGCCAGTTCCCGTTGGAGTTCCAGGCCACTCGCGTCCGGAAGTTGCAGGTCCAGGACCAGGCAAGCGGGAGAATCGGGTTTTTCAGATTCCAGGAATTCCGCAGCGGACCCGAATGCGGCTACTCGCAGTCCCACGGATGCTATCAGGCTAGACAGCGCTTCGCGTACTCGATAGTCGTCATCCACCACGAAGACGATGGGGTCGTCCGAGTTCATTGCATCTCGCTTGATTTGAGTGGAATTGTGAAGCAGACCCTGGCCCCGGGCCCTTCGCTGGATGCAACCCAAAGCCGGCCGTGATGTGCCTCGATGATGGAGCGGCAAATAGCCAGGCCCATGCCCATTCCGTTTTGCTTCGTTGTAAAGAAAGCATCGAAGGCCCTTTCCGGATTCTCGAATCCGGCTCCGTTATCCCGTACCTCAACGACGGCGGTATTGGGGCTCTCCCATGCCGACCGGATAAGGATTGTCTTCGGGCGGTCCGCAACTTGATCCATTGCCTCAATTCCATTGAGAACCAGGTTGAGAACTACTTGCTGCAATTGTATACGATCAGCCACCACGGATGGAAGTTTCTTGTCCAAGTCGGTTTCCACAGCTATGCCCCTTTTCCCGACATCGCCTCGCAGGAGGCTGAGCACCTCACCGATGACTTCATTCAGGTCAAGGACATCCTTCTCACCGGGAGCTCGCCTGAAAAGCGCTCGGACACGCCGCACGATCTCGCCCGCATCCTGGCCGTCGCGGATGATTCTTTCGACAGCTTCGCGTGCCCTGGCAAAGTTTGGTGGATCCGCTGAGAGCCAGCGCAGGCATGCATGACCATTGGCCACAATCGCACTCAGCGGTTGGTTGACCTCATGCGCAAGAGAGGCAGCCAGTTCGCCCATTGTGGTCACGCGATTGACGTGTGCGAGATCCGCCTGCGCCTGGCGCAAAGCCTCTTCGGCGCGCTTAATCGTGCTTTCCGCCTCCTTAACCGCAGTGACATCCATCACCGCTCCAACGTACTCAAGTTCCCCCGATTCACCTCTCTCGCCGTGAGCCACAATATGGACATATTTGAGGGAACCATCCAGCATTAGTAATCGATGTTCAAAATCAAAATCCTCCCCATCCTGGGATGCGCGCGCGACTACCTGTTTAACGCCAAGCGCGTCTTCCGGATGAGCCCGCTGGAAAGCAAGTTCCAGAGATGGCTTCGTCGTTCGCTCGTGTTGGAAGATTCGATAGGTCTCCGCCGACCAGAAGAGCTCGCCACTGGAAACCGTCCAGCCGAAGCTGCCGGTGTGGCTTAATCGTTGTGCTTCGGATAAATACGCCTGGCTCTGCCGCAGAGCATCTTCGGCCTGCTTTCGATCTTCGATATCGATACTGGTTCCATACCATTTAACTATGTTTCCCGACTCATCCCGTAGCGGAACGTTGCGGATCAGAAACCATCGATACTCCCCATCAGCCTGCCGCAGCCGTGCTTCACTTTCCATCGATTCCCCGGCCGCGAGGGCTCGGTGCCATCCCTCGACGAACAGCGGTAGGTCATCGGGATGAACCACGGAGCTCCAATTCCAGCCCAACGCATTCTCCACGGATAAACCCGTAGATTCCAGCCAACGTCGATTGATGAAATCGACGGAGCCGTCAGGCGCGGTGCTCCAGACGGTCGCGGGAATTGTGTCGATGACCAGCCGGAGCCGATCTTCGCTACTCTGTAAAGCCGCGTAGAGATCTCGCAAGCGCCGGGCTGTGTCGTTGAACACCTGCCCCAAGTGAGCGAGTTCATCATCCCCCTGGATCGTCACTTGATGCTGAAACTCGCCTCGCGCTAATGCCTTGGAGCCTTCCACCAAGAGGGCGAGTGGCCCCGTGATGCTACGCGTAATAGCCAGACCGAGTGCAGCGGCAATTAGCAGCGCGATCGCGGCGGTCACCGGCACAACCAGAAAAACCAGACGTTGCACACGCCTAACGTTCAGCACGGTTTGGACCCGCTGTTCGGCGGCCTCATGATCGACTTTCTCGACGAGCGCCGAGGTTAGCGTTTCCAGCGGCCGTACCTGGTTCGAAAGGCGCAGTTGCAAAGCCCGCCAATCGCCGGAGGCGGCCAGTGTGGCGATGGCCTCAAGCTGCGGTGGCAGCGCGCTCTGAATAACCTGCAGCGTAGGCAGGACGGTGGGATCTCGCTGGAGGTCGGAAGGCAAGAGACTGAGGGCGGTTCTTGCGCGCTGCATCTCCTCCAGGGCAGCAGTACCAAGGGGCCCGGCCCCTGTCACCAGTAGATTGGCATCTTGGGTCTGCGCGAGTCCTTCCAACCCGGCGTAAAACGCTAAGAGACTGGTATGAACGCGTAACAAAGCGATCAGCTTCTGGTCGATACCGTTCAGGCGCTCTCCTTGAGCATTGACGAGGTGAAATTGCCAAAGGACGACAGCATCAGCGCCGAGCATTACCAAGATAATGAATACGAAGCCCGAGATCAAACGGCGACCGATGTTGAGTCGCCCAGCATGAAGAGCTCTTTCTTCAACCCGTTTCATCCAACGGCCAAATTCTGTTGCAGTGTGACGCTGCATCAGTTGTTCCTGTTCAGAGCTCTATTCGACGGCGTGCTAGTCCCCCTAGTCCCCCTGGGGGCGGAACCGTCTTGAACCCGGTGATGCGAACGAACTCCTTCCTCTCTATTCACGGGTGCGCTGATCCCCCCGGGGGCGGTCCCTTCTTGAAGCCGGTGATGCGAACCAATTCATTCTCCAGGGCAGCCGCCGCTTCCGGTGCACTCTTCTCGCCAGTCAACACGGAGTGCACTGCCCGGGTGTAAGCCTCGCTGACGTCCGGATATTCTTGGCCCGTGACATTCGAGGGGCGCGAAACTGTGCCGGTCCGGAACGCCTGGCGCAACAGGGCAAAACCAGGATTTGGTTCAACTACCTCAGGCACGTCGTAGAGTTCCGGTAGAGTGGGTGGCACCGAAAGCACGCGAGACCGCTTCGCCTGCACGTCGCTGCGGCTGAGATACCGGACCAGTTCTACAGCTTCACGCGGATGAGCCGAGAATCGGGAAACTCCCAAGCCGGCTCCTCCCAACGTACCGAAGCGGCCCGCCTTACCCCCAGGCGGCAAGGCGATTTCGAACTTGTTTCGGATTGGCGAGCCGACCGCCTGGCCGTCAACGTAGTATGTCGGCCAATTTCGCATGAATGCCGCCTCTCCCGCGAGCCAAACGTTCTGCGAGTCCCACTCTTTATATCCGACTACACCGGGTGGCGAGATAGAACCGACCCAGCGCGCCGCCCTTTGCCAAGCCCGGATCGCGTTCGGGTTATTCACGCTGATGGTCTTGTCCGCTTCGATGATTTGACCGCCGCCTTCAGCGGCCTGCCATTCCAGAGCGTTGCAGGTTAACGCTTCGGCAACGGCCCCTTGCCATACAAAACCCCAAAACGCTTTGTTGCCCTTGCCTCGTTCGCCCGCCTGAATCCGAGCCGCCATGGGCCCTAGCTCATCCCAGGTCCGGGGTGGTTCCCTATATCCATACTGCCGCAGAAGATCGGTGCGATAAAACAGAAGCCCGATGTCGGCATGATACGGCATTGCAATTAGCTTCCCGTCGACGGAATATCTGGCGGCTATCACCGGAAAATCGTGAGAGATGTCGCCGGCGAAATACGGCTTGAGATCTATAAAATACTCGTCCAGAATCCGCGTCCAGATCACATCGATGCCGTACACGTCAGGACTCGGTGTTCCTGACCGAAGTAACTCTAGCCACAGAGCCAGCTTTTCCCGCGCGGACTCCGGAGATGGAAGGAGCTTGACTTGGATTCCTGTTTCCTGAGTGAATTGCCGCAACTCCTGCTCCCGGCCTTCGTTGATTGTCTTGGCCGTCCACTCCTCCAGAAGAGTTAATGTGACCGGTTCATGAACAGATGAACGAGCACAACCTTCCAGAAGCAACGTAAGCAACACAACGCAAACGGCGCCTGCCATCCCGACGAAATTTGCCCTATCCTTACGCGAGCACAGATTACGCTTCGAGATTGGCGGCCGGTCTACGGGCGGCATTGGTAGATTTTAACGCGGTACTGGCTTAAACCAGCCCGTTTCTGATTTCCCCTTTCAAACCGTGCGTGCCGTTTTTCGGCACAAGGATTAACGATGATCTTCTGGGTGTGGCTTGCGCCTGATATTTCACACATCAATCTGTACAGCCCATCCCATGGAGCTGATCGCCGGCGTCTGGCGCACCTTTGGTGGGTCGCAGGGGCCGTATCGGGCCCGCCGGGCGATCCACAGCCCCGGTCGAAGGATCAGGAACTTGATATACGTCTCTTCAAGCTTGGGCTACCGCGTACATTCTTCCCACGTCAGAGTGCGGATTGGATCGTGCTGACGTTACTGCTGGTACCGGCAGGGCTGAGTTCTGCCCGTGATCGATATGCAGCCGCTTCATCTTCGCGATCAAGGTCGTCCGCGGAAGGCCCAGCCGGGCGGCCGCGCCATTCGGACCGCCGAGCACGCCCCCTGCTTGCTGAAGAGTCTGCAGGACGTGCGAGCGCTGGGCCTCTTCCATCGTCACGGGCATGGGTAATCTCGTGTAGGCCGGTTCGGGCAGTGAACCATTCAGCACAGCGCCTTTCGAAAGAATCACGGAACGCTCAATGAAGTTTTGTAATTCACGCACGTTGCCCGGCCAGGAATGACGGGCCAGAGCGGCCATGAATTCCTCCGCAATGCCCGCAATCGGCTTCCGCATGCGGGCTGCGTAGTCCATTGCAAAATGGTGAACCAACAAAGGGATATCTTCGCGGCGATCGCGCAGCGGCGGCAGTTCAACGGGAAACACGCTGAGCCGGTAGAAGAGGTCGGCGCGAAATTGACGTTCGTCGAC
>Ga0187867_10001628_pt1 | contig 19388 bp, 22 predicted proteins | sample June2016WEW_13_1_FD_132976 | JGI IMG/M metagenome (GOLD analysis project Ga0187867, IMG submission 132976) | Peatland microbial communities from SPRUCE experiment site at the Marcell Experimental Forest, Minnesota, USA - June2016WEW_13_10 | ecosystem: Environmental > Terrestrial > Soil >...
CGTGGTCGGCGAAAAACATGGCGGCTGGGTGCACTGGGGCGCCACCACGCAGAACATCACCCAGACCGGCGATTTGCTGGTGCTGCGTCAGGCGCACGGCATTTTCCTGCGCCAGATCGGCGAGGTGCTGTCGGCGATGGCCGATCTTGCCGAACGCGGCGCGGCAATGCCATTGCCCGGCCGCACCCACGGCCAGCACGCGTTGCCCGCGACCTTTGGCTATAAGGTCGCCGTGTGGATCGATGAGTTCCTGCGCCATTGCGACCGGCTCCGTGACCTCGCCCCACGCTTGTTCGTCTCCATGTTAGGCGGTGGCGCCGGGACTTTCGCCTCGCTTGGCCAGCAGGGCCCGTTCGTGCAGGCCGGCATCGGCAAGCAGCTCGGCTTTGGTACCATGGCGGTGCCGTCGCGTGCGCTTGGCGATCACCTCGCTGAGAACATTTGCGTGCTTGGCCTGATCGCCGCCACCTCGGGCAAGATCGGCCGGGAAATTTACACTCTGATGAAGACCGAGTTCGGTGAGGTCGAGGAACCCGTCCCTCCGGGAACCGTTGGTAGCTCGACCATGCCACAAAAACGTAATCCGAAACTGTGTCAGGACATCATCGCAGCGGCAGCCGAGGTGCGTGCCATGGTCCCGTTGGCGCTGGAAGCGATGATGACCGAGCATGAGGCCGATCGCACCACCAGCCTCATCATGGACGCTGCCGAAGGCCGCACCTGCGTTGCCATGGGTGACATCCTGGCACGATTGGGTGAAATTCTTCGCGGCCTCACGCTTGATCCTGATCGTATGCGGGCCAATCTGGACCTGGGTCACGGACTGATCATGGCTGAGGCGGTAATGCTTGATCTGGGTAAGGCGATTGGCCGCCAACACGCGCATGACGTCGTGTATGACGCGGCGCAGGCGGCGTTTGTCGAAAACCGATCATTTTCGGACCTGCTGATGGCGGATCAGCGGGTTGCCTCGCGGGTTGATGCGGCTGCGATGGGCAAATTGCTGGATCCAACATTGTACACCGGGCTCTGCGCCGACATGGCACGGCAACAGGCGGCCCTGGCGCGCGCCAAAGCCACGGAGCTGGCAACATGACCGAGATCCAGCGCCTGACGGTGGACGGCCAGCCGCCGCCGTTCAGTCATTACTGTCACGTCGTGCGAGCCGGTGAGCTGATCTGGGTCTCCGGCGCATTGGGCGTGGCAGCCGATGGCTCGGTGCCCGACGATGTGGCGGCGCAGACCGAACTCGCGCTCGCAAGTATCGATGCCTGCCTGAAAGCCGTGGGAGCCGGGCCGCAGCACGTAACGAAAATCAATCTCTATCTCACTGACGTGAACGACCGCAGCAAGATCAATCCCGCCCGGCAACGCTATTTCGGACCGCACCGACCAGCATCGACGCTGGTCGGCGTCACTGCGTTGGTGATACCGAGCGCGAAAGTCGAGATCGAGGTGACGGCGGTGGTCCCCGCACCGTGACGGACGTGCCTCCGGTGAGACAGGTGCGCTGCCTGTTTGAACGAAACTCGCGGTGTGAACGAAGCTCTCGTTCTGAACGAAACTCGCAATAAACGGAAAGCGCGTGATTAATGGACAGTGATCTTTCGGCGCTGCCGCAGGACCCGCCGCAGCCGGCGTCCCTGGCACAGCGCTACGCAACAATCCGCGCGCACACCGAAGCGCTGGCCGCCCACCTGACGCCTGAGGATCAGTGCGTCCAGTCAATGCCCGACGCCAGCCCGGCGAAATGGCACCGCGCCCATGTCACCTGGTTCTTCGAGGAGTTCGTGCTGCGCCCATCGCGTGAGAACTATCGCGTGCTCGACGAAGATTTTCGCTTTCTGTTCAACTCCTATTATGACGCCGTTGGGGCGCGCCACCCAAGGCCGATGCGCGGGCTGTTGACCCGGCCGGAAGCTTCTCGGATCGCCGCCTATCGCGCCCATGTCGATGATGCCATGCAACGCTTTCTGCCGCGTGCTCCGGCGGAAACGCTGAACCTGGTTGAACTCGGCCTGCAGCATGAGCAGCAGCACCAGGAACTGCTGGTCACCGACATGCTCGACGCATTTTCGAAAAATCCGTTGGCGCCTGCAGTGCTGCCGGGCTGGCAGGAGCCAGCTTATGCGCCGGGTCCGACACGGTTTCTGCGTTGTGCCGGTGGCGTGACCGGGATCGGCCATGACGGCGATGGGTTTTGCTTCGATAACGAAACACCGGCGCACGAGACGCTGCTGCCGGACTTCGACATCGCTGACCGCCTGGTCAGAAATGGCGACTTTCTGTTGTTCATCGACGACGGCGGCTATCGCACGCCAGCGCTGTGGATGTCGGATGGTTGGGCAGCGGTGCAGAGCAACGGGTGGGCTGCCCCGGCCCACTGGCGCGACCGCGACGGCGCATGGATGCAAATGGGGCCCGGCGGTCTGGCACCGCTCGACCCCGCCGCGCCGGTGCGCCACATCAATTGGTACGAAGCGGACGCCTTCGCCCGCTGGTCCGGCGCGCGGCTGCCCACCGAGTTCGAATGGGAGGCTGCCTCCGACCACCCCGGCATGCGCGAACTGGCCTCGCATGTCTGGCAATGGACCGACAGCGCCTATCGGCCTTATCCCGGCTTTCGGCCGCCGGCGGGCGCAGTCGGTGAATACAATGGCAAGTTCATGATCAATCAGATGGTGTTGCGCGGCGGTTCGCTGGCAACACCATCGGGCCACGCACGGGTGAGCTACCGTAACTTCTTTCATCCCGACAAGCGCTGGCAGTTCACTGGTCTCCGGCTGGCGCGCGACGCCTGACAGGACAATCCATGGCATATGATGAAGCGGCTCGACCCGACACGTCCGTCGTGCTGAACGTGCGCGCCGCACCCGGCCACGCCACCTACGAACACGAGGGGGCGCCGCGCATCGAGGCGCTCAATCTGGCGGTTGCGGCGACCGCACCGCACGATCCGGGAGGCAGTGTCGCCGAGGCGGCGCTGCAAGGTCTGCTGGCAGCCAGCAAGACCTTGCCGCCCGCTCTGTTCTACGACGAGGAAGGCTGTCGTCTTTTCTACGAAATAACGAGATTACCAGAATATTATCTCACCCGGACCGAGTTCCGGCTGCTGCAAAGCACCGCCCCCGAAGTTGCCGCCGAGTTGCCGCCAGGCGCCACGTTGGTCGAATACGGCGCCAGCGATGAAACCAAGGCCGAAACGCTGTTGCGCCAGACCGTGCGCAGCGGCAGTGCCACCGGGAAACCGGTTTTCCGCACCTATATACCGATCGACGTTGCCGAGCCCGAACTGCGCGCCATGCGCGACCGGCTGGCGCAGCGCCGTCCCGAGCTGACCGTCACCCCGGTGACTGCCGACTTTCTGCGGCCGATCCCGTTGCCGGAGCGGGACAGCGATTCGGCGATCATGGGGTTCTTCCCGGGATCGACGATCGGCAACCTGGAGCCAGAGGCCGCGGTGGCTTTCCTCCACCGCGCCCGGCTCAGTCTGGGCTGGGGCGCACGTTTCCTGTTGGGGTTCGATACCTGCCGCGACCCCGAGCGGTTGGTCCCGGCCTATGACGACCCCGCCGGAGTGACCGCGGCCTTCAACCGCAACCTCCTGGTCCGGCTGAACCGCGAGGCCGGCGCGACGTTCGACCCGGAAGCCTTCGCGCACCGGGCAGTTTGGAACCCCATCGAGAGTCGGATCGAAATGCACCTGGTCAGCCGCGAGGCGCAGACAGTGATCGTGGCTGGCCAACCGGTCCGCTTCGCCCGCGATGAGACCATCCATACCGAGAACAGCTATAAATACGCCCAACCCCGGATGCGCGAGATGGCGGCGGCCGCAGGCTGGTCCTTGACGAAAAAATGGTCCGATTCCAACGATTTGTTTGCACTCTGGTTACTCGATTGAGGGCCTGGCGTGAATTGTAATGCGGCGCGGCGTGAAAAAACGCTTTCCATCCGGCTGATTTCGTGCACAAACGCCTACCATGATCCGTTGCCTCGCTCTCTGCCTGGCGTTGCTGCCGGGCCTCGCCATGGCCCGAATCGCAAATCAGCCCGGTCCGCCGACGGCTGGTCCACTCACGCCCTACGCCATGTGCGAGGCGGCGATCGCCAGTGCGGAGGCGGCCACAAAGCTACCAGCTCGGGTGCTGAACGCTATTGCACTCCGCGAGTCGGGGCGACTCGACCCGGATACCGGGCGCTGGCGGCCCTGGCCGTGGACGATCAATGTCGAGGGGATCGGGCACTTCTACGACACCAAGGAAGCGGCGATTGCCGCGGTGCAGAGCATCCAGGCGGCCGGCGAGCCTTCGGTCGATGTCGGCTGCATGCAGGTCAACCTGATGCACCATCCCAATGCGTTCGCCGGCCTGGATGAGGCCTTCGACCCGACCCACAACGCCGACTACGCCGGGCGCTTTCTGAAGGAGTTGTTTGCCTCCACGGGCGACTGGGGCACGGCGATTGCGGCGTATCACTCACGCACCCCGGGCATCGGCGAGCCGTATCGTGACCAGGTCGTCGCCACCTGGAACCCGACGGATCCGGCCGTTCTGGCCAGGCTCAGCTTCGAGCCGTTGCCGCCGCTTGCCGCCCCGACATCCGGCCCGGGAACGATCTATGCTCCGTTCGCGCAAACCGGGCCGATCCAGATTGCTCCGAACCTGGCCTACCGGGCGTTTTTGCCGACCTCCGCGGTCTACCGGGCGTTTCGGCCTGCCTCGGTCACCTATGGTGATTTCACCCAGCGCGTCGTTAAACAACGGCGTGGCCGTCCAATGGATTTCCGCGTCAACCTGGGGCTGCTGAATTCCGGGCGGACGCTGGTGGTTCCCACCGGAGTCGTGGTGCCCGGCCGCGAGAAGTTCATCGAGATGAAGCCAGCCGCAAAACGGCGCGGCGAAGCGGGATAGCACGGGGCCTCAGCGGTCACGACGGGATCCCGACGGAATTGACCGGGCAGAGGCGGCGGCCGGGTGCCGGTCAGAACTCGCTGACGCGGCAGCCTGCGATCTGTCGACGCAACCAAGGATTACGCCACCGTCAGCATCAACACGCCGACGCAGATCATGGCGATGCCGGCCACTTTGGCTACGCTCATTGGCTCGGCGAAGCCGTAGTGCCCGATCAGCGCCGCCACGATGTAGGAGACCGCGGTACACGGCAGCGCGACCGACATCGGAATCCGCCGCAGTGCCAGGATGTAAAGCATTGCCGAACCGCCATACAGGCCAAGCCCGAACAGCGTCCGCAGGTCGAACAATTGTGCCAGGAAGCTCGGCGCGCTGGCACCTGCTTTGAGCAAGGTCTGGCCGGCCATGCTGGTGGTGATGGCCAGCGCGAGAGCAGTCCAATACGGCTTCATTCCGGCTCCATTGCCGCCCGGTTCATTGCGCCGCGCGGCCATGCCATGGGGATGGCTGCGACACCGGCGATCGCATCGGGCCGGTGCGGGTGTCTGGCGCAATTCCTGCGGCTTCACAATCGGCGAGACGAGTCGACGGCATCCGCTGACTGATGCCGGCGGCTGCGGTCGGAATTCATGGTTTGTGACGCAAACCGGCAGCTCGCACGGATGCCCGAGAGGCTGGTGGTAGCAGAGGGTACCAGCGGAAATCTGCTCGCATGGGCCGGTGTGGAAAGCGCTTGCTTTCACTTTGCGAACCGGTATACTTTGCGTCACAAAGTGAGAACCGCACATGAGTGATCTTGATAAGGCATTGGCCGACATCTTCACGATCAGAAGCCAGATCGCCGCCGGCACCGCGTTTCGCGGATATGGTCCTGCGGCGGTCGCCGTTACCGGCGGTTTGGCCCTCCTGACCGCACTCATCCAATTTTTCTGGTTGGACGATCCCACGGCTCATCCCTTGGAATTCTTCTCGTCCTGGGTCGCGACTGCCGGCGTGTCTGCAACATTGATATGGATCGAGATGCGCGCGCGCTCGCGCCGGCATCATTCGGGTCTCGCAGATGCCATGGTGCATCAGGCCGTTGAGCAATTCCTGCCGGCCGGTGCTGCCGGTGCTGCTTTCGGTGCCTCGTTGTGGCTGTTCGCTCCAGAGACGCTGTGGATGCTGCCCGGTCTGTGGCAGGTGCTGGTGGGACTTGGAGTTTTTGCCTCGGTCCGGTCGTTGCCTCGCACGGTTGCTTTCGCGGGCGCATGGTATTTTGTCGCCGGCTTCACCGTTTTGCTGCTGGCCAGCCAAAGCCACACGATGTCGCCATGGACGATGGGCCTGCCGTTCGTGATCGGCCAACTGCTGCTCGCCGCGCTGCTGCACTTTGCTTCCGGAGAGGCCGATGACGAGAGCTGCTGACGGGACCGACGCACCGTTCGCCTATGGCGGTCTCGATCGGGTGATTCACGAGAAGGCCAGGCTCGGGCTCATGACTTCGCTGATGGTCCATCCCAGAGGATTGGCATTCGCCGATCTCCGGCAGCTTTGCGGTCTGACCGACGGTAACCTCAGCCGGCATCTTCAGGTGCTGCAGGAGGCCGGCCTCGTCGAAGTCACCAAAGGCTATGAGGGCAATCGGCCGCACACCAGCTGCCGCCTGACGAAAGCCGGCCGTCGCCGGTTTCTGGATTATCTCGCTGTGCTGGAGGGGCTGGTGCGTGATGCATCGAAGACTGCGGACAGGCAAGAAGAGCTGTCGAATCAGCTCGGTATCGCGACGGCCTGAGCAATATTTTACCGGGAAGCTTTGTCATGCAAAGTAATCTTTTGAACAAACTACACGGTGACCAACGCCTTGTGGGTGATTGTGTCGGCGACATACCGTCCGCGACGGATCTCGCCGGCGGCAAACTGCCCGTGGGCGGATACCCGACCGGCTGCCGGTCCGGCACAGTCCCCGCATGCCAGCCTGCGGCCAGCGAATGCACAGCAAGCGGAATCCATGTCGGCATCATCATGGACGGCAACGGACGATGGGCGACCAGGCGCGGCTTGTCCCGCATACGTGGGCACGAAGCCGGTGTCAAAGCCATCCACCGCGTCGTTCAGGCGGCGCCCGAACAGGGCGTTGGGACGCTGACGCTTTACGCGTTTTCCAGCGACAACTGGCGCCGGCCGCCGGCGGAGGTCGCCGCCTTGATGGCGCTGCTGCAATTCTATCTCGCCAACGAGGTTAAAAGCCTGCTCCGCAATGGCGTCCGGCTCTCTTTGATTGGCCGGCGCGATAGGCTGCCCGACGGTATCGCCGTCGCAATGGCGCGCGCCGAGGCGGCAACCGCCGACGGCAAGGCTTTGCATCTGCGGATTGCAGTAGATTATTCCGCTCGCGTGGCGATCCTGCAGGCTGCGGCGCAGGCCTCGGGGATGAGCGAACTCACCCGCGAGAATTTTTCCCGCCTGGTTACCGGTGAGGCCGGGCTGCGCGACGTGGACCTCGTCATTCGGACCAGTGGCGAGCAGCGCTTATCCGATTTTTTGCTTTGGGAGAGCGCCTACGCGGAATTGCATTTCACCGAATGCTTGTGGCCGGATTTTGGATCGGACGATCTGGCGGCGGCACTGGCGGCGTTCCGCAGCCGGGAGCGCCGGTTTGGCGGGTTGCAACCATTCGTCTCCGAACGGGCTTTGCACCAAACATGAGGCGTGATGGCATGATTACACCCGCCCTTGGTTCGGCCAGTGTGCCTGGTGGATTTACGGCTGCCGGTGCCGTACCGTTCGCTGCGTCCGCGTTGTGTCGCGCATGGGTGCGGGTAAAATGCGAGACCGGTTCTACAGGTTTGTTTTTGAGAGGGAGAGCGCCAGAGGATTTCTCCGTCCCTGTGTTCCTCGGTCCCTCTAATATGGATTCCGGCCGTGGGTGTCGCACGGTCAAATGAGGGTTGGCACCCGCCTTCCGGCATTCGTTGCGTCCACATGATGCCATATACGGACATCGGCGGATCAGCGCCGCAAGATTTTATTTGAGAGGGACGGAGGAACAGAGGAACAGAGACTTCTCCGTACCTTTCGTCGTGGCAAATAAACCCGCGCCGCTTGTGCCAGGGGATCTGGGTGCCGTACCGGGCCGTCGCGGCAACAACGCCCATGATAATCGCCGGCCCATGCCGGATTGGCTTTGCGGGCGCGAGTTCGCTCCACCGGCATCGCGCGACGATTCGGCGTTGATCCTGGTCAACGCCGCTGCGGCCGGTGCATGGTTCAATCCACCTGTTGCCATGCAGGAGGAGTGACCCAATGGACGCCGCCGAGATCATGACCCGCTTCGTCGTCTCCGTGCTGCCGAGTGCCACGATGACCGAAATCGCCAAGACCCTGGCGCAACATGCGATCAGCGGCGTGCCGGTCTGTGAGGCCGACGGCAGGCTGGTGGGGATCATCACTGAAGGCGATCTGGTGCGCCCACTGATGCGCAGCCGAGAGCGTCGGCGTGACTGGTGGCTGCGCCAACTTGCCGAGGGGACCGACCTGGCGCCGGAATTCCTCAGTTATGTGAAGGGCGGGCAGGCGAGCGCGCGCGAACTGATGCGGCCGAACGTCATCACGGCGACCGAAACGACATCGATTGGTGAGATCGCCGAACTCATGATGATCAACGACATCAAACGCGTACCGATCGTACGCGACGGCAAGCTGGCCGGCATCGTGACGCGAGCCGATCTGGTTAAGACGCTGGCGCGGAACCCGGATGCGTTGCTGACGCCGTCCGGGTGATCCGATCGCTGTCAGCGCGTTACTTCAGGTGCCGATCCCACATCGCAAACATGTCGGCCCAGGTTTGCTCGGAGGCGATGGTTTCGTAAACCGCGCGCTCGGGGAAGGCGAAACCGTGATGGGTACCAGGGAAAATCTTGATGGTGTGCTTCACGTCGGTCCTCGCCAGCGCGGCGCGGAGGTCCGGAATTACGTGATCCGGCACGGCAGCATCATGTTCGGCGAACGCGAAGTATAACTCGCCGTTGATCTTATCCACCAACAGATGCGGTGAATCGGGTTGGTCGGTGACGATCTTCACCCCGTACAGCGACGCCGCGGCCGCCATGCGATGCGGAAACCGCGCCGACACCGTGGTGATGTACTGCCCGCTCATGCAGTAACCCACGCACCCCACCGGACCTGGTTTCACGCGGTCGTTGGCATCGAGCCAGCCGAGGATGGCTGAGGTATCATCGGTCACGAGTTCGTTGGTCAGACTGTTCATCGACGCCCGGATCACCGCCGACATGGCGTCGGTCCGGCGCGACAGGTCGAACAGCACCGTGCCCAAACGGTAGTACATGTCCGGCAGAATGCAGAAATAGCCGTGGCGAGCGATGCGGCGCGCCATGTTGCGCAGTTCCTCGCGTGTGCCCGGCGCGTCCATGTAAAAGATGATCGCCGGGAAGGGACCCGCGCCATCTGGGCAGGCAACGAATGTCGGCATGACTCCGTGCTTCGTGGTGACGCTGACGTGTTGCTCGTACATGGGGGCGCTCCTCGCTGAACCTGCCGAGTGTTGCCCAGGAGTGGCAGACCGCGCAACCTGGGCGCGGCCGGGACGTTGATTGATCCCGATCAATGCGCTTTTGTCATTGCGTCGTCATCGTGGTCTTCAGGAAGGAGGCACGCCCCATGACCAATCGCCGAATGGAAGAGATCATTCGCCATCAGCATCCCGTCACCATGCCGACCACCGCCTCGGTGCGTGAGGCGTGCGGGGAGATGCATAAGCACCGGATCGGTGCCGTGCTGGTCACCGATCCGAAAGGCGGCCTTGCCGGGATTTTTACCGGACGCGACCTGGTGCGCATTGTTGCGGCCGGGAAGAGTGCGGAGAAGACCACATTGCATTCGGCGATGACCGCCGACCCGCACACGATGCCGCCCGGCCACCATGCAATCGACGCCTTACGGGTGATGCGTGATGGCGGCTTTCGGCATATCCCGGTCGTCGATGAGGGCAAGATCATCGGTATCGTCTCGCGCGGCGATTTTCGCGGGCTGGAGCACGACCGTTTGGATGTCGAAACCGGCTACTGGGAGACGATCCGGTAAATTTCAGTGGCCCGCCAGCCAGCGCCATCGATCGGCAGCGCGGCGCCATTGATGTCGCTGGTGAAGGGGCACATAGAAACGCGATCAGGCCAGCGACGTTGGCATACCGTGCCGAGAGATTGACTGCCAGCGCCTCATCCCATTGTTCCGGAGCGAAATTCTCTACGGCACCGAAGTAATGAACCACGGCGTTGTTGATCAGGACGTCTGGCGCGCCGTGGGTTTGCGTCGTGGCCTCGATCAGCGTGGCGATTTGCGAGGGATCGCGTAGATCGGCGTTGTGATGCGCGGCCCGCACACCCAGAGCCTCGATTTCGGCAACGCGGGCGGTGATCGTGGCGGCGTCGGCGAAACCGTTCAGCACGACGTCGCAGCCTGCCTCAGCCAGAGCTTTGGCAGTGGCGAAGCCGATGCCGCCCAGTGAGCTGGTGATCAAAGCGGATTTGCCGTTGAGCATGGTGTGTCCTTTGGTAGTTCGCAGGAGTGTAGAACGGGATCGCGCGGGGGCCACACCGCTGCTTGCTCATGCCCGGCCGGTCTGTTGGAATGAAGGCAACACGGGAGGACAGAATGGGACAACTGGATGGCAAAGTAGGCATCATCACCGGTGCCGCATCGGGTATTGGCGCGGCAACTGCGCGTGTGCTGGCGCGCGAGGGTGCGAAACTGCTGCTTACCGATCTTGACGATGCCGCCGGCGTGGCGCTGGCCGATGCCATCGGCGGCGTCTATGTCCATCACGATGTCACTGACGAGGCCGGCTGGTCTGGCGTGGTTGCGACGGCCCAGAAACAGTTTGGCCGACTGGACATTCTGGTCGCCAATGCCGGGATTGGCATCATGGGGCCGGTGGTTGACATGTCGTTGGCCGACTGGCGGCGGCAGATGGCGATCAACGTCGATGGCGTCTTCCTTTCTGTCAAGTATTGTATTCCGGCGATGCGGCGCGGTGGCCGAGGTGGGTCGATCGTCATGCTGTCCTCGGTCGCCGGAATACGCGGTTCGGCCGGGTTGGCGGGGTATAGTGCGACGAAAGGTGCGGTGCGATTGTTTGCCAAGTCGATGGCGCTCGAATGTGCCCAGGCGAGAGACGGGATACGGGTCAACTCGGTGCATCCCGGGATCATTGCGACACCGATCTGGACAAAATTGCCTGCCGGAGCCAACCTGCCGCTCGATCCGGAGAAGATCGGGGCTGCGACGGTGCCGCTTGGCAAAGCCGGCCAGGCGGAGGAAATCGCCAACGGCATCTTGTTCCTTGCCTCGGATCAGTCGAGCCACGTGACCGGGTCGGAACTGGTGATCGATGGCGGTATGACCGCCGGCCGGATCACGCGTTTCACGGAATGAACAGCGAAGGGGGTTCCCATGCCAGGTCATGCCGATACGTTCATGCATCGTTGGTTCGAAGAAGTTTGGAATCGCGGCCGGGAAGATGCCATCGACGAAATGATGGGCGAGGACACAGTCATTCACGGGCTGCAGGAAGATATTCGCGGCCCGGAGGCGTTCAAGCCGTTCCACCGTCAGTTCCGCACGGCGTTCCCCGACATGCGCATCTCGGTCGAGGAGGTGCTGATCGACGGCAACATGCTCGCGGCCCGTTGCTCGGTCGCCGGAACGCACACCGGCCCTGGTTTGCCGGTGCAAGCGGCTGGAAAGCCGGCAAGCTTCACCGGCATGTGCATGACACGAGTGAAAGACGGCAAAATGATCGAGGGCTGGTACAAACTCGACTTCCTGTCGCTCTATCAACAAATCGGGCTGCAGTTGCATTGATAACGGGCACTGAGACCGGCCGCTGAGACCGGCCGCTGAGACTGGGCGCTGAGACTAGGCGCTGAGACTGGGCACTGAGACCGGCGCGCGAGCGAAAGGAGATCAATATGCACATCAATTCGATGCGGGCGGGGCTGGAACGCGGCGAACCGCAAATCGGCACCTGGCTCACCATGGTGCGCAATCCGGCAATCCTGTCGCTGATGAAATCCGCTGGCCTGGATTTCGCACGTGTCGACATGGAGCACACCGCGCTGACCATCGAGCACATCGCCGATCTGGCAGTGCTGGCCCGAGCATTGGATTTTCCCATCGCGGTGCGCCCACCGAAAGCGAATCGCGAGTGGATCACCAGGCTGTTGGACAACGGCGTATGGAACCTGCACTGCCCGCAGGTAGAGAACGCAGACCACGCGCGGGAGATTGTCGATGCTTCGCGGTACGCGCCGATGGGATTGCGTGGCAACGGCGGTCTGAGTGCCGCCACCGACTTCAATCACACGGTTCCGTTATTGGAACGGCGCGCCCATGCCAACCGCCAGGTGTTCGTGACGGTGATGTTCGAAACCGCGCGAGCGTTTGAGGATCTGGACGAGATCGCTGCGATGCCGGGCATCGATGCCCTGACCATCGGTCCGGCGGATCTGGCGCAGGATCTGGGCGTGGCAGGAACATCGGACCAGGGCCGGGTGCTGGACGAAAAGCGCGATCAAATTCTGGCGGCGGCACGTAAACACGGCAAAGTCGCCGCAATGCTGGTCAGCAGTTTCGGGGAAATGCAACGTTGGAAGGCCGCGGGTGTGACGTTGCTGGCCTATTCCAGCGATGCCGATATTCTGTTCAGCGGCTACAGTTCCGCGATGAAGCGGATCAAGGGTGAGGAAGCTCCGTGATCTCCCTATGCTCCGCGTCCTCAGAGATTTATCAGACTGCCATGCGGTATCAGGCGTCACCGGTCGGGAACCGGCTGCCGTTTGTGCGTGCGGAAATGCTCCATTAATCGCCGAAGACGCGGAGCACAGCGAGGACGCGGAGTTTCGTTTCTGGTGACAGGCGGCCATTGCGTTTCAGGCGGCCGTTGCCAGGCCTCTTGCCCGGGCTTCCTCGCGCAATCGCGGCAGCACTTCACTGGCCAACAATTTAAGACTCTTCTCGGCCTCGTCATGCGTCAGAAAGCCGGAGCGACCGATGAAGATCAGATGCCCGAAACCGCCAACCGCGTCGTAAGCGGCCATGATCTGTTTCACCACGGTCTCCGGCTGGCCGGCGAACATGATCTGACGCTGGATCGCCTGGTCCGCCGTCATGTTGCGCAATGCATCCGCGGGCCGTGCCACCGGTGCTTCGCCCGGTCGCGGCTTCGTGCGGTACACCCCGGGCGCCATTTCCGGTGGCATCCGGCCTGGCAAGAAGGTCGAAAATTGCGGCGCCTGCTTCAGGCTGGTGTTGAGGAACCACAACAGTTTCGCGCCAATCGAAACGCCTTCATCATCGGTGTCGCCGACGTAGACGAACCCGCAATAAGCGAAACGATCGAGCGCAGGTGGCGGCAATCCAGCCTCCGCCCGCGCCTCGCGATAGGCGGTCCAGGCACGCTTCGTGCCATCGATGCCGCGCAGCACCACGGAATTCACCATGCCGCGCCGGCCGAGTTCGCGTGACGTATCGGGATCGCCGGTCGCTGCCCACATTGGCGGATGCGGCTGCTGATACGGCCGCGGCCACAAATTGATGTGCCGGTGTGCGAAATGCTTGCCTTCCCAGCGCATCGGACCATCCTGGTTCTGCAACGCCTTGGTGATCAGGTCGATCGCTTCCCAGAAACGTTCCAAATTGCCGACCGGGTTGGCATTGCCCGAGGCCATTTCGCTGTCGCCGGATTTGACGAAACCGATATCCAGACGGCCGCGCAACAACACATCGGCGGTGGCGTACTCTTCGGCCACCCGTACCGGGTCCTTGCGGATGGAAATCAATGTGCCCTGCGACAGAATGCGGACCCGCCGTGTCTGCCGCGCCAGCGCGCCGAGCACGATAGGACTGGCGCCATACAGACTGTTGATGCCAGCATGATGCTCGATCGAGACAATGTTGATGCCGAGATCGTCGCACAGCAGCGACTCGTCCATGCACTGATGGAACAGGTCTGCGGCAATGCGTGGATCGCATAACCGGCTCGGCAGGCTGGCGCGGACCGAATCAGCTTCGTCCAGGAGCTTTTGCGGAACGAACGGATAAGTGTTCTCGTTGTGAAACCAGAGTTGCATCGGTCAGCCCCTCACGAATGAACCGATCAAGGTGGCCAGTTCTTCCGGCCGCTCGATCGCCGGATGATGGCCGCAATCGGCGATTGTTACGAACCGCGCGCCGGGGATCAGTCGGGCATAAGCGCGGCCATAGTCCGGTGATACAATCCCGTCGCTGTCACCCCATACGACCAGCGTTGGCACGCCAATGCGGCCCAACCAGCGTGAAAGTTGCGGATTGTACATGTACGGGTGCCAGGCGTAGAGACACAGCGCCTCCCAGTCGCGGGCGTGGCGCACGATCTCGGCATCCTCCATGGCATCAAAATCGGGCGCGAAACGGTCGGGATCGTACCAGGCAGCTCGGCGCACCTCGGCGGGCGAACGATTGAACACGTCGAGGATGTCGGCCGTCTCGCGGTCGCTGATTTTGATGCCGACCGGATCGACCAGCACCAGGCGCGCCAGCCTTGGATGCCCTTGGGCAGCAATCTCAGCAGCGAGCCAGCCGCCAAACGACAGGCCAACCAAGGTGATGCGCTCGCCGGGGATCGCGTCCAGTACGGCGCGCTGCAAGTGCGCGAGATCATAGATTGTATCGAAGTCCTTCGGTCTCGGCGAAGCGCCGAAGCCGGGACACGACGGCGCCAGCACTGCGCCGTACGCGGCCAGCAGGGTAGGGAACCGATGCTCCGACGTCAGACTGCGCATGCCGTGCAGCAGCACGATCGGGTCGCCCTTGCCGCCATGCAGGACTTCGAGGTCGATGCCGTGGACGGTCATGCGTTCGGTGGCGATCATGTGTCCTCCTGGGGTGAAGGGTCAGGGCTTCGCCCTGGAACCCACCAGGAGGGCGTTGCCCTCCTGGACTTCCCAGCAAAGGGCGAGGCCCTTTGCAATCTGTCAATTAGGTGGAAGTGGGAGGAGGGCCGACACGGACCTTGTGCGGTCATGGTAGGCCCTCCTCCCACTCCCACCCAAAATAACGGTTCCAAGGGCCACTGCCCTTGGTGGGCTTGGGCCGCGAAGCGGACCAAGGGGGCAATGCCCCTGGTCGGGGTCCGGGGTGAAACCACGGCCTTCGACCCCCGGGGACGGTCACCCGATCTCGTTTGCCAGCCGTTGCAAATAATACGCCGGGTCGCCGAACAGCCGCTCGATCACCATGCAGCGCCGGAAGTAGTGCCCGACGGCATATTCCTCGGTCATGCCGATACCGCCGTGCATCTGCACCGCGCTTTGCGACACGTAGCGTCCGGCCTGGCCGACGCCCACCTTGGCCAGTGCAAAATCGTGCCGTCGCTCGGCGTCATCTGGGTTATCCACCGACATCGTCGCCAGCATTGCCATGCTGCGGCCTTGTTCCTGCGCCATGAACATGTCCGACAAGCGGTGCTGCACCACCTGATACGAGCCGATTGGCTGACCGAACTGCACTCTTGTCTTACTGTATTCCAAGGTCATTTCGTTCATCGCTTCCATCGCGCCGATGGTTTCGGCGGCGGTGGCGGCGATCCCGGCCTCGACGATCTTTTCAATGATGGCAAGGCCTTTGCCGACTTCTCCCAGAACCTCCCCGTGGGCATTCGACAGCGAAATATCCGCCGCCCGCGTTTCATCACGTGTTGCATAGCCACGTCGGGCGACCCCCGGTGCCGCGGCGTCGACCAGAAATAGCGTGATCCCGTCTTCGTCATAACGCTCGCCGGCGGTACGCGCGCTGACGATCAACTGGTCCGCGGTTTCGCCGTGCGACACCACGGTTTTCGATCCATCCAGAAGCCAGCCCGAACCATTCTGCTTCGCGGTGGTCACGACATCGGTCAGGTCGTAACGCGCCTGCCGCTCGCTGTGTGCGAAGGCGAGTTTCCGTCCGCCCTCGGCGATCGCCGGCAGCAGCGTAATCTTCTGCGCTTCGCTGCCGGCTACCTTGATCGCTGTGCCACAGAGCACGATGGTCGAGAGAAATGGCTCCAATACCAGCACGCGCCCGAACGCCTGCATCACCAGCATGATCTCCTGCGCGCCGCCGCCGAACCCGCCGTATTGTTCGGCGAACGGCAGGCCGAGCAATCCGAGTTCGGCGAATTTCCCCCACATCTCCGAGGAAAACCCTTCCGGCCGAGCCAGATATGTCTTGCGCTGTGCGAAACTGTAGTTATCCGCGAGCAGCCGGCTGACACTTTCCAGCAGCAGCCGTTGCTCGTCCGATGGTTCAAAATCCATTACAGCCCCCGCACTACAAACCAAGTACCGCTTTGGTGAGAATGTTCTTCTGGATTTCGTTCGTGCCGCCGTAGATCGACGCAGCGCGCAGGAACAAATAGCTGCCGACCGAGGCGCTGCTGGCCTCCAGCATGTCGTCCGGCTCATTCATCGCAGCAAGTTCGGCAGCCCAGATCGGCGTCGCCATCGGGCCTGCCACGTCGACAGCGAGTTCGGTGGTTGCCTGCAACAATTCGGTGCCTTTCACCTTCAACACCGACGACAGAGGATCCGGCCGCCCGCCGCCGGCTTTGTCGTACGCCGAAACCACCCGGTACTGGGTGATTTCCAGCGCCTTCATGTCGACCTGCAACTGCGCGACGCGCTGGCGAAACGCCGGATCGGCGATCAGCGGCTGCCCGTTCATGTTAACCTTACGCGCCATGTCGATCGAGGCATCGACCCGTTCCCTGGACTTGCCCAACCGCGCGATGCCGGTGCGTTCATTGCCGAGCAGGAACTTGGCGACATCCCAGCCCTTGTTCTCCTCGTGCACGCGCAGGCTGACCGGGACTTTCACGTCGTCAAAAAACACCTCGTTCAGATGGTGGCTGCCATCGATTGAAATGATCGGCCGCACCGTGATGCCGGGCGTCTTCATATCGACCAGCAAAAACGAAATGCCTTCCTGCCGTTTGCGCGCGTTCGGGTTGGTGCGCACCAGCAGGAAGCACCAATCGGCGTGATGTGCGGTCGAGGTCCAGATCTTTTGACCATTCACTACGTAATGATCGCCATCCAGCTTCGCCGCGGTTTTCAATGACGCGAGATCGGAACCGGCGCCAGGCTCGGAGAAACCCTGGCACCACCAGTCATCCAGGTTGGCAGCGCGCGGTAAGAAGCGCTGCTTCTGCTCCTCGGTGCCGAACTGCAACAGGACCGGACCGATCATGGTTATGTTGAATGACGAAAGCTCCGGCGCCGGCGCCATCTGGTTCTCTTCCAGGAAGATCATCTTCTGGATCGCGGTCCAGCCGGGTCCGCCCCACTGCTTCGGCCAGGACAATCCAGCCCATGCCTTGGCATTCAGAATACGTTGCCAGCGCACGGTATCTTCCTTGCTGGGACCATGGCCCAGTTTCATTTTGGCGTGGATGTCGGCGGGCAGGTTGTCGCGAATGAAAGCGCGCACCTCCTGGCGGAATGCAATTTCTTCCGGTGTGAAGCGCAGATCCATGGATGGGTCCTCCTACTGACCGGTAACTTAGCCAGCCGTTGGGACCTGCGCAATCTGGCGGGCCATCGCCGAGAAGCGCCCAGTCATGACCGTCTACGGTAAAAATTCCTTTGACGCGATTTTTGATCCTATCGATAACCCGGCACGAACCAGGAGATCACGCCATGCGATCGATTTCGACAGACTACATGGAGCATCGGCCAACAGCCGAGACTGCCGCCGCGCCGGTCCGGCTCAGTGGCGAGTTGCGCAACGGCTACCGACCGCGGCCCACGACCATCGAGCGCTCCCGCGAAATTCGTGAGATCGCTGCTCGGTATATCGCCGAGCATGGGTTGTGGCGGTTCAGCATGCTGTCGCTGGCCAAGCACCTCAACTGCCTGCTGCCGACCTTGTGCTATTACTATAAAAAACGCGAGGAACTGATTACCGATATCGTGTTGCGTCACGTCGAGGCGTTGCATACGCGCACCAGCCTCGCGATGGACGAAGCCGAGGACGAAAGTCCGTCCGGTGAATTGCATGCCTTCGCCCGGGAGTATCTGCTGGTTGGTCTCGCCGAGCAGGATTTCCACCGTCTCATGGTGGTCTATGCCAACCTCGCCGGTCCAGCGGAAGGCAGGCCGTTCATCACCCGCCGGGAATCGCTACGCGAGATGGTGCAATTTCGCCTGACCGCACACGCCCCGGGCCTGGCCGGAAAGCCGGAGGCAGCGCATGCCCTCAGCCGCACGATGCTGGATACGCTGAGTGGCGCTGCCGCATCACTCGAACCGTATGGTGTGGTGAAGCCGGTCGTCTACGCCGCGATGGTGACGGACTGGCTGCTGGATCAGGCCACACAAAGCTGATTATTGCGAAACGTTGCAGAGCGAAACGTTGCAGATCGGCGGTTCCACGTTGTCCAATCGTTAACTTCTGCACCGCATCATCGGCGATGGCCGCCACGTGAGCGACAACCGATGGAGATGCCAGTGGGATCAGTTTTCCGGCGACTGTCGGTTCCACGTCGGCAGCTTGCAATGCCAGATGTCGGGACTATCCGGGGTCAGGTAGCAGTGGAATCGAAAGTTCGATTGAGCGGAAACCGAGGGGAGGGTATTCTGGGGGTAGATAAATGCACTCGTGAATGCGTGGTGAAGTTGCGTCTCATCGGCGATATTGGCCAAACTTCCGCGTGTGCATCAAACGGTGGCTTTCTGCGCACCTATCGACGAGAATCGTAGGCGGCAAACTGGCGTGGAGATACGCTTAATCAATGATCCAAACGCAGCGATTGAGGCTTCGCCCTTGGCATGACGAGCATCGCGCAGCGTTTGCTCAGATGCATGCCGATCCGGAGGTGATGGCTGACCAGGGCGGTCCGGTTGATCAAATCAGGAGCGATGAGAAGTTCGACCGCTATCGCGCAGCGTACCTGGAGCACGGCGTTTCTCGTTGGGCGGTTGAAAACGCCGACGGCACGTTTTTGGGGTATGCCGGGGTCATGCCGCGCCTCCTTCCGGACCATCCTCTCGGACCTCACTTCGAGATTGGCTGGCGGTTCATCCGGAGAGCCTGGGGCCATGGCTACGCAACTGAAAGCGCAAAGGCTGCACTGGAGGACGCTCCCCGGCGTGCAGAGCTCAAGGAGATCCTGTCATACACAAGCGCCGATAATTTCCGATCACAGGCTGTGATGGCTCGGCTGAAGTTCCAACGAAAACCAGCGCGCGACTTTGTCGCCGAATACGAAGGTGTCGGCTTGTGGCACGGTCTGGTTTGGGTCGCTTTCTCGGCCCAGGAGCGAACACAGCGATTTCGAACACAGCCATGAAGGCGGCCTGAATCAAACTTTCAGTTCCACTGCTACCGGACCCCCATATCCTATGGCGGCCGCGCAACTGCTCTTGGCATTTCACGATCGAGCAACGTTGCAAACTCGGCCTC
>Ga0187867_10001632_pt1 | contig 19366 bp, 13 predicted proteins | sample June2016WEW_13_1_FD_132976 | JGI IMG/M metagenome (GOLD analysis project Ga0187867, IMG submission 132976) | Peatland microbial communities from SPRUCE experiment site at the Marcell Experimental Forest, Minnesota, USA - June2016WEW_13_10 | ecosystem: Environmental > Terrestrial > Soil >...
CGCTCCTCGCCAACTCCGACGACTTCCTCTTCGACAACCAGATGCTGGTCCAGTGCCACTGGTGGGGGTTCAGGATCGGCGAGATCTCGTGCCCAACCAAGTACTTCGCTGAGGCGTCCTCGATTGGGTTTCGCCGGAGCCTGAAGTACGGGATTGGGACGCTCGGCGTGAGCTTGGAGTGCCTTCTCTGCAGGATGGGCCGGAGGCCCCCGGCATACCTGGACCGCGGCTCCGCGCCGGCATCCGCGCTCTCGGTCGATTCGGTGCGGGAGCGGATTTCAGAGACCAATATCAACGCCTGATGCCCGGCGCGCCGAGTGCCCGGGCCGTCAGGGCGGGTCAGGATTTCGAATTCGGATAGTCGGCGGTTGCCGTGAACACGATGGGCGCCTGCATATGTGTGTTCACCTTCCTGCCGGCCGGCGCCTCGGGCTTCGAGGGAGCCGTGGCATCGGGGGAGGGGCCCGCGACGCCGCTCAGAAAGTGCGAACGCCCGGCGCAGGCGGATCGGCCGCGCTGCCCCACGGGTCGGAAACCGCCTGTCCGGCACAGGCTCCGCCAAGGTGAATATTCTCGCATCTTCATTTTGCCCTTCCGACCCTAGTGTCGCCACCGGCGGCCGCCGTGCGTGTGATCACGAATACCCGGCTCTTCCCCCCACGGCTGCGAAGAAGCGCAGCGGTCGCCTGCGCCGTCCTGGCGGTTACCCGGCTGGACGCCGTCGACCTCCCCGCGCGGCCGGGGCTGCCCGAGCCCCTTCGCGGCGTCGATCCTCGCCGGATCTCGGGCGGGGTGTACGCCTCCCTGGTGGGCTCGGGGGCGTACGGGCCGGTTGCCCCGGCTGCAGGTGCGGACCTTGCGGGGCTTGCGCCCGCCTCCGGGATAAAGGGCACGCCGCCAGCGATCCTGGACGCCCGGGTTGCCCCGAGCCTGCGCCTCGGGGTAAGCCCGCCGGCCGTCGCGCCGGACAGCGACCAGCAGGCCGAACCCTTTGTTTTTCGTAGCATCGGCAATCCGGACCTCGTCCTGGCGACGTTCCAGCAGGGGCGATTCGGGGGCTCCGAAGGCGGCGCCGCGGACGGCAGCTACGCGCTCTCGACAGACGGGGGATTCACGTGGACGCGGGCGCTGACTCCCGGGCTCTCGCAGCTTTCAGGGGGGGCCTACTACCGCTCCACCGACCCGGTCTCCGCGATAGACCTCCAGGGCGACCTGTTCCTCTCGACTCTCGACGCCCGCGACAGCCTCTTCACGCTGGACGACCTCGTCGTCAGCCGCTCGCTGGACGGGGGGGCGACCTGGACCAACCACGTCGCCTACTCGACGCCGAATGCGCAGCTGTTTGCCGACAAGGACTGGCTCGCCGTGAACGACTATGCCGGGACCCCGAACGCGGGGCGGCTGGTGGCGACGTTCACCGGATTCTCAAGCAACGCCGCGGGCGAAACGACCGGCGACACGCTGTTCTCCGTCGAGAGCGACGACCAGGGGACCACATGGTCCCAGGCGACCGCGATCACGCCTTCGGGAGGCAACTACCAGGGGACGCAGCCCTTCTTCCTGCCGGACGGGACCCTGATCTGCATCTACCAGGACTACGCGTCGGGCACGGGCCTGACCTTCCAGCTCGAATGCCGCAGGTCCCTGGACGGGGGCAGGACCTGGCCCTCGGCCCCCGTCGTTGTGGCGCCCGGCCTCACCGAATTCGACGATCCGGTGGCGAGAACGGGGGGCGGCCTGCCGGCGGTCGCCGTGGCCCGGCAAACCGGCGCGATCTTCACCGTGTGGCAGGCGGTGGCAGCGGACGGCTCGGCCAGGATCTTCGTCACCAAGTCCACGGACGAGGGCGCGACGTGGGCGCCGGCGCAGATTGTGAGCGACAACCCTCCAAATGTCTCCGTATTCAACCCAGCCGTGGCGGTGACGCCGGACGGGAGCACCGTGTCGGTCGTCTTCTACGACAAGCGCCTCGCGCCCGACCTGCTGAACTATGTGGATCTCTTTGCGGCCCAGTCTTTTGACGGTGGGGCCACGTGGCAGCCGGAAGTCCGAGTCAGCGACTTCACGACGGACCTGCGGTTGGCGCAGCTCAGCGACACGGGCTATATGCTGGGCGACTACCTCGGGCTGGCCCCGGCGCTCACCCCAAGCGAGGGCACCATCCCGATCTGGTGCGACACCCGATTCGGGTTCTCGGAGCCGTTCATCTCGCGGGTCGCTCCCGCGCCGACCCCCGGCTTCCAGGCGTGGCAGACCGTCCGGTTCACCAGCCAGGAGCAAGCCGACCCGGCCGAGAGCGGGCCGTCGGCCGATTTCGACGGGGACGGCTACTCGAACTTCGCCGAGTATGCGCTGGGGACCGACCCCCGCGTAGCCGAAAGCGGCGCGACCCTTGCCACCTCGTCCGCGCCGCAGGGCGCGGATACCGGCTTTTCCGTGAGCTGGACGCAAAGGACCACGGCGGACTTCGCGGCCCGGCTCGAGGCGTCGGCCGATGGCGGGCTCACATGGCAGACGCAGCCCGGGATCATCGCGACGACGGGTTCCGGCGCGACGCAGACCGCCAGCGCGACGCTCTCGATTCCTGCCGCGGTCCCCACGCAGGTGCGCCTCGTGATTCAGCAGACCAGCACGGGCTCCGACAGCGTCGTTCCCGACATCGTCGTCGCGAATGGGGCCTCCCGCCTCACCAACCTGTCGTGCCGCGGCCCCGTGGGGTCCGGCGCCTCGCAGCTGATCGCGGGATTCGTGACCGCCGGCGGACCGAAGAGCCTCCTCATCAGGGCGGCGGGCCCCGCCCTGGCGGCATTCGGGGTGGCCGACCCGCTCTCGGATCCTTTCCTGACGCTTCAGGCCGCGAGTTCGGGAACAGTGGTGGCCGTCGACGACAACTGGCAGGACAACGGCGCGGGCCCGGCTGTCCAGCAGGCGGAGGCCAGGGTCGGGGCGTTTCCGTTCAGCCCGGGGAGCCTGGATTCCGCCCTTGTGGCCCCGCTGGGCGCGGGGGCCTACACGGCGGCGGTCTCGGGTTCGGCCGGCAGCACGGGGAGCATAACGCTGGCCGAGATCTACGACCTGGACCCCCCGGGGTCGGTGGGGAAAATGATCAATGTTTCGACGCGCGGTTCCGTGGGGACGGGAAGCTCGGTGATGATAGCCGGGTTTGCCATCGCGGGCCCGCAGCCGAAGCGGGTCCTCGTGCGCGCGTCGGGCCCCGCCCTGGCGGAATTCGGAGTCGCGGGAACGCTTCCCGATCCGCAAATCACGATCTACAACAGCGACGGGACCGCGGTCGCCTCAAACGACGATTGGATGATCGTCCGGGATCCGGCCGTGACCGAGGCGACGGCAGCCCGCGTGGGGGCGTTCGCCTTCGGCGCCGGCAGCCTCGATGCGGCCGTCGTCGTGACTCTGCCTCCCGGCGCGTACACGGCCGTGGTCTCCGGGGTATCCTCGGGCACCGGCAACGCGCTCGTCGAGGTGTACGATGCCGATTGAAGTGCGCCCAATGCGCCGGGGGCATCCGGGCGGAGGCCCATATGGGCGCCTGCGATCAAGGCGGGCTTATACCGGAATCCCACGCCGGGTTTGAAGATTGCCGGGCCGAAGACATTGAAGGAGACTGCCACGGGACGGTGTTATGCCGTGTCGTCAGCCAGTCATCGTCGGCAATTGGGATCTCGGCCAGCAGCAACAGGAACCAAATGAGACAATCGCCCGCCTTCCGGAACGCGGCCCGGGCCCTTCTTGGGTGGGCGGCTCTTTTTGCGTCCCCGCTCTACCCCTCCGACGGCGATGAGGTTGCCGCCGTGTCCTCGCGGGTGAGCAGCGACTACTCCCGCCCGCGGCTGGCAGACGGGTCATTCGCGCCGGAAGCCTACGTCTTCGCGCAGGGCGGCGCCTGGAAGGGCGCAAGGCAGGACCCGACCATAGACAAGCTGGGCTTCCTGGACGTCGCGCATATGATCGCGGTCCCGCTCGCGGAACAGAACTACGTCCCGGCCAGGGACCCCAGGACCACCAGGCTGCTGATCATGGTCTACTGGGGCACGACCCGCGGCCCGGAGAATTCCAATGTATCGGCAGAATTCGCGAACCTCGAGGCGGCGGAAGCCGGGCTGAGCGCCAAGCAGATGGACGCGGGCCCCCCGCCTACGAGGCGCGGCGCCGGGAGCATACGGCCCCATAAACCCGCCGAGGAGGAGGCGTCGTCTAATGCCCAGGCCGCGGTCGAGGCGGAGGACAGGATGCGCGAACAGGACGACTTCATCAACGTGAAGATGCTGGGCTACGACTCATGGTGGGAGGCATCGGCGGGCGACAGGAGGGGCACGGCGCTTGAGCGCGACAGGCAGGATCTGCTCAGCGAGATCGAGCAGGACCGCTATTTCGTTGTCCTCATGGCTTACGACTTCCAGCTCCTGTACAACGAAAGGAAGCACAAGCTGCTCTGGGAAACACGCTTCAGCATGCGCCAGCAGAACCACGAGTTCGACAAGGACCTCGCGGCGATGGCGCGATATGCCTCTCAGTACTTCGGCCAGGACAGCCACGGCCTGGTCCACAAGGAGATTCCCCTGGGCCGCGTCGACATCGGAGACGTGAAATCCCTGGGCGAGGTGCCGGGGAAACCCGGCTCCGGCGCGGAGCCGGTGCCTGCGAAGCCCCAGTAGGCCGCGACCGGGAATGCCGGTGCCGAGTCGGGGCCGGCCTCAGGCCCGCCCAGACTGGATGGAAAGTTCGCGCAGGCGCCTGGTCGCCTCGAGGCCCGTCCGGCCGTTGTGGTAGGGGCATTTCCAGAAGCCGACCTTGAGCTCGTTCTCGAGCACGCGGCCGTCGCGCGCGACGGCCCGGAACCACTCGCCCCGCTTGTGATCGATGATCCTCGCATCGATGAAGTCCCATGTGCGCAGGGCCGCCGTCAGGAAGCGCTCCTCGCGGGATACCTCGTAGGCGTTAAGGAAGCCTATTACGGCCTCGGCCTGCGGCCACCATTCCTTGTTCGTGTCCGTGGGGCCGCCCGGCCCCGCGTGGTAGTAGAGGCCGCCGTCGCCGTCGACGCCCTCGTCGAGGGTCGTCCCGGCAATCCTGACGGCCAGCGCCCGGATGCGCTTAGCCAGCTCCGCATTCCCAAGAGCGTCGGCCGCCAGCGTCAGGAGCCAGGCCGCCTCGATGTCATGGCCGTAGGCGATCAGGCCCGAGCGCGGCGTCCAGTCCTCCGCGAAGTACTGGCCCAGGTGCCCGGTCGACGGGTTGAAGATGCGGGTGGTCATGACGTCGACCGCCTTCGCGAGGGCGGAGCGCAGGGCCGGATCCGGCCACACGGTGAGGAGGCGGGTGTAGGCCTCGACGACATGAAGGTGGCTGTCCTGCGATTTCGGCGTGTCCAGGTCGGGCCCGCTCAGGCGCCCCTCCGGGGTGGGCTCCCAGGCCCTCCCCACGGCGTCGACATAGCCGCCGTGGCGGGCCGCGGCGTGCTCCTCGATCAGCCGGTAGGTGGCGGTCGCCGCGTCGAGGGGCTCGCGGCGGCCGGTGGCCGCGTGGTACTCGGCGAGCGCGTAGATCGCGAAGGCCTGCCCCAGCACCTGCTTGCGGTCGACAAGGACCGCGCCGCCGGCCGCGATCGACCACCAGTAGCCCCCGTGCTCGGGGTCGCGGAAATGCGACTGCAGGTCGCCGTAGGCAAAGTCGGCCATCGCAAGGTAGGCCGGGTCGCGGTACCGCGCGAAAGCGGCCGAGTACGCCCAAAGGATCCGAGATGTGAGGACGGCCCCGCGCTCCGCCGCGGGGTCGACGACAAGGTCGTTCGTCAGCGAGCCGAAGAAGCTCCCGCCGTCGCGGTTGACGACCCGCTCGATCCAGAAGGGGAGGATGTTCTTGCGAAGGTCGTTCTCAATGCGGCGGGCGTAGTCTTCGAGGATGGCAGGGTTCATCGCGGGCGGTGCGGGTTCAAGGGGCCGCTATTCGGCGCACCGTACAGATAGTGGGGAACCGATTTCACCGTCAATCGGCCCATGATCGCCGTCGCCGGCTAATTAGGCGCAACGGCGTGGCGCCCCATTTTTCTTATGGGAGGCCGCCGAATTGGATGTATCCGGAGAATTAGGGCTTTCGTCACGACGGAGGCGCCGGTCCGATGCTTTGGTTCCGACGCCTCGTGCTCTTACGAAACGAAAATACTGCTGGCTCGCCGGTTATGATGCCCGGCCCATCGCCCTCGCCCGCCGGAAGCGCCGTTGCCCCTTTGAAATCCAGGCCGGCCGGCCAGGCGTAGGCCTGGCCTTCGGCCGCGATTCCCCCCAGGTCAGGTGGCGGCAGGCTTCGGCGCCGCCAACGGCGGCGTGCCGTTGCGGAAGCAGGACTTTAGGTCCTGCCTCAATTCGGACGTGTCCTTAAGGCCGTGGACGGCCACGGCGTGCTGGACGGCTGCCTCCATCAGCTCGTCCTCGTTGTCGGCGGCCAAGGCCAGGCTGCACTTGATGTCGCCGGGGAATTCACGGCAATCGATGTATTTGCGGTTCATAGGATTTCTTTGGTTTGGGTCCGTTTACTGGCGATTCCAGGCACGACACGGGCTCGTGCCGGGGGTCATTTTCTTTTTTGCTGCGCCCGCACGTGGTCGCATGCGGCGAGAACCTCTTTCTTAAACTGCGCGAGATCGAGCTGCAGCCCGCTGATATAGGTGCTCCACCCGGCGCTCGATTTCGCGTAATGCACGGCATCCTCGATCTCCGCGTTCGTGGCGCCCATCAACTTGGCGACTTCTGTGTGGTAAAACAGGCAATATTGGCATTTTGCGAACGCGGAGACGGCTAGGCCGATCAGCTCGCGGTACTTGTTCGGCACCGGCCCGTCCTCGAATTGCACGCGCCTGAACAACTGCCATTCAAGCTCAAGCGACGAATCGGGCACGGCTTTGAACATCAAGGGCACGCGACCGAACATCTCTTCGATTTCGGCATAGATTTGTCTGCGGTTCATTGGGGAAGTTTATCACCCGGGCGCTGTGTCCGCCATTCCCCGGCGGAAGGATATGCGCGCGGGCCGGTCTTTGTGGACCCGCGGGCCGGCATGCTCCTTCCGGAGTATCTCGGGTTGGCGGGCCCTTTTCCGTTGGACGAGGCGCGCGCCCAGCCCTACCTTCCCGGCCGCTCCATGAGCGCATTACGTCCAACACGCTCGGCCAGCCGGATGCCTCAGCGATGGCGGTCGGCCCCCTCGATGGCGTTTCGAGGCAACCACCAGTTGGACCGCGCATTGCTTGAGCTGCATTCGGTGCAGGAGATGCGTGACTTCTGGCCGACCACAAGGCGCGTCCTCCACCAGGCGCTGCCGATAGACTTTGTATGCCTTTGCCTGCGGCCGTTCGTCCTGTTGCCGTCCACGGTTTTCAGGGAGAAGGCGCCTTTTGCCTCGGAGAGGGAGTTCAAACTGTTCCAGGAACTCAGCCCCCTGCAAAGCCACCTCGCCAATCGCCCCGGCACGACCATGGTGCGCATGAGCGACGTCATATCGGATCCCGAGCTTGCGGACACGGAGTTCTTCCGCCGCTTCATGCAGCCGCTCGGCGACCGGTATTTTGCGTGCTTCTGCTTCTGGAATGCCGGCACCTTCCAGGGCATGATCGGCCTCCACCGGACCGCCGAGCAGCGGGACTTCACCGGCGGCGAGATGGAGTTCCTCTCGCGGCTGCATCCCCACTTCGACGCCGTGCTGCACCGCATCCTCAATCTCCACCGAGAGCGCGCCGTGCGCCTGTCGCTCGAGCGGCTCCTTGGGAATCTGCCGATAGCGACCGTGCTTCTGGATTGGGACCTGCGCGTGAGCTACAGGAACCGCACGGCGATCGAACTTTGCGCGCTATGGAATCACGGGGCGGTGAATGGACGGATCGAAAAGCACTGCGACGACTTTCGCTTGCCGACGCCCGTGCTGGATTACTGCGAAAGCTTCAAGGCAAAATGGAACCCCGGCCAGCACCGGGTCTGCACGCTTATGAACCCTGCCGGCGTCGTAATTAAGTGTCCGGCAGTCGCGGGCCTGTGCGCGTCGGTCAGCATGCTTCAACTCGATGCCGCGCCGCTCAGCATGCCGATCTTTTACGTGCGGCTGGAACACCAATCGGCGGGCGCCAGCGACGGCAAGGCTGACGATTCAGGAAGACTCGCGCGGGTCGCGCGGCTGAGCCTGCGCGAGCGCGAGGTCGCGATGCTCGTCGGCCAGGGCTGCAGCAATGACGAGGCCGCGCGGCGGCTCGGCAAGAGCGTGCTGACGGTGAAGAAACAAATGCGTTCGATCTACGAAAAGCTCGAGATCGAAAACCGTGGCCGGCTTATCGCGCTGCTGCGCTGATTCGAGCCGCCGAGTCGTTGTCCGGCTTCCCCCGCGCCGTCCTCCTACCTCGCGAACGCGTCCAGCACGACCGACGGCGTCAAGAGTTCGGGTAGGATGACCGGTTCGGCGCGGCCCGGGAACCAGATGAGGTTGAATGGGACCGCCCCGCGGTGGTACTTGGCGAGCTCGGCCGTGATCTGGGGGTCCTTGTTGGTCCAATCCCCCCGCAGCGTCGCCACGTGCCTGTCGCGGAGCACCCGCAGGACCTCGCCGGAGTGGAAGACCAGCCTCTTGTTCGCCTGGCATGTCGCGCACCAGCGCGCCGTGAAGTCTACGTAGACGACCCGGTTCTCCGAGCGAAGCGCGGCGACCGCCTCCGGGCTCCACTTGTCCCAGACGATGTCGGTGGGCGCCGCGGGCGAAGGCCATCCCGTCCACGCCCCGAGCGCGATCAGGACCAGGCAGGCGCACATTCCGAATCGGGCGCGGCCGGCCGAGGCCCCCGGGGCGTTCCACCGCCCATAGGCCCAGACGCCCATCGCCACGAGGACGAGCCCGAAGAGGGCCGACAGGAAGCCCGCCTCCTGGAGCTGGCCGGCCAGAACCCAGACCAGGTAGGCGACGGTGGCATATAGGGGGAAGGCCATCGCCTGCTTGAACGTCTCCATCCACGCCCCCGGCCTGGGCAGGACCCGGACCGCCCCGGGAAACGCCGACAGGAGCAGGTAGGGGGCGGAAAGGCCGACCGCGATGGCGGTGAAGATGGCGAACGACTGCGCCGTCGAGAGGGCGAGGGCGGCGCCGAGCGCCGGCGCCAGGAAGGGGGCGCTGCAGGGCGTGGCGGCGACCGTCGCCAGCACGCCTGTCAGGAACGAACCGGTCAGGCCCGACTTCGACTGGAGCTGCGACCCGATCCCTGTAGCCGTCAGGCCGAACTCGAACACGCCGCTCATGTTGAGCGCGAACGCGAGCATGGCAGCGGCGAGCCCGAACACGAAGGCGGGCGACTGGAGCTGGAATCCCCACCCGAGCTGGCTCCCGCCCGCGCGCAGGACGGCGAGCAGACCCGCGAGGACCCAGAAGGAGAGCAGGACGCCGGCGGCGAACACGATCCCGTGGAGGGTGACCTTCCTACGGTCGGCGCCGGCCTGGTTGACGAAGCCGAGGATCTTTATCCCGAGCACGGGGAACACGCACGGCATGAGGTTGAGGATCATCCCCCCGACGAACGCGAGGAGCAGCGTCCCCAGGATTCCCGCCGCCGCGGGGGCAGCCGGAATGGCCCCCGCCTGCGCCGCGCCGCCGGCGGGCGCGACCCCGAACGCCACGTCCACCGCCAGGCCCGGGAGCGACCCGTCGGGGCGCCAGCCCTCCATCGAGGTGAGGACGCCGACCAGGCGCGCCGGGTCCTTCGGCCCGTCGGGCGAGACCGGAAGCGCGAGCGTGTACCCGCCGCGGCCGTCTGGCGTCATGGGCTGCGGAAGGTCGTAGGCGATGAAGCCGTCGCGCGAGAAGAAGTGGAGGCCCTTCGGCGACCACGCCGGGACCACCGCGGCGCCGTTTGGCCTCACCCCAAGGGTGACGGTCGCCGGGGAATGCGACGCGGACAGGGACCACGCAGGATCAGCGGCGGGCAGGTGGGCGACGGCCGCGCGTATCCTCGCGCCCCAGTCGGGGTCGGGCCGGGGCTCGTCCGCCGCAACCGGGAGCGCGAGCGAGAGCTTCGCGCTGCCCGGCACGCACTCGTCCTGGCACATCAGCCAGTCGGCGGCGACCTGGAGCTCCACGTTGACGCCCGGCTTCAGGTCCGCCGGCGGGTTGATCGTGACCGGCAGGAGAAGGTCGCCGTCATAGCCGTTGCCGACGATGTTGCCCCGGCTGTCCGAGAGCAGCATGGGCGCCGGCCACTGGATCCCGCCCGCCTTCCAGCCGAGCGGCAGCGTCCACCGGAGCGTCGTCGGGAGCCCCGTTCCCGGGTTCTCCCAGTACGTGTGCCAGTGCGGCTGGTGGACGAGGCGCAGCGCCACCAGGAACGGCCTTCCGGGCTGGATCGACTGCTCCGCCGTGACGAGCGAGGCCGCGACCTGAGCCCGGGCCGCCGGGGGCAGGGCGCCGGCGAGCGCGACGGCTGCGGAAAGGGCGGTTGCGAGGACGCGCTTCATGGAGGGGGGCGGATCGGTTGGTGCAGTGTGGCCCGGGCGGGGTTTCCCGCAAGTGCTCAGCCGTTTCTTGCCCCGGCCGCGATCCACCGCTCGATCATCTGGATCTCCTCCGGGGCAAGGGGCTTGTCGCCGTCGCTCGGCATGGAGTCGTCGTCGCTCGGCGCAAGGCGGAGCCTGCGCAGGATGTCGCTCGCCTTGGGGTTGCCCGGGACGACGACGGGGCCGTCGTCCCCGCCGCGCATCAGCTGCTCGTACGAGTCAAGCCTGAGGCCGCCCTTGTGCTTGGCGGGCCTGTGGCACGAGGCGCAGCTGCGGTCGAACAGCGGCGCGACGTGCAGGCGGTAGAACGCCGGATTCGAGGGCTCGACGCTTCCGGGCCCGCCGCGTGCCGCCGGGCCCGAGGAGGGCGGGGCGGGCGCGGCCGAAGCGGCCGCCTGAACGGGCGCGGGCAGGCCGAGCCAGGCCCTCACCCGCGCGGGCATCTTGTCGGTCAGGAAGCCGTCGCCGTGCGAGATCGCGCCCCCGCCGTGCCCGGTCCAGACCATGAGTCCCACGGCGAGCGCGAGAAGGACGGGGTACGCCAACGGGCCGCCCCGGCCGCCGGCGCCTGCGGCGCGGGCCCGGGCGGCAACGAGGCAGGCGCCGGCGAGCCAGACCCCGCCCCACATGTGGCGCGTGACGTCCCGGCCGCGGAACCCCCCGCTCCATGCGAGGAGCCAGCCGTCGAAGGCCGCGCAGAAGGCCGCGGCCGCGGCGACGGCGAGGATCCATCCGGCCGCGGCCCGCAGGTGGGGCCGCGCCGCCGACAGGCCCGCGAGCTCCAGGAGCGGGACCAGCGCCAGGAGCGCGACGGGACCGTGGACCAGCAGCGGGTGAAACCGCCCGAGGAACTGCCCGAGGTCGCCGTGCTCGCGCCCGTCCGGGGGCAGCCGCAGGGCCAGCCAGAAGAGGGCCGCCCAGAGGCACGCGCCGACGAGCGGCGCCACGACGCCCGCCCGGCGCGGGTGCGTTTGAACGGAGTTTGGGGCCATCGGAATTCGAGCGGGGGATCGCCGCGGGCGGCGCCCACGATGGGCGACAGCCGTCCGGGGATGCAAACCAACAAGTGAATCGGCGAGCCCGGTCTTGCGGGAAGCCCGCCCTTGCACCAACTTTGCGCGCCTTCAAGACCCCCCATGGCCACCGTGCCGCCGAGCGCCCCAGTGAAGATCGTCCGCGCAGCCGCCTGGACCTGCGTCTGCGCGGCGGGCGCCGCTAGCCTCGCGGTCCTGGCGTGGTCCCGGGGCGAGCCGGTGAGCGCGCTCTGGATGGTGGTCGCCGCGGCCTGCGTGTTCGCGGTCGCCTACAGGTTCCACTCCGCCTGGCTCATGGCCCGGGTGCTGACCGTCGACGAGATGCGGGCGACGCCGGCGCACGTGCGCGCCGACGGGAAGGACTTCGTGAAGACGAGCCGCTGGGTCGTCTTCGGGCACCATTTCGCGGCGATCGCCGGGCCCGGCCCCCTGGTCGGCCCCGTCCTAGCCGCGCAGTTCGGCTACCTGCCGGGGCTGCTCTGGATTCTGGTCGGCGCGGTCTTCGGCGGCGCCGTCCACGACAGCATCGTCCTGTTCTGCTCCGTCAGGCGCGGGGGCAGGTCGCTCGGCCAGATGGTGCGCGACGAGGTTGGGCCCTTCGCGGGGCTGGTCGCCCTGGTGAGCGTCACGGCCATCAGCGTCATCCTCCTCGCCGTCCTCGCCCTGGTCGTGGTGAACGCGCTGGCGGAGTCCCCGTGGGGGCTCTTCACGATCGCCGCGACGATGCCGATCGCCCTCGCGATGGGCGTCGCCCTGCGGCCGGGCGGCTACGGCCGGGGGAGGCTGCGCTGGGTGACCGCCGCCGGCGTCGCCTGCCTGCTCGGCGCCGTCTGGGCGGGCCGGCTCGTCGGCGGGACGCCCCTCGGGGGCCTGCTGACGCTCAGGGGCACGGCGCTCGCGTGGTGGATCATGGGCTACGGGATGGTCGCCTCGATCGTGCCGGTCTGGCTCCTGCTCGCGCCCCGGGACTACCTCTCCACGTTCCTGAAGATCGGCACGATCCTCGCCCTCGGCGTCGCGATCGTCATCCTCGGGCCGCACCTGAGGATGCCGGCCGTGACCCGCTTCATCGACGGCTCGGGCCCCGTCTTCGCCGGCCCCGTGTTCCCCTTCTGCTTCATCACGATCGCCTGCGGCGCCGTCTCCGGCTTCCACGCGATCGTCGCCTCGGGCACGACGCCGAAGCTGCTCGCCCGCGAGGGCGACATAAGGACCATAGGCTACGGCGCCATGCTGGCCGAAATGTGCGTCGGTGTGATGGCGGTCGTCGCGGCGTGCTCGATGCAGCCCGGGGAGTACTTCGCGATCAACATGAAGGGCGACGCCGCGGAGGTGACGCGCCACGTCACTGCGCTGGGCTTCGCGGTGACGCCGGCGGACATGGCGGCCGTCGCGGCAAGCGTCGGCGAGAAGACGATGGTGGGCCGCGCGGGAGGGGCGCCCACGTTCGCCCTGGGGATGGCCCAGATGTTCTCCGGGGCGTTCCGCGGCGGGGCGGCGCTCGCTGTCTGGTACCACTTCGCGATCATGTTCGAGGCGCTGTTCATCCTGACGACCATCGACGCCGGGACCCGGGTCGGCCGCTTCCTTGTCCAGGACCTCCTCGGGCTCGCCTGGCGGCCGCTCGGCGACACCCGCTCGGCCGCCGGAAACGTGGGCGCCACCGCGCTTTTCGTCGGCGCCTGGGGATGGTTCCTCTACCAGGGGGTCGTGGACCCCCTGGGGGGCATAAACTCGCTCTGGCCCATCTTCGGGGTCGCCAACCAGCTCCTCGCCGTGATCGCGCTGGCGCTCGGGACGACCGTGCTGATCAAGATGGGGCGCGCGCGCCACTTTTGGGTCACGCTTCTCCCTCTGGCATGGCTCCTCGCCGTGACCATGACGGCGGGCTGGATGAAGATCTTCAGCCCCGACCCGAGGCTCGGGTTCCTGAGCGCTGCAGCTGCCGCGGCCTCCCCGCGCCAGGCGGTGAACGCGCACGTGGACGCCGCGGTCACGGCCGCGTTCCTCGTCCTCGTCGCGCTGGTAGTCCTCTCGAGCGCGCGGGTCTGGTGGCTGCTCCTCGCGCGCAGGAGGGCGCCCGACCTGCGAGAGGAGCCGTTCGTTGCCGCCGGCCCCCCCGCCGATCAGACCTCGTAGGCCGGCAGGAGCTTCTCCACGCGGACCTTGTCGAGGCGGGCGTAGTTCGGGACGCCGTTCTCGTACGGCACCGCCACCTCGCCCTGGATCAGCGGCTGCGCGTAGCGCAGGAACTGGAAGTTCATGCTCACCATGTCCTCGTTGATCCACTCGCGCGGGAGCTTCTTTATCCCGTTCGCGATCTCGGCGAGCGGCGCGAGACCGGTCTCGACGGTGTAGTGCTCGGTCTCCCCGCGGACGAGGGTGACCATCTTGTCGGTCTCGCCGGCGATTGCCGCGCGCACCGCGGCCTGGCCGGCGAGGAAGGCCTCGTCGGAATCCGTCTTCGAAGAGGCGTGCGCCGCCGCGCGCTGGATGAGGCCCGGGCGCGCCACGCGCACCTTCGCGTTCGGGATGCCGGCCTCGATGATCTCGCCGAGGGCCTCGCCGGCGCCGCCGAGCCTCGCGTGGCCGAAGGCGTCGGTCGCCGAATCGGCCGCCAGGTAGTTGCCGTCCGCGTCGACCAGCCCCTCGGCGACGACGATCAGGCAGTAGCGCTCGCGCTTGAGCACGCGCCGGACGTCCTCGAGCACCTTCTCCTGGTCGAAGGGGACCTCGGGCAGGAGGATCAGGTGCGGGGGGTCGTGCGGGTGGTCGCGGCGCTTCGCGAGCGCGGTGCCCGCGGCGATCCAGCCGGCGCTGCGCCCCATCACCTCGACGATGGAGACCAGGTCGCCCTGGCCCATCGCCTCGTTGTCGCAGGCGGTCTCGCGCACGGTCATCGCGAGGTACTTGATCACGCTCCCGTAGCCGGGGCAGTGGTCCGTGCCGGTCAGGTCGTTGTCGATCGTCTTCGGCACGCCGACCACGCGCAGCTCGTAGCCCTGCTCCTTCGCGAGCTTGGAGATCTTGTCGGCCGTGTCCTGCGAGTCGTTCCCGCCGATGTAGAAGAAGTACCGGATGTTGTGGGCCTTGAAGACCTCGAGCACCCGCTCGAAGTCCTGCTGCTTCTTGAGCTTGTAGCGGCAGGTGCCCAGGGCGGCACCCGGGGTGTGGCGCAGCGCGCGGACCTGCTGCTGGGACTCGGACGCGAGGTCGACGAGCTCCTCCTGCAGGATGCCCAGGACGCCGTTCAGGCCCCCGTAGATCTCCTCGATCGCGGCGTGGTTGAGCGCCTCGGCCACGATGCCGGCCACGCTTGCGTTGATGACGGAGGTTGGGCCGCCAGATTGGCCGACCAGGACATTTCCTACGAGCTCATCCATGTGAAAAGTGATAACGGGTTGTCAGGGCAGTGAGGGTCCAAGCAAGCGCATCCGCCGCGGGGTAGGCAATTGAAAAGTTCGCGGCCCCGCGCCGGGCGCCTACCGGATCCTGTCGGGCCGGTACTCGGCCGCGCCCTTGACGCGCTTGGCCAGCGGCTTCACCTCCGACACGAAGGCGTCCACCTGGCTCGGGGCCGACCCCACGAAACGGGCGCTCTCCGCCAGGATCGCCTGGAGCGCCTTCTTGCCGAGCCCGATCCGCCTGTCGCCGGCCAGCCGGTCGAGGAGGTCCGCCCCGGCCGCGCCCGCGCGCATCGCCTTCACCGCGGCCAGCGAGTGCTCCTTTATCGCCTCGTGCGCCGTCTCGCGCCCGGCCCCGTGCTTGACCGCCTCCATGAGTATCGTCGTGGTCGCGAGGAAGGGCAGGTAGCGCTCGTTCTCCCGCGCGATCGCGGATGGGAAAGCCTCCATCTGGTCGAGCACGGTGAGGAACGTCTCGAGCGAGCCGTCGATGGCGAAGAACGCGTCGGGCAGCGCCACCCTGCGCACGACCGAGCACGAGACGTCGCCCTCGTTCCACTGGTCGCCCGCGAGCGTCCCGGTCATCGTGACGTAGCCGCCGATGATCGTCGAGAACCCGCAGATCCGCTCGCAGTTGCGCGCGTTGACCTTGTGGGGCATCGCGGACGAGCCGATCTGGCCCTCCTGGAACCCCTCCGACAGGAGGCCATCCCCGGCCATGAGGCGAATCGTCGTGGCGAAGCTCGACGCCGCGGCGCCGACCTGGTGGAGCGCCGAGACGACCTCGAAGTCCAGTCCGCGGGGGTATATCTGGCCCACGCATTCCAGCGACGCCGGGAAGCCGAGGTACTTGAGTATGCGGCTCTCGAGGATCGCGACCTTGTCGGCCCTGCCGCCGAGCAGCGTCAGCTGGTCAAGCTGCGTCCCGACCGCGCCCTTGAGGCCACGGACCGGGTACCGGTAGATCAGCCCGTCGAGCCTTTCGAAGGCCAGGCGCAGCTCCTGGCCGAACATCGCCAGCCGCTTGCCAAGCGTCGTCGGCTGCGCCGGGACGTTGTGCGTCCGGCCGGTGATCATCAGGTCGCGGTGCTCCTCGGCGCGCCGCGCGAGCGTCAGGAGCGCCGCGGCCGCCTTCATTCTTATGATCTTGAGCGCCTGGAAGATCTGGAGCTGCTCGACGTTCTCGGTCAGGTCGCGGCTCGTGAGGCCGAGGTGGATGAACTGGCGCTTCGCCAGCTCCGAGAACTCCTCGATCCGCGCCTTGACGTCGTGGAGCGTCGCGAGCTCCCTCTTCGCGATCGACTCGAGGTCGATGCTCTCCTTGACCCGCTCATAGTCCTTGATCGCCTCCGCCGGGATCGGGACCCCCAGGTCGCGCTGGGCCTTCATCACCGCGATCCAGAAATCGCGCTCGAGGAGGATCCTGCCGCGCTTCGACCAGACGTCCTTCATCGCCGCCGACGCGTAGCGCTCCGCGAGGACGTTGAGGACTGGCTCGTTGGGGGCGGGGTCGGACGGCTCGTTCACTGGAAACCGCCGAGTAAATCCTCCCCGAGTGCGAAAGCCACCGGAAAAGCGCCGGCGGCCGGCTAGGGCGCGAGGCAGCGGACCGCCATGTCGCGCAGCACGTCCCCCTGCTCGTCCGGCCTGCGGATGATCTCCTCGAACGCGTCGATGAACTCCCGCTGGTTGTCGATCAGGCGCCTGAGCGGCGGAAGGGGGCCGGCCCCCGCCAGCTTGCCCAGGTACCAGGGGTTCTGGGTGAAGACGTTGAACGAGCTCTTTTCGGCGGCCGCGTCGCCGTAGGAGGCGCCGTAGGCGGCCGCCGCCTCGGCAAGGCCGCCGACCCCCCTCGGGCCGACCGTGGCGTCGCCCGCGTCCGCGAGCGCCCGGAGCTGGACCAGGATCCTGTTGCGGTTCTGCAGGGCGGCGAGGACGGGCCGGGCGTCGCCGCCCACGAAGAAGTGCCGCCTCAGGGCCTCGAGCGTCCACTGGAGGTCGCCGCTGAAGAAGGCGTCGGCCGTCTCGAAGAAGTCGCCCTGCGCGGCGTTGGGCGTCAGAAGGGCGACGCTGGCCTCGTCGATCACGGCCCCGTCCGCGTGCGCCGCTAGCTTGTGCACCTCCTCGACGAGCAGCCTCGTGTTGGCGCCGGTCCTCGCGAGGAGGAGCTCTCGCGCGCCCGGCCCGAACCCGACGCCAGCCGCGCGCGCCTCGTCGCCGACCACGTCCGCCAGGGCGTCCGAGTCCTCCCCGCCGCCCGCGAGCACGAAGTCCGCGTTCCTCTCGCACCACTTGGCGAACGACCGCCTCCGGTCGACGGGCGCCGCCGTGATGAGGACCGCGGTCTCCGCCGGGTCCACCGACTGGAGAACCTCCTGGAGGTCCCCGACCAGGCCGGCCGTCGTCTCGGCCCTGCCGGTCACCGTGTCCGCGAGGAAATTGACGTCCTTGAGCCACACGACCCGCCGGCCGCCGAACATCGGCAGGGTGAGCACCGCCTCGCGGAAGCGGTTCACCGCCGCCCCCACCTCGTCAACGTTCGCGGCGAACCCGCTCACGACCTCGCGCGAGAACTCGTCCGGAGTCGCGCCCGAGAGCTCCTCGAAGCGCTCGCGCCCCATGCGGCCCACGAGGAAGTCGTCCTGTCCGCAGATGAAGGTGAAGTTGCGGGTGGGGGCGGCCGGCATGCGCGGCGATTTGGCCCGAGGCTCCGGCCCGGCTCAAATCAAAACCGCGCCGCCCGGCCCCGTGCGGGCGCACGGCAGCCATGGGGCCTAAGACTTGCTTGGAAGGCCCGCAGCCCCTAGGCCCTGAGCGTGAGCCAAGCGGCCCTGCCCCCAACCGACGCCGAGACCTCGTGGTGGCGGGACCTCGTCCTCCTCGCGGTCGTGTTTGGGGCGCTCCTTGCCTGGAGGCTCGGCAGCGCGCCGCTAATCAACCCGGACGAGGGGCGGTACGCCGAGGTCCCGCGCGAGATGATCGCCAGCGGCGACTGGGTCACGCCGCGCCTCGACGGGGTCCCGTACTTCGAGAAGCCGCCGCTCACGTACTGGATCGTGGCGGCGTTCGAGGAGGCGCTTGGACCGGGCGAGTGGTCCGTGCGCCTCGGCCCGGCCCTCTTCGCCCTGGGCGGGATCCTCGCGTCCTACGCCGCCGCCCGCCGGATCTACGGCCGAAGCGCGGGCTTCTGGACGGCCGCGGTCCTCGGGACCTCGCTGCTCTACCTGGCCCTCGGCCACCTGGTCACCCCGGACGTGCCGCTCTCGTTCCTCATGAGCGCGACGCTCTTCTGCTTCATACTCGGGGTGCGGGAGCCTCCGGGGGCCCGGCGCCGGATGCTCTTCTACGGGCTTTACGCCAGCGCGGCGCTCGCGACCCTAACCAAGGGCCTCGAGGGATTCCTCGTCACAGGCGCCGTCATGTTCCTCTGGCTCCTCGTCTTCGACCAGTGGGGTAGGCTGCGGCCCCTGTACCTGCCGAGCGGGACCGCCCTCTTCCTGGCCGTCGCCGCCCCCTGGCACGTACTCGTGGCCTCGAGGAACCCCGGGTGGGCCCGCTTCTACTTCGTCTACGAGCACTGGGAGCGCTTCACGGACAAGGGCCACGGGCGCTACCAGCCCTTCTACTTCTTCATCCTGATCCTGATCCCCGGGCTGTTCCCGTGGACGGGATTCCTGTGGCCCTCGCTGCGCGACGCGCTCGCCGGGGGGTGGGGGCGCCGCAAGGAGAACGCGGAGGCCTGGTTCTTCGCGACGTGGGCCGGGTTCATCCTCGTCTTCTTCAGCGCCTCGCAGTCGAAGCTGATCAACTACATCCTGCCGATGTTCCCCGCGCTCGCCGTGCTCATCGGCAGGTGGCTTGCGGCCGTCATGCCCCGGCCGGACGCGTTCGCGAGGATGCAGGCGGGGCTGCGGACGTTCGCCGTCCTCTGCGGGCTCCTTGCGGCGTTCCTGTGCGTGGCGGTGCTCAGGCCCGGCCTGGTGGTCCGCGACGCGGCCCAGGCGACCGCGCTCCAGCCGTACGCCTTCGTCCTGGCCGCCATCCTCGTCGTCGGCGGGATCCGCGCGATCGTCCCGCGCACCGTGACCGGCGCCTCAAGGGGCGCCGTCGTCGCGATGACGGCCACCCTCGTGTTCGTGGTCGGCGTCCTCGCCTTCGCGATGCCGATCATCGACGTGCGCAGCACCAAGGACCTCGCGGTGGAGGCCCGCAGGCTCATCCAGCCCGGCGACCGCGTCTACCACTACCACGCGTTCTTCCACGACTTCACCTACTATTCGGGCCGCGTCGTCGGCCTCGTCGGCTACAGGGACGAGCTCGAGCTGCAGTTCCTCGGCGCCGCGGAGCGCAAGGACCGGTTCATCGACGACGCCGAGTTCCGCCGGGAATGGGC
>Ga0187867_10001634_pt1 | contig 19352 bp, 20 predicted proteins | sample June2016WEW_13_1_FD_132976 | JGI IMG/M metagenome (GOLD analysis project Ga0187867, IMG submission 132976) | Peatland microbial communities from SPRUCE experiment site at the Marcell Experimental Forest, Minnesota, USA - June2016WEW_13_10 | ecosystem: Environmental > Terrestrial > Soil >...
ATGATGAACCGTGTCGAACACGGGATCCGTATCTACGATCCATGCCTGAGCTGTGCGACCCATGCAGTCGGCCAGATGCCGTTGCACATCCAGGTGTTTGATCACACGGGGTGCCTGGTCGAAGAGAAGATAAGGGATTAGGACCTTGTTTTGACGCAATTGGCGGTGAGCTATTTGCCGCCAGTTGCTCTTAAGCTGATACGATTGGGCCGATTCGCTCATTGAGGCGAGTCAGCGGTCCATCGACGGGGTGGGCGGGGGTAAAGCCCTGCCCCTACCCCTTTATCGGCTCTACATTCATAGCGATAAAACATGGTGCTTATTCTCGCCTATGGAAACAGCCTGCGCCGGGATGACGGCGCAGGCTTTGTTTTGGGTGACATCGTCGAGCGGTTGCTTTCCGAAGCTGGATTAGGGGTTGAGAGGATTGACTCCCACCAGCTCGAGCCGGAACTTGCTCTCGACATCAGCGGCGAGAAAATCTCCGCTGTTTTATTCATAGACACGCGCGCTCTCCCTGAAACACCGGGCGACGATAACCTGCGCGTTCAGTTCCGCCGAGTTGTTTCTGCCGAAAACACATCCCCGGGCACGGGTCACCATATGGACCCCCCAACCCTTCTCGCCTATTCCCGATTCCTTTTCAAAAAGGAGCCCCCAGCCTGGCTGGTTACCGTTCCTGGAACAGATTTCGATCATGGAGAGGGGCTGAGCGAGACCACCCGCAAGGCTATCGATTCGGCGCCGGAAATCTTGAGTGAGTTGATTCGCCTCGTATGTGAGACTTGTTAACAATACTATGCGACGAGTGATGCATGGCCCGGAAGGCATCCCCTGAAGTGTCCAATCTGGTCATTCATCTTACCGCCTTTAGGCGGAAGTCGTACGCGTTGGGCGTTCGCGGGATGCCTTCTTCCCATCTCTTAATTTGAATTACTCTTCGTTAAAGACGGGAATTGCTTTTGCTCCTTCAATTTCCAACCAGGTCAGGAATAAGAATCTTTTTACTTTAATTTGAATTTCTGAAAAGCCGGGCCTGACCCGCAGAATGGGGGAATAAAATATTTTGATGCCGTCCATCTCGGCCGTTAGATACTCGTCCCTCCCCCGGCAAGCAGGCTCGCCGATAAAAACCCTTGGCACGTAACTGCCAGTTACGTGTTTTGAGGAACAGGGTCAGCCCCCCATGGCCGGTTCCAGTTTCATTTCGATCATTATGGAACCGGCGCGCCTGGAAATGTAATCTACTGCTTTGTGACAGAGTTTAAACATGCTGCCCTCAGGTCTATATTTACCCGCGACTCAATACCATCAGACCATTAGACCATTCTTTTTAAAACCCAGCTTGTATTTGCGAAGCTTTCTCAACAGGGTGGTCCGATGGATTCCCAGTGCGGCAGAAGCTAAATGAAGGTTCCCATTGTACTGTTCCAACACCTGGGAAAGAATCTTTTTTTCAAAGCAATCCACAAGGCACCTATAGTCGCCCTCCAAAACAAAGGGAACTTTCTCGGCAGATGGCAATACCATCCCCAGTTCATCAAAAACATGCTCTCTGGTAATCCTGGTGTCGTCGCACAATATGACCAAACGTTCCACCACATTGTGCAGTTCGCGCACGTTTCCCGGCCAGTGGTAATCCGTTAGCGCCTGCACTGCGGACGGGGTGAGGATTTTGTGTGCATTGTACCGGATTGACAAATCCTTCAGGAAGTGGTTCGCGAGTGCGTAAATATCTTCCGGACGCTCCCGCAGGGGCGGGATGTGAATAGGGACTACACTCAGCCGATAAAAAAGGTCTTCACGGAATCTGCCCTCTAAAACCAGGTCCTTCAAGTTACGATTTGATGCGGCGACAAATCTCACATCCACTTGCTCGGGAATGGTGCTCCCAACGCGGTAGATTTCTTTTTCTTCGATAACTTTGAGCAGCTTGGCCTGGCCCGTCGGTGAAACCTCGCTGATCTCATCGAGGAAAAGAGTCCCTCCGGCGGCTGCCTGCAAGAAACCAGGTTTGCCGGTCTTGAGTGCCCCTGTAAATGAGCCTCCCCGGTATCCGAACAATTCCGATTCAAACAGACCCTCGGGGATAGCCGTCATGTTGACTTTAATAAAGGGCTTGCTCCTTCTGGGGCTGAACTGGTGAATTACTGTGGAGAGAACTCCTTTACCCACCCCGGATTCGCCCAAAATCAGGACGGTCGCATCCATGGCCGCTACTTGCACAGCACGCAGAAAGACCTTCTGCATGATCTTGCTCACCGCCACCATATTGTCCATGGCGGTGAAAGGAGGTGACGGATGCTCCCCGTGCTGATGCGGCTCATTGCAAAATTCGCTCGGATAGACCGAAGTTACGACATAGATAACATCCCCGGCCTGATTAAATATGGGATTTCCGGTCACAACCACCTTTTTTGATGTGCGAAGGACCCTTTGCGGTATGGTCATGGGGGCTTTGTTCTTGAGCACGAGCAAAGAAACGGACCGGTCGAAAAAACGGTCCTCTTCGAGAGCATGCATATACCGGCCAACGACTTCCCGCTCCTGAATTTCGGTCAGTTTCTCATAAGCCTGATTCACACCCAGAGTCAAAGCTGAACCATCCGTAAGGTAAATCGCCGCCCCACCGGAGCTTACTACTTCTTTTCCTTCTTCGTTCAGCAGGTCCTTCATCCGGATCATCGCCGGTCCTTGCCAGGGTGAAAAAGAGTCTGGAAGAGCACAAAATACCCCATTTGGCATTTTTATAGCAGATATGTCAGAAAATAACAACATCCACCACTTTGTGCAGGCCCGCACCTTAAATGGTGTGCAAAGCTGCACTACCCTCCGATTTTTCATCTCCGAAAAATCCGTGCAAGACCCTTTTCGAACCGTAAATAAGGCAATTATTACAATAGCTTGGGCTGGAACCCAAGCAAACGGATTTTCTCCGATTCGCCCATTTTCTCCATTGGCATTCTCCTTGCCTATAGAGATATAGTTCCAGAGAAAACTGAATCTGAAGCGTTCCCATCAACCAACAATCAACCGGGAAGGAGAGTTCAATGAGCTTGTTAGGCCCTGTTTTCAAGCGTGAGGACGGCGCAAGGCAGCCTTATATACCTCTGGGGCCTTTTCATCTGAGACTGCCGTTCATCCACTTTCGTTTTGAGGTAGCGGATTATGTCCAGGGATTGATCATGTGCGCTGTGTGTCTCGGGATCATACCCGTCCTGACCGAATACCTGGGAATGCCTTTCGAGATTGCCTTAACCGTCGTTATGCTGAACGGCTTTCTCTATCTGTGGCATGCTCACCTGGGGGACCCGGTCGTGCCGGGATGGATCACCCCGGCGATCCCTCTGCTGCTTGCATGGCTCAAAACATACCCTGAAGGCGTCCCGCGAATGCATGCGCTCATAGCCTTCGAGTTCGAGCTGGGAATGCTTTCGCTGCTTCTGGGGGCCACCGGATTGGCGAAAAAGTTCGTCGATCTTGTCCCGGACGCATTGAAGGCGGGCATTCTGCTCGGCGCCGGAGTCGCGGCCGTAAGGCTGGTTTTTGAAGCGGGTGGTCGCTTCGATCACTATCCCTGGACAATCACGATTTCAATCGGTTTCGCGTTCTTCATTCTTTTCTCGAATTTTTTCAAAACGTTGCGCAAGAAGAATAAGATATTGGGCTACCTGTCGGATCTTGGGCTTCTGCCTGCTTTGGTGCTTGCCATATTCATTGCGCCGATTTTCCGGGAACTCCCCTGGCCTGCCCTTGAGTGGGGATTTACATCCCCGCATTTTGTCACCCTTTTTACTGAGTGGACCCCTTTTTCGTCCAGAATCGGGTTTCCGGCATTTAGTCTTTACATAGCAGCCGTTCCTCTGGTCTTTGCAACTTACATAGTTCTTTTCGGCGAACTGATTCAGGCGGAGGCACTCGTCGATGAAGCGCGGGAATTCCGCGAGGGCGACGAAGACGTACATTTCGACGCAAACCGCAACAACATGATCGTCGGCCTTAGAAACATAACCATGTCGATGATAGGGCCGGATGCGTCCATGTGCGGTCCGATGTGGGCGGCCATGCAGGTCGTGGAGTGCGAGCGATACAAGCATGGCAGGGAGGCAATGGACAGCCTTTTCGGCGGCATGGCGTCCTTCCGCCTGGGTACCTTTACCGGCTACTTTCTCGCTCCAATAGTAACCCTGGTAAAGCCGATCCTGCCTATAGCGCTCTCCCTGACCATGCTGATCCAGGGCTACGTGGCCGTAAGGGTCGGTATCCTGAAGGCCAGGACGTTCAATGACCTGGGAGTGGCCGGAGTAGTTGGCGCTGTACTCGTCTCACGCGGGGCGGCTTATGCGTTTGGAGTCGGGATCGTCCTGTGCGTCCTGATCTACGGCAGGGACTTCTTCCGCAGATGGAATATATACGACAAGACCCAAGACCCCGTTTTCAACGCAAAAATATCTGGTGAGTAAATATAGGTTCCAAAGAAGTCTCAAACGGCAATTCGATTACTTGAGCTAAGGCTCATTTGAAGGAAAAGCAAGGAGAAAAGAAATGGCGCTCATGACAGGTGAACAGTACGAAGAGAGTTTACGCAAATTGAATATGAAGGTCTACCTGATGGGGGAACTGGTGAAGAGCCCGGTTGATCATCCGATCATCCGGCCCTCCATGAATTCTGTAAAACTTACATATGCTCTTGCCCAGGACCCTCAGTATGAGGACCTCATGACCGCAACTTCACATCTGACCGGCAACAAAATCAATCGGTTCTGCCATCTGCACAGGAGTACCGAGGATCTGGTCAGGAAGGTGAAAATGCAGCGCCTTCTGGGGCAGAAGTCAGGAGCATGCTTCCAGAGGTGTGTCGGAATGGACGCGATCAACGCGGTGGACAGTGTCACCTTCGAGATGGATCAGAAGCTGGGCACCAAATACCATGAGCGCTTCAATAAGTTCCTCCTGATGATGCAGGAAGAGGATCTAACGGTGGACGGCGCAATGACCGACCCGAAGGGCGACCGCGGACTGCCTCCCCACAAACAGGCAGATCCCGATCTTTTCGTGCGCATTGTGGAGAAGAAAGCGGACGGCATTGTCGTACGCGGCGCAAAAGCGCACCAGACCGGGGCGATCAATTCACACTGGATTCTGGTCATGCCTACCATGACCATGGCCAAAGAGGACGCCGATTACGCTGTCTCCTTCGTCGCTCCGGCCGATGCGGAGGGCATCTTCTACATTTACGGCCGTCAGTCCTGCGATACCCGCAAATTGGAGGGCAGCCCGATAGATGTGGGCAACAGGCAGTTCGGGGGACATGAAGCCCTGATGGTTTTCGACGACGTGTTCATACCCTGGGAAGATGTTTTTATGGCTGGGGAGTATGAGTTCAGCGGCGCCCTTGTCGAGCGTTTTGCCGGGTACCATCGCCAGAGCTATGGCGGCTGCAAGGTAGGCGTGGGTGACGTGCTGATCGGCGCAGCGGCGCTGGCCGCCGACTATAACGGTGCAATGAAGGCCTCCCATATCAAAGACAAGCTCATTGAAATGATGCACCTCAATGAGACTCTTTATGCCTGCGGCATAGCCTGTTCAGCGGAAGGCAACAAGACGGCCTCTGGAAACTACCTGATAAACATGTTGCTGGCCAACGTCTGCAAGCAGAACGTTACCCGTTTTCCGTATGAAATTGCGCGCCTGGCCGAAGATATCGCAGGCGGGATCATGGTGACCATGCCCTCCGAGAAAGACTTGAAAAATTCGAAAATCGGCAAGGTGGTCGAGAAGTATTTCCGTGGCGTAGCTTCGGTCCCGACCGAACACAGGATGCGAATCCTGAGGCTCATCGAGAACATCACGCTGGGAACTGCGGCTGTTGGCTACCGGACTGAATCGATGCATGGCGCCGGTTCACCTCAGGCTCAGAGGATCATGATCTCCCGCCAGGGCAATCTCGAGCACAAAAAGAGTCTCGCAAAAGAACTGGCCGGGATCAAGGAATAATTGGCTTGTACGGAGGGAAGCCTGATGTACCGGATCATCGAGAACATTATCGAAACGGAAATTCGTCCGCAGCTCCAGGCCCACGGCGGCGACATTGAACTGCTTGGGGTCTCGGACGATGGAACGGTGCGGGTACGGCTCATTGGACAATGCGCCGCATGTCCGGCTTCCCAATCAACCGTTGAAAACCTCGTGGAGACAGTGCTCAGGGAAAAGGTCCCGTGGATCACAACAATTACTGTCACTCAGTCGGTCAGCGATGAACTGATCCAGGATGCTTTAAGGCTTTTGAGAAAGGGCGTGAGTCCTGGTTAATGAAACGGATAGGCGTCAGGTACTGTGGCGGATGCAATCCGCAGATAGAGCGCTCAAGGTTCGTTGATGAACTGAAAAAAAAGCTTGCAGGGGATTTGCGCTTTGCCATCGGCTGCAGCAGAGAAAAGTGGGAATTGGGCATCCTGGTCTGCGGGTGCCCGGTGGCCTGTGCCGACCGGCCGGCAACACGAAGTCTGGCGCTGGAATGGATTGTCGTGAGCGGGCCGATTGTCGACTTGGAATCGATTTCTGAAAATGAACTGGCAACAGTTGTTGCCCTCAAGATTAAAGAATTCTTTGAGGGGAGGAATCCTCATGAAGTGGCATGACCACTACAATCAGCATTTGACAACCGCTTCGGAAGCCGTAAAAGCAATCAAATCCGGTGACCGGGTGGTGACCGCTCACGCCTGCGGCGAACCAAAGTCTCTGGTTGAGGCAATGGTTGACCGGGCGGATGAACTCGAGCGGGTCGAAATTGTCCACATGGTAGCCATGGGAAGCGCGCGCTACTGCCTTCCGGAATATTCCAAGGCTTTCCGGCACAACTCTCTGTTTGTAGGGGCCACGACCCGCAAGGCAGTCAATGACGGGCGCGGCGACTACACCCCCTGTTTTTTCAGCGAAATTCCGAGACTGTTCAGGGATGAAATACTGCCGGTGGATGTGGCGCTCATAACTGTTTCACCCCCTGACAAACTCGGTTTTTTTTGCCTGGGCATTTCGGTAGATTACACCAAGCAGGCGGCTTTAAGCGCCAAAACAGTGATCGCCGCCGTCAATCCAAAAATGCCGAGGGTGGGCGGGGATTCCTGCCTGCATGCGACAGACATCGATTGCTTTGTCCCTACGGGGGAACCTCTCATCGAACTTGCCCCCCCTAAGCTGGGGGAAACCGAGAAGGCGATCGGCGGCCATGTGGCAAGCCTGATAAAGGACGGAGATTGCCTGCAACTTGGTATAGGCGCCCTTCCCGATGCGGTCTTGAGCTACCTCGGCGAAAAGAACGATCTTGGCATCCACTCCGAGATGATCTCCGATGGCGCTATGAACCTTGTAAACTCTGGAGTCATCACGTGCCGCAAGAAGACTTTTCTGCCCGGCAAGATCGTAATCACCTTTGCCATGGGGACTTGTGCTTTTTACGAGTGGCTGAACGACAACACCATGATCGAAGCCTACCCGGTGGATTTTGTGAACGATCCATTCAGAATTGCCCAAAATGACAACATGGTTGCGATCAACTCGGCACTGGCCGTGGATTCAATGGGACAGATAGCCGCAACTGCCCTGGGTCCGATGCAGTATAGCGGAGTCGGCGGCCAGGTGGACTTTGTGCGAGGCGCGTCCCGCTCGAAAGGAGGCAGGAGTATCATCGCTCTGCCGTCCACGGCGGCCAAAGGGACTCAATCGCGGATAGTTGCCTGCTTCCAGCCCGGCCAGTCGGTCACTACCTCACGCTACGATGTGGACTATGTGGCAACCGAATTTGGAATTGCCGCGCTTCGCGGCAAGACACTCAGGCAGAGGTGCGGAGCCCTGATCGAGATCGCGCATCCGGATTTCAGGGACCAACTGCGCGATGATTGCAGGAAGCTCAATGGAAGCGGGCGTTGAGGTTTGACTCAACCCGGAGGAGGTGATGCGGCGCCACGAATAACTTTGTCGCCTCGAACGCGCGAGGCCTTATCCAAGTCCCGAATAAACATAGAAAGGAGCCTTGTCCATGTCAAATGAGATTTCCCGTAGGAACCTGCTGAGGTTTGCGGCGATAGGAGCTGGAGTTGCTTCGGTCGGTGCACTGGGTTTTGCGCCCAACGCACAGGCCAAAAAGAAAAAGTCCGCAACTGATCCAGCCAAGAGAGTAAAGGCTTATCCCTTTGTCTGCGGAATTTTGAAGACCCAGACGCAGTATATGTTGAAGGATACCCGCGTAGGAACGCCCATGAACATCCCCGTGACTTTCTTCGTCCTGAGGCATGGTGACGACTGGATAGCTTTTGACACGGGAGACAATCTCATGTGTGCTAAGGACCCGGTCGGCTACTGGGGCAAGGACGTGACGGCCGCCTACTATCCTGTCATGCAGGACTACGAGGAGTTCAAAGTTCAGATAAAAAAACTGGGGCTGTCCCCTCAGAAGCTCAAAGCCGTGATTCTCAGCCACGGGCATCTGGACCATGCCGGGGCCATCGACAACTTCGCGGGCACGGACGTTCCTATTTATCTGCAGGCGAAGGAACTTGAAATAATCAAGAACGCCATAGCTTCCGGGAAGAAAACGGCTTACATCCCCGACGACTTCAAGGTCCTGAACCAGCTTAACATCAAGACGATCAACGGTATCTTCGACGTATTTGACGACGGGACTGTGATTGCTTTCCCAACTCCAGGCCATACGGAAGGACACCAGTCACTGGCCGTCAAGTCATACGATGGAAAACAACTGATTCTCTGCGCCGATGCAATGTATACACTGGAGAACATGCTCGACGCAATACCTCCCGGCCTGGCCTGGGACGTCCCGCGAGCCGTAGAGGCGCTCACCATTTTCAAGGTCCTGTCAATGATTGGTAACGAGCTTGTTCCTTCACATGACCCGGAGTACTGGAAGGCCAAGAAGCTCGCCCCGAATCTGTTTGTAGAAGGTGGACAGGATTCGGTTTTGACAGCATTTGCTGTGTAGCACTGGAGCTCATGCGTAACTAAGTTGCCCTTTCTTGTTTACTCTCCCCTCCTGCGTCTCCTCCTGTTTGGTCCGCCCTACCATCCGGGAGGGGGCAACGGCAAAAGTTCAGCCTTGGTAAGTATCTGATTCCTCTGGGAGAAGAAATAGGAGATATTACTATGAAAAGTCGCAGCAGGTATCTCGCAACTTCATTAATCGTTTTTCTGTCAATCGGCATTTTCGCCGTAGCTGGATATTTACGAGCTGCGGAAAGTGACCGGGGAACCATGGAAGGCCGGAAGGCGATAATGGAAGGCGCAAAGAAGATGATGGATGGAAACAAAATGATAATGGATACAGTGGCCGGGAAAGGAATGAAAGATGCCGAGTTCACGGCGGCCGAAAAGATGATGAAGGACGGCTATGACATAGTGACCAAAGGCGAAAGCATGATGACCGGGAACACAATGCCGGAAGGCAAAGCAATGGTGACACGCGGCGCAAAAATGATGCTGGAGGCGCAGAAAGCGACGGCCGCCGCCGTTGAGAAGAAAGGTTTGGATACAGTATGTTCAATCGGTCTCGACATGTGCATGACTGGAGAAAAAAAGATAAACTTTGGCCTGGAAGGCTCCTAGTACTTACTTGCATAGATTAGATTAAAATAATGGATGATGAGCATCGGGATCAGGCCCTTACAGGCGGGAAAATAAGTTTGAGCAGGTTGGCCCTTTTTTTCCTCCGTCTTGGAACAACGGCTTTTGGGGGACCTGCGGCTCACATTGCCATGATGGAAGACGAGGTGGTCCGGCGTCGGCGCTGGGTCCCCAGGGATAAATTCCTCGATCTGCTGGGCGCAGCCAACTTGATCCCCGGTCCCAGTTCAACGGAAATGGCGATCTTCCTGGGCTACTTGTGTGAAGGTTGGATGGGACTCCTGTTGTCCGGCGTTTGCTTTATCGTTCCGGCAATGCTCATGGTGCTGGCATTTGCCTGGGCTTACGTTCAGTACGGGGACCTTCCCCAGATTGCCTGGCTGCTTTACGGAATCAAGCCGGTGGTAATCGCCGTCGTTTTGCAGGCCCTTTTAGGTTTAGGGCGCACTGCGGTAAAAAATAAATTCCTGGCGGCAATGGGTGTCGTTGCCATTATATTGGATTCTCTGGGGGTTAATCCGCTCGTCTTGCTCTTTGGAACCGGGTTGATCGTGGGATTGCGGCAAGGATTCATCCAGGATTGGCGAAGACACTGGATACCGATGCTGATCATGTTTTTATCGGCCTGCTCCTTCCTGGTGGGCGCCTACTTCGCTTCGGGGTTTCACTCTTCCGGCAAAGCCGAGTTCGGCTTGCTGCCGCTCTTCGTGTTCTTCATCAAAATCGGCTCAGTAGTCTTTGGGAGCGGCTATGTGCTGCTGGCTTTCCTGCATGCCGATCTTGTCGACCATTGGCATTGGCTGACCACAACACAGCTTTTGGACGCCATTGCCATAGGGCAGGTGACCCCCGGTCCGGTCTTCACCACGGCGACCTTCATCGGTTATTTGCTTGCCGGCCTGCCAGGCGCATTAATTGCCACAGCCGGAATTTTTCTGCCTTCATTTATCCTTGTGGCAATTAGCAGCCCGGTCATACCGCTCTTGCGCAGATCGGCAATTGCAGGAGCATTTTTGGACGGCGTCATCGTGGCCTCTCTAGCCCTTATGGCTGTGGTCACCTGGAGTCTGGGCCGCGGCGCGGTTATCGATCTGCCCACTGCTCTGTTGGCCTCAGGAAGCGCTGTTCTGCTCATTCGTTTTCGTTTAAACTCATTGTGGCTTGTGCTTGGCGGAGCGCTTATCGGGCTGCTGGTTTGTGCGATAAGGCATTGCTTAGCATGACAGTATTATGGCTTTCGTAAAAGCAGGCTTTAATTTGGTTCTTCCGGCAAATGAGCACCATCGGTTCGAGAAAGGACAGTATCTGTCTGCTGTGAATTCAGCCCCCTGGTGGTTTTAGAGTTTCTCTTGCCCTGAAAGGGCTGCATATGATAGCCCACGATCCCTACGCTCCGCGAGGTGCCACCCTGGGGCTGGGACGCCGACAAGAACCAGTCTTTACCCTGTAGGGATTTAGAGATGGCTTACGCGAACACGCCAATTTTAACCGGGGCCGATCCGAAACCCACAGGGGCGAAAATGGCCGGCAGACTCTACCGGGATTACAGCTCTTACTTACGGGAAACCTTCGGTTGCCGTGTTCAGAAGATTTCGCTCGATGCGGGCCTTGGCTGCCCGAACCGCGACGGGATCGTAGGGCGCGGCGGCTGCATATACTGCAACGAGAAAGGTTCCGGGACGGGGGCTGCGCGTTTTGCCGGCATCCTGGAACAGATCCGGGCCGGCAAGGAAAGGCTCGCCGCCAAATACAAGGCAAAGAAATTCATTGCTTATTTCCAATCATTCTCTAACACATATGCGCCTCTGCCTAAGCTGGCGGCCCTTTACGACCAGGCCCTCTCAGATCCCGATGTTGTCGGCCTCAGCATAGGCACTCGCCCCGACTGCGTTACCGATCAAACCCTCGACTACCTGGCAGTGCTTGGCGAAAACCATCTCATCTGGTTGGAATACGGCCTCCAGTCAGCAAAGGATGAGACTTTGGAGCGCATTCGCCGGGGGCACTCCGTGGCGGATTTCATTGACGCCGTCAAACGTACCCGTGCCAGAAAAATCCCTGTTTGCGCGCACGTAATACTCGGCCTTCCCGCTGAAAACACCGAAGATATGCTCCGTACGGCAAGATTTCTCGCTCTGCAGGACGTTCAGGCCGTAAAAATACATCTGCTCTACGTGATCAGGGGAACGACTCTCGATGAGATGTACAGCTCCGGCGCATACTCGAGTCTTTCCCGCGAGGGTTACGCCGCCGCTGTCGGAGAATTCCTTGCGCTCCTGCCTCCGCACATAATTATTCAGAGACTGACCGGAGACCCGCACCCCGAAGAGCTTGTGTCTCCGGCCTGGGCGCTCGATAAGCAGCGCAATCTTCAAGCTGTTCGGGCGTATATGGAGGAAAAAGGGCTGTATCAGGGAAAAAACTACGGTTAAATTCCACTTTTCATCGGATTAATACTCTTTTATAAAGCAGGGAAGCTCAATGGAGACTCAAATCCCCGATATCGAAAAAATGCGCAAGCGTTTGCTGGAACTTATCCTGGAATATACCTTCCAATATTCGGAAACACCCGTATTCAAGCTGGCGCACGGCGGAACGAGCCGGTTTTACTTTAACTGCAAGCGAGTCACTCTCGACCCGGAGGGCCAATACCTGATCGGAAACCTGGTTTTCGAGGCGCTCAGTGACCTCCAAATAAACGCCGTTGGAGGGCTCACCCTGGGGGCCGACCCCATTGCGAATGCAACCGCCTACAGTTCATGGCTCAGAGGCCGGCCCATCCAGTCATTCATTGTAAGAAAAACCAGCAAAGACCACGGAATAATCGCCGCGATAGAAGGAAAGGTGAAACCGGGAGACCGCGTGGCGGTAGTCGACGACGTGGTTACCACCGGCGGTTCGACTCTGCAGGCCATTTCAGCGTGCAGAGAGGCGGGGCTCGAAATTGCCGGCGTCCTCACCCTCGTTGACCGGCAGGAAATGAACGGCCGCGAAAATATCGAAAAAGAGGTCCCCAACTTCAAAGCCCTCGTCACTCGCGACGAAGTCATGCGAATGTACCGCGCGGCGCACAGACGCTGAGACGCGCAGATGCGGTGCGATTGACATTGGGGAATTTAGGAATTGAGGAATTGTGGAACATGCAGCAGGGAGCAAGGAGAGAAAGCTTCCCGCTTCTCCTTTTTCAATCCCTAAATCCCTCACTCTTCACCCTCCCCGCGTCTCCCCGTCGCCGTCTCCCCGCGTCTCCGCGTCCCCGCGTTCGCCCATAAGCCCTCTTCGTTTTTTTATCCGCCCTGCTCTTTATCTGAAATCAATAGTGATTATCTTCCGACAGAGAAAGTTCCGGCCGGCCTCCTCAGATTCCCTGAGCCGGGGCCCCCGGTAATTGTTTAAATAGAGGTCCGGGAGACTGAAATGGCGAATAAATTTGAAAAAGACGAACCCAGGGTGACCTGTTCCCCGTTCGCCGGCGGCGATATGGGCCAAAATCCTATGGATGAACAGGCCAGAAGAAGTTTCGAGCAGCAGTACTCGCAAACCTTCGGGAAACACCTCTCGGATAAGGACGGGGGTGAAAAATTCTCGGAAGAAGAAAGGCTGAGGAGAGAACGCGCCAAGAAGGCGAACAGGATTTACAAGACGGTCTGTGAAGATCTGAACATGAATGCCTGCTTCTTCAACAATTTCGGAGAATGGAGCGACTACGTCGGGGGTAAGATGAGCGATGCTGAATTCTACAGCCACGCAACCGCACGAGCGCAACAGATGAAGGCAGACCAGAACTGAGGGCAGCATCCGGAATGGGAAAAAACCTGGCATAGTCCAGCTTACATAGAGAAGGGGGTCATTGTGATGCAGATTACCTCCTGGCGGATGGGCCGCGTTTTGATAAAATGCAAACGCGGCTCATTTTCTTTTTGGAGGCAGGAATGCGATCGGAACGCAACGCGGGCTACTTGATTGAAAAGCTGAACCTGGCCGAGCACCCGGAGGGCGGCTGGTTCGCCCCGGTTTTCCGAGCATCGGAGCAAATCGGCAGGGAGGGCCTCCCGAACCGTTTCACCGGGAATCGCGCCATTGTGTCTTCCATTTACTATCTGCTCGAAAAGGGCCGGTTTTCCGCCTTCCACAGGCTGAAATCCGTCGAGATCTGGAGCTTTTTCGAAGGGGGCCCGCTTACCATCCACGTCCTCGATCCACTCGGTGGTCTGACTGAAAAAAAGCTGGGGCGCAATTTCAACAAGGGAGAGTCTTTCCAGGTGGCGATAGAGGCCGGAACCTGGTTTGCGGCTGAACAGCGGGGCCCGGGGCAGTTCACCCTGGTTGGTTGTGCCGTGGCCCCCGGATTTGACTATGAGGACATGGAGATTGCCGAGCGGGCGCAGTTGCTGGCCATGTATCCCCAACACCAGGAGATTATTGAGAAGTTGACGAGAGCATAGTAGGCTCACTTGTCCTTGACTTTAATTTCAACCTCAAATGGTTCGTATAAATTCTTTAGCCCCCCAAATGCTTGTTTGACAATCATCAGCCGTACTGACCCGGCAGTAATCCACAGGCATGTTCAACCTCCACGGGAAAATTTCTTGAAATAAAAGGAGGATGTAGCTATATTAGCTATAATATCCAAAATGAGCGGACGGGAGGAGTACTGAACATGGTGACCGTAAAAGCAACTGAGATGAAGAATAAGTTGGGCCACTATCTCCAAGTGGCCCTGGTGGAACCGGTTGTTGTTGAGAAAACCAACCAACGGGTAGCCGTGCTAATGTCCATGAAAGAATATGAACGTCTCACCAAGCTCGACGATGCTTATTGGGGAGAAAGAGCGAAAGCTGCGGAGACAGAGGGGTATTTGAGCGGAGCAGAAACCAAGGAATTCATCGAGGCCTCTCTCCGTGTTAAAGCTTAGTATCACAAAACAGGCGATCAAGTTCTTTCGTCTCCTGCCGGCAAAGCAGTATCGCCAAGTCTTCAACAAGATCCTGGCTCTTATGGAAGATCCGGAGCCGCCCGATTCTTCTCAGCTTATCGGGTATCCTTATAGAAGAGCGGATATCGGAGAATACCGGATTATCTATCGGGTTGAAGAGGATTGTCTCAAAGTAGCTTTGGTAGGAAAAAGAAATGACGATGAAATCTATCGTCAGCTTTCCAGGTAGCGATAGCGGCCGGGAACTGGTTTGCGGCTGAACAGCGGGGGCCGGGAGAACTCACTCTGGTTGGGTGTACGGTGGCGCCCGGATTTGAGTATGAGGACATGGAGATTGCCGGGCGGGCGGAGTTGCTGGCGAGGTATCCGCAACACCGGGAAATTATCGAGAAGCTGACAAGGGCTTGATGAATTCGAACCCGCTTTTGCCCCGGCCTTTCCAAGCTATCCAAAGAAGTTGAATTAGTGTCTCAGGTCCCCATGGGACACCGATCACATTATTTTCGTTCATCCCGGCGAGCTCATTGATGAAGAGCTTCGGACCTCGTGAGCCCACCCGCCAGAGTACTCACACAGATTCAAAAGATAATTCAGGACAAGAAAGACAGAGCTGCTCAAACTGACCCTGCCTTTCAGCAATCAAGTACATGGGGCCAAGTCCTATCCACTCTTCTGTTCACTCATTTAACTCCTTAGGGAAAATTTTTTTCATCTGTGTTTTTGCCGCTTCTATTGCCGCTTCTATTGCCGCTTCTGGTTGCCGTTTTGCAGAAAAGAATTCCTCATAATATCGTATTTGCCGGAGACAGGACTTTTTTGGGAGAAAATCAGACTGAAGGTTAATAGGAAGGCGCTATCATGGAAGGTAGCACTACTTCCACGGCAGCGCTGATAGCTTCATGCTTCTCGCTTCCCCCTTCCAAGGAGTTTAGCTGATGCCTATAGTTCCGGGAGACCCATTCGTTCCATCGGTCATGCCGCAAGGCCAGATGATCTACAATACTATCGATCAAGCAACTCCTGAGGCCTTCGGCGGCCAGATCGGGCAGACACTTCAGCAGACGGGGAACATGCTTGAGCGGCATGCGGATGTCCAGCAGCAAATGATCAACGAAGCCAGCGTAAACGATGTTTATGCAAATCAGTTCTCGCCGCAATTCCGCGACTTATACGGCAAATTCTATCAACTTCGCGGGAAGGATGTCGCGGCGCAATTTCCCGCCTTTCAAGAGCAAATGCAGGATTTGCGCAAGCAAGTGCGCGAGCAGCTTTCAAACCAGATGCAGCAAAAAGCGTTTGATAGCATTTCACGGCAGCGGATCGAGCGCGAGTTGGACGGCATGACGCGACATGCTTCACAACAGCTTCAGATGTGGGACCTTGAGACGAGCAATAATCTGCTCGGTTCGTTCGTGCAAGATGGCATCGATGGCTATAATGACCCCAAGCGGCTACAGCAAAACGAAAAAAATATTCGTGTTGAAACCTCAGGGTACGGGGCCGGAAGCTGGAATCCCGATGGTACGCCGGGTCTTTACGGCCCCACCGGAGCGGGACAATCAGCCGTTGCGATAAACATGAGAGCGCAGCATTACATCGATCAGATGTACAAAGGCGCGATTGAAAGGCAACTGACCTCTGATCCTCTGGCTGGCATTGCCCTCTACGACCAACACAAAAGCAAGCTCTCCGGGCCTATGCAATCTGAACTCGAAAGGGTTATCAAGCCTGCTCAGGAATTGGGCCAGGCTCAGGCGGCTTACAGCAAGGTCACCGGCGGCGCAACAGCCCAGGCGATAGTGGCAGAGGCGCAGCGCCAGGGGGTTGACCCGAGCACGGCCCTGACGATCTGGAACGCCGAGGGCGGCGTTACAAATCCGGCCACGCGAAATCCCAACTCTTCAGCGACCGGAATCTTTCAGCACATCGACAGCACCTGGCGAGCGCAGGGCGGCACGGACCAGGACAGGTTCGATGCGGGGCACCAGGTGCAGCTCGGCGTAGCGCTTACAAAACATCGATGCTCTCGCTAAAGACCTTGGCCGGCAGCCACAACCATGGGAGGTTTATCTTGCGCATCAGCAAGGCACGGACGGGGCAATGGCGCTTCTTCATGCCGATCCGAGCACGAATGCGGCGGATGTCGTCGGAAGCCCGAAGGCGATCACCGGCAACGGTGGAACAACGGACACGACGGCCGGCCAATTCATAAATTACATCAAGGGCTTCGTTGACCGGCATTCGATGATGTACGCCGCAAACGGGGTCCCGACCGCTCAAAACCTCACAGAGAACTACGAGGCAGGTCTACAGGCGGTAACTGATCTCGCCCGCCGGGAACACCCAGGGGACCCTCAGGCCGAAGAGAGATACCGCAGCCATTACCTTCAGCAGGCGGGCCAACAGCTCCATGCCGAGCAGGTCACCAACCAGGCCAACTGGAATATCGTTCGGGCGAGCCTTGCAGGTCCGACCCCTGTCAAATCATGGCAGGAATTCGTGAGCGATCCAAGGCGGCTCGATGCTTACAACTCCATCTATAAATCCGATCCTTCAGCCTATAACCTCGTTGATAAGGCGATCACCACAAATGCGACGAGCGCGTGGGACCCGCCCTCGACAGATCAAACCAATCAACTTTATGATAATCTGAACGGCATGAAATATACGGACCGCAACCGATTCTCGAATTTGAATCTTATGTCCTATTACGGCGAAATGCCGGTTGGTCAACTAAACAATCTGATAAGCGCGCAGGATAAGATTCGGAACAACGACGCTGCCGAGGCCGCGAAGCATACCTCCCTCCAATCGTCTATCAGCGCAGTGAAAGATTTGACGAGCCTGGCCGCAGCGTCAGCCGAATCCCCTTTTTATAAAATGAACAATGCCTCGCCATCTCTACCAGAGCAGCAGAAATGCAATGGATTCGTCAGCAGGTTCGGGCAGGCCCTGGAGGATTGGCGGCAAAATAACAACGGGAAAATTCCAACCGATATGCAGAAGCGCGAGATTGCCCAGGAAATCCTTTTTCCGAACGGTATGCCGGGGCAGCAAACATCAACAGAGATACACGATCTTACCAACAAACTACGACTCGATGACACCGGCAAGCCCTATCTTACCGGAAGGAACGCAGTTAAGGGTCCCTGGCCCAGGGATCAAGATGAACCAAGAGATTCCGAATCGAGGGGATCGGGTATCGAAACGCCGCACGTCTCCCGCGAAAACCTCGACCCCTTCGGCTTGTGGGTCGCACGGCAACTCCAAGAGGCCGGCAAAATCGTCAGCGATGACACGATTAAAACCGCCGGGGAAAAACTCTCAAAACTCTATCCCGATATCGATAAAGAATACCGGAAAATAGACCTGGAATTCTAATCTCCGCTAAAAGGTGAGTAACAGGAACCAACAGATTATGGCCCAGATGCAGACGTTAAAAGTTGATTTTTCGGATATGCCCGACGCGCCGCAGGTGCAGCCGAAGACATTGTCCATTGACTTCTCCGACATTCCGGATGCCCTTCCACAAGCCCAGCCTGAGCAGACGCCTCAATTGCCGCTGAACCCTTTGTCCGGGAAAAAGATCTTAAAGGTAGATTTTTCGGATATCCCTGATGCCCCGCCGGTACAGCGGAAGATACTGCGCGTTGACTTTTCGGACATTCCGGATGCCGAGCCCTCTGGAGTAGCTCCCGCCGAACAGAGGAAGGGAAAACCCGAAGATTCCTGGTTCTGGCAGACCTTGGAATCGAGCGACTCCTTGAAACCTTACGCTCAGAAGGTGAGAGGATACGTTGAAAGCCCGACCGACACCAAAGGGGCCTGGGATTGGTTGACGAGCACGATTTCGAAATCTGCGGCTCAGTTGGGCGTCGGTTTGGCGAAGACGCCCTTTGACATTACTCAAACCTTTAGCGGCGCGTCTCAGGCGGCAATTGAAAAGTTTCTGCAAGAACACTCGGAATATGAGCAAATCGTTCGAGAAGACCCGACCGGCGAGGCCCTGCAAGCACTTGCCGGGATAGGCGCGGTGGCAGGAACACTCAAAACGGCGGAAGCGACTGCTAAAGGTGCAGCAGCGTTTATCGGAAGACCCATCGGCATTGATACCGAAAACCAAACCTGGACCTGGGAAAGTTTTAAAGATGCGTGGGTGAATCATCCGGTAGAATCTTTCGCTGCAGTTTACCCGTTCGGCGCATCGTTTTTGAAAGGCAAGGGGATCACGCCTTCCGAGACTCAGGTAAAGGAACTTATAGACTCAGCGGTAAAGGACGAGAAAACACCTCTTGCGCAAGAGGTGAAAAAGGAGATGGAGGAAGGGCCTCCAAAAGGGGAGCTTGACTTCTCAGAAGACTCAGCGGATGCTTCAAAGAGTGGTGCGAACCTCGGTCCACTTGATGCTGAGGCACGAGTCGCAGCACTGGCGACACTCGCCAGGGAGTTCCATTCAACTCTCGACCGGATCGCTCAAACGATGAGGACTACAGCAATTTTGGAGACGGATGCCGGCAGGATTATCGCCGGTGGAGGACGGGACCTGAAGCCCATTCAACGCGCCCTGCTCAATGAGGAAGAGTTCGCTGCAAAGCTTCCGCGTGCACACGCTGAAATCACTGCTTTGGAATATGCTGCCAAAAACGGTATGCGCCCACAAGCTTTGGCGGTGACACGCAAGATATGCCCCGATTGTGTTACTGCAATAGAACAAAGTGGTGGAAGGCTTACAAGTCCCACCACTGCCATATGGCCGAAGGAGTGACAGATGATTGCGAGA
>Ga0187867_10001637_pt1 | contig 19347 bp, 17 predicted proteins | sample June2016WEW_13_1_FD_132976 | JGI IMG/M metagenome (GOLD analysis project Ga0187867, IMG submission 132976) | Peatland microbial communities from SPRUCE experiment site at the Marcell Experimental Forest, Minnesota, USA - June2016WEW_13_10 | ecosystem: Environmental > Terrestrial > Soil >...
CAACAATGGGACGAAGCCATCTCTTACGCGTCGCGTTACCTCTTCGACCGAACCACGAGCAAGCCTGAACTTTCTGACGATTGTGAACATGTTCTTCCTCCCGTCGGCACAAGTACCACAACCAGCTCTCGCACGAAGATTGCGAGAAATCTGTCGCGAACGATGCCACCGCGGTCCTTTTGAGGAAAGGGCTTTCTTCTGCCGGTTCGCCGATGACCGGAACCGCGCCCAATGTGATAATAAGGCCACGACGTCGCTGCTGTATTGCCAGGCGGCAACCGATACCGCCGCGTATGGCAGCGATATGGACTTGTTCATTGGTCTTTTCCCTTAGATGCCGGCCGCAGCCGGGCGGTCTCTTCGCGTACACACAAGCTCGCTACAGACTTTCGTGCGCCATTCGCGCGCCACTGCCAGTGACAAATGGCAGCGCCGAGTCGCATCGACACATCCCCGATGCGGTTTGGGTCGACCACTTCAACAGAAAATTCCTTGACCGCCAGAACTGAACCGTCGTGTGAACGGGATGGCGAACCGAGACCCCGTGCGGCGGAACGCCCCCCGCCATTATCTACAGCGGTGGCAGGTGCCGATTTTTTTCCGTCTCTTGCATCGCTTTGACGCACCATCGCCGAATGCTTCGCCACAGCCTCACACTACCATCTGCGATGCTATCGGCCATATTCCGTTGTCCCTTGGTCATATCTTCCATCGCTTGGGCATGGTCGTCCCAGAAGTCCCGATTTCGCGTTGGATAGTGGTGATAGTTACGATTCCAGAAGTCATCATCTCGCATGGTCACGATCCTCTTCTGTCCGACTACGGAATGAGCCGTGTTTCGTCCTGGGGCACACCGCTCAGCGGCTGGTCTTCGAATGAACGCGAGGCCGTTTGTTCCCGCTTCGGTGCCGGCCGCTCGAGCCCCGGTCAGAAGCCGATCACGACCGACACATCCGGGAAAAGTGAACGCGCTCAGGCGAGGACAACGTCGGCGTTCATCTCCTTACCCCTTGTTTCCGGTCCAACAATGATCGCGACGGCGAAACTTGTCGCCGCGGCGATCGTGCCGATCAGCATTGGGATCGCATAGCCAAGCTGATAGTTGGTGGCGAAATAAGCCAGCACCGGTGCCACCATGCCACCCCAGATGGCGCCCTGGTGATAACAGAATCCCGCCGCCGTCGCGCGAACCTCGGTCGGAAAGCGCTCGTTCAGATAGGCCGGCGCCTGATTGGCGAAGCCGCCCGCGCCGAACGCGCCTTGGGCCACGTAACTCCACCAGATCAAGGTGAAATTGCCGGTGAGCAAATACAACGGCGCGATCGGAATCGCGATCAAGGCGGGCAGGATCTGCGCCGCCTTGCGGCCGAACCGGTCGGCGACCCAACCCCAACTGGCGCTCGCCAGGAAGGTCACCAGGTTGGCGGCAACGCCGATCTCGCCGATCGCACCGGGCGACATCTTCAGGTCCACCTGCAGATGGGTCGCGAACAGCACGGTGATTGAATAGTAAAGCACGAACCCACTCGCGGTAACCCAACAGGCATGCAGCGTGTTGAGGATCATGCCACGTTTGAAGATGCTGATGAGCGGCGCCGTGATCACGCGCTGCTGGGTGCGCTGGAGGCGCTGGTTCTCGACCCAGATCTCGGGCTCTTTGACGAAGAAGCGCACATAGAGCACCGCGAACGCCGGCAAAACGCCGACCCACAGCATGCCGCGCCAGCCGATCATGTTGTAAAACAGGCCGTACACCGCGAAAGAGATCAGGAACCCAAGGCCCCAGGAGCCCTGCAACACGCCCCCCATGAAGCCGCGCGAACGTTGCGGCCATGTTTCCATCGCGAGCGCGGCACCGGCCGGCCACTCCGCCCCCATGAACACGCCGAGCAGTGCACGCGCGCAGATCAGGAACGTGAAGGTCGGTGAGAAGCCGGCGGCGAAGTTGCACAGCGAGTAGCCGAGAATCGCGATCATCAATGGTAACCTGCGGCCCAGTCGATCGCCCAACCAACCGGAGGCGGTCGCGCCGAGCAGCCGCATCCACAGCGTGATGGTGAAAACGATCGTGACAGCAGTCATTGAAACGCCAAACTCGTGCGCGATCGGTGGCATGATCAGTAGGAAAACGGTGAAATCGAAGGCGTCGAGCGTCCATCCCAACCATGCCGCGATATAGGCGTACCACTGATCCCTCGTTGGCTCCTTCCACCACGGGATGTGTGGCGTTGCCTCTCCGATCATTGGAGCGGTTCGGGATTCATCTCCGGGAGCCGTCATTTTATATCCTCCCTTTTGTCGCTCGGACGTTGTCCGGGTGCATCGCCCGCTTTCCGCGGGGGAGCGCGCACGACCAGGAAGAGACGCCTGTTCGACGTCGGCTCCCGATGTCACGGATAGCGGATCATCACCGCACGACATCAGGCTCGAGGACAGACGACAACCTCTCCGCCCCTTCGATCCCAACCGTGGCGATGTAATCAACCGCGACGAGGAGCCACCGTGGCAAAAGTCGTATGCGCCTATATGTATCATACTATGATATAAATGCAGCACCACGCAAGAGGCAAAATCGGTGCCGGGCCTGGCGCGGCGGGCCCGAGGTCTAGCATCGGGCTATGGGCGCTCAGGACGGTGGCGAGTCCCAAATCACGCATGGCTGTGTGAAGATCGCTGGCCGTGTTCGACGTGGAGGAGAGCCGTGGGCCGAAGCAACGCAGTCAGGCTCGATGCGACCGAATATGAGAGTCTCGCGGGGTTCCGCCTGGCCTTGCGGCGATTTCTCGCCTTTAGCGAAGCGGCAACCCGTGAGGCGGGGGTCACCACTGGGCAATACCAGGCGCTACTTGTCATCAAGACGCATCCCACTGGCGAGATCATGATCCGGGAAATCGCCGAACAGATGTTGCTGCAACACAACGGGGCTGTTCAGCTCGTCGACCGGCTGGCCCGCGTGGGGCTGGTCTCTCGTTGCACTTCGAAGACAGACAGACGGAGTGTGTTGGTTAGCTTGACCGCGAAAGGTGGCGCCCTTCTCGCGCGGCTGGCGAGGGTGCATCGAAGGGAGTTGCTTCAGCACGAACCCTTGCTCGCGGAGTCTCTGAAACGCTTAAGACAGATCGAGTGCTGACATAATTCCGGACTGCTGTCCCGTGAATGCGTATCGGCCCAATAGGATGGCGATCGCCGTGCGTCCACTGCCTTCATTTCGCCAGCCGAGATCACAGGTCGATCTATAGCATTGATTTAATTAATCAAATCAATTACCGGTGGCGACGTTACTCCGCGACTGATCACGTCGCGAACCAAACCAATTAACGAGACGGGCCAGCGCCGGGGTGGTAGTAGGGCGCAAGAGGCGCCGATCGTACCCGGCGAAGCGCCGCTCGTTTTCCGCGAGACAAACCGCCATGAGCGAGGTGATCCGGATTTCCGCATCAGCTACTGACTTACTTCCTGTTAGCGTGAAATTGTTATCCGGAGCGCTATCTCCCGAACCCATGCCACGCGCGATCCCGATGCGCTCCCGGGCGAGAAAAACCCAGACTGCGACGACCTTTACCTCAAACCAGATCCGTCGCCAGAGCGGCTGCCTGCGCCTGTGCCAGGCCAGCCAATTCGCGAACAACAAAATGTGCCGGGCCTCTTCCTGAATGACCGGCTCGAATGTGTCGACCAGTTCCGCGGGGAAGAATCCGGAACGCTTCGCGATCTCGAACAGACCAAACGCGAAGAAACTATCCACGCACTCCGAAAATCCGGTGACGAGATAAGCCCACTCCGCATCGCGCGGGTCGATGTAGAGAGGTTCCGCCGCGAGCTTTATATCATAGGCGGCGACAAGGCTCGATAACACCTCCTTATGCCGGTTTTCCTCCCAGGCATTGAGCTGGATCGCGTCTCGCCAATCCGGGTCGGCGAGGCTCCGCGCATAAGCCCGCATGCGCAACCTCGCCTTACCTTCCGTTTGCACCGCGATGTCCCAGATCGGTAATCCGGTCAGCCGCGCCAACGCATCCTCTGACAATTTTGGCCAATCGATGATTGAAGGTCGATACGGATTGAACGTTTCGCGGAACATCTCGCAGGCCGCGTCTCGATGTGCGTCGCTTCCGACTGGCAATGGACCGGGCGTTGACCATGTCCAATGCCGTGCGGCACGGTCCGCTGCCGCACAATCCATATTGGCGGAGGTTCGGGGCCTCTCAGCGATTGGTGCCATGCCCGGGCGCCCCTAATGACCTGGCATACCGGGCATCGCCCCCATACCGCCATGGTCCATGGTCGGCATGGTCGCGGTGACTTTCTGTACACTCACCGTCGCGGTAACTTCGCCAGCCTTGGCAAACGTCAGAGTCACCGGAAATGTCGTCCCCGCGACAAGTGCCTGCTTCAGGCCCATCAACATGATGTGATAACCGCCTGGCGCGAAAGTCATCGGCTTGCCCGAGGCGATGGAAAGACCGACCACGGGGCGCATTTTCATAACGCCATGATCGTCGACGCTCTCGTGCAGCTGTGCGTTCGCGGCCACTGGTGAGGAGACAGTGGTCAGAGTGTCCGTGGGTCCATGCTCGGTAATGGTCAGATACACGACGCCGGTCGATCCAGCCGGCGTGGCACGTGACCACGCATGGTCTATCTGAACATTGGGTGGATCCGCGAAGGCGACGGCGGGCAGAGCAGCGACGGCGGCAAGCGCGAGCGCGATAAGAGGGCGGGACATGAACGGTATCCTGACAGGAGTGACGCGGTGCATCGCGCACCGCTCCGAGAGAACTGCGGAACTCAGGTCAGGATTGCCGGAGGACCTCGTGGTCGCGCGGCGAACAAAACTGTAGTAGGGGGCGCCGTCGCTGGCGGCGAAACAGCACCACGAGCAACCGCAATTCCCGGAGGCGCGGGCCCAGACAGTGGCGTGAGGATCGCGAGCGCTGGGGTGGATAGCGACACACACAACGGACAGATCAGGCAGCCCGCGGGAGAATGCGGTGCTGGAGGCGCCTTATCGGACGCTTCGTGACCGTTGCAAATTGTCGTGAGATCGATGAGCGCCGCGAGGGGATCGAACCGCGTTATCGCAGCACCAAGGACAAGTTGCCCTGTTAGCGCGAGCAGCGCCAGGAATCGACCGAAAGCGGAAATGTCTCGCGGCCTCATGTCAGAACTCCAATACACCGAAAACGCCCAGACGCATAATCAGATGGACGGCATCGGCAATTCGAAATCACGAAGGTTGGCCGCCTGCTTCAAAACGTTCTCGCGGGACTTCGCGGCGCTACTTCAGCAATTACACGGACGCCGTGGCGATCGAATGACCGTGGACGGTCTGTTGATCAGTTTTGTCGCCGTTCGGGTAATGCTCATACGCGGCCGATCGGCAGGAACATTGATCATTCGACAAAGGTGGCTACGACCGATGTCAAATCGGTGAGCGCGTTGTTTCGGACATCCGGCTGATGCCGTTGCCCTCCGGGGTGGCCGCGCAGGAGTTGATAGAATTCGGCCGACCCCACATCGGATCTTTCCGGTGCCGCGGGGCCATCTCCGCGTTCGAGCCAGGCGAACGTGAAGCCGACGCGGCGACGTTCACGTGAGCTTCGCGACCAATCGCCGGCCGCACTGCCGCTGATCCGGAATGAGTCGCCTCGTGGACGGTGACGACGGCTTTGCCGTTCTGGCACGCATGTTCTAAAACCTTGTTGATCTGTCACGGGGTGGCAGTACTGGCGCGAGGAGTCCGATGGCGCGACCGCGAGAGTTCGACGAGACGACGGTACTGGATGCGGCGATGAACTGTTTCTGGACACGAGGCTTCGAGCAGACGTCGGTGCGGGACCTCGCCGAGCAGATGGGCATCACCGGCGCCAGCCTCTACAACGCCTTTGGCGACAAGCGGTCGCTCTATCGGCAGGCCTTCGTCCGTTACCTTGAGCAGACGGTTCGTGACCGCGTTGCCCGCCTGGAGACGCTGCCGCCGGCTTTGGCGATCCGGACATTCTTCGACGAGATCATCGAGCGATCGGTCGACGACGAGCAGCGCCGCGGCTGCATGCTGGTCAATGCCGCGCTGGAACTGGCGCCCTACGACCCGGAATTCCGCCAACTCGTCAGCGAGGAGCTGATGTTCATCGAGGCGTTCTTCCGGCGCTGTGCCGCTTCCGGGCAGCAGGAGGGCTCGATTGATGGAGCGCGCACCCCCGATGACGTGGGAAAGCTGCTGCTGAGTGTGTTGCTCGGCATCCGCGTCCTGGCACGGACGGACCCGCGGCGAGAGTTGCTCGAAGGCGCCGCCAACGCGGCTTTGGCGCTCCTGGGCGCCAACCGGTAGCTCCAGGCGACAGGTTCCGCCCAGCGTGGACATCGCGCCGGTCTGACCGCCATGTTCCGGCGTCATTGGTTTTAGATTGACCGATCTAAAATCCATGATAAGGTCTGATCCGACGGGGCGATCCCATCGCCGCGCGCTGATGCGAGGAGGGTTCCTTGACCAGACTGACCGACTTGCCGCCCGACCAGGCGAAACGCCTGGCGGAACTCGAATGCCCGAATTTTGCAACACGTCCCTGGGTGACCGGCCCAAGCCTGTCGCAACGGCGAGTGGCGATCGTTTCCTCGGCGGGCCTCGTGGTTCGCGGCGAGCAGCCGTTCCGAGGGCGCGACCCTGATTATCGCGCGATCCCATCGACAGTCGCGGCCCGCGATTTGTTGTGCAGCCACATTTCGATCAATTTTGATCGCACCGGCTTCCAGGAGGACTGGAACGTCGTCTTCCCGCTCGACCGGCTGAACGAACTTGCATCGGCAGGGACGATCGGCTCGGTCGCCGCGACGCACTACTCCTTCATGGGAGCGACCGACCCGATCCAGATGGAGCCTTACGCGCGCGAACTAGCCGGACGGCTGAAAGCAGACGCTGTCGACGCCGTCGTTCTTTCTCCGGTTTGACCGCTCTGTACGCGCGCCGTGAGCGCGCTGGGGCATTACCTGGAAGAAGATGGCTTCGCGACGGTCTCGATCGCACTGATCCGGCCACAGGCGGAAAACACCCGGCCGCCGCGTGCCTTATGGGTGCCGTTCGAACTGGGCCGACCGTTCGGGCCGCCAGGCAACGTGGTGTTTCAGAAAGGCGTGCTGTTGGCCGCGCTCAGCATGCTCGACGAGGGCGATGGACCGGTACGCATTGTCGATTTCCCTGATGACGACCCGCGTGCCCTGCCCGACCCAAACTGGCAGGCGCCGTTCGTGGCGGCGGCGGTCGGCGGCGATGACGCGGAGCCATTGGCCGCGGAGCTGCAAGCCGAGGTTTTGCTGCTGCAGGACGCGCACCAGCGGTGGGCGGAGCAATATAATCGCACCACTGTCGGACTGACCGGGCTGCCGATCGCGGAGTGCGCCCGCTACGTCGCCGACTGGCTCAGCGGCAAGGCACCACCAAGCCCGCGTGATGGGTTCTCGGCGCCGCTGATCCTGCGCTTCGCCGTCGACGATCTGAAGGCGTATTGCCTGGAGGCGGCGGGCGCCGGAACCGCCAGGCCGTCGAGCCGGCAGCTTGGTGACTGGCTGTGGAACGAGACTGCCACCGGCAAAGCGCTGCATGCGTTGCGTAAGCGGCTGCTGGCGCACGAAGACGAACGGTTACGGCTGATCGTCGCGAATTTCATGGTGCCGGCCGCGAGGTTGCCTACCGGCTGAGGGGGGTATGAAGGACATAAAGATTATCGCCTTCGATACCGGTGGGACGGTGCTCGACTGGCATTCAGGCCTGACGACGGCGATGGCGGCGTGGGGCGCCGCGCATGGCATCGAGCGCGACTGGCATGCGCTGGCGAATGAGCATCGCCGCCGCTCGTTGCGGCGGATGACCAACACGATCGATCCGGCGTTCAACATCGATGACGTCCACCGCGAGGTGTGCGACGAGTTGTTCAATGAGAACCAGCTTGGTGGGTCAGCAGAAGAACGGGAGTCGATCGCACGACAATGGCACCAACTTGATGCCTGGCCGGATTTCGCCCCGGCGTTGCGCCGGTTGCGGCGGACTCGCGTCTGTGTCTCGTTCACGATCCTCAGCCTGGCGCTGATCGTCGATGTCTCGCGCCGCAACGGCATTGATTGGGATGCCGTGATCCCGTGCGAGATGTTGCGCGTCTACAAGCCGCTTCCCGACGCCTATCGGCGCGCGGCCGGATTTCTCGCTGTCGAACCGCACGAAGTCCTGATGGTAGCCTGCCACAATTTCGACCTCGATGCGGCGCGCGGTGTCGGCTATCGCACCGCCTTCGTGCGCCGACCCGATGAATGGGGACCTGCCGGTCCACCGGATCCCATACCGAACCCGGCTACTGACATCGTGGCCGACGGATTCGCGGAGCTGGCCGACCGGTTCGATGCCTGAGGCCATTGCGACACTTCAATGGTGGCAGTCATGCGAGAGGACTTGATGACTATCGGTGGGGCAATGACGCCTGCGACGCTCCGTATTATTCCAATGGCGGCCGTTCAAACGAGCGGCACCATTTTTCGGAAGGGTTTGTTCATAGAAGCGACAGCGAATGGCTGGGTCGGATGAACCGCGGTCATTGGCCGGAGCTATTCAGGTGTCCCGCCGTCGAAGTCGTCGGGTGCGCGATCATGGGACCCCAAACCGGCTCGCGCCTCTTTGAGCGCCTGGTACTCCGCTTCAAGGTCCGCGATGACGGTGAGGTCGTCGGACGGGCCGCCCATGGTCGGTCCCTCGCGCAGTCGCTCGAGTTGGTGACGTATTGCCTCCATCCCATCGTCGATTTGCTGGCTCAGCGACTTATCTGACTCTGACATGTATCCAACCTAGCGTGTCGTCGCGATCCGGGACAGAGTCGCGACCTACCGGAAGACGGCAGCAATTGCACGGCTGGCGAGCGGGGTTCCAATAAAGGCGCCGAGAAACGCAGGCGGCAACGACACGATCGCCGGATAACCACGACGCCTCAGGTTGAAGGGCAAAAATGAATGGAATCCGAGTTGGTTGGATCGGCCGGACTGGAAGCCGGCGGCCACCTTGCCGGTTCCGGCGTCGCCCAATGCGCGCGGGAGTGGAAATCCGCTTTCCAGGCCGAATTGGCACTGGTGTCCTCGGTCTGAGAACGGTTCAAGGCACGATTTGGCCGGACCACGGTAGGCCTCGCCGGTCAGCCGCCGGAGGCGTGGCCGGAATTCGCCACGTCATTTCTGGATGGCGCGCTACCTACCATTCCGGCCCACGACACACCCGCCCTGGCATTGTGATTCATGGCGGATGCTCTGAAGGCGCTCTACGGGGAGGCAGTCCAGGCAGAGGGGCCGCCACTGTCAGCTCGGCAGATCGATCAATGGTTCTGGCGCCAAACCATCGCCGGTAAATTGCTGATCGCGCTACGCGAGGTATCGTTTACGAATGAGTATAATGCGCTGAGAACGGTAAGCGGTCGATTCTTTATTCCGGTACCTATCTTCCAGCGGGATAACTGGAAAGATTGAACGATACGGTACCCTGTTTGCGTTCAACGGAGTCTGGCACTTGGGGACCGGCCTGGCCGCGCCGTAGCAGTCGCAGGATAGGTCCGGTGAGTGCAGTGGGCGGCCTTGTTCGGTCCAACGAACACCGCGGGTCATCCAGACGACCTGCCGTTGCGCATGTGGCCAACCGCCAACATTGAAAGACGAGCGGAGCCATCAGACACCGCGTCAAGCGTATCGCCCGGGCTAAAGTGCCGCTTCACCTATCGCTGGAGCGCGACATTCATGAAACGGATTGCCACCCCCAGCGCGTCAGGGGAACGCCACCGTCAGCGCCACGCCCGGAAAATCAGCTGCGTTCCGGACTGTTACGAGACTAATCCCGCCTCGCCCTGAGTACTTTCCGAGTCTGCCCGACCCGTGTCGCACCGCTTAGATCCCACCGTGTGATCCGGCTCAATGAACATTGAGCAAGCGGGCCCGACGGCGCCAGCGTGGGTCGGGCTACATCTGTTCCATAACGACAGGAATGAGTGATGCAAGCATTTGTATATCATGGCCCGGGAAAGAAAGCGTTGGAAAAGCGGCCGAAGCCGGCAATCCAGGCGCCAACGGACGCAATCGTGAAGATGACGAAAACAACGATCTGCGGGACCGATCTGCATATCCTGAAGGGTGACGTGCCAACCTGCCAGCCCGGCCGCATTCTGGGTCACGAAGGCATCGGCGTAGTCGAAACAGCCGGCCCGGCCGTCACGGCGTTCAAGGCGGGCGATCGGGTGCTGATATCCTGCATCAGCGCCTGCGGGAAATGCGCGTATTGCCGGAAGCTCATGTACTCGCACTGCACGAACGGCGGTTGGATCCTTGGCAACACGATCGACGGCACACAGGCCGAGTTCGTTCGCATTCCTTACGCGGATACCAGCCTGTATCCAATGCCGGAACGCGCTGACGAAGAAGCACTGGTGATGCTCAGCGACATCTTGCCGACCGGATTCGAGTGCGGCGTGCTCAATGGCAAAGTGCAGCCGGGGAACACAGTGGCGATTGTCGGATCAGGGCCGATCGGACTGGCGGCGCTCCTCACCGCGCAGTTTTACTCGCCGGCTGAAATCATCATGGTGGACCTCGACAATAATCGTCTGGAAGTCGCGCGGCGTTTTGGCGCCACAGCCGTTGTCAACAGCACTGATGGCAACGCGGTGGACACGATCATGAAAATGACCGGCGGGCGCGGAGTCGATACCGCCATCGAGGCGGTCGGCGTCCCGGCCACCTTCGAACTTTGCGAAAAGATCGTGGCACCAGGCGGCGTCATCGCGAATATCGGCGTGCACGGCACCAAAGTGGATCTGCATCTGGAGAATCTTTGGGACCGCAATATCACGATCACCACACGCCTGGTCGACACCGTGAGCACCCCGATGCTGCTCAACAGTCTCCGTTCCAACAAGATCGATCCGAAGCTGCTGATCACACATCGTTTCAAACTCGACCACATCCTCGAAGCGTATGAGACCTTCGGACACGCCGCCGATACGCGTGCGCTCAAGGTCATCATCGAGGCTTCCTGAACCCGCGCCACCAACAACATCGGAAAAGATCCAGTTATGACCTATCAGAGCGTCAACCCCGCGGACGGCAAACTGTTGAAGGAATTCGAGGAACTGACGGACAAGGAACTTGAGACAAAACTCGCGACCGCCGAGACCTGCTTCAACACCTGGCGGCACAAGACCTATGCCGATCGCGCGGTCATCGTGGCGAAAGCCGCCGCCCTCCTCCATGAAAGGGCGGATGAATTCGCGCACATCATGACGCTCGAGATGGGCAAGCGCATCACCGAGGCGCGCGGCGAGGTGGAATTCAGTTCGAGCATCCTCGCCTATTACGCCAAAAACGCCGAGCGTTTTCTCGCCCCGGTGAAGCTTAACCCGTCTCTCGGCGAAGGTCATATGGAGAGCAGCCCGATTGGCGTGATCTTCTGCGTGGAACCCTGGAATTTCCCCTACTACCAGCTGGCCCGAGTCGCCGGTCCGCATTTGATGGCGGGCAATGTCGTGATCGTGAAGCACGCGGGCATCGTGCCGCAATGCGCGATTGCGTTCGAGAAACTTTGGATCGACGCGGGGGCGCCCGCCGGACTTTATACTAACTTGCTGATCTCCCACGAGCAGTCGGATCATGTGGTTGACGACCCGCGCATCAAGGGCGTCGCGCTGACCGGCAGTGTCGCGGCCGGCAGAAGCATCGCGGCGCGGGCAGGAACGAATCTGAAGCCGTCTTCGATGGAACTCGGCGGCAGCGACGCCTTCATTGTCCTTGAGGACGCCGATCTCGACCACACCGTCAAGTGGGCCGTCTGGGGACGGATGTATAATACCGGGCAAACCTGCTGCGCCGCGAAGCGGTTCATCGTCATCGATAAACTCGCGGATAAATTCCTGGAAAAGTTTCAGGCTGCGCTGACGGCATTAAAGGCCGGGGACCCGATGGACGAAAAAACGACACTCGGTCCGCTGTCCTCGGAATCGGCCCTGGCCGACCTCTTGAAACAGGTCGATGGCGCGGTCTCTCACGGAGCCAAGGTACTCATGGGAGGCAAGCGTATTGACCGCCCAGGGTCATATATGCAGCCGACGATCCTGACTGACATCAGGCCGAACAACCCCGCCTTCAGAGAGGAATTCTTTGGCCCGGTCGCGCTGTTTTTCGTGGTCAAGGACGAGGACCAGGCGATCGCGCTCGCCAACGACTCCGATTTCGGATTGGGTGGCTCGGTCTTCACCAAGGATATTGCCCGCGGTCAGCGCATCGCCAGTCGCGTCGAGACAGGAATGATGTTCATCAACAACATATCCTGGTCCGATGCCGAACTCCCGTTTGGCGGCATCAAGGACTCTGGCTATGGACGCGAGCTTGGCGACATGGGCATCCAGCAATTCGTGAACAAGAAGCTGGTTCGCTACGTGAAGGCCGAAGCACCATTGTAAAGCACGGCATCTCCGGCGCGGCGATGGGGCGTGCCTCATCGTCCGCTGTGATACCGCGCATAAATCCCGCCAATCGAAGCAACCGGAGCGCCTGATGTACGTCAATGTTGCCGTGTTGAAGGAAACCCAGCCGCACGAACGCCGCGTGGCGCTGGTCCCCTCTGTCGTTCCCAAACTGATCAAACTGGGCGCGAAACTGCATATGCAAAGCGGAGCCGGTGACGCCATTAAACTGGTCGATAGCGCATTCAAAGACGTCGTGTTCATCGCGGATCGCAAGCAACTGGTCGCCGACGCCGATCTGGTGCTCGCCGTGCAGCCGCCCGCGCTCGACGTTATCGACGCGATGAAGCAAGGCGCCATCCTGATCTGTTTCATCTATGCCAATCATCAGCCGGCACTGGTGAAACGCCTGCTTGAGAAAAAGATCACCTGTTTCGCCATGGAGACGCTGCCGCGGATCACAAGAGCCCAATCAATGGATGCGCTGTCGAGCCAGTCCGCGTTGGCGGGCTACTATGCTGTGCAACTCGGATCAACGCACCTCCGTCGTATCCTGCCGAAGCTAACGACGGCCGCCGGCGCGATCGGTCCCGCAAAGGTCCTGGTCATGGGTCTCGGAGTCGCGGGACTGGAAGCGCTCGCCACCGCGCATCGGCTGGGCGCCGTTACCGAAGGCTACGACGTTCGTCCGGAAACCCAGGAACAGGCACTGTCTCTGGGCGCGACCTTCGTCCAGACTGGGGTCGATGCGCGCGGCAAAGGCGGGTACGCCCGCGAACTGACCCCGGAAGAAAAAGCCATGGTCGCCACGGTGCTGACGAAGCATATCCAGGCGGCCGATCTCATCATTACGACCGCCGCCATTCCCGGCCGGCCGTCGCCTAAGCTGATCAGTAAGGCACAGGTCGCCGGAATGAAGGCGGGCTCGGTCATCGTCGACCTATCCGCCGAGGGCGGCGGCAATTGCGAGGACACGCGTCCCGGTGAGACGGTCGAGATCGGTGCCGTGACGATCGTGGCGCCGCTGAACGTGCCGTCTCTGCTCGGCGAGGACGCCAGCGAACTCTATTCGAAGAACCAGTTCAATTTGCTCGCTTTGATGATGAAGAACAACATCATAAGCATCGACTGGGACGACGAAATCCTCACCCGAACCGTGCTTACGCACAACGGCGAGCGAAAGAACGCGATCGCTGATACGCACGCGAAGCCTGTGCCGAAAGCCGCCTGAACCGAAGGAGCAGATCATCATGGACTTCGCGATTTCGATCAGCGGCTTCGTCGCGCTTTATATTTTTATGCTTGCCGCCTTCGCCGGCTGGGTCATCATCGGTCACGTGCCGGCAATCCTGCACACGCCACTGATGTCGGGATCGAACTTCGTGCATGGCATCGTCGTGGTCGGCGGGATCTTCGCGCTGCTCAACGCCAGCACAGCCCAGGAACAGGTCATCGGGTTCGTCGCGGTATTGCTTGGCGCCGGCAATGCCGCGGGTGGCTTCGCCGTGACCGACCGCATGCTCGCGATGTTCCAGGTCAGCGGACATCAGTTGAAGCCAGCGAAATCCAGCCACCGGAAGAAAGGTTGAACAGCCACCATGTTAACGATGATCCCACAACTGGTGATTGGTGCAACCGATCTGGCCGCCGCGTTTCTGTTCATGTACGGCCTTCAGCGTATGTCCTCGCCGGTGACCGCGCCATCGGGGATTAAGTTCGCGGGTGCTGGTATGCTGGTCGCCGTCCTGGCGAGCTTTCTTTATGCTTTCGACGTCGATGCCGCTGCCAAACCATTCTTGCTGGTTAATAGCGCGCTCGCCGCGAGCGCACTGATTATCGGCGGCGGCCTGGCATGGTGGAGCGGCAAAAAAGTCGCGATGACCGCCATGCCGCAGATGGTGGCTCTGTATAACGGCATGGGCGGTGGCGCCGCCGGCGCCATCGCCGCGGTCGAGTTGTTTGGCGACAAGGCGCACGGGATCACGCAAATCATCGTGACGCTGGCCGGTGCTTTGATTGGTGCCGTATCGCTCTCCGGTTCCCTCATAGCCTGGGCCAAGCTCGACGGCGTGATCAACAAACCGCTGCGCGTTAAAGGACAGCAGGCTATCAACGGACTGCTCATGCTGGCCACTGTGGCCGTCGGTGGCTACATCGTATTCGCCGGACAGAGCGGTGCCGAGCCACTGATCCCGATGGCGCATCTGATCTATCTGTTCTTCGGCTTCGCACTGATGTTTGGCGTTCTGATGACGCTGCCGATCGGCGGGGCGGATATGCCCGTAGTCATCTCGATCTACAACGCGTTCACTGGTCTGGCCGTGGGACTTGAAGGCTTCGTGTTGCAGAACCCCGCGTTGATGATCGCGGGCATGGTGGTTGGCGCTGCGGGCATGCTGCTGACGCTACTGATGGCGAAAGCCATGAACCGCTCCGTGGCGAACGTACTGTTCACCAATTTTGGCGATACCGCCAAACACAAACAAGGTGCCATCAAAGGCGATCTGAAGCCGGTCGAAGCAGGCGATGCCGGTATCTTCATGCGGTACGCCAAAGAAGTCATCGTCGTGCCGGGCTACGGTCTCGCGGTCGCGCAGGGCCAGCAGAAACTTTATGAACTCGTCAAACTGCTGCAGTCCGCCGGGGTCGTGGTTAAATTCGCGATCCATCCGGTGGCGGGACGGATGCCCGGTCAGATGGACGTACTGCTCGCCGAAGCGGGCGTCCCGTACGATCTGATTTTCCAACTTGAGGATATCAACGACGACTTCGTAAACGCTGATGTAGCGCTGGTTATCGGCGCCAACGACGTCGTCAATCCGGCGGCGCGCACCGACAAGTCCTCGCCGATCTTTGGGATGCCGATCCTCAACGCCGATAAGGCGAAGAAGGTCTACGTGGTCAAACGGGGACAAGGCAAAGGTTACGCCGGGATCGTCAACGCGCTGTTCTACTCGGACAACTGCGACATGGTCTATGGCGACGCCGCCGCCGTGCTGACGAAGATGATCGAGGCCGTGCGCGGACTGGGCCTGAAGGCCGCCGCTTGAACACCTGATTCAATCGCGAAACCTGGGGTTCCCCATTAGCCGTCTTTCGTGTCGTGGTGGGCCGGCGATGGCGCGGGGACAATGACACGAAAAAGTCGCGGCGGAGCGGCGGCACGAAGCAGACCGGCGCGTCAGCCGGTAAGCTGCTCACGGATCGCCAGCAGTTCATGCCGGCGCTCGGGGCTCGGTTTCGGGTAACTCATGTTGAGGCCCTCAAGCGTGTCGAGGACAATCTGCCCCTCCAGAAATGCGTCGATAGTATCGGTTCACTCGCGTGATTCATCTCGAATCTCCCGCTCCGCCTGTAGCCAGTTGCGCACATTCTCGCCATCGTGGCGGCCCTGCCGCTCGTAAAGTTCATAGGCACGCCTGGCGATCCGCGGAACGACGTCGATCGGCTTCCTGACCAACAGGGGCACGGCGATGGGATCCAAAATCCGATACGCGACCAACTTCACGCGGTCGGTCACCAGGAACCAGACGAGAGCATACGCCCAAACGAACAGCGCCCACTCCCAGCCGAGCGGCGTCATGAACAGCCCATAAACCGCGATCAGAGTTGCCACCATCTGGGTGCCGACCACCGCCACCCATAAAATCCGCGCGGGACGTATGGACCAGAACGGTCCACGCGTGCGCGTCTGGAATATCGTCAGGTGCCCCGCGACGGACAACAGGAGGTACATGAGGGTCTGGAGATGCGGATGGTCGAGGTGAAAAATCCGATCGCCCAGGTAGAACAGGCCAAACGCGGCGACCGGGCCTACCACGCCCAGTACCGTGGCAACGCCCAGTACGAGGCGCATGTTCCAGGCCTCGGGTGCGTCCTTGTAATGAACGTTGTCGTAGGCGATCGACAGGATGGCGCCGTCGTTGAGCAACGCCAGCATCACGATCATAACCGCCGTCAGCGGATAAAAGTTAAATATCAGGATGGACAGCGTCATGAACAGCAGCACGCGCAGGGTCTCGGCGATGCGGTAGATCGCATAGCTGTTCATCCGCTGGAAGATATTTCGGCTTTCTTTGATCGCGTCGATAATCACCGATAGGCCGGGCGTCATCAGTACCATGGCCGCCGCCGCCCGCGCCGCGTCGGTCGCGCCGGAAACGGCGATTCCGCAATCGGCCTTCTTCAGCGCGGGAGCGTCGTTCACCCCGTCGCCGGTCATACCGACGATGTGGCCGCCTTGCTGGAGCACATCGACAATGTGGAACTTATGTTCAGGAAAAACCTGGGCGAAGCCGTCAGCCTTCTCGATCGACTCCGCCAGTGCCGCCGTTTCGTGACGCTTCGAGTCGCCAAATCCGCTGGCGTCGAGAATATTCGTGCCCATCCCCAGTTTCTTGGCGGTTTCCTGCGCTATGGCCAGCGCGTCACCGGTAACCATCTTGACGCTGACACCCATTTTCCGGGCCGTGGCGATGGTGGCCGCGGCATCGTCTCGCGGCGGATCGAACAGTGGCAACACACCGAGGAACCGCCACTCGCCGTCCCCCTCGGCGCGGGCCACGCCCAATGAACGAAAGCCGCGCGCCGCGAAGTCATTGACCGCTTTGTCGACAGAGGACTTCACCTGAGCGGCATTGGCCGACAGCTCCAGGATCACCTGCGGCGCGCCCTTGGCGACCTTGAACTGGTTGCCGTCCCCGACTTTGACAGTCGCTTCAGTGCGTTTGTGCACCGGATCAAACGGCTGGAAATGCACAACCTGGTAGCCGTTCAGGGCCTGGTCATCGTGCAGACCACCCAACACGGCGAGGTCGATGGTGTCCTTGTTGTCCGCGCGCGACGCCAGCGCGGCGTTCAGGATGACCTGATCCGCCGGAATGCCGTCGACGCTGAACGGTTCGCCCAAAGTCAATTTGTTCTGTGTCAGCGTCCCGGTCTTGTCCGAACACAATATGTCCACCCCGGCGAGTTCCTCGATCGCCGACAACCTGGTCACGATCGCCTGTTTTTTGGCGAGCAGGCGCGCGCCGACCGCCATCGTCACCGAGAGCACCGTGGGCATCGCCACGGGGATCGCGGCTACCGTCAGCACCAAGGCGAACTGCAAAGTCGTGAGGATCGGGTCGCCGCGGAACAGCGCCACCAGTATGATGATCCCGACCAGAACCACAGCGAGGACAATAAGATAATCGCCGATCTTCAAGACCGCGCGTTGAAAGTGGCTGACTGTGTGGGCCGCTTGCACCAGTTCCGCCGTCTTGCCGAAATAGGTCTTCGCTCCCGTGGCATAGACCATGGCATCGATCTCACCTTGACGAATGATCGATCCGGAGAACACCGCTTCGCCTGAATTGCGTGTCGCGGGCAACGACTCTCCCGTGAGCGCGGATTGATCCACTTCGATCGGGTCACCCTCCAGCAGCCGTGCGTCGGCTGGCACGATGTCGCCCAGTCGCACGCGGATGACGTCGCCCGGCACGACATCGCGCGCCGCCGGGTTGATCCATTTGCCATCCCGTTTCACCATCGCTTTGATCGCGAGCTTCGCCTTGAGTGCGGCGATCGCGTTGCCCGCCTGGTGTTCCTCCCAGAATCCGACAACGGCATTGGCCAGCAACAGAAGCAGGATGATGCCGAAGTCGGGCCAATGCCGGTCCACGGCCGACAGAATCACCGCCACCTCGATCATCCACGGGATCGGTCCCCAGAAGTAGCTCAGGAATTTCAGGACCTCGTTGGTCTTTCTTTCTTCGATTTCGTTGGGGCCATATTGAATCAGCCGCTTTTCCGACTCGGCCTGTGTCAGACCGTTCGGCGACGATCCCAGTTTCGCCAGAAGGTCGGGCATCGAAAGAGCCTTCAAGGCTTCGTTCGGATCGGGCTTCGATCCCGGATTGGCGGCGTCAGCCAGGGGAGCGGCGTCCTGCGATGACACGGATGGTGCCGCCTCGGTATTCGCCAGGCCGTCGGGCTTCGTGATCGCCAAAGTGTCCGTTGTCATCGTCACGACCCTTCCGGCTTGCCGCTGACCCAGTCTTTCGCGGCGGGCAATTGGTCGAGTTTGAACAGCCGCACTTCGCCATGGAAGAAAGGCTTGAACATACTGACCATCGCGCTCAGCCACGCGTGATCGGTCACCACGGCGATGTGGCTGAAATCGTGCCAATGTCGTAGCCCGAACACGCCGTCATCCCACAGCGCCCCAGGCTCAAAGCCGGTGAAATCCTCGCCGATGACGTACAGCATTCGAATCGGCCCCTTGGTCATCATCGCCTCGGCTTTGGGGATCAGCGTGTCGCGATAATCTTCGTGCGTTACGGCGCCACTGGCTTCGATCGCCAGCACATCCCGCGGTAGACCCTCGATGAGCTTGAACATCGTTTCGACGCCTCCTCTAATGACGGATCAGCGCGAGCGTGTGTCGCGCGATCATCAGTTCTTCGTTGGTGGGGATGACCCAGACCGAAACGCTGCTGTCCGCCGCGGAAATACGTGGCCCGCCGGACGCGTTGGCCGACTTGTCCAGCTTAACGCCGAGCCATGCCAGACTGTCGCAAAGCGCCGCGCGCACCGCTGGAGAATTCTCGCCGATGCCGGCGGTGAACACCAAGGCGTCCAGCCCACCGAGCACCGAAGCATAAGCTCCGACGTACTTCGTCATCGCGTAAACAAAATGCGCCATCGCGGCGACCGCCAGCGGATCCGTGCTCTCCTGCAGCACCCGCATGTCGCCACTTATGCCCGACAGACCAAGCAGGCCCGCGCGTTCGTATAACATTTTTTCCAGTGAAACGTCGTCGAACAGCTTGCGGCGCAGCAAATAGAACAGCGCGCCCGAAGGCACGTCGCCCGAGCGGGTCGCCATGGG
>Ga0187867_10001641_pt1 | contig 19333 bp, 19 predicted proteins | sample June2016WEW_13_1_FD_132976 | JGI IMG/M metagenome (GOLD analysis project Ga0187867, IMG submission 132976) | Peatland microbial communities from SPRUCE experiment site at the Marcell Experimental Forest, Minnesota, USA - June2016WEW_13_10 | ecosystem: Environmental > Terrestrial > Soil >...
CGGTCGAGCTGACGAAGGTCGATACACGCCGGGCGGATGAGCGCAGCGAGGTCGAAAGCTTCGTAAACGGGCAGCTAGGGAGACACTGGAACGGCTCGGTGCCGGTGTTTGCGTACTCCGTCCGGCCCGGTTTCGAATATCTCCGCGAGGAACTCGACCGGCACCTTCTCCGGCGCGCCCGCACGAGCGCCGGCCAGGAGCACGCCGCCATCCTGCGGCACAAGGCCGAGTCACTCGCGGCCGAGTGCCGCAGCTACCTCAAGGTGGCTCTGAAAGCCGCCGAGACGGCGGATTCCGAGCGCGAGCACCTGCGCGAGCGGATCGTCGGACAGCGGGAGTCGCTGGACGATACGCGCCTGACGTTGCGGCTGGTCGCGCGCAATGCCGCGGCCGGCGCCCGCACTGCATTCGAAGAGACTCTGCGCCGCGATGAAGAGCGAGTGCGCCAGAGGCTGCTCGATGGTTTGGAGCGGGAGTTTCCCGCATGGACGCGCAGCCTCAGTCGAGCGATGGAGCGTTTCGACGAATGGTTGCGCGTTGGCGTCACACGGGAGATGGCCGCACTCTCCCGGCAACATCGTGGCGAGTTTTTGGAGCCGGCGCGGCGCGCCACCCGCCAGCTCTCCCAGTCTCTTCAAGACTTCCGGAGCCGGCTCGCGAAGCAGACACTCGAAGCGCTGGGTGTGCCTTTGGAAACCACTCAAGTCGAACTCAGGACACAGGACCCGCAATCCCCGGACATTCGTGTAGGCCGGATCTTCGATCATGACTGGGAGTTACTATCGTGGGCGGCGCCCATGTCACTGTTGCAAGGCGCGGTGAAGGGACACTTCGAACGAAAAGTAGCCGACGTGGTGTTCATGAACCTGTCGCGGCTCGCATCGCAGTGGGAGGAGGTGGCCGGCGCGGCGTTACTCGCCTTGGAGAGAGATTCGATCGAGCGCCTCGACACACTGATCGCCACCATCGAGAAGCTGGTGGCATCGGCGGTGCAGGATGCGCCGCGTATCCGCGAGGATCTGGACAGGCTGCAATCCAAAATGTCATAACATCCTCCTCACAGCCGCTTCAAACCCGCGCGCGTCTTCCTCCTGGTCTTCGCGGATGGGAACGTGCCATGAGGCTCCGGAACGAAAGGCAACTTCCAGGTTGCCTCGCCGGCCTGTCCGGACCCACCGCACTCCTGCAATCGACGATAGGCCGGCTGAATTGCCGACCGTACCGTATCTTTCATATCTCCCGTTGCGCCGTTCGGTGATCCAAAGTAACCTCCGCGAAGTTACCAAGGCCAGATCGCCCCTCGGCGAAGCCTGGAAGAATTGTGCCAGTGCCGTCTCTCCGGCGAGCAGTTCCGCGGACCGCGCATACTCGAACTTCAGATCAATCGGCTCGCCGAAGGCACCCGCGAACGGGATCTCGCGGGCTGGCGGCGCCGGTAGCCAGCGGTCCACGAGCGTCTGCATGCACTTCTCTACCGGCGCCCTCGCGCGCGTATTGTACGGCAACCGTATCACGCGGCCGTCCCCATTCAGGACGATCCAGCCGATCAGCAGGATACGGCCCCACTCGATGCGCTCGATAAGGTCGAGCGGCACCCTGACTGGCTGCTCGTCAGCCGACGGATGCGGCACAATCAGAGCCTCACGGTCACTTAGCAGCAGAATCCGCGCGGGATATCGGCGGCGGCCCAGCCAGTCCATATCGTCGCGCGGCAGAAATACACCGGCGTCGAACGCCCCGCAATCCAACGGCAACACGAAGTCGGCCGGAACCTGGGAGAGATCCTCTATCGGGAATGCGATGCGATATTGGCGCGAATCGAGCCCGCTTCCCAGTATCATCGCCGTTCGGCCTCACCGAGACATGCCAGATCGTCGAGAATCGCTTGGCGCTCTTCGGTTGCCACAGTCTCCCGGGACATCAGCCTCGCCACCTGCGCCCGGTACGCATCTGCCGAAGCATCGAATCTCAACTGGAGTTCCGCCAATGCCCCGCGGGCCCAATCCTCCACCAGCCGCGCATGTGTGGTGAACGCTTGCGAAAGCGGCTCTTCCAGGGCCAGCCGCAGCTTATCGTGTATCCGTTTTCGCGCCAGCGCTCTGGGATACCGAATCCACGGGCGATCGAAGTTGCCGCCCACGGGCGGCGGATCGAAACGCGGCATCTCATGCACGGCTTGCAGCAGTTCCTCCGCGGGCGGCGCGTCGTTACTGCCCAGCGTTTGGGCGGCGTGTTGCACTGCCGCTGCCAGCGCGCGGGCAAGTTCCTGCAGATGCGTATGTACCTGGGTTGCAAAGGAAGCTGTCTGCGCGATGGCCTCCGTAATAGCGGCGCTGCTCCACACCTCCAGCAAGGCGTCCGCCGCTCGGTTCAGCGCGGGCGGCGTCAATCCGCGTATTTCGTCCGAGACCCGCCGGCAGAACACCCTAGCCTGTTCCAGCTTGGCGGCAGACTCGCGCAGGTCGCGCTCCAGCACGCAGAGTTGGTCCCCTTCCAGCGCAGGACCGGTTCCGCTTCCGTTGAGCTTAGCCTTAAGCGCGGCTTCCGCCGCCTCACGCAGCGCGGCAGCTTTCCTGCGGCTCGACTCTTGCGCGAGCTGCTGATGCTTCTCGTACAGTGGTGCGATCTCTCCGGAGAACCATTGCTCCAGCAGGTGCGCGTGCGAGGCGGCCGTGCTGACCGGGTGGACGCCAAGCTCCACACCCAAGTGCGCGCGAAGCTGTCGGGCGGTGTACTCGAGCGCGGACTCCAGATCGGATTGCGACAGCAGGTCCGCCTTGCTCAGCAGGATCTTAACTGGAATCGCGGCCTCGTAGAGGCGCAGGATCGTCGAGAGATCCTCGTCGTTCAAAGGATTTCCCGCGCCGATCAGAACCACACCGAGGTCGCATTGCGGCAGATATGCCAACGTCTCCGCCGCTCCCGATGTCGCCAGCGAACCCAGGCCCGGCGTATCCACAAAGGCGAGTCCGCTGCGCAGACGCGCGGAAGGCAGTTCCACCACCAGGCGCACCACACCCTTGCCATTCGCCGGATTGTGCAACTCGCTCACAAAATCCGGCAGTCGCTCGATGGGCAGCGCTTCCACGCGGCGGTCCGCGAAGCTTACGGTCAACAGGGCCTGTCCGCCGTGGACCAGCCTGGTGGGAACCGCCGTAATCGGATTCACGCCGACCGGCAATGCCGTGGTTTCGAGAATGTGATTCAACAGGGACGACTTTCCCGAGCTGACCCTGCCGAACACAGCAATCTCAAAGCGATTGGATTCCAGGCGCTCCACAATCATCGAGAGACGCGGCCGCAATTCCACCAGCCCACGATCGGCGATGATACGATCCATCAGCCGGAGCATTTCGACTCCACCCGCGGTATGCTGGAGGCGCTCCAGCCGGCCCTGCAGGTCGGCTGCCGGAGCATCCGCCAAGGCAGCGCCCAGCCTCTCCAGCAAACCTTCCAGCTCGGCGCAGAGGCCTTGGAGTTGAGGCCCGATACTCGCGGCCACCTCGCCATAGCCGCGCAGATAGTGCGGCGCCATCTCCTGGACCGCTATGCGCACGAATGTCAGCGTCACGCGGATCGAATGGAGAGAGCCGAGGGCGGGCCGTTCCGCCGTGAGACCTAAACCGTCCATGGCGCGCGCCAGTTGATTGCGGAAGCGGGCGATATAACTGCGAATCAACTTCGCTTGCGGGGGCGAGAGATCCGCGACATACTTTGGGAAAATCGATTTCGATTCCGAGGCGTTGAGAATCGCCTCGATCTCCGACAGGAGCTTGTCGGCATACTGCGCGTTGCTGAAAAGCCGCCGTCGCTGCGCCTCGTTCAAGGGGCTCTCGGTCGCCATTGGGTAGATCCTTTGTAGGAGTCATCTGCCCAATGGGCCGTTAAAGGTGAACTCCAACACCTCTAGCCGCTATTATCGCGCGAAAGCCGGCGCGGGCCGGAGCCTGGCGGCGCCCGTTACAATAAGAGGATGCGGACCTTCAAAGGTGGCACGACGTGGGTGCTGGTCCTGTTGGCCGTGCCGATTGCCGCCGCGCAGTCGCCGGAAGAACGGACGCGCCAGGCCCTGGAGACGGTGCTGGCGGGAAAGTGCGAAGTATTCTACGCGCAGTGGTCCCCGGAAATGAAAAAGGCCATGACGCTCCAGACCTACGCCGCGCAGGTCTCCCAGATCGTCGCCGCGCTGGGCCAACCGCAAAGCCAGGAGCCGCCGCAGGCGCGCCACGTTGGCGATGCCGTTGCAGTCACCATCCCCGTACACTGGCCGGCGGCCACCCTGAACTTCATCGTAAGCTGGAACGCCGCGGGGCAGATTCAAGGCACGTGGTTCCGGCAGCCTGAGCCGAAGCCGGCGCCGTACGAAACTCCGTCCTACAGCCACCCAGATTCGTTCTCGGAGCGGGAAATCAGTCTGGGCGCGGACCCGTGGAAATTGCCAGGCACGCTAACAGTTCCCAATGGCAAAGGACCGTGGCCCGGCGTAGTGCTGGTACATGGTTCCGGCCCTAACGATCGCGACGAGAGCGTCGGCGGCGTTAGAGTCTTTCGCGACCTCGCCGAAGGATTGGCCACGCGCGGCATCGCCGTGCTGCGCTATGACAAGCGCACCAAGATATACCCACAGAGTGCGGCAGATCCCGCATTCACCATGACCCGCGAGACAGCGGACGATGCCGTTCTCGCGGCGGCGTTACTGCGAAAACAGGACGGTATCGACGCGCGGCACGTCTTTGTGCTGGGCCACAGCCAGGGCGGCTATATGATGCCGCGCATCATGCAGGCAGATCCCACGCTGGCGGGCGTCATCGTGATGGCTGGAAGCGTGCGGCCGCTTCCAGAGCTGATCGTCGAGCAAAGCGAGTATCTGGCCAGTCTCATCGACGAACTCACTCCGGCCGAACAGGCTCAATTGGCTTCGATCCGGCGCGATCCGTGGGTGATCGCTCCCGGCGTCACCGAGAAGTACAAAGCCGATCTGAAGGGCTACGATCCCACGGCGCTAGCGGCGTCCAGCGCGATCCCCATGCTGATCCTGCAAGGTGAGCGCGACTACCAGGTGCGCATGAAGGACTTCGACCTATGGAAGACCGGCCTGGCTCACAAGCACAACGTGACTCTGCGCAGCTATCCCAAGCTGAACCACCTGTTCGTTGCGGGCGAAGGCAAAAGCACTCCGGATGAATACGCCAAGCCCGGCCATGTGTCTCCGGAAGCGATCGGCGACATCGCGGACTGGATTCGCTCGGAAACCAAGTGACATGTAGGCTTGACTGTGACCTGCCGCTGTGCCATACTGCCGTCAAGGTGGCAAAATGGCAGAACAGCTGAGTCTGGTGCCAACCGTGAAATCGACGTTTCGCATCCCGTTGGAGCTCTACCGGCGCTTCAAGATCACTGCCGTGCAGGAAGGACGACCGATAGCCGATCTTCTGATTGATGCAATCGAGCTCTACCTTTCCCCGAAGGCTGGTTCGGGGCAGGCGAGCCGGTAGGGGAGAAGCTCAAATGATTCTGCCAGCGATGACTGCCATGACAGAGGCTTTGGATCTTCCCTCAATGCCGCGTCTCACTGCCGATTTGGAAATCTTCGGAGCGCGGAGCACTCTCCACCTTGCAGACTGCCTCGCGTGGATGAGCCAGCAAACTGAGAACTGGGTCCATTCAATAGTTACGGACCCCCCTTACGGCCTCAAAGAATACACCGGGGTCGAAAAGCAGAAGCTGCGGAGTCGACGCGGCGGAATATGGCGGATCCCGCCGTCATTCGACGGCTGCCAAAGGGCGCCTGTGCCACGGTTCACCGTGCTGACGCAGGAGGACCGAAACGAGCTGGAGCGTTTCTTTTCCCTGTTCGCCAAACAAGCATTCAAGATCCTCGTGCCTGGTGGTCATCTCTTCATAGCTAGCAGCCCCTTACTTTCCCATCTGGTCTATCTCCCTCTCATGAGGGCTGGATTCGAAAAGCGTGGTGAGATTATCCGGCTTGTGCAAACCCTCCGTGGCGGCGACAGGCCGAAGAATGCGCATGAGGAATTCCCAGACGTCAGTGTTATGGCGCGTTCTTGTTGGGAGCCGTGGGGCATGTTTCGCAAACCTTGCGAGGGCCGAGTGCAGGATAATCTCCGCAAATGGAAAGCCGGGGGGCTAAGGAGACCGTCCAAGGACGCGCCGTTCGCCGATGTGGTCGCGTCCGCTCCTACCAGATCGGAGGAGCGTAAGATCGCTCCGCACCCGTCCTTGAAGCCTCAAGCTTTTATGCGGCAGATCGTGCGGGCTTCCCTCCCACTCGGGGAAGGTGTCGTGCTGGACCCCTTCATGGGGGGGGCTCAACTATCGCGGCTGCAGCCGCCGTGGGATACCGGAGCATTGGAGTGGAGTCCGATTCGACATACTTTGACGTCGCGGTCAAGGCTATCCCGGCATTGTCTGCACTTTCCGTAAATGGAACAACCCGTGTCATCAAAACGGGCGATGTTGTATCCTTGAACGGAAGAGGTGGACCTAAGTTTGGGATTCTCCCGTGACGGTTTCGATAACTCGGTGCGAATGCCTCCCGGCCTGACGGTTGCACACCTTCGGAACGCCATCGATTTCGTTGAGGAAAAAGCTGAGGAGTTGATCGATCTTTACTTCGAACAGGCCAATATCTTCAGCGGAGTCGTGGGCATATTGGGCGTCCGCGCCTTGGATTCCCTTAGTCCCTACAAACGGCATAAGCATCCGGATGTGGCGCAGCAGCGTTTTCCGGATCTTTCCCTCGGTGGCAAGCCGGATCCTCCGCCGCACGAGGCCCTCGAGTCAAAGGGCAGCACTCGCCCCTGGGCAATTCAGTCGCACTACGATCATCCGGGATGGTATATCGTGTGGCGGTATACCATCGATCCCACCAAACGAATGAAGCGGGGTCGACCGGTCGTCATCTGGCGCGTGGATATTCCATTCCTCCTCAAAGACCACTGGAAGTACGAGGGCAGCAAAGCGGCCGAAGGCCACGGCGGCCGAACACACACTTTCGGCGTCAAGAATCCCGCGATAGTTATACGAGACGATCATTTACGAGGCGCCTGAGATTCGTCTGTATCGGGGAAAGCCGTCTCTGGTCGACCCTCCGGCCGACTCGTAGGCCATATTTGGAGCGGCACGGCCGGTGGGCAGAAGTGCCCTCCTATGCATCGCCGATGCGGTGCAGCTTCATCAAATTGGTGGTGCCTGGACGCCCCACTGGCTGACCCGCCAGGAACACTACGGTATCGCCGGCCTTCAGATAGCCGCGCTCAGTCAGCACGTGGTCCATTTGCGCCAGCATCTCGTCGGTGGAGGCCACGTCCGGCGCATCCACCGGCTGCACCGCGTAATTCACCATCAACTGGCGGCCCACATTTTCACGCGGCGTCATGGCGTAGATACACACTGGCGGCCGGTAGCGCGAGACCAGCCGGGCGCTCGATCCGGTGGCGGTGAACACCACGATGGCCGCGACGTGCGCGCCGCGCGCCGCGTGATAGGCGGCGTCGGCGAGTATCTCCGCGTAAGTGAAATGCGGGCTGGCGGGCAGTTTCCGGAAACCCTGCAAGCGGAGCGAATTTTCCGTTTCAGTGGCAATACGCGCCATGAACTTCACCGCTTCTACCGGATATTTTCCGACGGATGTTTCGGCCGAAAGCATGACCGCATCGGTGCCGTCGTAGATGGCATTGGCCACGTCGCTGACCTCGGCGCGCGTGGGCGTGGGATTCTCGATCATGGATTCCAGCATCTGTGTGGCGGTAATCACGAACTTGCCGTGGTGGCGCGCGCGCAAGATAGTGGATTTCTGGATCCGCGGCACAGTTTCGAGCGCGAGTTCCACGCCCAGGTCGCCCCGCGCGACCATCACACCGTCGGCCTCCTGCAGGATGGCGTCGATGTTCTCCCAAGCCTGCGGCTTCTCGATCTTGGCGACCACCGGCATCGGGCCGGTGTGCATGCTGCGCAGCCACTCGCGCAAGCCGTGCACGTCGGCGGCGGTGCGCACAAAAGAGAGCGCCACCATATCGATCCCCTGCGCCACTCCGAACCGCAGATCGTCCAGATCCTTCTGGGTGAGCGATGGCAGGCTGACGGCCACACCGGGCAGATTGATGCCCTTGTGATCGCTGATCGGCCCGCCGATGATTACTTCCGTGCACACATCCGCTCCGCTGACATCCACCACTCGCAGTTCGATGACGCCATCGGCCAGCAGCACGCGATCGCCTGGTTTCACGTCGGCGGCGAAGTTGGGGTAAGTGGTGGAGGCGTGCCGGCAATCGCCCACCAGCGGCTCGGCGGTAATGGTGAACGAGCCGCCGGCTTCCAGCGTGCTGCCGCCGCCCGCAAATCTCCCCAGACGGATCTTGGGCCCCTGCAGGTCCAGCAGAATGCAGGCGGGACGGCCCAATTCCGCGGTGACTTGCCGTATGGCGGCGATCCGCCCGGCGTGTTCGGCCTGCGTGCTGTGCGAGGCGTTCAGGCGGAACACGTCCACACCGGCCAGCAGCAGTTGCCGGATCGCTTCCGGCGAATCGCTAGCCGGCCCCAGCGTCGCCATAATTTTGGTATTCGGCATAAAATCGGGTACCATTCCATTTTGCGCTAACATGCCTATCTACCAAGTTATTGTGCTGGCCATCGTACAAGGTCTCACGGAATTTTTGCCTATCAGCAGCACGGCGCATCTCTATTTAACGTCGTGGCTGCTGGGCTGGCAAACGGAAAGCCTGACGTTCGATATCGCGTTGCATATCGGCACGCTGCTGGCCGTTGTGATTTACTTTGCGCGCGACTGGGTGCAGATCATCGCACATGGCTTCGGCATTCGCTGGGGACGCGATGAAGAACTGGAGCGCAACAGCGGCCTGCTATGGCTGCTGGCCATCGGATCGATTCCGGTAGGGGTCGCCGGGTTGCTGTTCAATAAGCAGGCGGAAGGCGCATGGCGCAACCCCATGGTGATCGGCACCATGATGGTGGGAATCGGGATCGTGATGGGGATCGCCGAGTGGTTGGGCCGCAAGACGCGCGACATTTCCGGAGTCAACTTTGTCGATGCCGGAGTGATCGGTGTGGCACAGGCGCTGGCGGTGGTGCCCGGAGTTTCGCGCAGCGGCATCACCATCACGGCAGGCTTGTTCCGCAATATAAATCGGGAAGCTGCGGCGCGCTACTCCTTTTTGCTCTCGACGCCCGCCATAGGCGCAGCGGCGGCCAAGGCAGTCTACGACATCATCAAGCACAAAGCCTTTGATCCCAACATGGAAACCGCCCTGGGGGTAGGGATCGCCGTGAGCGCCGTAACGGGCATGATCGTGATCGCCCTGTTCCTGCGCTTCCTCCGCCGGCGCAGCTTGTGGTTTTTTGTGTTTTACCGCATTATTTTTGGCATAATGGTTCTTGCTCTGGCTTTCTTCCGCCGGCCAGCGGGATGAAGCTGTTATCTCCGACTCCGCAAAAGCGAATCAACGAACTGATAGGACTGCTGCTCCTATCGCTGGGCTTAGTGGTGCTGCTCAGCCTGGCGTCGTACCACGTTCAGGACCCCTCTCTCAATACGGCGGCCGCCACCCGGCCCCACAACCTGATCGGCTACCCGGGCGCTTGGTTTTCCGACTTGTTACTGCAAGGCCTGGGAATCGGCGCGTTTGTGTTTCCCATCCTGCTGTTTGGCTTGGCGTGGAAATGGGTCCGCTCGGACGAAGTGGCCGCGGGCGCCGTCAAGCTCTGTGGGACCGTGCTGCTGCTGCTCAGCCTGACGGCGGCGGTTTCCTTCGCCCCGCGGCTTACGCTTTATAGCGGCGCGATTCCGCTTGGCGGCCTCGCGGGCATGCTGCTGGCGCATTACCTGATACACGCGCTGAATCCCACGGGGGCGATCCTGCTAACCGTTACCACTCTGATCGCTTCCGTCTACCTGGTTTCGACCTTCACCATGTCGAAGCTGGCCGTCTGGTTCGCGGGACCCATCCGTTTTCTGAAGATGCTCGCGGATGCGTGGCGGCTCTGGCGCGAGGAGCGTCTGCGGCGCAGCGAAGAGAAAGCGCGCCTGCGGGCTGAGCAGCGAGCGGAGAAGCGCCGCCGGCAGAGGCCATCGCGGGTGGTGGAGACGGCTCGCACCGAACCGGCGCCTGCGCGTTTCGAGGCCGTTGACGAGTGGCGCGAGCCGCCGGATAAGCCTGCGCCGCCTGCCGAAATCCCAATTTGCGCGCTGGAGGAAAAGCCGTTGCCCGCGGCGGACTCTCCGCCTTGGGAAGAAGCCGTCCCGGTGGCGGCCACGCGTCCACCAGGCCCTTTGGCTTACCGCTTGCCAACCACGGACCTGCTGAACGAAGGCCAGGGCCGCAGCCCTTACGACGAGCAGGAGTTGAAGGATATCGCCGTACGCATCAAGTCGAAATTCGAAGAGTTCAACGTGCTCGGCTCGGTGGTGCAGATCAATCCCGGCCCCGTCGTGACCACCTTCGAGTTCAAGCCCGAGGCCGGCATCAAGTACAGCCGCATTACTACGCTGACCGAAGACCTGTGTCTCGGCTTGCAGGCGGAATCGATCCTGATCGAGCGCATTCCGGGCAAGCCCACCGTGGGTATCGAAGTGCCCAACAGCAAGCGCGAAGTGATCGCGCTGCGCCAGATGCTGGAGTCCGACGAATTCGTGCAGGCGCAATCGCGGCTGACCATTTCGATGGGCAAGGATATCAACGGGCGTATTAAAGTTGCCGCGCTGGAGTCCATGCCGCACCTGCTGATCGCCGGTTCGACCGGATCGGGCAAGAGCGTGATGATCAACTCCATGGTCATGTCGATTCTGTACAAGTCCACGCCGGATGAAGTGCGCATGATCATGGTGGATCCCAAGCGCGTGGAACTGGGCATGTACGAGGGCATTCCGCACCTGCTGACACCAGTGATCACGGATCCCAAGAAGGCCACCAACGCGCTGCGCAACGCGGTGCTCGAGATGGACCGGCGGCTACGCCTGCTGGCCGAATTCGGCGTGCGCAACATCGACCAGTTCAACAAGAAGATCCGCAAGAAGCGCGAGGAGCCGCGCAGCCTTTTCGAAGAAGACGAGGCTACCGCGGAAGACTTGCGGCCGCTGCCGTATATCCTGATCCTGATCGACGAGTTGGCGGACCTGATGATGCTGGAGGGCCGCAACGTGGAAGAATCGGTGACGCGCCTGGCGCAGATGGCGCGCGCGGTGGGCATGCACCTGGTGCTGGCCACGCAGCGCCCCAGCGTGGACGTGATAACGGGGCTGATCAAGGCGAATTTTCCGTCCCGCATCAGCTTCCGCGTGGCCACGCGCGTGGACTCGCGCACCGTGCTGGACGTGATGGGCGCGGAGCATCTGCTGGGCAAGGGCGACATGCTGTTCCTGCCACCGGGATCGTCGCGGCTGATCCGGGTGCATGGCGCGTTTGTGACGGAGACCGAGATCAACCGGGTAGTGGATTTCTGGAAAGAGCAAGCGACACCGGAGTACGATCAGTCGTTCCTGGTGGCGCCGCCGGCAGACGACGCGGAGCCGGAGGCCGAAGATGCCGCGCCGGGCGGGCAGGACCCCATGTATGAAGAGGCCGTGCGCATCGTGCTGGAGATGGGCAAGGCTTCCACTTCGACGTTGCAGCGCAGGCTGCGGCTGGGATATGGGCGCGCCGCGCGGATACTGGATACCATGCAGCGCGACGGGATCATCGGCCCGCCGGACGGGAGCAAGCCGCGCGAGGTTTTGAAGCGGCCGGATTGGCTGCGGGAGGTCGAGGATTCTCTGCGGTAGATCCTAGATCAGCGATAAGCTTCCCGCCGATGCTTGACCTGCAAGATGCGGAGCGAGCCGTCCGCTTCGACTTCGAAGCGGACACGATAGTCGCCGGCGCGGAGCCGAAAGCCGGAAGATCCCTTCAGCCGCTTCACATCGCCGTCACCGCTGCCGCCATAACGAGTCAGGACGTGTAGGATTTCGAGCGCCTGTTCGCGATCGATCCCGCGTAAGTCGGCTTTAGCGTGATCGGTCCATATGAACCGGCTCACAACCCGAATTCCCGAAGGACCTCTTCATGCGGCGTTCCGGGTCCCGGCTCGCTTCGCGCAGCTTCGACGGCGTTGCGCTCTTCCTCAGACTCTGGCTCGTCGTCCGGGGGGGCCGTGAGCAAGGAAAGCTCGACGGGGTCGACCAGGGAACGCAGGAACTTCCGGGCTGTCGGGACGTCGTTCTCCGGAATGTGATCCAAAAGCATATGCAGTTCGTAGCGCACTGTGGTCGGTTCGCCTTCCGGCATAGATTTAGCCTCTCACTCACATTTTAGACTGGATGGATCTTGCTCTTCATAGGGGAACCGCTTCCCGCAAAACCTCGTCCCGAATAAACCAATGGAGCCCGCGTTCGGAGCCTATGTCCACGGTCACGCCGAGCAGATCCTCAAGGTCCTGTTTAAGACCCACCAAATCCAGCAGGCTGCGGTCCGGCTCCCACTCGACGAGGAGATCCAGGTCGCTGCCATCGTTAGCCTGACCCCGTGCCACGGAGCCGTACACGCGTATGTTCCGGGCGCCGTGCCGCCGCGCCAGATCGATAATCGCCGCGCGCCTCTCCCGGCGCAACTCCTGGAGGGACACCATACACTGTCCAGTCTCTCGCAGGGGCGGCCAGCCTTGCAAACATAGCCCTTCGCGACACTTAGCCCTTTCAGGGCTTGCAAACGGCGGGGCTGCCAGATTTGCAGTGTTGGAGACGGCATCGGGAGCCTGAATATCGAGCGGTCGATTCTTCGGCAGCTTCACGGAACCAAACCGGCTGCCAGATCACCACTACACCCTGCCCGAGTGGGCACATCTGGGCTGGGCGACTGAGTCATGCACGAAGTCGGGGCATCCGCCCGTCCTTTTCGCTTAAAACCCCTTCGCCGCGACTAACGTATGCCACGCCGCCGCCTCGTTTGTATTCAAACCGGCTGTCGGCTGCCGGGCCTTCGTGAAACGGTGGCGTGCGCTCTCATCGCGCCCCAAGGTAGCCTCGAGCTGGTCGATCTTGTCACATAGCTTTTCTGCTAACGACCGAATGCCGATGTACAATCCAACCCCGCGATTATTCCTAATGATTTCGATGTCTTGGTTGCCCCTTACGCTGAGGTAAATCTGGTGCTCGTTGCCGTCCACGAGAAGATGCTTTGTATCAAAGCCATGCGCCAAGCCGTCCCGAAGTGCCCCGTAGATACGACCGGCCAGTAATTGCCATTCCCCGGTAGGCAACAGATCAGCGAAAACCCTTTCTCCCAAGCGATTCTTGCCGTCGCACGCGGCAAGCATTTCGCATCCACAGCCGATCAAAAGCGTAATCGTGTAGTTCAGGCCGGAGTCGTGCTCTATCAGCCACTTAATATCTTGCCTAATAAAACCGAGCGACTCGTCGAATTCCCGTTTTATGTGTTCTGGACAAGGAGCCATAACGTTTGGTAGACCTCAAAACATTTTATCACTGGTTTGTTGTCCACCTAAAGGGACGACGGCCGAACTGCCGATGATGGCATTCGGCATGAGCACAGGATGTTCTGCCTGATTTTGCGTTCGGGCACAGGATGCGGCGGCATCACGGGACTTTCAGGGTCAATAGGGATGACAGCATGAGGATTTCTGTGGAGATGTTCTTCCGCAACCACCGTAGCAGGCCTTTCGGCGCGCAACCGTGCATCTGGGGTGCTGATCTAACCGCGCAGAAGGCACTGCTCGATGCTCTTAACGTGACTCGCCTGCTGTCATAGCGAGGCCCGACCAAACCCGGCTCATGCGGGCGCCTCGGCAGGCGGCCCACCCGCCCCGCGCTACGATCACATAATTTCCGAACCCCGAGCTGCTTCGACAGCGGCCTGCTCCTCCTCGGATTGGGGCTCGTCGTCCAAAGGCGCAGTGAGCAACAGTTTTGTTGCGTACCTTGTTTGCCTCCCCTCGCATCTTAAGCCTAGCCGCGACTCCCAACGACCCGGCGCACGATGGCGCGGCTTGCTTCCAACAGCGCCGGATGATCCAGCCTCAGCACACTTACCTCGTCGACGGTCAGCCGTTTGATGTCCCACAAACCAAAGCTGGACCATCGCCCGTCATAATACGACCACCAGCGCACGCCCGACCACTGCCCCTGCTCATAGATCCGGCGCGCCCAGGCCCGGCTGCGCGCGTAGTCGCGAGTGACAACGTCTGAGGGGCGCAGCCCGAGGTCCAGCAATTGCTCCGCGTCGTCCAAATCGCAGATCGGCGCATCGTCCGGCAACCGGTAGCGCGCGATGGCGCGAGCGCTCCCAGGCAGGCTCGGGCTGCCCTCCAGGACGGCAGGTGTCCATTCCGGGAAACGTCCAAAAGCCTCCGCGATTGCGCCAGCGGGGGCGTCGCTCAGGTACAGAACGGAATAGGCGCCCGGATTGTCGATTCGCCCGCCACCTTGCGGCGGCACATAGAGCGCCCCGCCGGGTTCACCCTTGCCGGCAGCCACAAGATATGGAAACACACGATAGAGAGCCGGCACCGCCTAGGCGTAAGCCCCTTCCGCGATTCCATCAATGGCCCGCACCACGGCACCAGCGCCTTCCATTGCCAGCACGTCAATCGGGCGAGCGCCGCCCAGCAACGGCTCCGAGCCAACCAGCCACATGGCCGCCGCTTCCCTGTTATAGACGCGCAAGATACGAGTCAAAACATCGTGCAGGTCCACAATGCGCCGTGCCATTTCACTGCCGATAGCTTCCTTTCCGGAGCTCCAACGCGAAACTTGGGCGCGATCTGCGTCGAGCAGCCGCGCGGCAGCATTGGTTCCCAATGCGTCTACCACCCGTGCCAAGAGCGGCGAGACATCGGCCAATGCCGCCGCGGATGGCTTCAGCACCACGGTTCTGGCAATTGGCGTCCAGGCTCGAGGCTTGCGCTTCACTTGTGGCATGCCTCCAGTATAACTCAACATGTTTTGTTGAGTTGCGAACTCTTTCCAGCCCGAATCCACCCGCCCCCATTCGCGCTACGATCACATAACGTGAGCACAATTTCCGAACCCGCCTCCGCCGCATCCAAAGTCGCGCGCATGGCCCACATGCGCCACCTCGTCGACCAGCTCCACAAGCTTGAAGACCGCCTGCGCGCGGGCGGCGGCCCGGCCAAAATCGAGCGGCAGCATCGCGCCGGCAAAATGGCCGCCCGCGAACGCATTGCCGCGCTGCTCGATCCCGGCGCGTCTTTCCTCGAAATCGGGCTGCTGCTGGCCTACGATCAGTACGATGGCGAAGCCCCCGGCCTCGGCTCGGTCACCGGCATCGGCAAAATCGAAGGCCGCTACGCAGTCATCGTCGCGGGCGACGCCACCGTGAAGGCCGGCTCCTGGTGGCCCGAAACCGTCACCAAGGGCCTGCGCGCGCAGGAAATCGCCATGCGCAACCGCATCCCCATCGTTTATTTGGTGGACTCCGCGGGCGTCAACCTGCCCTACCAGGACCGCATCTTCCCCGGCCAGTATGGCGGCGGCCGCATTTTTTACTACAATTCCCTGATGCGGCGCAAGCTCCGTGTGCCGCAGATCGCCGCGGTGATGGGTCCCTGCATCGCCGGCGGCGCCTATCTTCCCGCCCTCAGCGATTACATCATCATGGTCGAAGGCACCAGCTTCATGGGCCTCGGAGGTCCGAATCTCGTCAAAGGCGCCACCGGCCAGGTAGTCGATTCCGAATCCATCGGCGGCGCGCGCATGCACACCACCGTCAGCGGAGTGGCCCACTACATGGCCAAAGACGATGCCGAATGCCTCGCGCGCATCCGGCAGCGCTTCCGCGAACTGCCCGCGCCGGCCGAGCCTGCCCAAGGCCATCCGCCCGCGCGGCCCATCGACGATATCTACAGCGTGCTTCCCGAGAACCACCGCCTGCCCTACGATATCGAGGAAGTCGTCTTCCGCCTTTTCGACGCCGGCGACTACACCGAATTCCAGCCGGATTACGCACCAGAGATGCTGTGCGCTAACGCGCGCCTGTCCGGTCACCCTGTGGCCATCATCGCCAACCGCCGCGGCTTCTTGCGCTCGGAAGGCCGCCCCCGCATCGGCGGCATCGTCTACACCGAGTCCGCACGCAAAGTAGCCTACTTCGTGGAACTCAACGAGCGGCTGGGCAACCCGCTCGTCTATCTGCAGGACGTCTCGGGCTTCATGGTAGGCCCCGAAGCCGAACGCGAAGGCATCGTCCGCGCCGGCGCGGATATGGTGGAAGCCATGTCCTGCACCTCGGTGCCAAAACTCATCCTGACGCTGAACCACGCCAGCGGCGCGGGCTATTACGCCATGGCGGGCCAAGGCTTCGAGCCGAATTTCACATTCAGTTGGCCCACCGCGCGCATCGGAGTGATGGAAGGCGATTCCGCCGTGCAAGCGCTCTTCTCGGTCGAACTCGAAAAACTCAAAGCCGCCGGCGAACCGCTGCCCAACCAACTCCAAGCCGCCATCGACAAAACCAAAACCGACTACGAAAACTGGCTGGACGCCCGCTACGCCGCCGCAAGAGGCCACTGCGACGCCGTAATCGATCCCCTGGTCACTCGCCAAATCCTAACCATGGCGCTAGAAGTAACTCTTAACCGCCCGCGAGCCGTTCCGCTGGTTCTGGAAACATTATGATTTTTGTTTTATCTGCGTTCATCTGCGTTCATCCGCGGCCAAATTGGTTTTCTTATGATCCGCATCGCTAACGGTCAAGGCTTCTGGGGCGACTGGCTCGAAGCGCCCGTCCGTCTGGTGGACGGCGGCCCTATCGACTACCTCACTCTGGACTATCTCGCCGAAGTCACCATGTCCATCCTGCAGAAGCAGCGCCAGCAGGACCCCGAACTCGGCTACGCCCGCGACTTCCCCCCTCTGATCGGGCGCATCGCCGCGAAGCTCCGCGACCGCCATATCAAAGTGGTAGCCAACGCCGGCGGCGTCAACCCCGTAGCTTGCGCGCGCGCCGTGCTGAAAGCCGCGCCCGGCCTTAAAATCGCGGTCGTCCTCGGCGACGACATTCTCCCCCGCATCGAGGAGTTCCTCGGCAAAGGCTACGAGATGCGCAACATCGACACCGGCGAGCCGCTCTCCGCCATTCGCGATCGCATCCTCAGCGCCAACGCCTACATCGGCGCATTCCCGCTCGCCGAAGCGCTAGCCACCGGCGCAGACGTCGTGATCTCCGGCCGCTGCGCCGACGCGGCTCTGGTACTCGCGCCCATGATCCACCACTTCGGCTGGGGGCCGGAGGAGTACGACAAACTCGCCGCCGGCATCGTCGCCGGACACATCATCGAGTGCGGCGCGCAATGCTCCGGCGGCAACTGCCAGGTGGACTGGCGGAACATCCCGGACCTCGCCAACATCGGCTACCCCATCGTGGAAGCCGAGCCCGACGGATCGTTCACCGTCACCAAGCATCCCGGCACCGGCGGGCGCATCGACTCGCACGGCGTGAAAGAACAGCTTCTCTACGAAATCGGCGACCCGCGCCAATATATGACGCCGGATTGCGTGGCCGACTTCACCTCCCTCCATCTCGAAGACACCGGTCCCGACCGCGTGCGCGGATCCGGCGTGCGCGGCGGGCCGCGGCCGGCGATGCTGAAGGCTTCCATCAGCTATCACGCGGGCTGGAAAGCCTCGGGCACGCTGGTCTATAGTTGGCCCGACGCGATCGAGAAGGCGCGCGTGGCGGATCGCATCACTCGCCAGCGCCTCGATCAACTGGGCCTACGCTTCGACGAAATCTACACGGAATATTTCGGCGTGAATGCCTGTCACGGTCCGGCAGCGCGGCCGACCCACGATCCGCCGGAGGTGCAGGTGCGCATCAGTGTGCGCGGCCCCGACAAGCGCGCCGTCGATCGCTTCACCCGCGAAATGATTCCGCTGGTGCTTACCGGTCCGCCGGGTGGCACCGGATACGGCGAAGGCCGCCCCGACGTGCGCCAGATCGTGGCCTACTGGCCTGCCCTGATTCCGCGCGAAGAAATCCACCCCCACGTCGAGGCAATCGAATGAGAACCGTTTTCGTGGCGCACGCTCTCAGCGTGCCGCGTTGCCACTCCTGGCGACGCAAGGCAACCCAATGAAAATCCCTCTTTCCCGCATCGCCCATACCCGTTCCGGCGACAAAGGCGATATCGCCAACATCGGAGTCATCGCCTGGCTGCCGCAGTACTACCCCATCCTGCAACGCGAAGTCACACCCGGCCGCGTCAAAGCGTTCTTCGCCTATATGGTCCAAGGCCCCGTAGACCGCTTCGAACTACCCAACCTCTGTGCGCTAAACCTGCTGCTGCACCAAGCGCTAGGCGGCGGCGGAACCGTTTCATTACGCACCGACGCGCAGGGCAAGACCCTGGGCGCGGCGCTGTTGTCCCTGGAGATCGACGTCGATGAGCGAGAGCTTACAGATTAGCCGCGAAGGCCGCATCCTGCACCTCGCCTTGAACCGCCCGGAACGCCGCAATGCGCTGAACATGGACTTGTGCAGCGCGCTCGGCGCGGCGCTGGAAGACGCCGAAAACGATGCGGGTGTGGGCGCGGTCCTGCTGAGCGGCAACGGCAAATCGTTCTGCGCCGGCATGGACCTGCACGAAGTCCTTTCCCCCGGAGCGGGCGACGTCAACGAAGTTCACGAACGCATCTTCACGGCGGGCATCCGCATGACCAAGCCGCTGATCGCCGCCGTGCACGGAGCCGCGCTGGCTGGCGGCACCGGATTGGCCGCGAATTGCCACATAGTAGTGGCAGCCGATGACGCAACTTTCGGGTTGACCGAAATCCGGATCGGCCTGTGGCCCTTCGTCATCTTTCGCACCATAGCGGCCGCCCTGGGACAGCGGCGCGCCACCGAATTGGCCCTAAGCGGTCGCATCTTCCCGGCCAGCGAGGCGCGCGAATACGGGCTGGTGCATCATGTAGTGGAAACCGCCAACCTGCTCGACCGCGCGCGGGAAATCGCCGGCGCAATTGCCGAGGCCAGCCCCACCGCCATCCACGCGGGCCTCGCATTCGTGCGCGACGCGCGCGGCAAGAGCTGGGAAGAAGCCGGCGATCTGGCCCGCCGCATGCGCAACGACGTTTTTCGCAGCGCGGATTTTCAGGAAGGTATCCGGGCGTTTCAGGAAAAGCGCGCCCCGCGCTGGCCGTCGGCTGACGGGTAACATCTTATTGCAGCAGATGCGCCCACTGTAGTGATTAGCACCGACCCGGCTTCAGCCACGACCACCCTGTGTTATTGGCCCGACGGTCCATCCAGTTGCACCAGCCACTCCGGCTTGTTCGGCTCCGAAAGCA
>Ga0187867_10001645_pt1 | contig 19303 bp, 13 predicted proteins | sample June2016WEW_13_1_FD_132976 | JGI IMG/M metagenome (GOLD analysis project Ga0187867, IMG submission 132976) | Peatland microbial communities from SPRUCE experiment site at the Marcell Experimental Forest, Minnesota, USA - June2016WEW_13_10 | ecosystem: Environmental > Terrestrial > Soil >...
ACGGGCGAGGGAAAACATCGTGCGGCTGACCAGATACAGATTGCAGTTCATGCTGGACGCCGCGGCGGTGATCACCACGAAGTTGACGACGTGCGCCGCGGCCGGCACGCCGATCAATTGGAACACCTTCACGAAGGGACTCGCGGTGACGTCCGAACCAGATTGAATCCGGTTCCACGGAACGATTCCAATCAGCACGACGACCGCTCCCACATAGAACAAAATGAGACGGCCGAGCATGGATCGCATCGCGCGCGGCACGGCGGTTTCGGGATCCTTGGCCTCGCCCGCGGCGACCGCGACGACCTCGGTACCGATATAGCTGAAGATCACGAATGCCATGGCCATCCATACGCCGTGCCAGCCGGCGGGAAAAAATCCTCCATGCGCGGTGAAGTTCGCGAAACCGATGGCGGGCGCGGGGCCGATCCCGAAGAGCAGCGCTGCACCGAAAACGATGAACAGGGCGATGGCCACCACCTTGATCATGGCGAACCAATATTCGAAGGCGCCAAAGCTGCCGACGCTGCGCGCGTTGACGTATACCAGCGCGGTAGAGAATCCGAGAATCCACAGCCATTTCGGAGTATGCGGGAACCACCACTGGCAGTAGATGGCGATGGCCGTGGCTTCGCCGCCGATGGCGATGCATTGCGCCGCCCAATACGTGTAGCGGACGGTGAAGCCGGCCCAGGCGTTTACATAAAGTTCGGCGTATACTCCAAACGAACCGGCCGTGGGATGCGCGACGGCCATCTCCGAGAGCGCGCTCATGAACAGCAGGGCGATGGCCGCGCCGATCAGATAGCTGACGATGACGCCGGGACCGGCCAGGCGGACGGCGAGGGAGCTGCCGAGGAAGAGTCCGGTGCCGATCGCGCCGCCGATGGCGATCATGCCGATCTGGCCCGAGGCGAGCTGGCGCGACAACTGCTCGCCCTTTTCGATGCCTTCGGGAGCCGTGTCAGCCCGATTCATAGGCTTCGCCTGGACTGCCCGACGGATAGAATGCGCCCAGCAGCTTGATGGTGGCAGTCCCCGGATTCTCCACGCAATGGCGTACGCCTATGGGGAAGTAAATGCTGCTGCCGGCCTCGAATTCGCACGATTCGCCGTCGGTGTGCACGATCCCGCGGCCTTCCAGGATAAAGATGCCTTCTTCATACGTGTGGTAGTGGACAGGGGCTTTGCCGGGCGGAATCCACCCCGCGAATTGGGTGATCTGTTTGCAGCCGAGGTCGGTATAGACCAGGTAGCGGAATAGGCGGTCCTGCCCTGCGCGGATGTCTTCCCGCAGGTCCTCATGTACCAGCAGCCGTGGCGGGTGGCCGGACGCCGCTGGCAGCGGACTGTCGACGATGTGACGGTGCGGGTCCTCGGGACAACACGAGCTGACCATACGAATGGTCCGCGGGCCTGGGTTCTCGATTTTGTAAGGCGCACCAGGGGGAACAAAAATCGCGGCACCGGGAGTGAGGGCGTATGCGAATCCGCCGATCCGGCAATTGCCTTCGCCGCCGGCGATATAAAGCACCTCCTCGGCCGCCGGATTCACCAATGCCGGCGATAATCCGGGGGCGTACTCGCTGACCGTCTGGGTGATGCGCCGGGCGCCGCTGTCTTGGCAGATGACGGTCCGGGCCGTCCAGTTGCCATGCGTGGTAACTTGCCCGTCTTCAGCGGAATACACCCGGCAACCTCCGGTAAGACTTCTCATGCGTGCACCATCAGATTCAGGGCGTCTGCGAGAGCCGACAACGCGACATCGACATCATCCAGGGTATTGTATACGTGGAAGGCAAAGCGGACGCCGTCGCGACGGGTCGAAACCGCGATTCCGCGCGCGGTGAGCTTGGCGAGCACGGCGGCGGGGTCCTTGGCGCGGAGCACCACCAGCGGCCCCACGCTCGCCGACGGCGTTTTGGATTCGATGCCCAGATCGCGAGCGCCCTTCAGGAATGCGGCCGTCAAGCGCGCGATCTGCGCGGCCACGTTGTCCATGCCGATGCCGGCCAGCAGATCGATCGCCGGCCGCGCCATGTAAATGTTCGGGATGGGCGGCGAGCCGCCCTCGAAGCGCCGGGCATCCGGCGAAGGATCCAGACACTTGGTATTGAAGGCGAAGACGTCGCGCTGGGCCATCCAACTGGTGATGGTGGGCGTGAGCGTCTCGATGAGTTCGCGCCGCACGTAGAGGAAACCCAGCCCCGGCGGACCGAGCAGATACTTCAACGTGCCGGTGACGAAGAAATCGACGTCCAGCGCCTTCACGTCCATCGGGCGGGTGCCGCAATCCTGATAGCCATCCAGAAAAAGAAGAGCGCCCTGGGCGTGAGCGATCTTGGCGATGGCCGCCACGTCCGGCCGGAACCCATTGACGAAGGAGACCTGCGTGAGGGGCACGATGCGGGTACGGTTATCGATGGCGCGCTCATATAATTCGGTCGGAACGGCGTTGTCGACGCCGTCCAGAAAGTGGACCTCGGCTCCACGCGGGCGCTGGGCGAGCCAGATGTGCGCCATGGTCGGAAATTCGTATTCGCCGAGCACCACTTTGTTGCGGGCATCGAACTGCAACGCATTGGCGATCGGATTAATGCCCGCCGAAGCGCTGGTGACGATGGCCACCTCGTCGGGCTGGGCGTTGATGAAGCGCGCAAAGGCGCCGCGCAGGGACTCATAGGCTTCCATCCAGGCATCCCAGGGCGCGGCGGATGTGCGCCAGGACGCCAGGTATTGCCGCATGCCGGCTTCCACGGCGTCGCTGAGCGCGCCTTGGGAGCAGCTATAGAGGTAAGTCTTTTCCTGGAGAATCGGGAAGTGGGATCTTAATTCCGAGATTTGTGCGTCGGTCAATTCTGTTTATTCTAGCCGAATCATTGCATGAAAGAAGCGCCTACGAGGCCGCCGCCGGCTGCGAGCCTGCCCCACCTGTTGACGTATAGGTCCTCTTCATATAGGCTATCTCTATATGGATCTGCTGCAAGGAACTCTGGACATGCTGGTGCTGCGCACGCTCCTGGCCGGCTCGCTGCACGGTTACGGAATCGCCAAAAACATTCGCAGCGCCTCGAACGAGGCCCTCGATATCGAGTTTGGCTCGCTATATCCCGCGTTGAAGCGGCTGGAAGCGCAGGGTTGGATCGCGTCCGCGTGGGAAACGTCCGAACACAATCGCCGGGCCAAGTTTTACAAGCTCACGGCCACGGGCCGGAAGCACCTGGTGCGGGAACACTCGAAGTGGGCGGGCTTCGTGAGCGCGGTCGGACGGATTATGGGTCCGCTGCCGGAGGTGAAAGGATGACCATCCGGAATCGGATGAAATATCTGTGGCCCGCATGGCGGCGCCGGGAGGAGCGCGAGATGCGCGAGGAACTGGGCGCGCTCAAAGCGATTGCGAGCGCCCAGGAACTGGGCAACCTCACGCTGGCGATGGAGGACGCCCGGGCAACGTGGGGCTGGACGTGGATCGAGGGCATTCTCGCGGACGTCCGCTATGCGCTCCGCGCGTTGCGCAGGCAGCCGGCATTTGCTGCCGTGGCGGTGCTCTCACTGGCGCTCGCCATCGGGGCGAACAGCGCGATCTTCAGCTTTGCCGACGCGCTGCTGCTGCGGCCTTTGCCGGTAAAGAATCCGGCGGCGGTGTTCGACGTGAGCAGCACCACGCCCGACAATCCCTTTGAAGGCATGTCGTTCCCCGATTACCGCGATCTACGCGACCAGAACAACTCCTTCGACGGCCTGGCGGCGTATCGCCTTTCCACCCTGGCAGTGGCCGCTAATCCCGCGGCGCCGGCGCAGATGCGCTTTGCGAACCTGGTGAGCGGCAACTTCTTTGCGGTTCTGGGCGTGGCGCCCGCCGCCGGCCGCGCGTTTCTGCCCGAGGAAACCGCAGCCTCCGGCCAGCCCGTTGCGATGGTCAGCTACGACTTCTGGCAGGAGAATTACGCTGGCCGCCAGTCTGCCATCGGCAGCCGCGTGCGGCTGAACGGGATCGTTTTCACCATCGTGGGCGTAACCCCGGCCTCCTTTACCGGCCTGAACCGGTTCATTCGACCCAGCATTTTCGTTCCCCTGGGGATGGCGCAGCGGCTGGACGGCGACGCGGCGGATCCGCTGGAGGACCGCGGCCGTCACGATCTGGTAGTGAAGGGCCGGTTGAGCGCGGGCGCTTCACAGAAGCCGGCGCAGGCGGAACTGGCCACCATCGGGGCCGCGCTCGAGCGCGAGTATATAAAGACGAATCGCAACCGGCGCGTGGCGGTGCGTACGGAACTGCGCAGCCGTATCCGGCAGAGTCCGCAACTGCTGGCGCTGGTGAAGATGCTGATGGGGCTGGTGGCGTTGATCCTGATCATCGCGTGCTCGAACGTGGCGAACCTGTTGCTGGCGCGGGGACGGGCGCGCAGCCGCGAGATCGCTATCCGGCTCTCTATCGGGGCCGGGCGGCGGCGCGTGGTGCGCCAACTGATGACCGAAAGCCTGATGTTGGCGCTGGCGGGCGGCGTGGCGGGGCTGCTGGCCGCCTACGGCGGTATCCGGCTGCTCGAAACGCTCAGCGTGCCTAGCGATCCGCCGAACGTGCTGGGCGTAGAACTGGATTGGCGCGTGGTCGAGTTCAGCCTGCTGGCGGCGCTAACGAGTTGTATCTTCTTCGGCCTGGCGCCGGCCTGGCAGGCGGCGCGGACAGACTTCGTGAGCGCCCTGAAGACGGGCGGCGGGGAGAGCGCGTCCGGCAAACGGCGCACATTCGGCCGGGATATTCTGGTGACCGGCCAGATCGCACTCGCCATGGTCGTGCTGCTGGCCGCCGGCATGTTTCTGGCGGGCTTCCGCAACATGCTGGCGATGCCGCCCGAGTTTCGCACGGACCGCCTGATCAGCCTGGATACGGCGCCCGCCGTGCTGCACTATTCGCCGGAACAGATCGGGGCGTTCTACCGCCGGCTGGTCGATCAGGTGCGCAACATGGCCGGCGTGGCGGGCGTGGCGATGAGCGAGTCGCTGCCGCTCTCCCCCGCTCAAACCTTGGTCAGCGTAGCGCCCGAGGGGTACCAGTTCCCCAAGGGGCGCGAGAAAGAGCTGGCGTTCGGCGCCGCGGTGGACGGCGGGTACTTCAGCACGATGCGTGTCGAAATCAAACGCGGGCGCGCCTTCACGGACGACGACCGCGCGGGATCGCGCCGCGTGGCGATCGTGAATCAGGAGTTTGCAAGGACCTTTTGGGCGGGCCAGGATCCGATCGGAAAACGTGTTCGGGTGACGACTATGGACGGCATGGACAGCCCTGCCGCCGAAGTCGTGGGCGTGACGAAGACCGGGCACTACCTGGCGGTGAATGAGACGCCGTCGCCGTTTGTGTATCTGCCCTACGAGCAGAACCCACGCCCGCGGATGACGTTAATCGTGCAATCGGTGGGCGATGCGGCTGGGCTCGCCAAGCCCTTGCGCGAGGCGGTGCGATCCATCGACGGCAGCGTACCCGTGTTCAACCTGCGGACTGTAGCGGCCCTTTACAATAGCCGCGTGACGGACACGTGGCTGCAGTTCTTCCAAATGGTGGGGACCATGGGATGCATCGGACTGGTGCTGGCCACCACCGGGCTGTATGGGCTGGTGGCCTATACGGTCAGCCGCCGCGTGAAGGAGTTCGGCATCCGCGTGGCCGTCGGCGCGACGCGCCGCGACGTGGTGTGGCTGGTGGAGCGCCGCGGGCTGACGCTGGCCGGCGTGGGAATCGCGATCGGGGCAGCGTCGACCGCGGCGGCAGAACCCTTGATGGCCGCGGGCTTTCCCGGACTCGGCGTATCTTCCCCCGCTGTGTACGCGCTTGTTCCGCTGGTGCTGCTATTGGTCAGCGCGGTGGCCAGCTATGTGCCGGCACGGCGCGCCGCGGGGTTGGATCCGTTGCGCGCCCTGCGGAACGAATAGGCAAAGCCGTCATGGCGCCGGCGGGCAGCTAGGCGGCGGCAGAACCGTGGACTGGCCGGCCATCCCGAAGAGGCTGTAGCTCGCCATGTTTAGCAAATCCTGCAACGACGGCTGGCCGGGGATGGTACTGGGCAGGGTCGCGCAGGGGTTGTTTTGCGCATACTGTATATCCGGGTAGTCGAGTTCCACATATTGCATGAGCGCCGGGCCGTTCACTCCGGCGCCCGGCCCCGATAATCCCCCGTAGTACGCGGCGGCGGTGGTCCCGTTGAAAAAGACGGTCAGCACGTAGTAGGCGGCCTCCTCAACGGTGAGGACGCCTACGGTATAAGGCGGGCACCCGACCTTGGGATCGGGACATCCTTCCTGCTGGATGGTACTGGGGTCCGAGACGGCCTTATCGAATTCGGCTCCGCCGAGAAACGCGGGCGATAGCGGCGGCGAAAACGATGTGGGCGTTGTGAGTACCTTCACGCCGGCAATCCCCATACCGGCCGCGCCGATGGTCATAGAGCTCGAGGCCGTCATTCCACCGATCTGCGCGGCTTTTCCATTCGGACCACTCACATTAATGAAGTACCACAGAATTTCGGCCTTCGATTGGCAGGACATGAAATCCGCGCTGCCCGGCGTACAGTCGTCGTTGAGAAAAGCTTGGAAATGCTTGTTGTTATTGGGCGGCGGGGCCAAGGCGGGCAGGTCGTCGCCCGAATCGGGGCTGATGAAGAGGGTCACGTTGGCAAAAGTATTCTCGTATGTTTCGATGGTTTTCCGCCACTGGTCGATGAACACCTGATTCGAGTTCTGGTAACTGGTGGTTTGTGGAAAGGAGTGCGCAATCAGCGCGATCCACGCCTGGTCGGCGGGCATACCCGATTGTTTTTGGGTCGAACCGTTGGCGGTGGTCGGGAGGATGATCTCGGTCGACGCACAATTCGGACCCGCGATGGCGATAGAGACGAATGCGGCATTGGATCCGTATACCTTGTCGATATGCTTCAGGAAATTGTTCCACGCCGATACATAGACGCTGTTCCAGGGTAGCGGAAGCACGTTGCCATCGGCGTGCGGCTGTTCCGGGAAACCTGTAAAGGTCACCTTCCCGCAATCGGCTGGAGCGGTTCCCGCGCTGGTAAAGAGTCCGTCGCAGGAGGGGATACCGGCCAACAACCAGGACGGGGAATCCACGCCGGGAGTCAGGATCAACTGGACGGACTTCTGAGCCGCCTCGGCCTCCACGAAGACGTCTTCGACGTAGCTATAGTCGTAGCCATCCGTACTTTGAGTGCCAGGCGCACAGGTATTCGGATCTTGCGCGTTACAGTCGGGAGGGGAGAGTTGAATGAGGTCCCAGTGTATTCCCGCCGTGATCCCCGAGACCGCCGGATCGGTTAACAGGCCCATGTAGATCTGGCGAAGGTAGGCATGCAATTGAGCCGCCGTCGGTGCACTGGAACCGGTATAGCTGTTTATGGCAGTCTCGACATCGACGTGGGCATAGACGCCCAACGGCGCCCGCACACCGGCTGGCGACAGACTTGCGCCGGCCAACAGCATTACCCAACAGGCGTTGGCGGCAATTATCTTTCGGGAAATATTTGTGTTTGACAAGGTGTTTCTCCTCCTATGGTGTAAATGTAGTGGAGGAGGGGAGGGCCGTCACCGCATGATCATGCGGGCTTGTGGGCCGAGGGTGTCAGCGGATGATGCGGCTGCGCATCGCCCTGGCCACGGCTTCGGACTTGGTATGCACCTGCATTTTTCCGTAGATGCTGCGCATGTGAAAGCGGATGGTGTTGATGGTGACGCCTAACTGCCCGCCCGCCGTCTCGTAATTGTGACCTTCCGCCAAGAGTTTCAGCAGCCGCACTTCGTGCGGCGTCAGGCTCTGGCCGGCATATTCGGCGGGCCGAACTTCGCGGAATAAAGTGATGACACGGCGGGCGACCGCGGGCGACATCGGCGCGCCGCCCTCCAGGGCTTCCCGCAGGCTCTCCAGCAGCCGCGCCGGGGGCGTTTCCTTGAGCAGATAACCGCATGCGCCCGCGCACAGCGCATCCAGGATCCGCTTGTCGTCGTCGTAGACGGTAAGCATCACCACAGACAGATCCGGCCAGCGCTGTTTCAGCAAGGGAAGGCCTTCTATGCCGGACATGCCGGGCAGACCGATATCCAGCAGAGCCACGTCGGGAGCCGCGGAGGCGATGGCCGGCAGGGCTTCCTCCATGGAGCCGAAGGCGCCCGTACACCGATACCCGGAAGTTCCATCGATCAGGACCTTAAGGCCCTCGCGAATGCGGAACTGGTCCTCGATAATCGCTACTTTAGTGGCGTCCGAACCTGCCATTTATCTTGAGCATACGCCATGGCAGGGCCGCTGTCCCTATCCGTTCATGCAGGGATTTCGCAAAACCCGGACGCGGGCGGCTCAGGGGGACGCGCAGGACGAGGGAGGCGCCGCAGCCCAACGCGGAGTCGACCGCCAGCTCGCCGCCCAGCCGGCGGGATCTCTCCCGCATGCTGCGCAGGCCGCGGCCGGCGTGCAGGTGGGCGGGGTCGAAGCCTTTGCCATTGTCGTGGATCGCCAGCACCAGCCAGCCCTGCTCCAGGCGCAAGTGGATCCGCGCCTCCGTGCATCCGGAGTGCCGCACGATGTTATGCAGGCCTTCTTTGAAGATCAGAAACGTTTGCCGGCGCAGGTCGGCGTGGAGAGGCAGATCGTCGCCGCGAGCCGGAGCATGAAACTCGAAACGGATGCCGTTGTGGGCGCACACGTCGCTGGAAAAGCGGCGCATGCGGTACACCAGATCGCCCATGCGGTCCTGCTCGGGATCGATGGCCCACACGATGTCGCGCATGGAGCCGGCGAGGTCGCGAGAGAGAGCTGCAATTTCGGAGAGGGGCGCGGCCTGCTCCGGGCCCGCGCCGTTTCCAGCCACTTCGCTGAGGATAGAGATCTGGGCCACGGTGCTGCCCACATCGTCGTGCAGGTCGGTGGCGATCTGGGTACGCAGCCTCTCGACTTCCAGCAGCCGCGCCAGGCGGTAACGATAAAAGGAATAAAGCGCGGCGCCGGCCAGCGCCAGCGCCACAAGGCGGAACCACCCGCGCCGGTACACTGGCGCAAGAAGGGTGAAGGAAACCGTCGCCTGTGCCGGACTGGGGGCTCCATCCGCGCCGATCGCGCGCACCCGGAAGCGATAGACGCCCGGGGAGAGACTGGCGTAATTCACCGTCTCGGATTCGGTCGGGTTCCAGTCCGTATCGCTGGGCTCCAGTTTGTACCGATAACCTAGATGCCCGCCGGGAGTAAAGTCGAGACCTGCGAAATCGATCTGGACCTGGTCTTCGTTCGAGCGGAGTTCCAATCCGGATAGAGCGCTCTCTCCGAGCGGCGAGATGGAGCGGGATTCGCCGCGAATGCGGAGCCCGCTGATGCGGATGGGCGGCGCTTCCGCCGGCCGATCCGGTGCAGGGTCCAGCCTGGCAACTCCGTCGTGCGTCCCGAACCAGAGCGTGCCATAGCGATCGCGAAACGCGGCCTCGATCTTCCCGAAGCCGAGCCCATCGGCCGTGGTGTAATGTTTGACGCGCAGCGGGCCTGCTGCCGGGACTGGCGGATAGAAGCAGTCGATACCGCGGGCGCCGCTCACGTAAAGCCGCCCCCAGCGATCTTCCACGATGGAACTGGCGCCAACGCCCGCAAGACCCTGGGACCGCGAGTATACGACAAAGCCAGGTTGGGCGGAACCCGGCGAGTCGATCCGCACGACACCGCCTTCCGAGGCCGCCCAGAGGCGCCCCGCGTGATCGCCATAGATCGCGTATAGCCAGCCGTCCGGAAAGCCTTCGGGGGCGGAAAAAGCCTGGAAGCGCCCCTCGCGATAGCGCGTGAGCCTGCTTGGCGAGCCGAGCCAGAGGTTCCCGGAACGGTCTTCCGCGAAGGCCGTTACCAGTAAGCTTGGGGGCATGTTCTCTGTCTCGCCGTAGCGCTGCAGCGTGCCGGTCTTCCGCTCCACGCGTGTCAGACCGTTTGCGGCCCCGTCGGTAGAGATCCAGATGTCGCCCCGGCTATCCTCGAACGCGCGGTGTACACTGGCGCCAGCCAGCCCATTGCTTGGGCCGAGGATCGCGTTCGCCGTTACGCGCCCGAGGTCACTCAGGTTGGCAACGTTCGGAAATCGGTACATCCCCTGGCCGGTCGCCACCCACCATTGGCCGGCGGAATCCTGGAAGTCCACTTGCGCGGCGCCCCAGCCCCAATCTTTGACTCGCGGCGGCACGTTCGGCCGGACTGGATGAAACCGCCTGCCATCGAAGCGATTGATCCATACGCCCGCGGAAGACTTGCTCAACACGCATAATTCACCGCGGCGATCCTCGAAAATCGAGACCACAAAACTCGACGCGAGACCATCCTGCTCGTTATAAGCGATAAAGCCATCGTGAGCGATGCGGTAGACGCCCCGGCCCGACGCGATGATCCACAGGTTGCCTGCGCTATCGTCCTGGATGCCATCCACCGCGATCGGCGGCAACCCGTCGGCGTGGCGCAACACCAGTTGGTTGCCTTGGGCACCCGCATCCACCTGGCTAAGCCCCTGGCCGGTACCGATCCAGACCCGTCCGTCCGCCGATTGCAAGATCGCCCCGACCGGGCCGGGATCCGGCATGCCTTTAGCCACACGTACCTTTTGCACGGCCGGCTTGTGGGAGCGCGGTTCGAACGCCAGCCGGCAAAGTCCCTCCCAAGTCCCCACCCACAGCCTTTGCCGGCTATCGACCCGCAGTTCCGTAATGTGATCGTGCGGCAAGCCATCGCGAACCGTGTAGCGCTCGGTGTGTCCATCCGGGTAGCGTTTGTAGAGCCCGGTGCCCGCCCCGATCCATAGCGTCCCTCCCGGACCGGCCACCAGCGCTGTGATCATATTGAGCCCGGCGCGGCGCGGGGCGCCGATGTCCACCGCGTAAGACTTCCATTTATCTTGGCCCAGTTTCTCAATCCTATAGAGACCATTCGCCGTCCCGCACCATACACCGCCGCCTGCGTCATCGGCTAAGACGCCGACAATCGACGCATCGGCATCCAGCCGGTGCAACTCGCACCCGGCCCCCGGCGCATTGCCAGTTAGCCGGCAGATACCCTTCGGTGTGGCGATCCAGTAATCGCCGCCGTGCGTAATCGAAATTGCCGTCACCTTCCGATCGGGCAGACCTTGCTCCACACCGAAGTTGGTGAACCGTCTCCCGTCGAATCGCGATAAACCTTCAGCCGTGCCGAACCAAAGGAAACCGCGGGGCTCCTGCACCATCTGATAGATCGAGTTGCTTGCCAGGCCATCGGCAGTGGTGTAGTTGCGCACAGGCAGTTGGCGTCCGGGAATGGATTGCGTGCCGAGCAGAACGATAAAGACCGGCGCTAGGCTGCGGAGCATGTTGTTGCGTTACTGGGGTTTTATACCACGGACTCGGCATCAGTGTAAATCTCGGTAGTTGGGGCAGATCCCCCGGGTCTGCGCGGGTCCGCGGGCCGAATAGCCCGCCCCAATGCGACGCATAATCGTTAATCTGAGTGACGAATTACACTAACGCGCCGTTATCCGAAGATAACGCAAGTTAAAGACGGCCCGCTTAGGGCGCGACACCCACAGGGCCGGGCTGTTCGTCCACCAGGACATTTCCTGGCTCCGGCCATCCCGGACAGACAGATAGGCGTTCCCTTTGAAAACCAGACGCAAAGACATGCAAAACAATGGCTTATTGATTTAGTCGCTACCGCGCCGGGACTGTATTAGATAACCTTTGTGGGCATTTTCGTCATGTCACTCGACAATCTTGCACAGTGCGGCATATTGACGCAGAATACTTACAGGTTGTTCGCCCAGTTGCGAAGCACTGGGTTGACAAATGGAGTAATCTTTCATGGCGATCTCGCAAACGTCGGTAAAAATGCGATCCGGAAGGAAACGATCCAGCGCTGGCAACGCGTTGGTCGAGTTCACCATATTGATGCCGCTCCTCATGATCACCGCGACGGGCATGGTCGCTTTTGGGGTTGCCCTGCACAATGAAATCGTGATCACGAACGCGGTGAACATTGGCGCACAGCAGCTTGCCTTTAGCCGGGGGCAGACCACGGACCCGTGCGCTACGGCTTATTCGGCGGTCACCGGCGCGGCCCCCAGCCTCACCAGTGGCATCTCGCTGACGTATGTAATTGACGGAACCAGCTACTCAACGAATACGTGCGTCGCAGGAGCCTCGAAAATGGTGCAGGGCGCATCTGTCGAGGTAAGCGCGACTTATCCCTGCGCTCTAGGTGTCTACGGTCAAAGTTTCTCCTGTAAACTTGGGGCACAAACCACGGAGCTTATCCAATGAACCGGAACAACGAAGTTTTCTTGCGCCCGGCGAACAAAGGCCGGCGCGGACAAGTGCTTGTTTTCTTTACGCTGTTGGTGCCGATGATGTTCGGATTGACGGCCATGGTAGTGGACTTCGGCCGCATCTATTATTTCAACAACGAACTCACCGCCTCGACACAAGCGGCGGCGTTAGCGGGGGCGTACGCGATGTCCCAGGCCGGGGCCACGTCATCCAGTGTCAGTACCGCCGTTACTAACTACAGCGGCACATCCAGCGACCTGAACGCCGACGCCAATCTTTCCAGCGCCGCGATCATGTCCGGTTACCCCAAGCTCAAGTGCCTGACAACCCTGAAGACAGTGTGGGGAACCCAGTGTAACGGTCCTTCGAGTTCCAACGCCGTGGTTGTGGCGGAACAGGTAAAAGTGCCGCTGTTTTTCATGCCGATGTTTGGCGGCCCTACAGCTACCATCACCGCCATGGCGACAGCCGCGATGCGAGGCTCGGTGGTCGCTCCGTGGAACATCGCGATCATCCTCGATTCAACGTCTTCGATGAACGACACGGACTCGGATAGCAACTGCAACAGCACACGCATTTCCTGCGCGTTGTCCGGCATCCGGATTTTGCTGAACAGTCTGGCGCCTTGCGACCCGGACGAAACAACCTGCGGGGCCGCCACTGGCGGCAACGTAGCCAACTCGGTCGATCGAGTTAGCCTGCTCACGTTTCCTCCGATCACCACGGCTTCAGTCGCCGACGACTACAACTGCGGCTCAACCAATCCTACGATTGTCCCCTATGCGTATCCCTTTCCGGGCACCTCGACTTACCAGGTCCTAGGATTCAAGAGCGATTACCGCACTTCAGACACGGCTACGTCGTTGAATTCCAGTTCCGACTTGGTGATAGCAACCGGGGGAAAAAGCGGGTGTAACGGCATCCTGGCGATCGGCGGCGATGGAACTTACTATGCGCAGGCGATCATGACGGCGCAAGCAGCTCTGGTTGCGGCGCAAGCCTTATATCCGACTTCGCAGAATGCGATAGTCATGCTCAGCGATGGCAACGCAAATGCCGTCGCGGCGAAAATGCCAGGGGCCTCGACCACGTCGGGGGTGTACATGTCGACGCTGCAGCAGTGCCACCAGGCGGTCACGGCGGCGCAGAATGCCGCGACGGCTGGAACGAGAGTCTACGCGGTGGCCTACGGCGCGGAGGCGTCGGGATGCACCACGGATACCAGCCCCACGATCACTCCATGTCAGACGATGGAGGGCATCGCTTCCAACTCGGCGTACTTCTTTTCCGACTACACCGCGACCGGTGGCAGCAGCAGCTGCATCTCCGCCTCGCAACCGGTGACAGGCCTGAACCAGATCTTCCAGGTAATCTCAACGGATCTCACGGAAGTCAAATTAATCCCCAACAATACGACATAGACGGGTTGTTGGAGCCACCCGGGCGCGTGCGCTACACTCTCGGGGATGGCTCGAATACTTATAGCGGCCTGGGCGGTGACCGCCGTATTACTCGGCCAATCGCCCGGGCCTGAGCAGATCGCGGGGATCTTCAGGGCATACCAAGACTCGAACACACCTGGCTGCGCTGCGGGTGTGGAAAGTCCCGGACGCGATACCTGGACCGCGGCGTATGGCATGGCCGATCTGGAACATGCCGTCGGAAACACGCCCGCCACGGTTTTTGAAGCCGGCTCCGTCAGCAAACAGTTCACCGCGGCGGCGGTGCTCCTGCTGGTGGAACGCGGGCAGATCTCTCTCGACGCCGACATCCGGGAGTATTTCCCCGAACTCCCGGTATATGCGCCGCCCATCACCGTCAGGCAGCTCCTGAACCATACCAGCGGCCTGCGGGATTGGGGTGAAGTTGAGGATATCGCCGGTTGGCCGCGCGGCACGCGGGAGTACACGCACGCGCACGTTCTGGAAATCATCAGCCGCCAGCACTCGCTCAATTATGCGCCGGGGGATGCGTGGTCGTACACCAACAGCGGCTACAATCTGGCTGCCATGCTGGTGGAACGTGTCAGCGGAACTACCCTGCAGGCATTCTGCCGCAAGGAATTCTTCGCGCCGCTGGGGATGACGTCGACACAATGGCGGGACGATTTTCGCCGCATCGTACGCAACCGCGCCATCGCCTACCAGATGCGCGGTGCGGAATGGCGCCAGGACATGCCGTTTGAGGACATATATGGCAATGGCGGGCTCCTGACTACGGTGGGCGACCTGCTGAAATGGAATGCCAACATGACGGCGGGCAAACTGCATCCTTCCGTGTTTGAACTAATGCAGAAGCCCGGCGCTCTCAGCGACGGCCGCGCGGTGAATTACGGCTTCGGGCTCTTTCTGAACAAATTCCAAGGGTTTGAGGAAATCAGCCATGCGGGCGCGACTGCCGGTTACCGCGCATGGCTGGGACGCATCCCAGCCAAGGGCCTGTCCGTCGCGGTCGTCTGCAATGCGGCTTCCGCGGATGCACCCGGACTGGCGCACCAGATCGCCAGCCTATACCTGGGTGCTTCACGGCCGGACGCGCCACCGCCGCCTCCGCCCCATGACCTCAAACCAGGCCTTTACAGGAGCGTTCGCGACCATTCGACCACCAGAGTCGGGGCCACGAACCCAAAGACGGGTGCACGATTTGAGGACGGCAGGATGATCGTCTCGAATCCGGTATATGGGGAGGACGTCTGGGAGCGCGTTGAACCTTGGAAACCCGCGAAGTTGAGCGCGTTTGCAGGCGTTTATGCCAGCAGCGAGGCGGAGACTGTTCTGCGGGTGGTCATCGAAAACGGAGACTTAGCGATTCACCGCCGCCCGAATTCTTCCTTCGTGCTCACGCCGACCTACACCGACGCTTTCCACTGCTCCCTTGGCAGTGTTCGTTTTGTGAGAGATGCAACCGGGAAAGTCATTGCCCTGAGCGTAAGCGGATCCCGCGTATGGGATCTGCGTTTTGCCCGCGACGAGTCCGGCAATGTGGCGGCGCCGCAATAAGCGGGGGCCGTGAACTCACTGCAGACGCAGATTATTGATTGCCGAGTACGCGCTGGGAATCGAAAGTCCCGCGCCTATGGCAGTCCAAGTGAGAACGGCGCCCTCGGAATGGCCGGACATATGCGACCCCCACAAAAACGCCGCACAGATGCCGGACTTTACGCCGGCCATGCGGTCGATCGAGAACCTGCCGCCTGGGGTGTAGAATCCGTTAGTCTCATGCAGCCCCGGAATTCGCGAATCCCTGTACGACGACAGTGCGTCGGCGGCCTCGGACGCGCAGACCGCTACTTTGGAAATGCGCTCCGCTGTGCGCAACCACTTGTGGGGGGCCCGGCGGGCGGCCCTCTCCGCGGCGCAGGCGGCCGGCAGTAGAACAACAGTTAAAAGAACCATAAAAAGAGCGGTACGCTTCACAATTACCTCCGCAGAGGTAATCGGCGCTATTGCGAAAGAGCGTTAGGCGCCGCGGGCTAAGGCCCCGCGTTAAGATAAATTGGAATGGCCCTACGCCTGAAACTCCTCTACCGCAAGCTCGGGCGCATCGAAAAGGCGTTCCTTCTCCTGGTGGTTCTCGACGCGTTACTGGCGTACGCGCTCCCGGCCTCCTTCATCGGCTTGGTTTTCACCTTCGCGACCTGGATCACGGGTTTCCTGGTGGGCGTGCGGCTGGCCCGCATCGGCGTCAAGAAGCTGATCTGGCGGCTGCGCAACCGCCTCATCGTGGCCTATGCGTTCATCGCCATGGTGCCGATCGCGCTGATCCTGGCCCTGGTCCTGGTCAGCACCTACGGGCTGACCGGCCAAGTCGCGCTCTACCTGATCAATTCGGAACTGGACCGGCGTACCGGCATTCTGAAGGGATCGGCCGCCACCATCCTTGAAACTCCCGCTGAGCGCCGTCCGGAAGTGATCCTGCGCACCCAGGACTTCACCCAGCGTTTCTTCCCCGCCATCGAGATCCTGGTGCGCGATGGCCGCGATTCGGGCGAAACCCGTTATCCGCCGGCGTCCACCATCGGCGCGCCGCCCGCCGGGTGGAAGGACGCCAACGGCCTCATCGCCAAGGATGCGCAGTTGTATAGCTGGGCCTACGCCCGCTCGGGCGGCAGCGAAGTGGCGATCATGGCCCCGCTGAGCCGCGAGTTTCTTTCGAACCTGCTGCCCGGAATTGGGCAGGTGAATCTGGACTTCTCCGAGTCCGGCGGCGGCTTACGGAGCGCGCCCGCCGGAACCGCGCCCGCCGCGCGCATCCCGCCAAAGAACAACCTCCTGGACCTGCAAGTCAACTGGGGGTCTCTGGTGCCGGTGATGTTCTGGAATTCGCCGGGGCGCAAGACCGAACGAGGGCTGCTGCTGGTCCACACACGCATGTCGGCGGTGCTCAGCACGGTCTTCGGCAACAATATCAACCTGGGCGATATGGACTCCGGACAGGTTTTCTGGTGGGCGTTCCTGGTCACCGTCGCCCTCTTCCTGATTGTGGAACTGGTGTCGCTGGTGATCGGCGTGTCCATCTCCCGCACCATTACCAGCGCGGTACACGAACTGTATGTGGGCACGCGGCGCGTCAAGGAGGGAGATTTCTCGCATCGCATACCGGTCCGCGGAAACGACCAACTAGCCGAGCTGGGAGCCTCCTTCAATACCATGACTGAGAACCTGGAGCGCCTCATTGTGGTGGCCAAGGAGAAAGAGCGCCTGGAGTCGGAACTGGAAATTGCGCGCGAAGTGCAAAGTCTGCTTTTTCCCAAAGACGTGCCCGGCTTGAAGACGCTGACGCTCACGGGCGTGTGCCATCCGGCGCGGGTGGTTTCCGGCGATTACTACGATTTCATGCGCTTCGACTCGAGCGTGGCATTCGCCATCGGCGACGTGGCGGGCAAGGGTATCTCGGCGGCGCTGTTGATGGCTTCCATCCAGTCCACCATGCGCATGCAGCTCACCGCGGGAGAGCCGGGCACAGCAGGCAACGGCGGATCCCCGCACCCGCTGTCCACGGCGGTGATGGTGTCGCGGCTGAACAAGCTGCTGTATGCCAATACGTCCCCCGAGAAGTACGCGACTTTCTACTTCGCGCTATACGACGAAAAGACGCACACGTTGACTTACACTAACGCCGGACACTTACAGCCCATCCTATTGCGCAAAGGCGTGCCCGAGTTACTGGAGGTGACCGGCACAGTGGTGGGCGCGTTCCCCTTCTCGCTCTACGAGGAAAGGAACATACAACTTGGCAGCGGCGACGTGCTGGTGGCTTACACCGACGGCATGATCGAGCCCGAGAACGAATACGGAGAGATGTTCGGCGAACAGCGGCTTACCGATTTGCTGGCCAAGAACGTAGACCGCGATTCGCCCGAGATCATCGCGCGCACCATGGAAGCGGTGTTGCAATGGTCGGGGGACGCCGCCGAATTGTCCGACGACATGACCATGCTGGTAGCGAGGCGCCCATGAAAATCTTGACCGCGGCGCAGATGCGCGAGGTGGACCGGCGCACGATGGAGATGGGCATCCCGGGCGTGGTGCTGATGGAGAATGCCGGGCATCGCGTAGTGGAGCTGCTGGCGGAAAAGTTCGCGCCCCTGGAGGCGCAGCGGATCGCGGTGTTGTGCGGCAAGGGCAACAATGGCGGCGACGGCATGGTGGTGGCACGCCAGCTTTTCACCCGACTTGGGCCGCGCGAGTTGCACGTGGTGCTGCTGGCCGAGCCGGAAGATCTGAAAGGCGACGCGGCGCAAAACTACCGCATGTTGCAGGCGTGCGGCTGTCCGGTCGCGCGCGAAGTTCCGGCGGAGGCCCGCCTGGCGACCATCGTGGTGGACGCGCTGTTGGGCACCGGGATCAACGGCTCGGCCGGCGGCGCCATGTTGGACGCGATTCGCGAGATCAACCACGGCTTTCCGCTGGCTCAGGTGGTGGCTGTGGATATCCCGTCCGGCATGCCCAGCGACAGCGGTGCGCCGTTGGGCGAGCAGGCGCGTGCGGATTATACCGTTACTTTCACCGCACCCAAACCGGCGCACGCTCTGGCGCCGAATTGCGATGCCGTGGGCGAATGGCACGTGGGAGCGATCGGCAGCCCGCCTGCGATGTACGATGCGGACGATTCCGTCTGGCTTTCGCTGGTCGAGCCGGCGATGTTCGAACGCTTGCTGGCACCCCGACCGCGCGCCGGCTACAAAGGCAGCTTCGGCCATGTACTGGCCATCGCCGGATCGCACGGCAAGACTGGCGCGGCGGCCATGTGCGGCATGGCTGCTCTACGCGCGGGCGCGGGATTGGTTACGGTGGCGTCGGACGAATCCGCGATCCCGGTGATCGCCGGCCATGCCGCGGAGTTGATGACCGAGGCGCTGTCGAGCGGCCGACTTACGGCCATCGTGGAGCACAAAGATGTGATCGCCATGGGGCCGGGGCTGGGTACCGCCGCAGAGACGGTGGCAATGGTGCGGCGCGCATTTGCCGAATTCGCGCAGCCCATGGTGGTGGATGCCGATGCGTTGAATGCGCTGGCGGGCACGGAGTGGTCGGGCGCGGGCAAGTTACGCGTGCTGACGCCGCATCCCGGCGAGATGGCCCGGCTGTGCGGCAAGACTACCGCGGAGATTTCGGCCGATCGCCTGGGCGCCGCGCGCGGGCTGGCCACCGAGCGGCAAGTCACGGTAGTGCTAAAAGGGGAGCGCACGCTGATCGCGTTTCCGGACGGCCGCGTTTGGATCAATCCCACAGGCACGCCCGCGATGGGTACGGGCGGCACGGGCGATATTCTAACGGGGATGATCGCGGGTTTCCTGGGGCAGTTTCCGAAGGACGCCGATGCGGCTGTGGCGGGGGCCGTCTACCTGCACGGGCTATCGGGAGAGCTGGGCGCGGCTGCACTCACCGAGAAATGTTTGACGGCCACGGATCTGCTCCGCTATTTGCCGGCGGCCCTGGAGGAGTGTGCCCGTCATCCGCACCGCCTCTGAAGAGGAGACCAT
>Ga0187867_10001646_pt1 | contig 19294 bp, 20 predicted proteins | sample June2016WEW_13_1_FD_132976 | JGI IMG/M metagenome (GOLD analysis project Ga0187867, IMG submission 132976) | Peatland microbial communities from SPRUCE experiment site at the Marcell Experimental Forest, Minnesota, USA - June2016WEW_13_10 | ecosystem: Environmental > Terrestrial > Soil >...
ACGGCCAATCCCGTTGGCCGGTTTTGAAGTGATAACTGTTGGCCGCTTTTGAAGTGATCACTGAGGCTCAGGTAGGACTCGAACCTACAACCCTCCGGTTAACAGATGTGAGCCAGCCCAAGGACGATTTTGATACCGTTGCATATCACGTAATCTCTTCAATGACTTAACAGAGTTTTCAATCTCTCCGGCAGATACGGTTACATACCAAAATATCGCTAGACTCCTTTGCGTTTCCCTTTGACAGCGGCTTAACTGTCTTCTTTGGGACGCAGAAGCCTCTTATGGTAGACCTTTGACTCGGGGTGCAAGGGTCAGCAGGCATCCAATACATTCCGTGTGACACGTCACAGATCCATTTGGGGTCAAGCCATTCGGCCCTATAAATCTGCAATGTAACTAATGTTTGAGGCAAGACTGGGTACTTCGCTAATCGACCGAGGAAGTTACTGTGTATCATCCGACAATGTGATTGATGGATGTGAGCACGTTATTGACAAGAATCCACACTCTATCCGTAACACTCCCTCTGTCACGGGCACTTCTCCAGACCGGATGCTTGATTCCGACTCAAGTTTCTCATGCACGCCAACAGACTGACGCACTACGAAACGCCGAAACTCGTCGCTCCGTGTGATACTGCAAGAAATCAGATGCGACCGAGATCTCATATTCAAGGTCACTTCCTTCTCAAGGGGCTGGTTGACCTGAGAATGGTCATACATATTGTTGACGAGATCGGCTAATCGCTCCTGTTCAGAATTTATCGAATTGACCAAGCGAGGTAGCTCTACGTCTACCCTCTTTCGTATGTCAGTCAACTCGCCTTGAACCATTGCAACAGTATCGTGACTTGGCTGACTGAGGCGCACGATGGCATCCCGCAGCCTACGTCGCCGCTGCTGGGGCACGCTATTCGTGTCTCTCAATAAGGCAACATATTCATCTACGAGCCTGTTCATCTCCGCCTCGTCTAATGTCGGACGGTCACCTACAGCACTTGCCAATGTCGTCGCTAATACTTTCTTGAGTTGCCCTCGGATCTGCATCGGTACCTGCGAGCCTCCTGTAGCCATCTCATCCGTCACTAGCACAGCATCCGTGGCAGCATTAAGATTCGAGACAAACGTGTTTAAGCTCGTCTCGTAGCCATCGATATCTGCCTCAATATCCTGAGCAACATTGGCAAAGTTGCTCCCCCGTAAATCAACCGCAAACGCAGCAGTATCTTTGAACAAACGCCGCACCGTAGTGTCTAGTTTTCGAAATGATTTCTCATCTGTAAGCGCATGGCCGTCTGCGTGCACGACATCTTCTTTCGCAAGTCGATATTCGAAATCCAGACAGGCATCTATCCAATATCCATTATTGTTGCCAGGCTCGTGGCAGTGCACTTGCAAATCACGGTCGCCGACAACGACCTGATAACGAGTCTTAAAGGCTAATATCCTTTCCGTAATTCGACGATATTTGCTGTGGAGTTCGCTTGCCTCACGCTCGATCTCAGATTCAGGATCCGATGCAGATGTCACTGCGAGCAAGGGACCGAGGAAATCAGACGTCGCATGATGTTCGATCAGCTCTTGCTTGGACGTATTTGTAGCACGATCAGCTTCCTCCAAGAGAATCGCATTGACCTCCTGAGTGGGGGTGGAACCGGCAAAGGGTTGTTCTGACACAGGATCATACCCACGAAGTCTCAGGAAATAGTCCGTCATGAAGTGACGATTCACCACCTTCAGGGTCAAACTCGTTCCTACCGCTACCGGACGGCCTTGACCTACACAGATATCTTGACCCTGATCCGTTATTAGACACGACCGTTTATCAGCAACATTGAACAGGAAGATGGGATTGGGCACAGCTTGACCTAGAGAGATCGACCCAGAAATGCAGATGAGTAAGGTTGTTCTTAGTATGAACACACAGTTACTCCTCGGTACCCTCGACACTTTCAGGGTCAATCGGATTGGCAAAAGTCTCTCCTGCCGTCGATTCGGCATCTGCGGCCCACGCCGACGTCATCGCAATAGTCTTGCCTTGGGTAATTGCAGTCCGAAGCTCTGAGAAATATTTGTGGCGACGCTCTAAAGACGTAAATGCTAGGAGCGTAGTGAAAACCGTAGCAGCCATCAGAATCCACCACTGAGTAAAGGCGACCCTGGTAAGACCACAATAGAGTATGCCTAGAAGCATCGGTACTAGGAGGCCAAAACTCAGCTCACTTTGGGCGAGGTAGGTATTCCGCAATGTGTCATATTCGTCTTTAGAAATAAAGCCCCGCTTGATTGCATAATGAAAGTCAATCCGCCGCACTCGTTTCGTCACGTCGGAGCCAGAGAAGAGAATATTCCCAAACAGTGGCCTTATGGTGTCCCCGTTTATCCGACGAGTAAACAGGTTACGGAACGGAAATAAAATGGCAGTATAAGCCAACAGGACACCAAGCACTGTACCTTGAGCCTCTGCTGCGGCGATTTGTCCGAGGCCGAGGGTCTTATGGGAGTCCAGGATTGGCGTCTCCGCCAAAGCCGTGGGTGGGTGTGGCTGGGGCGTGGGCATCGGAGGAACTACCAGCGAGGGCGATTGCAAATAGGTGTTCGTCTTAGATGTGGTCGAGGTGGCTGACGACTTCGGATCTGGCGACGGCGGTAAAGGGCGCTCGCCAAAGTCGGGGTGCTTGGAAGATGCGGGGGACTCAGGAGATGTCGAAGAGGCATCTTGGGGCGGTTTAAGAAAATTTTTCGTCCAGGCTAGATCCTTAGCGGTATCAGGTTGGCTTTGGCTGACAGTCTCGGTATCCCGACCTGTTGGAGCTGTTTGGCTTTGCTGTGTGGATTGCTTCGTCGTCGTCGCATCCTGTTCTTGAGCTATGCCATACAGAGGCAAAACCCACAGAGCGGCGGTGATCGTGAATAGCAATCGAGTGCGTTGCAGGCGCAAGGCGAACCTTTCAGTCGCTGACTGATTCAAATATGACGCTATACAATGCAGGAATACCTGATGACGTGATTATTGCTTTGATTATTACCCCAAGTGTAAGTGCTAGAATGATGAAAGCAAGGACGTGACGGGACAGCACTTCCACAAAGGCGTCGAACGGCTTCTCCGGTCTTAGGCGTCCTGGATCGGATAGCCGGTCGTCAGCCATCGCCTTAAATCTCCTTAATTCAGAGATTTCAAACTCCCGATCTCCAATTTGCTGATCTATAGCAAGGATGTTTTTCCTCAAATGTTGGACTTGGCCGTCGATCGATTCGAACCGACCTCTCGCCTCTGCTACAAGCGGACTGTCGATGCTCTCATAGGCACTCAGGGTGTGAGCAGCGGAGGACCGGGAAGCTTCTACTGCACCTAGATCGTTTTGGAAAGCTACGACTGCGTGTTTTTCAGTTTCCGCAATGCGTTCCTCATCTGAAATACATTTTGATAGATCGCTATTCTGCTCCTCGAGCGCAAATTGCTGTGCCCTTGCGATGTCATCACTCGACACTGAATAAGATCCGGCATATTGAAAGTCTCTCTTCTCAAGCATCCGATACTCGTACACGGAGCAGTTGGGCTGGGGTAGCGTCGGTCGCAAAAGTTCTCTAACTCGTTCGCCTACACTTATTGGTCCAACTTTGATCTGGGGTGGTACAGAAATGTCGGAATTGACAACAACAGGCATTACGTCGAGCGGCTTAGGTGGCCAGAGCAATAGGGCCATAACGCCTGCCGAAAGCAGGCCCGGGAGAGTCAAACTGGCTAGCTTTGTCAGGTTCAGTACATTCGACACCAGTTCGACAAGAGAGTTCATGTTTGGGCCGCCGAAGGAATTTGCGAGAGATGCTAGCCGATTTGGAGAGTTATTGCAACCAGAAATTCGCTGAGCTATGAATGCAGCTCATACCGGTACCGCCGAGGAAACCAAATGCCTGCTTTGCCGTACAAGCAGGGTGACTTAGACCAATCTGTCGGCGGCCTACGGAATGCTAGGCTGAGTTCCTCCGAGAGCTTTCCAGCCTAATTAGCATATTCAAGAAATCCCCCATCGGGTTGGGGCAGGCGTAGCCCCCTGCATGTTCTGCTAGTTCACTGCAATACTTTCCACTGCCTTCTGTTGTGCCTCCTGGCCGATATGCCCGTAGCGTTTCGCCATTCTTGTGGTCGTCGCCGGGCTCCAACCCATAACCGATGCCACGACTGACAGGGGAATTCCTGCCTCCAACATTCGGGTGCAGGCGGTGTGACGGAGATCATGGAATCGGCATTTCACGCCAGCAGCTTTCTTCGCTGCCTTCCAAGCCGTCTTAAAGGTGCCAATCGGCTTGTTGACGTTTATGTTGTACGTCACTCTGGTGACAGAACTCCTCGGCTGCCCATATCGTTCGGATGGGAACACGAAATGCTCTACCTGCCTGGTGGGAAACTGCAGGCTCCAATCGGACATAGCGGCTCGAGCGTTGGCGTTGAGCCATGCGACCCGATCTGTGCTGTAGACGGTCTTGCTCTTTCCCACCCGGATGAACCCTCCATCGAGGTCCACCTGTTTCCACTGCAAGAGCCGAATATCGGAATAACGCAAGGCGGTGTTGAGGGCGAGGACGACCGCCGGATAGAGAGAGCGAGAACGGCTGGCCTTGCAAGCGTCCAATAGGGCTTTCTCTTCTGCGATGCTGATCGAATGCCCTACGTCGTCCCGGGTAGGCACATCCGAACGTCCTGTTGCACATGCGACCATGTATTACACCAGCGCAAAATAGCTCTGATCGTGGCGACCTCCAGATTTACGGTTTTGGGAGATGCACTTTCAGCAAGCCTGACCTTTTGGTAGCTGGCAATGTCCACGGCCCGGATGGAGGTGACTAGGTGTTTTCCCAACACAGGCAGGATGTGGTTGAGGTTCGTCTTCTCTATCAGGAGGGACTTCGGGGCCAGGGTAGGCCGCTTCATCTCGATCCATTCACCGGCGGCCACAACGAATAACCGAGGCAGCCGTTTCGGTTGAAGGTTGTGGTAGCCCTCTTGTAGAGACAACCTGCGAGCTAGTTCGGCACGGCGGGCGACTTCTTTGTTGCGAGTACGGGCCGACTCCCGGATTGCTTGGCCACAATACCGAAAGTCATACCACCACGTTTTGCGACCTGGATAGCGGAACAATGCCATATCAGGCCGCCTTGTTCGTCGGTGGCACCATGCCGTGATCGATAAGGCGGTCAATTTCTGACTGCGGAATCCGTACTGCCCGGCCCAGCTTGACAAATCCAATCTTCCTTTGCGCCAACCAGACTCGAATCGTGACACTAGCCAGCCCGAGTTGCTCAGCTGCCTCCCGGACGGTTCTTAACTGTTTCATCGTTGTGCTCCTGAAACGGTGCTTTGGCTCCGTTCAGGGGGTACAGCGGCATTTTGAGGTGATGGTATTGAACAGTATTGCGAAAGATGTATTCCGAGTAAGTGGCCCACATTCTATGTATTAGCTCTTGACGGGGCGACTTGAGGTGCTTCTACGCCCTAATTCCGTAGATTGATGGTGACGGGTTACGCCTAACATGTTGAGGTTGGGCTTCTCCTGTGGCTACCTGATCGCCGGTCACGTAGATTGCGTGCCAGTTACTACACGGGTGCTTCATCTTCAAGCTTGTTGGGAAGGTGGATCCTTTCCGCTAACATTAGTGGCGTTACTTGAAACCAATCGGAATCTGTGTCGGCTTAACACGGGAGCGGATTTCAGCATGACCTACAAGTCTGAGTTCCAACTGGCCGTTCCAATTGCCCAGATCGAGATCGGCGAACTGACACAATCGCCCCAGAACGTATCCGCTATTGCTGCCAGCCTTGGCGAGTGCGGCTTGCTACACCCCATCACGGTCTCCCCGTTGAAAGAAGGCCAGTCCGACGTTTCCGGAACATCCACGAAATACCGGTTGTGGGCTGGGCGTGACCGTTTACTGGCTGCCATGGCCAAGGGTTGGAAGGATATTCCGGCCCTGGTTATCGAGGCTGATGAGGCTCAGCTACGTATCATTGCTGTCCAAGAGAATTTCGTCCGGAGAAAGCTAACCTGCCTAGATGAGAGCCTTCTTCTGAACGATTGGCAGACAGCCTATGAGAACAGGCACCCACAGGCGAGACGAGGCGGGGATAGAAGGAACAGGGACGAAGACCAAAGCGCCAATTTGGCGTTTTGCCGGTACGCCTCGGAACGAGCAGCACCTCGCCTGTTCACTTTCGGTAAGCTAGGTTTATCTGGTTTGTCGCTCATATTCAACTATCCTGTGAAGGCTGGAGCGCTCGCTCTCACATGCCTTTCCCCAAATCCAGCTTGTCCAGCAGGTGATCAAGCCATGCTGCTTGTAGCGCTCCCGCCGACTCGGTATTTGCCAATAGCTGAAGCTGACAATCTTCCCGCTGCCATGCCATAAAGATCACCAAGCAAAAGTTGGATATGCTAGCACTAGTCTCCCCGCACTGCGTCCTCATCGGGACCTCTATGGCTGAAAAGTGAACGAATTGATGATCATCTCGTCTCCGTTGCCGCGAATTGGAGCATTACCGTTCAGGAGCCAGAGATTGATGTGGACCCTTTCCTGGCCGGGCGGCGGGATATTGGCACCGGTGTATGTCCATTGATAAATAATGTCGCTCGGGGACGGAGTACTAGACCATCCATTCCAGGCGGTAAAGATCACTTGGTTCGATTGCCATTGCATCTGCGTGGTGAACTGCGCAGTCGATGGCTGGTTATAGTACACAATGTTGCCCGGCACGGTATACGGTTGAACTACAAACTGAGCATTATAAGGACCTGGAACAAGGCCGCCCGGACCGCTATATTCATTATCCAACTCCTGACCCGGGGCGGCATAAATGAACAAGGGAGCGGCGACTGTGTTGGGATCTAGCTGATCGAGATGCGAGGCCACCTGTACCGTATACGTACCGTAGCCAAGAGACTCGGTCAGGTAAACTTCGGCGCACTGCCATTGGCCATTGATCCGATTGTCCTTTAAGTGCAGAACATCGGAGGCGACGCTAACAACTGAGGTGTCATTCGACCAGAAGTTTGGGCCAGGGTCAAACTGGTCTTCGGGGACAGTGCCGGTAGTCTTGATGCCCCATGTGCGACCGCTGAAGTTGACGCTGATCGGCCCGGATGGGTACATCGTATACGCGATAACATTGGCATCGAGCGCCGGGTTGGTGATCTCCGTGGCCTGTGGTGTGTAATTGGCGGGATTTACAAGTAAAACCACAATGCTACTCCAGGGGTTTGTCGAACTTGTCCATGACCCATTCGCAGATATATTCGTGAAAGGAGCATCGACGAACGGTTGCACATACCATTCGTTAGTCAGAACGTAAATTACCACCTTCGTGGTGTTAACGTCGACGTTGTACGCATAGCCGGATAGCTGAGTTGCTCCGGGAGCTAGCGTAGTAAGAATGACGCACGGCGCGCCGCTGCATTGGCTAGACATGTTAGTTCCGGTATTACCCGTTCCGCCGCCGCCGTTTCCACCGCAGCCGACCAGCCCCAACGCAGACAATAAGCCCAGGAGAGGCAAGCAAATGTTCTTCACGGTATCAATCCTTCCTCAGGGTTATGGTTACTCGGGTGCCAAGTTGATCACGGGCTGACTGGAAGCTATCGTCTGGCCGCTCGAGTTTAGGAGGCCTACCTGAAGCGCAAACCGTACCTGACTGCTTACCGGCGGTCCCAATGTTCCATCAAGCGATCCGCCCGTACTACCCGACATGAGTGGAATCTGTCCAGGCTGAATGAACACGGGAGATTGCCCGGGGTTTTCGGAGGCGAAAGAGTTCCCATCGGCATCTGTACATACTTGCACCGCAAGCTGAGCGGTGACCGGCTGCGTGAGCTGAGACACGCTCAAATTAGCCGTGAAGGAGCAGGTACTTCCGCCCGACAACCCCGCGCAGGGAATCTGCGAGCCATTGGAGATGCCAGACAACGCGACCGTCAGTCCCCCGGGGCCGGTAAGCGGAGCCGCGAGACTCCCCCCGCAGGACTGAGAAGAACCGCCACCACAGCCCGTCAAGAATGCGCTCAGGCACATCGCAAGGATGGCGAGCAGCGCCTTGCGGTCATTCCGGATGGTTAGCCGACGCTGCCAATCACCGAACCGACCCTTCCAAAGAGTGGCAGCCTGCCCGGAACCGCGGTCGATGCAATGGGCTGGAAAGGCAGTTCCGTCCCAGAGCCTACGAATTCCGAGTAATAATGCATGGCGGGACGTTCTAAGCATAACCTCCTCCCAACGGATCCTTCTCCAGAGCTAGGACTCACAGCGTAACCTCGAAGACGACGCCGAGGTTATTCATTCCGCCCGATGAGGTTGTGCCGTACACATTGCCATCCGCATCCAGCACGAGCCCATCATATGGATAACCCCCGTCGGCACCGCAGGTAAAATCGTGCAGGCCTGCGTACATCCAGCCGTTGTCCGAGCGCGCAAGCTTGAGAACATTTCCATACCCATAAGTTCCATCAGCGACCGTCGCACCATAAAGATTACCGGCGCCGTCCATGACGAAATTACCCTGCGGTCCGCCGTAAGGGCTTCCAAGAGTTCCTTGGACGCGCTGGTGAAGGCGTTCGACACGCTCCACACGGTGCGAGGCTGGAACTCTTCATAAACGGGCTGAAAGTACAGTTCGTGTACCCTCCGGGGTCAAATGCTTCGGAAACCCCGTTTCGTCCTCGATGAACGCCTGGTAGATCAGCAGCTTTGCCGAAGCCGTTAAAAGCTGGAGCGCCTGCCATTCCTCGACCTGTTGCTTCAGCGGCCCAAAGTTCCTCTGCATCCGATCGACGCCGATGGCCAGGCTATCTTCGAGGGAGAAGTGCTTCGAATGCTTCGCCAAGACGGGCGGGGTACACGCCTGGGACGATGTTTCCGAGTTGACCCCGTCGTCGGCACTTCATGTCGAATTGTGCGGGCGAGTAATAATGTCCATGCTGTTGCTGAATTGGTCGTGAACGTGCACACCGCATTCCACCCCGGTTTTACTAATTGGCAGGACTCCGCGACTTGGGCGGGCTCCCGCGTGGCGCTGGCAACAGAGCCCTTTCTTTGTGGTGAACCACGAGCAGGGTATCCTGCTTCACTCACTTCTTCTCGCGGCCCTCCGCGCCTAACTCCCACATCAACGCCGACTGGCCTATTGCGACGCACTGCTGTCCAGAACGGCGAGCGACTTGTCTTCGGTAGTCTTCATCTGAGTTCCGATGACGGCCTCTAACCGCGACAAACGTTGTTCCATCTGATCGATTTCGTGCTCCTGCCTCGTGATGACCACTGCCTGCGCTTCGGCGCGCCGGTATTGCTTCTGCGCTTCGTTGAGCAGCATAGAACTCAGAATTTGATAGCGCACCGCATAAGGCTGGCCGTCTTTCCCGTGCTCGACCAACTCTGGATAGACCTCCGCGACTTCCTCGGCGATCAGTCCGTATTGGAGTCTGCGTGGGCCATCTGTGTACTCCGGCTTATAGAGAAAGGTGACCGGGCGTAGCCGCATCAATAGGCTACTACTCTCACCCATATCGTGAATCTGCTCTTTGTAGCGTCGCGACGAGGCCATGGCGCCAAGTTGCCCGTTGGAATTGATCTGAACTGCTACGCCCGAGACATTCACGCCGTAGATTCCCGCCACATACGTGGACGAGATGTAAGAAGGAGACCCCAGACGCATGGCGTTGTTTTCACCAGTGACGCCAGCGCCGGCTGAGTGTCCAATGTAAACGTTATCTGTACCATTGTTCGAAGCAGCGGCATTGAAACCAACGTAGGTGTTAGCGCCGCCGGTCGTGTTACCAGAGCCGGCGTAAAATCCGTTGAAAGTGTTATAGCCGCCGGTCGTATTGAAATACCCGGCGTAGGATCCGATGAACGTGTTGGAACCACCGCTTGTGTTTGACCCGCCGGCAGCGTACCCATTGAAAGTGTCACCTGTGCCGGTCTTGTTCGAGTAGCCAGCGTTCGCCCCGTTGAACGTGTTGCAACAGCCGCTCGTATTTAAGGCACCGGCAAAACTGCCGAAGAAACTGTTCTGCCCGCCTGTTGTGTTGTTTAGTCCGGCAGACGCACCATCGAAAGTGTTTCCGCCGCCGGTGGTATTGAAGTAGCCGGCCTGAAACCCGCTGAAAGCGTTGTAGTTCCCCGTCGCATTATTGTAGCCAGCACCAGAACCGGAGAACATATTGCCGTAACCCGACGTGTTGTTGCTACCAGCCCCTACTCCAAGGAAAAGGTTAACCGCTCCAGCAGTGCTCACTACGGCATTCTGGCCGATACGATAGGTGCCGGCGCTGCCGACGTTAATGTTGCCAGCGACATCAAGCGAGGAGCCGGGTGTCGTGGTTCCGATCCCGAGATTGGTGCCAGATTGATAAATGTTGGAATTGCCCAGTGTCGTACCGCTCGTCCACAAGGGTATGTAGTTAGTCGTGCCTCCGCCACCGATGGTCGGAGGCGACATGCCGACTTGCTGTGCCAGACTGGTACAGACCAGCCCAAGGAGAATACAGAACGCGATAATGTAATTCCGTGGAACCATGACGTGCTCCTTTCATATGAGCGGTTGGCTCTTATCAAATTCTGTCGTCTCTTGCAATTCCCGCAGTGGCCGGACCGTTATCCGGTGGGCAACCTTGAAACTACAGGGGTTCCCACCGGATGCATTCCCTCCACTAAGCCGGAGTACTGCTCGACTTGAACAACCTTCTCTTAGAATCGCGCTAACGGCGAAGTAAAGTTCTAGTTAGCGCACTTCATCATCGACGCTCTGCCGATGGTGGATATGCGAACTCGCAGATGGCCGTCTAATCTCTGTCCTTCTCAAATTCACCGCGAGTTATGCTCCTCCCCTCCATGCTTGCGGCACTTTCGTCTATCGTGTAGGTGAAGGTTAATACTGAATAACCATCAGATCCGACGTGGCATTCAAAGGGATCGCCCATCGAATAAACTGGGTCGCGGCCTGGATATTCCGCCTTTACCTTCAGATAGTAGGTGCCGGTTTGGAATATGCTAATCGCGCCCTGAGTGTTCGCCGGAATCAACACCTCGTAATATTTGAGCGCGCCTTGATTGGTGTTTCGCATTACTTTTACTTCCATTGTGCGCTGGCTTTGGTTGACGATTCTCACTTCTGCTGGATGAGACTGAGCGTACAATCCGCCATGCAGCCCCAACATGCATAAGAGGCTAAGGGAAAGCTTCGCAAACGTTGCCATATATTTCATGTAATGCTCCTTATTCTTTCGATTCCATGTTTGACCAACCCAAAACCCAACCGTGACTTGGCTACGCCGGTGACCACCATTCACGACCTGCTCCGTTCCTCCAAGCCTTGGCATTACTAGGTTCACTCGGCGGTTTAGGGGCCGACACCGTTACCTCATCAGCCAAGGTGCGCAACGAGTGGGGCTCCCTGCGTTGGCGGTTGCCTAACGCGCGTCGCGAAGGAAGCCAACTCACACGCATGTTCCATTTCCACCGCAATTCGAGCCGATCGCGCAGCAGTAAGTGCCCTGGGACCCGCCGGAGCAGCAAATCGAGTTGACAGCGCAGCAGATCGAACCGCAGCAGGTCCCAGAGCAGCAAAAGTTGTTATTACAACAGACATCGGTCGTATTGCAGCAGTTACTGCCACACGTCACCTGGTTAGGGCATCCGAACGCTGCGCCGCCGCATGCCATCAAGAACGACGCCAAGAGGCCGGACGCTGCTGTACTCACCATGAGGCGAAGCGAGTCACGACGGGACATCGAACTCGCCAACTTTCGCGACAACTTGTCGAAGAAGCTATCCATATAGATCACTCCGTTCTGGAAGTATTAACTGACCACTTCTTTAGCCGTCGGGAGCACTTGCGTATAGAGCAGGAACATGAGTAGGGTCTGTATGGCGGGACGCCCAGAGGCAAGCCACGTCCCAATCGTGGAGTCCGGGCGTAGAACCACCGCGGCCGGAACGCCGCTGACTTTGTACGATTCGGATATCTCGTGGTTCTCCTGCCAACCCGTGTTCCGGAATGCTTGCTTTGCGCTAGCTGCCCCGTTACCGGATGCGGGGGCGCGGCTAATTACCACGAACGTGACAATCTCCGCGTACTGCCGCTCCCAGCGCTCAATGTCTGGCAGGAGTTCCGCGCACGAGGGACAATTCGGATCCGAAAAAACCAACACCACGGGCTTGCCACCGATCGACAAGGCTTCAAGCGGCATGCGGCCATCTGGCGAAGACAGCTCAAAGGACGGAGCGCCAGCACCAATCGGGAGTCCCGCCAGCGCGGACGGCATCAGGCCGAGGAGACCATTTACACTGGCAGTCTGTTCAAGTTTATCCACGCGAAGCATGAGGCGCCCATGCTGCTGGAACGTCGCCAAGAAAAGAAATGATTGGCAGGCGAATCCCACTACTGCGACCGATAGTGCCGCCACGGGTAGCGGTTGAGCCGTGGTGATTTCTGTAAACCGGCGGGCCGCAGTCGCCAGCTGCATTCCCGGCCTTTCCCACAGAATCACTGCGGCTCCGATTGCGAGGGTGGTGTTGCGCATCACTAGGGCCCAACTAATCGGTCGGGAATGAAACTGCCCGAAGCAGTGGCACTCAGGCGTGCGTCCGTTGATGAGATTTACGGCGATGACCACTGCAAACGCGAGCAGCAGAATCAACGCAACAGCCGCACCCCAGAAGGCTGCCTTCGTTGAGAGAAGAAGCACTGCGGTCACGAACTCCGCAATTGGCAGGAGCAAGGCCGTCGGTTTTGCAAACAGCGGCGGTAATCCGAAATCGGAGACTGCTTTGCGCGTTCCAGTCGGGTCAAACGCCTTGGCCGCACCAGCGGAGGCAAGAACGATCGCCAACAAAATCCGAATACAAAGCAGCAGCAGATCCATGGTCGTAGCTCCTACTGGTTTGTTAGCAATAACGACGTCACAAATGATGAGGGAGAGAACCCCCGACAAGAGTCAATCACTTTTGTGCTCGTCGGTACCGTCCTACGGGCTGGGATTCAGTACCGCGTTGCGAGTGAGCTGCCTGCTGCGCTTGACCGGACAGAGCAACCAACATTGCAGTCACTAGCGATGTGTAGTTCATCGTTCACTCCTTTGATAACTGGCAGAGTCAGTGATCCGACTCACACTTCAAAGCCAAATCCTCTTTCAGGCGAGAGGCGTTATTGCGCTTGACACAGAGCGACCAGCACTCTCCTCCGGGATCGAAAGTCGCTGGAGGGCCGAACGCGCCACCACCAAGGCCCAGAAAAAGGAACGTTCGCGCAGGATTCAAATCGCAGTCCGCGTCAGCGCGAACCAGCAGGCTCGCCCGAGTCGCTGGGCGTTTCGCAGTCGTTGACTCAAACTGTTGAGCTTGGACGAAAGTTGCACTCGTCCAATTAAAGAGCGTAACGGCGACAAGAATCTGTATTCGCCTGCGCATGTGGTCGCTCCCTTTCATGAACCGCTACTTTGTTGGCCCGCCGGAGATGACGCCTCCCTGACTTGATTCAGCCTGCGTCGCAGCTGTGTTAAAACATACGGGACGAGTTTGTTCTCAGCAGTGGCACTTTCCGCAAAAAAAGCGACCTTCAGGGTGCCCGGTGGGGGAATGGCCGCCAAACGGACTCAAGTAACAACAGGCCAGTAACAGCCCCCGTTGTACGGAGATCAACAGAAGTGACGGGGCACGTGGAACCTTGGTCCAGCCGCGAACCCCTTCGGAGAATTGGTCCGAAGGTCGATTGACAGGGTACTGTGGCCGTCGCAAAATCTAGGCACGCTAACTCGATCTGGTGCTTCGTTATGCGAACTCCGCTGGCTTTCGAACTGATAGCGGCCCCGGTGCTTCTTGTGTCGTGCCGGCACGAGTCGTCGTTCATCACTTACCTACTAAGGCAAGGCGTACCAATTGTGCGAAAGTTGAAACCGGGCGCCACTCACTCCTACCGCTTTGTGATCTCTAAGGGCTACCTCTGTGAGATACGCGCCGATCAAATAGGAATCGAACTGATTCTTCGAATGTCCGTGGCCGGAACATCTACTTATGAAATTGATCGGTGGAGTTCGCCAGGCAGTTTCGAAACAGCTGACATAATTGCGGATCAGGATATAAGCCCTCCCTTGGACATTGTTTCTGGGAACGCCGATGGGTTGCCTGGCAAATATCGTCTTAGCATAACAACATGCCCCGTCGCGACCGATCGCGATAGGCCGCAGAATCGCAAAACACATAGAGACCTTCGAGGAGTACATGATAGGGCAGGCGTCCCGAGATAGTGACGATCCTGCAGAGATCCAAAGAGTTTTGGAAGCTTATCGTAAAGCTTTAAACTGCTGGGCGGGTTCATCGTTCAGGGACAATGGCGGTAAAATAGATGACGGGTATGAATGACTGGCAATTAGAAGTCCGTGCACGATCACTTTACAGAGGCTCATGGTACCGCGGCACGCGCAATTCTAGACTTGGTGTGCTGGCGCTTCTTTTCGTGTGCACCTCAATGCTCGGCCAATCCTCGGCGATTGGCATTCATACGAATGCTCCGTGCTTGACTGGCGATTCCGGTGCCGTCGTTGAGTCAGTTGACAAGGGCTCAGAGGCGGGGAAGGCAGGTGTGGCCGTCGGCGATGTCGTGGTCGATTGGAAACGCAGCGAATCTTCGGGACAAGTGTCATCGCCGTATGATGTGATCTTGCTTCAAGTAGAGCAAGCGCCGCGCGGAGCTGTAACACTCTCAGGGGAACGAGGAGGGAGTCCATTTTCCTGGACCCTATCTTCGGAGAGCTGGGGAGCTAACGTACGACCCGTCCTTGCACCTGTGGCTCTAGATGCTTATACGCAGGGGGCAAAGCTCGCAGCCACGGCGAAACCCGTCGAAGCTGCAGCGCAGTGGGAGCAATTAGCAATGACAGATACGTCGCTCTGTGGACTTGTACCGTCCTGGCTTCTATTTCATGCTGCTGCGCTGCTTAATGAAGCGCATTTGCGGAAGGAATCCGCTGACTCTTATGAGAAGGCGTACGAGTTTGCATCCGAAGCGCCGGCCCCAGTCCGCTCTTTAATTCTGGAGCGGTGGGCCGATCCGCTGAACCAGATGGGCGAGATGGAATCTGCCAGGCAGAAACTAGAAATGGCACTCGCCGAAATTGATTCTGCTGAGCCGCGGAGCCTGCTTGCCGCTTCTTGGTCCCTTGGCTTGGGTACCTTCGAGTTTTATCAGGGAGATTTTTTCGAAGCTGACAGGCAACTGCACCGGTCTCTTGAATTGAGGCAACAGCTTGCGCCTGACAGTATGAGCCTTTCGAAGAGTCTCAACAATGTTGCCCTAATTTCGTTGAACCAGGGCGACTATACAGCCGCCCAGCGCTATTTCGAGCGGGCTCTGGCCATAAAGCAGGCAGTGGCGCCGGGAGACTATTCCACTGGCACGACTCTCCTGAACTTAGGTTTGATTGCCCGTCTTCGCGGCGAGATAGATCTCGCGTTCGAATATCACAGACGGGCCCTGAAACTTTATGAACAGCTGGGATCTGCCGGCGAAACTGGGGTCGCAGGCAGCTTGAACGATCTGGGCGAAGATGCCGCAGATTCCGACAATCTCACCGAGGCGCTGGAGTTCTATCGTAGATCATTAAAACTCAAGGCGGTGCATGGCGCCGCTGGCCTGGACCTCGAGGTTACCTTCGCCGATATGGCAGACGCCTTCCGCAAGCAGGGGAACTTGGAGGCGGCTGAACAGTACTACCGCAGGGCCTTTGAGATTGTGGAGAAGTTCACTCCAGCGGGTCCCAGCGCCGCTCTGCTGGAAAACCAATTGGGCGAGATGGCGCGGTTGCGTAATGACCTGCCAGCTGCGGAACAGCGCTATCGTCTCGCTGTCGCGCGCTGGGAGAAGCTGTCTCCGGAGGGTTCTTCGTATGCCGAGGCTCTGGGTTCATTGGCCGAAGTGTTGCGAGATGAGGGTCACCTTGCCGAAGCCGGACCATTCTTCCAGCGAGCCGTCGATGTGCTGGAAGCCCAGTATTCGCATTTAGGCGGATTCCCCGACGCTCGTTCTGGTTTCCGCGCTCGATACAGCGACTACTATGCCGATTATGTTGACTTGCTCATGAGCAGCAAGCAGACGGAAAAGGCTTTCACGACGTGGGAGAGTTCCCGCGCGCGAATCCTGTCAGAGATGCTGGTCGAGGCGCACATCGACATTCGCAAGGGTGTGGACCCTGCTGTGCTGCAGCGCGAGCGGCTTTTGAAGGCGATGCTGGATTCGGAGTCGGACCGCCGCATTGAATTGCGACAGGCGACGAACGTAGAAGAGAAGCTTTCCGCTGTTAACAAGGAGATAGGCAATCTGTTGGCGCAGTATCATGAGTTGGAGGACCAAATCCGCGCCACCAGTCCCGCCTATGCCGCGCTGCAAACTCCTCAGCCGCTTGGCCTCAATGACATACAGTGGCAGTTGTTGGATCGAGACAGTCTGTTACTCGAGTATTCCCTCGGTAAGCAGCACAGCTATGTCTTCGCTGTGTCTCAGACTTCGATATCCGGTTTTCAGCTTCCTCCGCGAAGCGACATCGAGGGCCTATCGCAACAGGTCTACGAGTTGCTAACAACACGCAATCAGATTGGAGATAACGAGAGTGACGCGGCTCGCCGAACGAGAATCGCGGCTGCCGGCGCACGGTACGATTCCGCAGTGATGCAGCTCAGTCACATCGTGCTCGGACCAGTGGCGCCACTTCTCGCTGGTAAGCGGCGGCTGCTCATTGTCTGCGATGGTGCGCTTCAGTACATCCCATTTGAACTACTGCCCGTCCCCGCCAGCAAGGAGAAATCCGTCGCCTCATCGCAGGCGCGGTTAATGGTACGTCAGTATGAGATTATCACGCTGCCATCGGCATCCGTACTCGCGGCATTGCGGCGCGAGAGCGAGCAACGCAAGGCCGCGCCGAAGTTAGTCGCAGTACTGGCCGATCCAGTCTTTGATATTGAGGATCAGCGAGTCACACATGCTCGCCTGAATGCCGCCAGACGCTATCCTGGTAACCAGACGAACAATGGCAATGGGTCTGCTACCTCGGTCTCGGCCGATGTGGGCTCACGCCTCACGCGGGCCGTATCGGACGTCGGCGCGTCCGGCCAGACGTTCCATCTCCAAAGACTCGCATTCACCCGGCAAGAGGCGGCGGCTATCGTTGCCACGGTTCCACCCGGCGGAAGCATGGAGGCGCTCGACTTTCGAGCAAGTCGTGCTACGGCCATCAGCCCCGATCTCGCGCAATATCGGATTCTGCACTTTGCAACTCACGCCCTTCTCGACAACAACCATCCGGAATTATCCGGCCTGGTTCTGTCACTGGTGGACCAGCGAGGCCGATCCATGGATGGCTTCCTGACATTGGAGGATATCTACAACCTTAACCTCAATGCAGACCTCGTAGTGCTGAGTGCCTGTGAAACCGCCTTGGGGAAGGAAATCAAGGGCGAAGGTCTCATAGGGCTCACGCGCGGATTTATGTATGCAGGCACTCCTCGAGTAGTAGCCAGCTTGTGGAAGGTCGATGATGTGGCCACCGCTGACTTGATGAGGTTGTTTTACAAATTCATGTTGCAGCAGCACCTGGCCCCAGCGCCAGCACTCCGGGCAGCACAGCTTAGGATGTCAGAGCAGAAGCGCTGGAGCGATCCTTATTACTGGGCTGGTTTCATCATTCAAGGGGACTGGAAGTAACACAACTGAGGCGAAATGAGCTATTTGTTAACCGCGCGAAAGCTGTAGGCTTGAATCTCTTCCCATCGACCTCGTGCGGTCTTGGCTTGTAACCGCAAAATGTAATCTCGTGGCTCCAGACTGGTGGACGGCACGCGAAAGGTGATCACGGCCTGCCTATCGGATTCCTGCGCCGCAAGTCCTGTCACCACTCGGATGCTGGGTCCCTCCACGGTTTGCAGCTCCGCCCGATATTCCTGGTAGGTCTTCCAGGTTATGGGGAGCCGGAATACGATGGATGTCGGCTTCGCGGGTAAGTTCAGGTCGCTGCCGCCAGCGCTGAGACCTCTGACTGTGCTGGCTTCCGGAGTAAAGGCCAGGACGGGTTCCTGCGACATCGCGGCAGTCACATCGTTCTTGCTCGGTGGCTGGCCCTGCGCCGATTCACCGACAGTAAGAGGTTGCGTGCCGTTTGCGCCTCGAGAGGCAACTTGCCCCGATTGCGATGCCTTTCGCATTTGCCCCGGGAAGAAATAATAGAACGAAAAGCCGGCTGCGAGGAGTAGCACAATTGCAACAGTGGAAACCCAGCGAAGCCGAGTGCTAGAAAGCCTATCCAGAATACCGGCCCGGAGGAGCTTATGTTCTATAGTGCATCTTGCAACGTTCGGATCGGCCGAATCGCGGGACACCTCAAATCGTAGTCGATGTCGACCACCAACCCTAATGCTTCCACACGAAGGCAACGGCACACCATCTTCGGAGTGGGAGAGAATATGACATCCAACAAGGATGTCGCCGTCTGAGTCATATGTGCGTAAGCTTATTATGTCAACGTCCGGAGGTACTGTGAATGCTAATCTGTCCTGCGCTTCTGTGAGGGAGGCCACATAAGAATCGTCTACATAGACGCGTAAGTTGTGGTTTCGTAAGTTAAGCCGTCTAGCAGCGTCGAGCTTGAGCCTCTGGTCTGTTGTCTTAAGAATATCGGCGCCGATTACCCGAGAACAACGCCCGTCATCAGGAGTAGAATTGCCTCTTGAGTCAGTCAGTGCAGGTAGGCGAAGCCTCTCTCGCCAATGGGCATAGCCAAGCGCGCTCAATAGATACTCGAAGCAAGCAAGATCAACAAAAACGTGGAATCTGTTTAGCTCAGGCACATCCGCGCAAACAGTGGAATTATCGCGGTCGCCGAAGTACTCAGCCGCATCCCGATTCAGATCACCTGGTGACCGGAGTACATGCTCAGTTCCCCAGGGGGTGTAAAGGTCTAGATATTGCTCTACGATGTCAGCTAGGCTGCTTTGATTTGAGGCAGGTTCGAAGTGCTTGCCGTCCATTATCGTAACCGGCGCTGAAACGAGTGTTGTAAACCTAGATTCTAGATACTCCATTATTTTGCGTTTCGCCCGAGTTCTATCGTTGTTATCCCAGTCCTTCGTCGTTATTCTTCCCGTCATCTCAGCCACCTCAGGGCCAGAATAGCTGAATACGAACTGTCCGACACCGACGGCCATCCAGCGCGATGATCGGCGCAAGCAGAACAAGATGAGCGCTTGCAGGTATCTCGCCAGCA
>Ga0187867_10001650_pt1 | contig 19198 bp, 12 predicted proteins | sample June2016WEW_13_1_FD_132976 | JGI IMG/M metagenome (GOLD analysis project Ga0187867, IMG submission 132976) | Peatland microbial communities from SPRUCE experiment site at the Marcell Experimental Forest, Minnesota, USA - June2016WEW_13_10 | ecosystem: Environmental > Terrestrial > Soil >...
GCCGCGTTCCGCAAGCCGAGAGCCTGTTAAAGGACTATCTGGCGAGCGGCGCCAACCTGGACCCGCAACAGCACGCCGGCATTCTCTTCAACCTCTCCAACCTCGCCCGCAGGACGGGAGACTCCCAGAGCGCCGACGATTATCGGCAGGCGGCCCAAGCCCTGGTGCCGCAGCCGTTCGCATCTCCCGTGGGAGAAATTCGCATCGCAGACGATCTGGAGAAGGCCCAGGCCGCCGTCGGCCAGAACCGTTTCGACGACGCTTACGATCTGGCGATGCATGCCCTCGACGCCGCCGCGCAGGCCGCCGATGGACTGCAGGCCGCATGGCAGGCGCCCCAGATCGCGTTTGCCCTGGCCACCAACCGAGAGCAGGCCAAAGCGGAGCGGCTCTTCGAGCGCCTGTTCGCGCTGGCGCAGACCTGGTCTGTGGACACCATGCAGCCGCTCATCACTGTGTCGCAAAATCATGCCCGCTTTCTGATGAGTCAGCCGGACCGCGCGAGCGATGTGCCCGCCGCCATCGAACAGTATCGCCGCGCCCTGAGCGATGCTAACGGTCCAGATAGCGGCACCCTCCTGGAACCCTTGCGCATGCAAGCGGAGTTCGCGCAAACCCATTCGCAATATGAGAATGCGGAAGCTGCGGCGCGGGAGTTGCTGGCGTTGCAGGAAACGCTGAGCGGCAATTCGAGCGAGGCCTACTTTGCGGATCTCCAGGCCGCCGCCCGCGTCTATCAGGCCGCCGGCGATTTGGACCGCGCCCTGCCTTTGTTCCGCAAGGCCATCGCATTGGCCGATCTGCTCGCGACGCCGGACAATGGCTGGCGCCGCGCGGAGACGCGCATGGATGTGGCGCTCGCGCTGGCGCACTTAAACCAGTTCGACGAGGCCGAAGCGTTGGGAGAGGAAGCCGTGGCCCTCGAACAAACCATGCGCACGCCCCGGACGTCCCTGGCGGACCAACTGCTGCAAATTCGCTCGATGAAACAAGCCGCCGCCCAAGCCGATTCAGGCTAGACTATTTCAATGCGACGATTTCTTCCGGCCGCCCTGGCCTTGGCTTGCTCGCTTTCCGCCAATACATTCACTCTGGAACAGGTATTGTCGGCTCCCTTCCCGTCCGAATTAACCGCTGCGCCGGGCGGCGGCGCAGTCGCGTGGCTGCTCAACGAGGGCGGCGCACGTAACGTCTGGTACGCCGTTGCGCCGGACTTCAAGGGCGTACGGCTCACCTCCTGGACCGAAGACGACGGCCAGGATATCGGGCAGCTCCGTTTCACCGCCGATGGCAAGACCTTGATCTTCGTGCGCGGTGGCGATTTGGAGTACCTGGGACATCCCGATCCCAATCCCATGTCCGACCCCGCCGGCGTGGAGCAAAACATCTGGATCGTATCGCCGGGAGAAAAGCCGCGCGAGATCGCGCAGGGGCATTCGCCCGCCGTTTCGCCAAAGGGCGGCCGCATCGCATTCCTGCGCGCCGGACAAGTGTGGACCGCGTCTCTCGAAGGCTCCGCTGAGCCGGCGCAGTTGGTGCATACCCGCTCCGGCGTCACGGCGGAAGAACTGCGCTGGTCGCCGGATGGCGGCAAGCTCGCGTTCGTCAGCAGCCGCGGCAATCACGATTTCATCGCGGTATACGATTTCGCCGCCAAGGCCGTTACTTACATGGACCCCAGCGTGGATCGCGACAGCAGTCCCGTCTGGTCGCGCGACGGCAATCGGATCGCGTTCATTCGCATCCTGCAGAATGGCGAAACCAGGCGCAGCGCAGCCCGCAGTTCCACCGAGCCGTGGTCCATTCGCGTAGCCAACGCCGCCGATGGAACGGGCCGCCAGATCTGGCGCGCCGGTCAGGGACCGGGCAGCGTATTTCACGCCATGGTCGCGGAAAACCAGTTGTTCTGGGGAGCAGGCGACCGCATCGTTTTTCCGTGGGAGAAAGACGGTTGGCAGCATCTCTATTCGGTTTCCGCGGAGGGCGGCGAGGCCACGGCCCTCACTCCTGGCGAGTTCGAAATCGAGCATGTATCGTTCACCGAGGATGGACGGGAAGCTCTCTTCTCTTCGAACCAGAACGATATCGACCGCCGGCACATCTGGCTTGTCGCCGTGAATAGCGGGCCCGCACGGCCGGTCACCGGCGGCGAAGGTCTGGAGTGGAGTCCGGTCGCGGCTGCCGGCGGCGTGGCCTACCTGCATTCCGACGCCAAGCGCCCCGCGCGCGCGGCGATCCTCACGGGCGCCGCGGAACACGACCTCGCGCCCGGCTCGATCCCCGCCGATTTTCCGGTGGATTCGCTGGTCACGCCGCGGCAGGTGATTTATAGCGCACCGGATGGCCTGGCGATTCATGGCCAGCTATTCCTGCCCCCCGGCATCAAAGCGGGAGAGAAGCGGCCGGCCTTGATCTTCATGCATGGCGGATCGCGCCGCCAGATGCTGCTGGGCTGGCACTACATGGATTACTACAACAACGCCTATGCGATGAACCAGTATTTCGCGAATCAGGGCTATGTGGTGCTGTCCATCAACTACCGCAGCGGTATTGGATACGGCTTGAACTTCCGGGAAGCGATCAACTACGGCCCATCGGGCGGGAGCGAATTCAACGATGTGGAAGGCGCGGGCCTGTATCTGCGCGGGCGCGATGACGTCGATCCGGCGCGCATCGGCCTGTGGGGCGGCAGCTATGGAGGATACCTGACCGCGATGGGGCTGGCGCGCGCCTCCGATCTCTTCAAGGCGGGCGTCGATTTCCATGGCGTACACGATTGGAATGCGCTGCGCGGTTCCAGCGCCGCTCCGGCCGGCACGCTCTCCGCGGAGGCCGCGCGCGAGGACGCCGCGCATCTGGCATTCGAATCGTCGCCCATGGCCGCCATCAAGACGTGGCGCTCGCCAGTGCTGCTGATTCACGGCGACGACGACCGCAATGTGTCTTTCTCCGAAACCGTAACCCTGGCGGGGGCGTTGCGCGCGCAGGGCGTCTACTTCGAGCAGCTAATCATTCCGGATGAGATTCACGGCTTTCTGCGCCATGCTTCGTGGCTGCGAGCATACAAAGCGTCGGCCGACTTTTTCCATCGCAAGCTGTAGCGGTTCGCCATATGTCGAAATCGCGCAGACAATTCATCGCCCGCACATCTCTGGGCTTGCTCGGCGCGGCTGCGGCTCGCCCCAGCAAGGCGCAGACTCCCGCCCCACTGCCCCCCGGCACGCCGCCCGCGTTTGGCACTGCGCCGGCCGTGGGGCCCGAGGTGTCGCCCATCGCCTTCGCGGAAGCCGAAAAGCTGATGCAGGTGGAGATGACCGCCGCCGAGCGCGCCGTCGCAGCCGGCAGTTGGCGCACCACCATGGCCTCGCTCTACGAGCGCCGCACAGGGCCGCGCAAGGTCGCATTGGAGGCCGCGCTGGCGCCCGGGACGCGCTGGGATCCGGTTCTTCCCGGCCACACTGAAGGCCCCGTGCACGACCGGTTCATCCGGACCAACTCCGATCCGGGCCCATTGCCTGCCACCGATACAGACATCGCCTTTGCCCCGCTGACGCAGCTCTCGCGCTGGATCGAGCAGCGCAAGCTCACCTCGCAGCGGCTTACGCACGTCTACCTGGAACGTCTGGAGCGCTTCAATCCGAAATTGCGCTGCGTCATCACGCCCACGCGCGAACTCGCGCTGGCCGAAGCCCGGCAGGCCGACCGGGAAATCGGCGCGGGCAAGTATCGCGGGCCGTTGCATGGCATCCCCTGGGGCGCCAAAGACCTGGTCGATACGGCGGGCATTCCCACCACTTACGGCGCGGAGCCTTTCCGGAATCGCGTGCCTGAACAGGACGCCGCGGTCGTGACTCGTCTGCGCGAGGCAGGCGCGGTGCTGGTCGCCAAGCTAAGCTTGGGCGCGCTGGCGCTGAACGATATCTGGTTCGGTGGCCAGACTATGAACCCGTGGCTGCTGGAGGAGGGATCGTCCGGATCGAGCGCCGGCCCCGGTGCGGCTACCGCGGCCGGATTGGTGGGCTTCGCCATCGGCAGCGAGACGGGCGGCAGCATCGTAGGTCCGTCGATGCGCTGCGGCATTACCGGGCTGCGGCCCACCTACGGCCGCGTGCCGCGCACCGGCGCGATGACGCTGTGCTGGTCGCTCGACAAACTCGGCCCCATGACGCGCAGTGTCGAAGATGCCATGCTGGTGCTCCAAGCCATTTCCGGTCCCGACGCCGGCGATGTAGCCAGCGTACCCAGCCGCCTGGACTTCGATGCCGGTGCCACGGTGGCCGGGTTGCGCGTGGGCTATTTCCCCGGTTGGATGAAGGAGAACCCCGCGACCGAGGTGGACCGCGCCGCTCTGGAGACAGTCCGCAAGCTGGGCATGACGCCGGTCGAAGCCGTTATTCCCGACTGGCCCTACGATTCGCTGCAACTGATCCTGTTCGCCGAAGCGGCAGCGGCCTTTGAGGAACTCACCCTCAGCGGCGGAGTGAATCGGCTTAAGGCGCAGGTGCCCGACGCCTGGCCCAACGTCTTCCGCCAGTCTCGATTCCTTTCGGCGGTGAACTTCGTCCAGGCCGACCGGCTGCGGCGCAAAGTGGCGCTTGAAATGGCGCGCGTCTTTTCCCAGGTGGACCTGTTGTTGGTCCCGTCACTGCGCGACGAGATGCTGACCATTACCAACTTCACCGGCCACCCCTCGCTCACGCTGCGCGCAGGGTTCGTGGAAGTTTCCGAAGCGCGCAGCGACTGGGCGCCCGACCCCAACGCGCCGCTGCCGAAATTCTCGCCGCCGCGCCGCGTGCCGCATGGAGTGACGCTGATCGGCCGGCTGTTTGACGAAGGCACATTGTGCCGCGCCGGAATCGCGCTCGAGCGTGCCTTCGGCGTCGTGGGCGAACGGCCGCCGGGATTCTAGAACCGGCCCCTTGGAGGGCGGCCAATCTTGGCCGCAGCACATGGGGCGCACTGGCCAGGACACAATCGGCGACGGCCTGTATGTCCGCCCGCAAACAACGTTTTCCGATTCCGAACAGCGCCCAATACTGGCACTCATCGTAACCCTTGCCGGGTCAACGCGTGCATTTGGAAGCCGGCATGCCTTCCTTCCACAACATGTCGATTCTCGTCCAGGACCTGCGCTACACCTTCCGCCAGTTGCGTAACTCGCCCGGCTTTGCCGCCGCGGCCGTGCTCACGCTCGCATTGGGCATCGGCGCCAATACGGCCGTCTTCAGCGTGGTGAATGCCGTGATGCTGACGCCGCTGCCGTATCCCGAACCCGGCCGGCTGGTCACGGTGAAGGCCTTGAACACGCGCGGCGCTCCCGTCCCCGGATCGCTTTCTTACCCGGATTTCTTCGATCTCCGCGCCCGGAATCGGACGTTCCAGCATTTGGTCACGGCCCGCGATACCAACGTGGTGCTGACAGGCGCCGGCGAACCTCAGCAGCTTGACGCCGAAATGGTGACCTGGGACCTGTTCCCGGCGCTCGGTATCCAGCCTCAACTGGGGCGCGGTTTCCTGGAATCGGAGGAGGCGCCCGGCGCGCGCGCGGTAGTGTTGAGCCATGCGTTTTGGCAGCGGAAATTCGGCGGCGACCGAGGCATCCTGGGACGCAGCATCACGCTCGACCGGAAACCATACACGGTGGTCGGGGTGGCGCCGCCCGGATTCGTTTTCCCAGTCAATGCGCCGAACGTCCAACTCTGGACCACCATCGCCAGCGATAAGGTAGCCACGCCCCCCGACGAGCCCATTACGGAACAGCGCGGCGCGCATTTGCTGACCGCCCTCGGCCGCCTCAAGCCCGGAGTTCCCATCGAGCAGGCGCGCGCCGACCTGAATGCCATCGCGCAGGCGCTGGCCAAACAATATCCGGATACCAACTCCAATATCCGGCAGGCGTTCGTGCGGCCCGCGCTCGAAACGCTGGTGGGCAGCTCGCGCGAGCCGCTGCTGATTCTGCTGGGCGCGGTCGGCCTGGTGCTGCTGATCGCCTGCGCCAACATCGCCAACCTGCTGCTGGCGCGCACCGTGGCCCGCGAGCGCGAAATGTCGGTGCGCGCCGCTCTGGGCGCCAGCCGCAGCCGCGTGCTGCGCCAACTGCTGACCGAAAGCGTGGTGCTGGCGCTGCTCGGCGGCGCGGCCGGAACGCTTGTCGCGCAATACGCGCTCGGTGTGATGCTGCCGATCGGCGGCCAGAGCATCCCGCGGCTGGCCCAGGCCGGCATGGACGGGCGCGTGTTTGCGTTTTCACTCATGCTGGCCGTGCTCACCAGCATCGTGTTTGGAATCGCGCCGGCCTTGCAAGCTTCCCGCACCGATCTGACCGCTTCGCTGAATGAGCGCAGCCGGGGCAGTTCCAAGCGGCATGATCGCATCCGGGGCGCGCTGGTGATCGCCCAGGTGGCGCTGGGCCTGATTCTGGTGAGTGGCGCCGGATTGTTGATGGCCAGCTTCCTGCACCTGGAGAACGGCGATCTGGGCCTGAAGCCGGATCATCTCCTCACTTTTTGGTTCAGCCTGCCGGACACGCAATACAACCCCACGCAGCAGGTGGTCTTCTACGATCAATTGCTGCAGCGCCTCCGGGCAGTGCCGGGCGTGCAGTCCGCGGCGGGCGTGTGGCCCCTGCCGCTGGGTGGCGACAACGCCACGGTCTCGTTCAACATCGAAGAGCGTCCCGAAGGGCCGTCTAACCGTCCTTCTGCGCGCATGGCTTTCGCCACTCCCGGCTACTTTTCCACCGCGGGCATTCCGCTGCGCGCGGGGCGCCTGTTCAACGAGCATGACGATGCCCAGGCTCCGCGAGTGCTCATCGTGAACCAGGCGTTCGCCGACAAGTACTTTCACGGCGAGAATGTCATCGGCAAGCGCATCACGCCGGGCGCCACTGGTCCCGGCGAGACCAAAGAGTCGCTCCATGAGATTGTGGGCGTGGTCGACAGCGCCAAGCTGTTTGCGCTGGATGCGGAACCGCTGCCCATCTACTACTTTCCCTACCGGCAGCTTGTGTGGCAGCCGCCCATAATGATGGTGCGCACCTCCGTCCCGCCGCGAACTCTGGAATCGGCCGTTCGCCGGCAGGTGTCCGCACTCGATCCGCTGGTGCCCGTGTTTCAGGTCAGCAGCATGGACGACCTGCTGTCGGCGCAAGTCACCCAGCCGCGCTTCCACACCCTGCTGCTGGGCTGCTTCGCCGGCATCGCGCTACTGCTGACCATGGTCGGCCTCTACGGCGTGATGGCCTACTCGGTGACCCGCCGCACACGCGAGATCGGCGTTCGTATCGCGCTGGGCGCCAGCCGCGAGGCGGTACTCTCGATGGTGCTGAAGCAGGCTCTGGTGCTGCTTGCGGTTGGCCTGGTGCTCGGTTTGGTGGGATCCATGGCGGGCGGCCGCCTGCTGCGCGGCATGCTTTACGGCGTATCGTCACTCGATCCGCGCGTCCTGGGCTTGTCGGGCCTGGTGGTCGCACTGACAGGGCTGCTGGCCGCCTTCCTGCCCGCGCGCCGGGCGGCGGCGGTGGAGCCGATAACGGCGCTGCGGCACGAGTAGGCGCTGTCCTTTAATTCGACCGCAAGGCAACCATCGGATCGATCCTGGATGCTTTCCAGGCGGGAATATACCCGGCGACCGCCGCAACCGCGATCAGCAGCGTTCCCACCTCGATAAAGGTCACCGGATCGCCGGTCGTTATTCCAAACAACAGGCTGCCCAACGCGCTCGACAAAAGGCGCGACCCTGCCATTCCCAACGCGAGACCTAAAGCGGCCAATCCAAGCGTCCGGAGCACGATGCCGCGTTGCAGGTCGGCGGCGGTCGCTCCCAGCGCCATCCGAATTCCAATTTCCTGCACTCGTTGACTGACCGAAAACGAAATCACGGCGTAGATCCCGAGCGAAGCGAGGATCAAGGCGAAAGCCGCGAATCCGGCCAGCAACAGCACCAGGAACCGCCGCGGTGAAACCGCTCTGTCGACCAGATCCTGGAACGTCACAAACTCGCGGACCGGCAGATTGGGGTCGATGGGCCGCAGAGCCGTTCGAATCCCGGCCGCCAGACTGTCCGGTGGAAGCGCGGTTCGCACCACCAGTTGCATGGCTGCGTAGTCCCCGGTTTGCCGCATCGGCAGATACATCTCGGGCCCGCCCACCTTTTCAAGAGCTTCGTGCCGGACGTCGGCGACCACGCCCACAACCCGCCGTCCACCGTCCGTGGTAATCATCTGACCCAGTGGGTTCTGGCCCGGCCACAACGTGCGGGCCAGCGTCTCATTCACCACCACGACGCGTTCGCTCGATGCGCGATCCCTCTCCGTGAATTCTCTACCCAGCCGCAACGGGATTCCGGCTGCCTCGAAATAGCCGTCGCTGACCACGCGAATGAATGGCTCCGGCGGCGGGTGGTTCTTCCCATAAACCTGCCCTACAGCCAAGACAGCCCACGATCGGTCGTCGCGCAGTGGCAGAACGTCGGTAGTCCCGGCCGCCGCAATGCCAGGAACGGAGCGGGCGCGGTTCAGTACATCGTCGATAAAGGAGTTCTGCTGGGCGAGACTCGATATCCGAAAACTCGGGTCGATCCTCAGCGCGGCCGCTCGCTCCGGTTGAAATCCCAGATTCACGTCGAGGACGCGGAGAAAGCTCCGGATCAGCAGCCCCGCGCCGACCAGCAGTATGCAAGCGAAGGCGAGTTCGGAAACCACCAGCCCATCGCGGACCCAGGCATGCCGCTTGCCGCCGCTCGATCCGCGGCTGGCATCTTGCATACCTTCACGAAGAGAGAGCATCGCGACACGCACTGCCGGCAGCAGGCCAAAGAGTACGCCGGAAGAGACCGCCGCCAGCAAAGTGAAGAGGAGCGCGCGCCCATCGATCCGAACGCTTTCGAGCAAGGGAAGGTTGAATGCATGGAGATGCGCCAGTTCGCGCGTACCTGCCACTGCCAGGACCAGTCCCAACACCGCGCCGCAACACGAGAGCGCGACGCTCTCCGTAAGCATCTGCCGCAGCAGCCGGGAACGGCCGGCTCCCAGCGCGGCCCGCATCGCCATTTCCTGTTGCCGCGTGACTAACCTCGCCAATTGCAGATTCGAAAGATTCGCGCACACAATCAACATCACTACACCCACCGCGCAGGCCAGTACGAACAGAGCCGGACCGACTGGTCCGCTCACGTGTCGCCCCAGCGGGACCAGCCACGGAACGATCGGGTTCCGTTCCAGATGTTGGCTCGTTAGTTGTTTTCCCAACATGGTCAGCTCAGCCTGCGCGCGCTGCACGGTCGCGCCGGGTTTAAGTCTTCCGACGACCTTCATGGTGTTTCCGCTGGGCTTTCTTGGGTCGTTCAGCGGCCACGGAATAAAGATATCGATGGGCGTGCCCGGAGCAAAGACGCTCGCGAAATCAAAGGATGCGGGCATTACGCCCACAATCGTCACCGGATGATTGTTCAAAGTCAGCTTCCGGCCCACCACGTTGGGGTCCGAATCGAACCGCCGCCGCCAAAAGCTGTAGCTCATGAGCATGGCCGGCGGAGCGGAATACTTCCCCTGGCACTCCTCGGCGGTGAACGACCTTCCAATGGCAGGCTCGACACCCAGCACTGCGAATAAGTTCCCGGTCACTGGAACGCTGGTGAGACGCTCGGACTCGCCGGTTCCCGTCAGTTCGCTGTCGCCCGCGCGGTAGAACCCGGACCAACCCGCCAGATCGGTGAACGACCGGTTCAAATCGTGGAGGTCCGCATAGTGTTCGGCTTGGGTGGTCCAGTCGTTGCCGTTGGTAATCCATATCAGCCGTCCTGGATCGCGAAACGGGAGCGGGCGCAGCAGCAGCGCATTGACCACGCTGAAGACCGTGGAACTGGCTCCGATGCCGAGGCCGGCGATGAGAATCGTAAACGCCGTGAATCCGGCATCGCGCCGCATGCCGCGAAACGCGTAGCGTAAATCCTGCGCCAGGTCGCCCAACCAGCGCGCGATCCAGGTGGAGCGAGCCTCTTCCGATTTTTGTGTCATATTGCCAAACTTTCTGTGAGCCGCGGCACGCGCGTCCGGCTCGGACATGCCCTGCGCGGCCCACTCCTGAGTCATGGATTCGATATGGAATTCGATCTCTTCCGACAGCAGGCGCTGCCTTTCACTGCGATCCAGCCAATAGCGTAAACGGCGTCGAAAACGCTACCAACGTGAAACCGCGCGCATGCATTTCTCCGTTCGACTAAGCAAACCCCATAATGCGGGCCACCGCGCCGGTGACCTGGCGGTAGCGGGCCGACTCCCCGGCGAGGTGTTTGCGGCCTTCCGAAGTCAGCTTATAGAAACGAGCGCGCCGGTTGTTGGCCGACATGCCCCACTCGCCCTCGATCCAGCCATTCAACTCCAGCCGCTGGAGAGCCGGGTACAGAGAGCCTTCTTCGACGCGCAGCAGATCGCCGGACAGTTGCTGAATTAGTTGCGCGATCGCATACCCATGCAAATGGCCCCGCAGCAATATCTTGAGAACGAGCATGTCCAGCGTGCCAGGCAAAAGGTCGGCCTTCGGTTTCCCGCTTCCCATAGACGATCTGCTTATAGGACGATGGGGCCTCCGGCGCGGTTAGGCGGAAACGAACGCACCTAAGATTTTTTCTAACGAGCCAGATTTTCCAGCAGATGCTCCGTCGTACGTAGCGTAAAGGCGAGGATTGAAATAGTGGTGGTCTTGTCCGTGCAGTTCGGGAACACGCTGGCATCGCACACGTATAAGTTAGGGACGTCATGCGCCTGTCCGAAGCGATTTGTGACAAACCGCTTGGGGTCGTTTCCCATGCGGAGAGTTCCGGTCTCGTGCAAGCTGGTTCCCGGCATGTCGGGTTCCCGCCCGGACCCCAGGTATTCCGCGCCGCTGGCACGCAGCAGTTGCTCGCAGGCATGCTTGCCGTGCTCCCACATCAGCAGAGAGTTGCGGTCCCATTCGAAGTGCAGCCGGGCGGCGGGAATGCCGTAAGCGTCCTTTGCCTCCGGATCGATATCCACATAGTTCGCATCGCTGCGCTGGGTGGGAGCCTGAATATAGAAGCTGACGGGCGTGGGATAGCGCCGCTTGATCTGGCGTTTGTAGTCGCGGCCGAAGCCTTCGATCTCGTCGAAATACCAGGGAAACTCGCCACAGCCGCCATCCGGGTAAACCGAGTAGCCGCGAATGAACTTCTCATGGAGCGGGTCGTCTATGTTCTGCCAACGCGGCATCCAGGCCACCGTGCTGGAAGAGACGCTGTCGGGAAAACTGGGCTGCCCCAACAGTTGCGGAAAGTAGCCCCGGGCAGTGGTGCCGTACAGATGGTCGCACAGGTTGCGGCCGGCCTGGCCGCTGGAATTAGCGATCCCGTCGGGCCAATGGCGCGATTTTGAATTCAAGACAATGCGGGCGGACTCGACGCAAGACGCGGCCAGCACCACGTTTCTGCCATAGACCTCCACCTCTTGTTTGGTGTTCCGATCGATGTAGGCAACGCCCTTGGCGCGGCCGTTCTCATCCACCAGAATGTTCTTACAGAGCGCATTGGTGCGCAGATCCAGGTTGCCGCTCTTTTCAGCGGCGGGCAGGAAGAACCACGGTGTGGAGAAAAATGCGCCCACGTCGCAGCCTTCCGTACAATTCGCGCAGTAGTGACAGGATGGATGTCCGGCATGCGGCACGGTGAGCTGGGCGATGCGGTCGGGCAGATAGGGAATGCCGACTTTGGCGGCGCCGCTCTCCAGGATGCGATCGATACAGCGGAAGTTCATGGGCGGAAGATATTCGCCGTCGGGATTGCTCGGGCGGTTCTGCACGGTGCTGGCCACCCCGATCATGCGCTCCACGCGGCTGTAGTAAGGCGCAATCTCCTGGTAGGTGATGGGCCAATCGACGTCATACCCGTCGCGGCTGGCGGCGCGGAAATCGATATCGCCGAAGCGGGCCGAGGACCGGCCCCAAAAATTGGTTTTGCCGCCCACCGCGAAGCAGCGCCGCCAGGTCCATTCGGTACCGGCCGCTTTGGTGAAGACGATGTCGTGCTCCCAAATGCCCTCGGTGTACTCGTTGTCCATATAGCCGATCCACTGTTTGCGTTTGGCGGGCTCGCCGAATCCGCGGAACGGCATGTCATATGGTTTTCGATGATTGCGGAAGTCCTTGCTGGGGGCGAGGCGGCGGCTGGCGTTGAGCGCGCAAACCTTGGCGCCGGCCAGGCACAGGGTGTGAATGGCCATCCCGCCGCCCGCGCCGGTGCCGATCACAATGACGTCGTAGATCTGATTTGGCATGCTTAGACCTTGGGCGCCGGAAGGTGGCGATGTTCCGGATCGCCGGTGTGCGGACAGGCGGGAGACTGCGTATAGAATTGCAATCCGGGATAATCCAGTTCGTTGAGTCCGATGCGGCTGGTGTAGTAGCCCATCACCGTGTAGCGGCGAATCAGGCGGAAGAATTCTTGCCCGTCCCTATCGACGGGCGCCGCGCTATCACGATACGCGACGCTCTTAAGAATCTCGTTCTGCTGCTCGGGTGAGAGACTGGTAAAGCTGACACCATGGCTTTTCTTGGAGGCCGAATCGAGCCATTGGAGGCCGTCGCGCATGGGCTGCTGAACCTCCGCTTCGCCATGCGCGGCCAGGAAGTCGATGAATTCGCCGACACCCGCCTCCTGTGCGCCGGGACTTTCGTCCGCAGGAATGATCAGGCCGGTGAGCACATCGATGGTGCGGTATTCGGAGGTGGAGAAGTAGGCAGGCTGGTAGGCCGCCGTGCGATGTTCGTGCTGTCGACCGAAGGCCCAGCGGCTGAAGCCTGGGAACTGGCTGGCCGCGGCGGCCTTGGCAAGCATCTGCAATACAACGCGCCGATCCGATCCTTGATTCGCCATTTACGTAGATCCCTTTCGAGTTTATACCAATGACGTGGCGCACGCACTCTGCGTGCCGTGTCGGCACTCTTGCCGACACTGGCGAGCAATATTGCCCGCCCTCCATTGCTATGATGACGGCGCGCAAACCGCCGCACGATTCAACGGCTGGAAAGCGATCTCGCTTCTGGATGCTGAACTAGCGTCAGCCCAGTTCCGGAACGATCAGGCAGAGAAGCTGGGCGGCGCCGGAAGGTAATCCGCGTCGCCGATCCGGCGATTGCTATGATGGCGGCTGGAGCTTCCGGACCGCACCATGATCGGCGAAATCCTCGACGCCAAATACCGCATCGACAAGCAGCTCGGCGCGGGCGGCATGGGCAATGTCTACCTGGCCACGCACCTGGGGACCACGCGCGTGGTCGCGGTGAAAGTGATCGCTCCGCGGTGGGCCGCGGAACCGCAGTTTCTGGCCCGTTTCCAGCGCGAAGCACAGGCTTGCGGCCGACTGCGCCATCCGAACATCGTCAATGTCACGGACTTCGGAATCGCGAAAGCAGCCAGCGGCGACATGCCCTACCTGGTGATGGAGTTTCTGGACGGGCAGACGCTTTCGGATTTCCAGAAAGCCAATCCGCAAGTGGCGTTGCCGCTGATCGCGGACCTACTGGACCAGATTGGGCTGGCGCTGACGGAGGCCCACCGGCACGGAATCGTGCATCGCGACCTGAAGCCCGACAACATCTGGCTGGAACCGAATGGCCGCGGCGGATACACGGTGAAGGTTCTCGACTTCGGCGTGGCGAAAGTGAATTTGCTGGGTGAGTGGGCTCCGCACTCGCAGGAGATGCCGGAGACGGTCGTTGCCCAGCCCATCGGGACAATGCTGCCCGGCGACGAAATGGAAACGGCCGTAATGGAGCCAGCCGCGGAGGCAGAAACCATCGCGATGGCGAAGACTCCATCGGGTGCATCGTCCGGATCGTCCGGATCGTTCGACAGTGGCGCGGACGCGCAAACCATGCCCGGCAGCCTGATCGGAACGCCCGCGTATATGTCGCCGGAGCAGGCGTTGGGAAAGGAAATCGATTTCCGTTCCGACATATACAGTTTGGCCGTGGTGGCCTACTCCCTGGTTTGCGGCGCGCTGCCATTCACAGGAAAGACCAGCGAGCTATTCGATTTTCACCGGACGGGTAATCCTCCTGCCCCGGCAAGCGTGCGCAAGATTCCGCGCGACGTATCGGACGCGATTCTGGCTGGACTGGCGCGCGATCCCGCGGACCGGCCAGCCTCGGCAGCCGCGTTCACGCAGCGTTTCCATAACGCGGTGGACGCCGAGTTTTTCGCGCTGCGGCGATCCAAGGCATTCCTGCTGCAACATCTCACGGCATACGCTCTTTTGGTGCTGCCCATCTACTCGGTCATTTTGTCGATCGCGGCCCTGCTGGTTTCGTTCAGCCGGAAACTGGTGCCGATCGCCGCGGGCCGGATGGTGCTGGTCCCGCTGGCCGCGGCGATTCTATTCATTTTCGGCGACAACCTGTTGCGTGCAGCCGCGGCGCTAATGGCGATGGACGAACAAGTCCGGGTGAGGAGGTTCCTCTCGTTCCGGGTCTTCTGGAAGTTAGTTAGGAAGATGCCGGTTCTGGTGACAACGCAGGCCCGGTCTCTGTGGTTCGCCGGGCCCGGTTGGGTGACCGGCGATTGCTTGTGGCCGGTGATCTGCGTGGTGGAAAAACTATCGGGAAAGGCGGCCATGCAGCGTTCGCGCGATCTGATGACCGGCTTACGGTCCGCCGGACGGGCGCTTGCGATTCGTCATTTGGCGTTGGCGGCATTCGCGATTGGAGAGGTGATCGAATCGCTCGGCTTCCTTTGGCGTAGCGGGAAAGTCGAGCAGGCGAATGTGGTGATCACCGCGACCTGGTTTCCCGTATTTGCGCTCTACGCGGCGGCTCCCCTGTTTCTGTACGACCGGACGGCCGCCAATGCCAGCGGCCCGCTGCTGCAGTTGGACCGCACGCCGGAAGTGCGCACCACCGCGCGCGCGTTCTCGGTGAGCTCGATGATCTGGTTAGCGGCTGGGGCGATCTACCTGCTATATCAGCCGGTGAAGCTATTGCTGTCCAGAGGGCGATGAGATCTACTTCTTCGGCGGGTTGATCATGATATGGGCGCCCGCGGTTCCCGGATACATCAGCCATGGGGCGCCGTCGCTCGGCTTGGTCGACAGTCCCGTGGATTCCGGCGTGGCGAACGGAACATAGATAACCCATCGCAGATAGGCGTCGGTGACTTTCCCAGTGCCGGGGTCGAAGCCGGCGCCGGTAAGCACGTACAGCGTGCGCGGCTCGTGCGGCAGCACTAGTTTCCCGTCCGCGACTTCCTGCCAGCGCACTTCGTTGCGTTTCTGCCCAGTGAGTTTCTGCGCCGCGAGTTCACGTCCGCGGGCCATGTACGGCTCCAGGTCGCGGTGGTAACAGGCGACGCTGAATGCCGTCTTGCCGGGGTCGTTCGCGAGGCAGATGAGTTCATTCTTGCCTTCGCGGAGCTTCACCAGTTCGCCCTGCGGGTTATAACCGAGGACGGCCGCGCCTTCACGCAGATCCGCCGGCGCGGCGAGGACGGCGGCCGCAATCTGGACATCCGCGGAGGGCGCATTGGCGGCGGCCAATGCCGACGCCAGGAGAAAAGTCGATACCACGATTGTCGTTTTCATATGGGTCTCGCGTGCATTGCAATTACCTTATCACGCCGCAATTGCGGGTGACCGGTTTAAGATGAATGAATGTCCATTCCGCTGGAACGGGTAGAGGAGGCGCGCCGCAACATCGCTCCGCTGGCGCTGCGCACGCCGCTGGTGCCGTGCAGGTCCGGCGCGCCGGTGGACCTGTACTTGAAACTGGAAAACCTGCAGCCGATCGGTTCCTTCAAGATCCGCGGCGCCGCCAATTTCGTCGCGCGCACTCCGCGGGAGCGCCTGGACCGCGGCCTGCTGACGGCCTCGGCTGGAAACATGGCGCAGGGGGTGGCATATTGCGCCAGCCGTCTGGGTGTGCCCGCCACGGTGGTGGCACCCGACACCGCGCCGGCCACCAAGATCCGCGCCGCGGAGCGATTCGGCGCGCGCGTGATTCTGGTGCCGTTTGCCGAGTGGTGGCGCACCTTTGAGACGCAGACCTATCCGGGCGTGGATGCCACTTTTGTACACGCCTTCGACGACGCGGATGTGATGGCCGGCAATGGAACCATCGCGCTGGAACTGCTGGAGGACCTGGCGGACCTCGACGCCGTGGTGGTTCCCTGGGGTGGGGGCGGCCTGGCGTGCGGTATCGCGTCCGTGCTACGCCAGAAGGCGCCGCACGTGAAGATCTACGCGGCCGAGGTCCACACCGGCGCTCCGCTCTACGCCTCCCTGGCCGCCGGCGAACCGCGCACGGTGGAGCATACCACTTCATTCGTGGATGGCATCTCGGGCCGGGGCGTCTTCGTCACCATGTTTGCGCGGGCGCGCGACCTGCTGGACGGTTCGATCGTGGTGACTCTCGACGAAGCCGCGCAGGCCATGAAACTCGTAGCCGAGCGGAACCGCGTCATTATGGAAGGCGCTTCCGCCTGCGCCGTGGCGGCGGCGCTTTCGGGGCGGGCCGGGCGCGGGAAAGTGGTAGCGATCGTCTCCGGCGGCAACATAGATCTCGACAAGTTCGCGCGGATCGTCTCGTGAACCGGGAGGTTTTGGATGGAGCACGGCGCAAGACCGGTAAAAGCTTTAAGCCGATTTTTCTCCATACCTAAGCCATCCTATAATCAAAGCAGGCACTGTATGACCGAACGCCGCTATACCGTGCTGTTTGGACCCGCCGAAGAAGGCGGCTTTGTTGCTACCTGCCCGGCCCTGCCCGGTTTGGTCACCGAGGGCGACACATTGGAAGAAGCGCGGGAGATGGTCAAAGACGCCATCCGCGGCTACCTGGAGAGCCTGGCCTTGGACGGCCTGCCCGCTCCCAAAGACATCGAGCTACACGAAGAACCGGTCAAAGAAGAGATCGAAGTCGCTGTCCCGTGAAGTGTCGAATGATATACCATGTGCCAGCGCTCCCTCGGACCTCAAGCGGAAAACCCTGGCTTCCATCATCGAGCAAGCGGGCCTCCGCGTTGAGGAATTCCATGACCTGCTTTAGGGTCCCCCCAACCTATGCCGACTATTGCCCGGCCGCCCCTCCCGCCGGTCTTGCAGGAGCCGTTCACCACGCGGCTGAGTGCGCCGGCTCATCCTCACGCCGGCCCGCTGGATGTCCCCAACTCCTCCCACAGGACAAGGTGATCTTGCCTAGGATGACCGGCCGGCTTGCGCCAGTGGCTGAAGGCAAATTCGATGGGCGGCGGCGCCAGGTCTGGTACGCCAGGACCGCAAACGCGATAGCTTCCTTGGCGTCCACGTCGATGCCATAGTCCGCCGAGGTGGCCAGCGCCACTCCCGGCAGGAAGGCCGCGAGGTGCGACAGGATTTGCGGGTTGTGCGCGCCACCGCCGGACACGATCAGTTCGCCGGGCGCGAAGGGCGTGACGCTGATTGTGACAGCCGTCGCAATGGTCGCAGCGGTGAGCACGGTGGCGGTGGCGATCAAGTCGGGGAGCGGCAGGCCGGTCTGTTGTATCCGCGCCACGAAATCCGCGCCGTATTGCTCGCGGCCGGCGCTCTTTGGGGGCTTGCGCCGGTAATACGGATCCGCCAGCAATTCGTCGAGCAGCGCCCGATTCAGATTCCCTTGAGCCGCGATGCGGCCGCCGCGATCGAAGTTCTGCCGGCCGCCCGTGTGCTCGCCTACGAGTGCGTCGATCACCATGTTGCCGGGGCCTGTATCAAACGCGACGCCTGACGGGATCACCGTGATATTGGCAATGCCCCCAATGTTGAGCGCAATGCGCGTGCGCCGCGGATGCCCGAACAGCAGACAATCGACGAAGGGAACCAGCGGCGCGCCCTGGCCTCCGGCGGCGATATCGCGCGTGCGGAAATCGGAGACCACCGGCACTCCGGTGCGCTCCGCGATCACTGCGGCCTCGCCGATCTGCATAGTGTTTGCGCCGCCTTCGTGGTAAATCGTCTGGCCGTGGCAGCCGATCAACTCCACCGGTCCGTAGCGGCGGCAGGCATGCTGTATAGCACGAGCATACAGTTCGCCCAGGCGGAAATTGAGCCGCGAGATTTCGCGCGTGGTGGTGGTGGTGTTCGAGACGGCCAGGATCGCGCGCCGCGTCGCATCCGAATACGGCGTGGATTTGAAGCCGATGGTAGAGATGCGGCGACCGCGTATCTCAACGATGGCCACATCGATGCCATCGAGCGACGTGCCGCTCATGACACCGGCTACACGCACGCGCGCCTCAATTCGTCCTGCAATTCCGCCAGCAGGCGCAGCGCTTCGACAGGGCGCAACTGATCGATGTTCAAATTGCGGATGCGCTCCGCGATGCCATAGTTCAGCGGTTCGAAGAGCTGGATCTGCACAGGGCGGGCGGGTTGCGCGGGTGCAGGCGAAAGTTCTCCGGTGACCACGTGCTCGGTGCGCTCATGCAGCCGCAGCACTTCGTTGGCGCGCTCGATGACGCGCAGTGGCAGTCCGGCCAGCCGCGCCACTTCGATACCGTAGCTGCGGTCGGCCTTGCCGGGCTCGACTTTGCGCAGGAAGATGATGCGGTCGCCGGCTTCCTTCACCGAAACGCTCAGGTTGCGGACGCCGTCAAGCTGGTCGGCCAGTTCGGTGAGCTCGTGGTAATGCGTGGCGAACAGCGTTTTGGCACGCGTGCGGGCGTGGATGTGTTCGACCACCGCCCAAGCCAGCGCCAAGCCATCGTACGTCGCCGTGCCGCGGCCGATCTCGTCGAGCACGATGAAACTGCGCGGCGTGGCGGTGTTCAGGATGACGGCGGTCTCGGTCATTTCGACCATAAAGGTGGAGCGGCCGCGCGCCAGGTTGTCGGATGCGCCGATGCGCGTGAAGATGCGATCGGTCAGCGGCAACGTGGCGGAATCGGCTGGAACGAACGAACCCATTTGCGCCAGAATGGCGATCAGCGCCGCCTGCCGCAAATAAGTGGACTTGCCGCCCATGTTGGGTCCGGTGATGATGGCGATCAGGTCGGTATCGGAATTCAGGTAGAGGTCGTTGGGGATGAAACGGCCGGCGTCCTGTTGTTCCAGACGCTCGATCACGGGATGGCGGCCGGCCAGAATGCGCATCTCGCCGTTACCGGAAAATGTGGGACGCACGTAGCGGTTCTCGGCGGCCACTTGCGCCAGGGCGGCGGTAACGTCGATTTCGGCCAC